>OBLR010000077.1_pt1 | contig 16932 bp, 13 predicted proteins | sample 1519891 | NCBI WGS metagenome assembly OBLR01 (sample SAMEA3113583, study PRJEB22503) | soil metagenome | reverse complement strand
CCACCTTCTTCATTATCCTTTCCAATCATAATTTTGACAGTGTTGGTACTTCACAGTCTGGCCATCAATTAACAATAGTTTCCTTTATTTTCTGGGAAAGCTTTTCAAGCTCAATGGGCTTTTTTACGACATCAACAATGAGCCTATTTTGCATTAACTCACTTATAATCTGGTTGTCAAGTTCAAATGCAGTAATCAGCAGTATTTTTATGTCACCTATCTCTTTTATCTTGCGGGCCACGACATCGCCTGAGATATCGCCTAGCTTGTAGTCCAACAGCAAGAGGTCGATCTCTTCGTTTTTGTTCTTACAATCCAATATCGTGTCGACACAAGACTTGCCTGAGTCTACTGTTAGTACGTTATATTGAGATTCAAGGTGAATGCGAAACATTAAAAGAAGATCTGTTTCATCGTCACAGACCAATATTGTCTTTCGTACGGAGTGTCGAATGTCTTCTCCACGATCTTGTGTGCCCATCATCAATCTTCAACCGGCAGCTGAGATCCTGGGATGATATCAATTTGTATATTTGAGTTTCTGATTCTCATTGTTATTGGTAGGTTGCTTTTGAGTAAGAGTATGCGTGTTGATACTTATCCTTTGCGCTAATTATGTTATATGGTATATTATATCTTCACTTATACATTAAATGGTAGAGCTCCTGAGAGTAGGCCTCTTTAAACTGATGTTTTTTGAAGTAAGTATTATGTTCTTGTAATCCAAGCTCGTCAACCATCCTGGACACAGCTACCTTAAATGCTGCCTGGGTTTGGGGTGCCATCAGGATCTAGACTAGGTAACCTTGAAGCCCTCGAAGGGAGTAAGTTTCTAGCATGCACTTTTACCCCAATTTTGCTCTATGACTAAATTAGCCGCAGATTGCAGGTCGCTCTCGGCACTCGTCCAGTTGCTAGCATATTCTAATGCAAGAACGGCCCTTTCAAGCCTAAACCTTGGTCTCGAAGTGTCTTCTAAAGGAGCAACAGAGCTGGGAGATATTGCTTTGCTATAATTCGTCTGTGCGGCATCCCTCTCTTTTTCTTTGGCCCCCAATCCTGTTTTGGTTTCTCTAAGTTAGTGCCTTTAAAATAACGGAATAATACCAAGGTGGCGCCAATAAGTAGAACGTGATATAACTATCAGTATCATTGAGAGGGCGATACATCTTTGGTAAACAAAATGGGGTTATTGTAATAACTGTCGGTTTTATGTACTATAAGCTTCTCGCAAAAAGGATTTCATGATTTCTGGCAGGGCTATCTTCCCAGGCGAGGTACACTTTCTTTGAATCTTCGGATATTGCTATTGACGTGCATTCCGATACGCCTTCATTCTTACTTATATTTTCATTGAACTCTGTAAAGGTTGCTCCCGCGTCCAGGCTTTTTTTAATGTAGATCTCCTCGTTACCGTCCTCCAGAACGCCTTGCCAGGCTATATATACAGCATTGTTATCTGTAGCGACTTCGACATTTAATGTATTTTTTTCCGTAAAAGTTGTGGCAGCAGAAAAAGTAGTACCATCATCTGAACTCAAGGTATAAAATAGGTTGCCAGCAACCTTTTCGTCTGGATTTCCTCCCCAGACGACGTACACATTAGCACCAGTGGCTGCGACTTGGGATTCCCCCACAGAATTCCAATCAGCATTTAGCTTAATTGTGTCATCAAAACCCCTTCCGCTATCAAAGCTCTTAGTAAGAAAAACACCGCTATCGGCGCTACTATTATTATTGCTATCATTTTCTCGATTGGCATTATCTCCAATTATACCTACATTCCATACCACATAGACATTGTTCTCATAGGCTGCAACCTTTGGATAAGACTTGAATGCATTATTAGTTAGGCTTCTTGCTTCCTCAAAGGTCTCTCCATTGTCTGTACTCGTCGCCAACAATATACTGCTTTCATCACCCGTATCTGCGTTGCCAGTTTCAATATTGTTCCGGTCTGTAGTTGGTAGTAGAGGCGTAACTTGCCATACTACATAAACCTTATTTCCGGCGGCGGCCATCTCTTGGTTGAATGAGTCGGCAGCCGGAACATTACTCAAAGTAACCGTCTCACCAAAGGTGTTTCCACCATCAGTACTCTTTCTAAATATTATTTTCTTATTATCTTCCGAAGGGAAAGAGTCAATCAAAGGGGAATTATCAATCCAAGCAACGTAAACATTATTTCCTGAGGTTGCAATTTGAGGATGCTCTGAAAACCCTGGATTATTGCTCAGATTTATTTCATCGCCGAACGTTAGACCCCCATCAACACTTTTCTTTATGAGGATCTCGTAGTTCACTAAATTATCGCCATCAGAATAACGGGACGGTGGATCTTCCTGCCAGACGACGAAAACGTTGTTTCCGTGAGTGGCGACCTGAGCATATACAGAGTCCCTTGCATTATTAGTTAAGTTAACTGGCTTGGAAAATCTAACTTGATTAGCCACATTATTTTCATTCGCTTCGGCCTGTGAAAAACTATCTTGATATCCAACAACTGAGACAACACCTAGTGTAATTATGACTGCTAGTAATATTGTTCCTGGATTAAATGAAGCAATCATTGAGCTTGGCACCAAAATTTTAAGTTACTATTTATAGTTCTCATTCTATTTCTCCGTTAATAGAGCGACTCATCCCAATATTTTACTATCGCTAGACGATCAGGATAGTGCCAACAGCTCTGTCCCATGTGCACAAAGGATATGCGTTTACGGGGTAATGGCCATGGTTGATACTCAATAGTCCAGCGGCAATTTAAACGTCTTTGGCACAGCGAAACCCCGAAAAGAGAATCCTATCATGTGGTCTAAAGTAGTTGCGGTAGCTATTTCTTATCTGTTTTGAAGGAGTTGCAAAACTACCGCCCCTTAACACCTTTTGATTAATGGCCCATTTGTCAGTATATTCTTCGAACCTGGATTGATAACCTGGATAAAGCACATATTCAGATGATGTCCATTCCCAAACATCACCTATCATCTGGTGGCAGCCATAGTAGCTCTCTCCCGATGGATAAGAACCCACTTTAGACGGTCCCCATAAGCAGGAGTCCATTGTATTGGCATGGATGGAAGTTGGTTTTTCGTCTCCCCAGGGATACAATGTTTTTCTCTGCAGCTCTTCATTCCAACTTGCCGCTTTTTCCCATTCAGCCTCAGTAGGCAGTCTCTTTTTTGCCCATTTTGCATAGGCGTCTGCTTCATAGTAGCTTACATTTGTCACGGGCTCTTGGGGATCAAGCTTTTTAATACCTCGAAAATCTTTTTTAGTCCAGGCGGAGTCCTGTGCTCGGTATTCCCAATATAAAGGGGCGCTCCATCTCTTTTCTTGGGCTAGGTCCCAGCCATCTGCTAACCAATACCTGTAGTTCTCATAACCTCCGTCTTCGATAAATTTCAGGTACTGGCCGTTTGTTACTGGGAATTTGTCTAGCTTAAAGGTATTCAAATTTACTTTGTGTTCGGGTAGTTCATTGTCGTAGCAAAAACCCTTCCCACAAAAACCAAGTTCATAAAGTCCTCCTGGTACCTTAATTACATCAGAATAATAAATATCGTTTCGACTATGGTCTGCATCCGGTACAGCGTCCTCCAGCACGTTAGCCGTTGCTCGGCGACGTTTACCATGCCTGCCCTTTTTGCTCTTTATCTCAACTCCATCAATATATGAAAGGGATTTTTTGATAATAGGTCTGTAATTATCGTCCGGATCTGCAAACCGCTGGAAGTAGCGTTGAAAATCATAAACCATGAGTTCTTGATGCTGCATTTCATGTTGATTTCCTAGTGTGATATGGTAGACTATGTCTTCACATTTGTATTCATCATGTTGGCTATTACTTTGTCCAATATCGCTGAGAAGGGCTATAACTTCCTTTTCAATTATTGTCCGGTATTTGAGAGTATCTTGGACAGTTGGCCTGGGAAATTTTCCTCTTTCAGACTTTGGTAATATCTCGCCAAACTTTTGATAATATGAATTTAAATAGCTGAGATTAATTTGTCCTGCGTTTGACCTCGTTATATTCTTGTCCCTATTGTATTTATTCAAGATTTGATGAAAAAACCATGTAACGTGGGCAATATGCCAGTTTGGAGGACTGCCAAAATCATCTGATTGTATCACTGCGTCTTCAGTCTTGAGGGGCTTGAAGAGATTCGTTGTATTTTTCCTAACTTCACCAAATTCTTGTATTGTCTTCTCGAGCTCCCTTGGCTGAACTAATCTGGACAATGACATGGAAATGATCTAACTTCAATATAAAATATCTTCCCACTCCGCAAGCAATTCCTAATTTCTTTAGTAATGTATCCAGGAAAGAGAGCAATATTTCGCACTCCAGCTAATCTGGCTAGTAATATTAAAAGAGTTTAATACATACGAAGTTGTCCTATTGGTGCTATGCCTACAGCATACGTGTTAATTAACTGTGATTTGGGCTCTGAAGAGGAGATAATAAAGCAAGTGAAAAAATTGCCTGAAGTAATTGAAGTGAGTGGAGTATATGGTGTTTATGATATTGTTTTGAAGGTTGGAGGAGATACGATGGATAAGCTAAGGGAGACTATCACCTGGCATATAAGAAGAATTGACAGGGTGAGGTCTACACTTACGATGATAGTAATAGAAGGCCAAGGAAAGAGGGAACAACAGCCTCCAGGATAATGTCTGTAGGAGAATGATCTTATTTTCTGAATGTTTTCAGCTTTTTGAACTCGACTTGCTATATAGATCTTCTAACTTCTGACAGGGTGTGAGATGTGCACGGTTCCGATCACCTTAGGAAATGAAAAACCAACAATAAAGTCAGGGCTCTGATTCTTGATGGTGCCCATAGAAAAAAGTTGAAAGAATGTGACTCATCCGTGTTGAACTCGGTCCTGAGCAGTAGATATTATTAAAAGTTCTGTAGAGGACAGGGAGAAGAGATAGACCAGGAGATAAAGTAAAGACTAGATGCTATGGAAACCAACGAGGACATCGGCGGTAAAGAGGGAAGCAACGGAGGGAGTAGGAGAAGAAGAACGAAAAGATCTAGACGACAAGACGAATGGCTACACCAATAAATGATGATGGCGTCTAGATATTCATGTGTTACTATGTGTTTATTTCATGGATTTTTATACTCCCTCCAGTATTATTTCCTATCAATTGTTGATACAATTTCGTAACAGATGAACTGATAATTTTAATAGAAGCTCAAAGCAATTCGAGGATACTGATGCGACATTGAACGATTTCGGGGTTTAGGATGCTGATTCACTGGTATCGTTACCGATCACTGTAATAATCATGAAAAACTATTGATTGGTAATAGCGAAATTTGACATCAAAAGGTTCTATTTACAATGTGGCCATCATAGGTGCTGGAATTCTAGGTGCCTCAATTGCATACTTTCTGTCATCGGTAACTAACTCTAGAATCATACTTATAGAGCAGGAAAAAGGTGTGGCTCTTCATACCAGTAGCAGAAATACCGGTAAAGTTCACGCACCCTTTTTATACGATCCTATAAAAAAGAAATTCTTTGCAAAGGCTGCCTCTCTTGGGTTTGAAATGTGGAAGGTGTACTGTAAATTAAAATCATTGCCGTTTATCCAAGATGGAGTCATGGAGGTGGCAACCAGCGACAATAATGTTGATAGATTAAATACTTACATGATGTGGGGTGAGGCAAATGGACTAAGGAATGGAGAGGACTTCTGGCTTTTGGATAAAAACCAAGTAAAGGAAATAGAGCCAAATATCAACTGCACAGCAGCAATATTATGCAAAAAAGATGCTAGCGTAAACTTCGGAGTGATAACACAGCATCTAATAGAAGATTCTTGGGCATTCGGATGCAAGGTATTATTGGGCAATAAGCTAAAAGGGATATTTAGGGGCAACAATGATGAGAATATCGATTTGTCGGTAACAAACGGGGTAGAAGACTACACAATTACGACCCAGTTTCTGATAAATGCAGCTGGGGGAAATGCTGTTGATATTGCACATTCTTTAGGTATTGCGAAGAAGTATACAGATTTTCATTTCAGAGGTGAATATTGGCAGGCCCCGCCGGAGTATCACAATTTAACAAATAGGAGTATCTATTCTGTTCCTAAATTTCCGGAATATCCGTTTCTGGATCCGCATTGGATAGTTCGGATTGATGGAAGGCGGGAAGTAGGGCCAAATGCAGTTCCTGTATTTGGTCCCTATGCTTATAACTGGATTACAAACGCAAAAAATTTTATCCCCAAGATTACAGAATCAATAAGAGCGCCTGGCCTCACTAGGGTGTTGTTTGATAAGAAATTTCTTACTTTGTTGGGACATGAGGTTCAAAGTTCGCTTTCAAAAACCGTAATGATTAATAGAGTTAAGGAATTTCTTCCGCAGCTAAGAGCTTCGTCATTTCAGAATAGAGGAACATCTGGGGTACGGTCGTCTCTTGTCAGTCCCGAGGGAAAGTTTGTTTCAGATACATTGGTGCTTAGGGAATATTCTTCGATAAACATCCTGAATTATAATTCGCCTGGTGCTACTGGTGCTCTACCTATGGGAGCAGCAATAGTATATGATTTGCTTCATAGCGGAATAATAAACAAAAACGAAGATAAAGAAAACCAGTCTGAAAAAAAATCGATTTGGGATGTTCAGGAAATATCAAATGAAATGAAACTTAAAGAACTTAGATGAAATTATACGGATAGTCACCAATACTATAATAATGAAGGCATCCGCTGAGCAAGAACACATCACAAATATGCAACGATAAACAATCCAATAGCAGCTGCCATTGTAATCCCCCATATGACCTTGTTCCAGTCTAATATTTTTTGACCGTCTAATACTCCAAAAGGTATAAGGTTGAACAACGCAATCCAACCATTAAATGATGCGCCAGCTACAAAATATGGACTAAATGAATTAAAACTGAGGAATAGAAATGAATATCCCATCACCAAATTTGTCAGCGGGCCAATCAAAGCGACTCTTCCAAACTTGCTTCTGTCCGACAACCCAATCATCACTGCACCTGGGGCTATGAACTTAAATGGCATCATGGGCAGAGCCGATATTGCCGTTATCACAAGGCCCCACATATAGGCTCGAAACTCGGCCCAGCTTCCATAATACTGCGCTAAAAATTTGTGAGCCAATTCGTGGACCAGAAAAGCACTGACAAATATTGCAAGAAACTGCCAAGAAATGTATCTATAACCATTTAACGAAAGACCTACTCCCATAACAAGCAGGGTTGCTATGGTGAGGTGGAGCAATTCCGTCTTGGACGATTTTATTCTAAGTGTCCTAGCAGATAGAGTTTTGTAATTACTGTCCCCATCGAGCAACATCTTTTTTCTCTTTGCGTCGTAAATGTTTAGATAGACGCATGAGTGGTTAACAGGATTTCTATGAATACTACAATACGAGTTCTGGCAGTAGCTACAGTTGAAAGGAATGCTTTCACTAACTCCACAAATATAGCACTCTACCATCTTTGTTTTCCTTTTCCTTCATTCTATCTTATGGCATTACGAAGATAAATACCGAACTGACCTGTAATAGTTTTCCATTCCTATATCTGCAACATAATCTCTAACCCTTGTAGCAAAAGTCAATATATGCTGTCTACATTACCTGGGATGTTAGACAAATATTGGCCATAGAAGTACCATCTAGACAGCAAATTAATCAACAACAAAAGGAAAGTATAACAATACACTTCTTCCAGTAGCCTCTTGATATTATGGCTGCAGATACATTCTGTCAAGGTCTGACTACTCAAGTGTTACATATCTGTTTGTTTTAAAGGGATATTTTCGCGCCGGGTCTGTTTTAAAGGAAAAAGTATTACTAATTTTCAACTTTTTCCATTATTGCATATGTGAAGCAATATTCGTGATCCTCTGCCTGCAATGAGTATTTGGTACAGCCTTTTGGACAAGAGCGATACGTTGGCTAATTACCTATCTTGTCAATAAGCGGTAAAACACCCTTCATATTTGTTGGTATATTACGACTCCGATTCGTGACAAGAGTAGATGATATATCATTTTATAATATTCTTAATTTGTTGTACTGACCTGTCGGATTCTTCTTCAGTGTTAAAAAAGTGAGGAGAAGCCCTCACTGCTTTTTTCCCACCTCCAACATCTCTTTCAGCAAATATTATTTCATTTTTCTCAAGCTTATCTACGACTGTTTTGGAGTCCTTATTACAGGAAAATGAAACAATTGAGGTTCGTAAATTCTCATCTTCAGGACCGTACAACTTTACGTCCGCCACTTTGTCAAGCTCTCTCCAAAGTGTATTAGACACCTTCATATTTTTTCTTCGAACATTATTCATACCTAGGCGCAAAAGGTATCTTATTGAGGCTTCTAAGCCAGCAAGCGCGGGGAAGTTTCGGAAGCCCGTTTGAAATTTAGCTGGTGCCTCAAGATAAGCAAGGGTTTTTTGGTCGGAAGAAAGCGTCGCAGACTCGGAACCAATAGATCGCGGCCTTAGGAGCTCGGCGGCTTTTTTATCGCAATATAAAATTCCAAGACCTAGGGGACCGCATATCCATTTAAATGCTGGAAAGGCCATAAAATCACAGCCAATTTGCTTTACATCAATATCAACTGAACCTACTGTTTGAGCTGCGTCAATGCAAAACAACACGTCATTATCTTTTGCTATTCTGCCAACCTCTTTAACAGGCATTATTGCCCCGTTATTGTATAGTGCGTGACTAAGCGTGATAAGCTTAGGTGTCTTTGTCTTGTTATTTCTTGTAACTCCTCCTGCGCCTTTCTTAGTCTCCTGTGCTGTTTTTCCTCGAGATAAATTATTCTCTAGCTCTGAAATATCAAAGTACCCGTTACTGTCGATTGGTAAATCAATCAAGCTTACTCCCTTCTCTTTAGACAGCTGCAGCCACGGAAGATAATTAGCATAATGTTCGTGGGTTCTTCCCCTGATAACGACGGAATCGCCTTTTCTCCAGTCAATACCATTGCGAACATAGTTGATTCCTTCTGTAGTACTTTGGGTAAAAATGATTTCTTCGCTCTCACAATTAATAAGGTCAGCTATTCTGTTACGAAGCTCTTTCATAAGTAAAGTAATAAACTCATTTATTGCTTTGGAATCGGGTCCTTCTATCGAATATTTTAGGAAAGCATCTGTTATCGCTTTAATGGTGGAAAGTGGAGTGGGTGCTACTGACCCATTATTCATGTAAACCTTTTTCTTTGTAAGAGGAAAGTCCGCACGGACTAGATCTAAACTTGCCTCAGAGGAATATGTCATTGTACTTACCATCTACAACAATGAAATAAATTCATTTACAAAATCCAGAAGTAATTCGGTTCCTCTAAACAAACTAACGAATCATCTGGGGGAATGTTGGCTAGATATAACTTTCTACCTCCCGAGAAAAGGTACGATATCTAGATAGGCTTATGAAAGCGCTTCCGAGTATTTATTGACGCCGACTAGAGAGCAGCCTATAAAGCCATAAATTTACATTAACAGTATTGCAATTATTGCCGCTACACTAAATGATCAAAGAGGAAATCGAAAACCCTCTATGGGAATGGTAATTCAAAGGGTATTTCGTTATTATTGTCACCCTCGTCCTTATCCTCGTCACCGTCACTATCATCTTTGTTCCCGTTGTCCTTACCTTCGTCACCATCCTCTTTACCTTGTTCATTCTGCCCTTCTGAGACTGCGCTATTACCATCAGCTTCATTCTCGTCAGTTCTCGATTCATCACGTTGTTCCTCGGTCTGTTGCCTATCTTCTTGTTCCGAGTTCTCTGATTCTTCATTTTGGGTAGCTAAGTTTCCAGTAGTCTCATCCTGTTCCTCATCCTGTTCCTCATCCTGTTCCTCAATGAGATTTTCAGATGCTGTTTCAATGTCGGATGTTGGCTTCGCAACCAAGCCGTTGTTCTGCTCAGATCTCTGTTGGTCTAACACTTCAGGTCGTAGGTCTAGTATTTTTCCCTGGAGATCGTTTTCCCCGATATCTGCAGAGTCCTGCTGTGTGTTCGTATTAAGTTCGTCTGTGGAGAGCCCGGGAGTTACAGTGATTGAATCTTGATCAGGAAGGAATTGCTTTTCGGAAGGGCGCGAAGGAGCATCAGCCATCGAAGAAGTTATGTTTAATTTAGTGGTATTCTCTAGCCTTTGAGCGTAAGCAGGTAAATCAATGGTTACCGAGACAAAGAGTGTGTTAAATTCAGCAAAACCAATAAAAACTATCGCAATCGCTGCTGCTGCGGAGCACTTTTTTACGTAGGTTACCTCTTTCACAATTATTAGTTGCTAATTAAACGGACAGTACCGTATATTTACTTTCTAGAAAATTAACCTAGTACTTGAAATGACAGATTGTATTAGTATTTTCTCAGGAAGTATCTATCATGATACATCACTGCTTACAACGATATGGGCAGCTAGTTTCGGAGAGTAAAAAGCTGCTCCTCGGCTTCAAAATCGCCTATATTGGCGTCGCGAGTAAATAATTGCTACAAATGGCCGAATATGATTTTGAACCCTTATTCGATTAATAATTTACATTGTGCTACTAGATTGATGAAGAATATATCCTCGACAATTTTACTAACTATTCTAGTAGCAACAATAGGAGCTGACTTTGGAAATCCAGGATGCAAGTGCACAAAATCCTTCAAGATTCAGTCAATACTTTATCATTGCTCTCCTCTTGCGCTTATGCAGTTCCAAATTAATTAATTACTTTTTTTATTGTAATGGTAATTTCTATTCTGTCCATTGAGCTTCTGCTGCTGTTCTTTGCTTTCAGGTGAATATCTGAGCATGTTAAAATAGTCTTCAAATGTCGAAACCGACCACTATTATGATATCAAAATTACTTGCAGAACTACTATTAGAAGAGAAGGCCCACTTTGCACAAAATCGGTAGGTGGATTAGAGATGGGTGCCATTCGGCTTGCGCTGGTAACAGCAGGACTAATTCATTTTTTATACGATGGACATCTAGCCAGAGTGCGATGGATGCAATACATGCAGCAAATGACCGGGGTTATAATGTCAAAGCTGTAGTAGTGGTGATTAGACTCAATGAGAATTCTTAGCCCATCCTGGGAAGAATGAATCCACATTATGCGAGCGGCTATCATAGTTGGAATCATATGATCGTGCTTTTAGATTCAGATGTTTTATGTACCTGTGGATGTATATCTGAATTATCGTGGCTAAATGCAAATTGATTATAATAAAATCTTAAGCTCTGAAGGACTAAATTCACTCGTGTTCGGGGATCCCTATGCGAAGCTCTGTTTTACTAGTCTGCTAGTTAAATCGGCCCTCCCATATTATCAATCAAAAAAACTAGAAAAATCGTCATTACATCACGAACAAGAAAAACAAAAGCAAAATCCACAAGGCAAAAAGAAGAGGGTTATATATTTAGACTGCGACACCATGTTTGCGGCCTATCTATCGGCAGGATTTTTGTTCGATTTGTCAAACGGGGATTCTTCTACAGCGAACATACATGATAACGCAGCGAGCAATAATAAACACAGAGACTCTAGTGAGCTTTCGAGTGATAATAAGAATGTCGTTCGCAGGTCGGAGGAGAGGAGCAGTAAACTTATTGATATATATCTTCCATCAGAAGGCCGATTCGAATCCTTGCTTGGGGACATTATAGCCTCAATGCCTGAAGCCTCACTTGTGATTTTCGACTCACTTAATGGCTTTTACAATATGTATCCTACGAAAGTAAATCCTGAATCATCAAAAAAATCACAAGGAGCAGGAAAAAAAGGTGCGACACAGATAGGTTACAACAAGAAGGATGAGAACACGGAGTGGAAGGCACAGCCCATATTAACACCAGGCTCCAGTTCAATTACAGGTTATACAATCGGTCAGCTAAACCATCTTCTATCGGTTTTCATTATGCTACTAGTTAAACATGGAGTATCTCTAGGCGTCCCTGTACTTGTAACAAGCATGGTTCGCTACAGAAAAGTGTCTGAGGATTTATGGGTAAAATCTCCTGCATGTAGACGGCTTCTGCACCAAAAAAGCTTGGTTAGACTGAGCGTGGATATAAGCGAGGAAAGCGATCTCTCCGTGAATATAATAAAACATCCATTCCTTGAGCAGCAAACCGTTATATTTCCTAATGCAGGAATTCAGTTATCTACCCTTTGAGACTGACTAGAGTGAATCCTAACATAAGGGAAATCCCAATTAAGGCAAAGCCTGATGCTAAAAATGCCCCCTGAGTTTTTCTAGTTAGAGCCTGTCCCGCCCTGAATAGCAATAAGGCACCCCCCATGCCGATAAAAAGAATAAAAATCATGACTATTGCCTCGCTTAGAGTTTGAGCAGATCTCGTAGGCAGAATAAATGCCTGCGACCCTGCTGCTACTCCTTCAATTAGAGCATTAAAAATGCCTGAGGCCAAGGCGAAAAAAAAAACAAGGTACACAGTCGCTGCAACTGTTACGAGCTTTGAAGCCCTTGGCGAAACTGAATAGGTTGACAACCAGTCTATCAAAAAACAAATTCATATGCTCCATATAAATAAATTTGCAGGATGGCAAAAAAGAGAGACGAAGAAAGTGTCAGTACGGCGCTCGACTAATCGGTGGGTTTGGCAATGTCGTCTGCCCTAGCCGGCTTCTCTCGCCGATTTGAGATGATGGTCACCTAATACAATGAAAATCAAGCCAACAAAGAATAAAAGTTGCGACAAGCAAACCCCAGAGCTTTCTTAGATACAAAAAATCGACAGGTAGACCAATAAAACATTGGTGGAGGACAAACCGCATCAGCTGAGGCATAACCAGAACCATATTCAGACAGTCAAGATGCGGAGCACTGCCGCTCACGAGAGAGAAGAAGCAGCGAAGGGGATCAACTCTGCGACACGTGCGATGAAGGAAGCATCTAATAAGCTAACTCCGATCCCTATTTTCTCATTATTTTTACCAGCCCTATTTGTAACGTAATTAAACAAAGTTTTGTAAATACTTCTAAATGATCCTTCATTATCCTATTTTGTTTTGAGAGCCCTCTCTAAGAAATAGAGGCCTTGGAATCACAATCAGCCTTTTCATAATGATGGCGCTGGTATATGATGAAACGAATATCCCGTAGTTATGCTACATGAAAGATTTTTCCAAAAGGCTAGAACAGAATTTCTGTTCAATTTAAAGTAGGTTGTAAAGTAAAAGTTAAAGGCCTTCCATACAGAAAATCGATAGATACTCCAATTATTCAACAACCCATCAGTCAAAAATCTTTAAATTCCTTTAGAGATACTGAAGAACCATTTGTTTTTTAGGAACCATCATGGTCATCAGAAAAAGATGCATCAAAACATTGCTATATGCACTTGTCTAATACTTGTGATGGTGCTTGGAATTAGCATATTGACTGCTGGTGCCATCTCGTCTGTTCCTGCTTTTGCCAAAGAAAAGATAACCCTTAGAGCCTTATTGGTTGAGCCAGGTGATAGGTGGGAAAAGACCCTTATTCCGATGGCGCTGCAGAATTTATCGGCAAGGTATCCTGAGCTCGAAATTCAGGTTAATTATACAATTCTACCATATAATGATGCTCGAGAACACATGTTAGAGGCAATGAGCAATAAATCTAATATAGATTTAATATCCGTCGATCAAATCTGGCTTGGCGAGTTTGCAGAGAAGGATTATTTGACAGACCTCGGCAATTATTCCAAGGCCTGGGGCAGACTTGGTGACTGGTATGAATCTAATTTGGATGGGGCTGTTTACAAAGATAAAATTTTTGGAATTTGGGCATGGACTGATGTGAGATCAATATGGTATTGGAAGGATCTCTTGAGCAAATCAGCCATTGACCCCAATTCACTAAAGCGGTGGGACAGCTATATTGAATCAGCCAGGAAGCTTAACGAGGCATTAAATGATCAGGGGATACAAGGAGTAGAGCTGACAGGAGGACCAAGCTCTCAGAATGAGTGGTATCCATACTTATGGATGCTTGGAGGCTCAATAGTTGAAAGTAGACCAGGTCACCCTACAGAGGATTTCTACTGGTTTCCCAGCTATAATAGTTCCCAAGGAGTTAGGGCATTAGAATTTCTCAAAAAGCTTGTCGATGTTGGAGTCAAGCCAATAACTGCAAATTTTGAAAAAGAATTTGCCAGTAAGAACTTTGCTGTCATGTTGGGTGGCTCATGGTTGCCCACGTCTTTTCCTTCTCTCACAAGGCAAGATTTTGAACAACAAATTGGAATGATACCAATGTTTCCAGTACCAAATGAAAATACTGCAACGTCGACTATGATGGGGGGATGGTTGCTAAGTATACCATATAACTCAAAAAATAAGGACCTGACATGGGAACTCATTGAAACAATGTTAGAACCCAAAATACTTTCGTCTATGCTGGCAGAATACGGATACCTTCCGACTCAAATACCCATTGGCGAAGGGCCTTATTCTGAAGAGCTTAGAAAATCAATACCATACTATGATCAGTTGATATCTTTAGTCCAGTTTGGACATGCCAGGCCAAACATAGCCGAATATCCACAGATAGCTGATCACATTAGGGAAGCCATAGATAATGTTTATTCTGGAGCTATGGAACCCAGACAGGCATTGGACAATGCAGCTGCAAAATCGGCAAAGGCGCTAGGCTGGTAGTCTGATGTCTTGCCTTCAGCATTAAAAACATAATTGACGAAAAAAGCACCATCCAATACTGCAACTATGATGTATGGCGCTACTGTCTTTTATGAGAGAATGACATTAATGCAAGAAAACCAAGTTATGCTTATCCTTACATTTCGCTCGGGATCGTCTTTTTTAATATGATCTATCCCTCTGCCTGTAACTTGTTCCGTACCTGCTATTTCTGCCGGCCCTACTGCCACCTGTATACTGCCTCGGACTTTCCTCGCTTCCGTACCTAGGCCCCCTACTTCTGTAAGCAGAATAGTTGTCGGAGAAAGTATTGTTTCTGTAGCCGTTATTGTAGCCGGTATTGCCATATCCTCTATAATTGCTTCCACTGCGTCTTTGGCGATAATCCCTGTGCACATACTGTTGAGTCACGGGGATTTCTATTCCCATCTCTTCATTTAGTTTGCGAATAGGCCTTTCTGTAGTTTTAAGGATTCTTCCAAAGTCGTCAACTCTATCCTGGGAAACTAATGAGATGGCCTTTCCCGCTCCGCCGGCTCTTGCTGTCCTTCCAATTCGGTGAAAATAGATTAGCGGGTCTGCCGGTATATCGTAGTTTATCACATGACCTACAGCTGGCACATCGATTCCCCTTGCAGCAATATCTGTGGCTACAAGGATGTCTTCAAGTCCCTTTCTAAATTTGTACATTGCACTATCTCTTTGTCCTTGAGACAAATCGCCGTGCATTGTAATTGCTTTGAATCCCTCTTGCTTTAACTCAGAAGCAAGTCTATGTGTTCTTTGCTTTGTAGCGGCAAAAACTATAGTCTGTCTTTCACTTTTGTTTTTGATAAAGTTACACAGGTGCTTGAATTTTTCTTTCTCGTGAACAACTAGGTAAGATTGGTCTATTGTGTCAAGACTCAATTCTTCTTCGTTGAGCCTTATTTCTTTTGGACCAATCATGTAATCTTGCGCAAGTCTCAAAACCTCTCGCGGCATAGTGGCTGAAAACAAACATGTCTGCCTGTCTTCTCTCATGTAGGACAGAATATACTTGATATCGTCGACAAAACCCATATCAAGCATTCTATCCGCCTCGTCAAGAACCGCAAACTGCACTTCGTCAAGACTGATCGAGCCACGCTTGATATGATCTATCAGCCTGCCAGGCGTTGCTACTACTATTTGAACACCTTTTCTTAATTGATTGTACTGGATACCGATACTTTGGCCTCCGTATATGGATACAGCTCTAATGCCGGTATATTTTGCAAATTTTTCAATTTCAGCAGTAACTTGTACTGCTAGCTCCCTTGTCGGAGCGAGTATCACTGCTTGTACTGGACCTCTGCGCTTTATTTTGGTAAGTATAGGCAGTGCAAAAGCTGCCGTCTTTCCAGTACCCGTGTGCGCCTGCCCTATAACATCTATACCTCTTAAAATAAACGGTATTGCTTCCTGTTGGATAGGAAAAGGAGCTTCAAATCCGTTTTCTTTGAGTGCCCTAATAATTTCAGCACCCAGTCCTAACGCTTCAAATTTTGCTGTCAATTTTCTATATTTCACTTTTTTTATATACAAAAGGAACGGAAAATACGTAAAGTAATTTTTTTGTATTTACTTGGCGAATTGCCGTAAATCTTTTGCTTCAATTTATACGGGAATTACGCAGATATAACCCTTGTTATATTATTGTCAAGAACTGTCAGGATAATTAAACGTCTCTTAAAAACAAGCGGAAGTCCTCATTATCGTCTTCCTTATTATTTGCTCCTAATCGGTTATCCAAGGCCACCCCGAACAAGTTAGCCAAAGCTTTTTTTCAAGAAATACTAGTCTCACCAATTGCATCCATTATTACTTGGGCAGCACGAGGACCGAGGTTTATTTTGCAATAGTTTTCGTTTCTCATTTTCAGATCTAGCTTACCTTCCCTTATCAGATCCGATACTCTGTTTACACCAGCAAGATAGTTCATACCAGTCTTCCAAGTAACTATAATCGAACACTTATCACAAACGCTGGTTTTAGCATTGGTAGCATAGATTCCAGTACAAAAAATACATTTATTATAAACCATTGATTTACCTGCCCTTGGAGCATCTATACCAAATCGAACTTTATTGAAACATGTTATACAGAGGCTTTGGTTATTAGATTCAGTGCAGACGTGATATTGCACATCCTTCTTGCATAACTCGCAGAGCGGTGGCTGTTGAGGTGGCTGTTGAGGTGGCTGTTGAGGTGGCTGTTGAGGTG
>OBLR010000076.1_pt1 | contig 16950 bp, 12 predicted proteins | sample 1519891 | NCBI WGS metagenome assembly OBLR01 (sample SAMEA3113583, study PRJEB22503) | soil metagenome | reverse complement strand
CGCCCTTCATATTAAAGGATGTCTTATGCATGATGGTAAATCCGAATCCCCACGGTGACTTGTGGCACCGGTATTCAGCGCTTGGTTCCCGGTCTGCCCATCCGGCCGGCTTCAGCACAGGTCGGCGTAGCTCGGCGACGCCTGAGCAGGCGCAAGTGATGCCATTCGCGGATGTGTCATTCCTCCAGCATGAGGAGGTCGGACTTAACAATCGTCGCGGTGCTGAGCAGATCGACGATCAAGTTGTGATTGAGCGCATTCCCCACTGGCGGGAGAACGTCTTCTTCCAGAAGTCCGGCAATGCCGTGTTCCCTGCTCAACCGTTTGCGCACCTTTTCGACAATACGGGAAGCCCGCTTGGCGTCCCACCGCTCCGCAGGGCGTAGCTCGCTCAGTTCAACTGCCACCTGGGACCAGGTCAGCGGTTGCGGCTGAGGATCATTCCGCAGGTAGCGTTGGCCGAGGCAGACCAGCACCAGCTTTTCCTCATCGCTTTCCAGGTTACGGGCGGCGTCGCTTGTCTTCTTCCCATGCACATTCTGCACGTTCCCTATATTCGGCGGCCGCACCGAAGTGACGATCCGGATCTCCAGGAGGTGCTCCCGTCCGGTGGACACGATGAACAATGGCGTATAGCCGACCGGTAGCTCCGCCTGGTCTCCCTGGGTCACCAGTCGCCCGCCAGGGAAGCGGATGGGCGGCTTGCCAGTGTTGCTCAGCACCCAACAGGAGTACTCGCGGGTGATCATTCCCTGCCGTCGGCTGACGTACTTGTCATCGCCGCCGATACCGACGTTCACATGCTCCTCGTTCCGCCCGAATACCACCGTGAAGTTCGCGTCCGGCGTGACGCTCATGCCGCCATTAGCCCCCATGACGCAAAGCGTGTCTCGCTCAGCATCGGCGGGAACCCATCGACTGATGCTGCCGATTTCTTTCGGCAGAAACTGCACTTTGCTCGCCACGGGACGGCTCCTTCTCTTCGCAACTGCGAGATGAACGCTACCCGGCGGGGTCCGGGAGGGGTTCCGAGGTTGCGGTGACCCCACTGTCGTCCACGTCGTAGGGGTAGCCAAATGTCGGGTTGCTAGGCTCGCGTGAATCCTTGATCTTGGAACCATTCACGTACACGCGGTATCTGATGCCACCCGAAGGGATGGTGAGCCGCAGCCGCCAGTCGCGGGACCCGGGCCGGCCTGGCACCTCGATGGTCCTGCGCCATGGCAGCGACACGTTCTTCAGCCTGGTAAATCGGCCGTCCACCGCGTAGTCCAGCGACGTCAGCGGTCCGTCGCCGGTGATCACGAACTGCAGTGCCACGGCCTCTCCAGACGGAGTCGGAGAGGGAGCAGGAGAGGGCTGCGAGAAGGAAGTCCCGGGCACCGCGCTCGGATTCTGCCGCAAGGCGTTCGACGCCGATCCAGTGGACGGCTCATCCGGCGTCGCGGCGCGGAGGGCGGCGCCGACGCCGACGACCAGGGCTATGCAGGCCGCCGCGGCGCTCCCGGTGAGCAGGAGCCGACGTCGCTTTGGCGATGGGGACGGAGACATCGGCGGGTTGTCAGCCGCGCTCGCCCTCTCGTCGATCGCCGCCATCACCGGCGAAGGGAGCCAGGCGGCGTGAAGTCGCTCCGCGTCCCGCGTCGTCGGGGCCAGCCGGTTGACCAAGTCGGCGGCTTTCGGCCGGTCGGATGCTTGCGGCAGCCGGCAATCCGCGATCAATGCCCGCAGGGCCTCACCGGCGTTGTCCTGGCCGTGTGCGTAATCCAACGTCGCGCCCAGAGAGTAGATGTCGCTGGGCGGACCGGCAGCGCCGGCCACCTGCTCAGGTGACATGAATCCCCAGGAGCCCGCCTGTTCGGTGGCTACAGCCCCGGCCGCGATGCCAAAGTCGATCAGTTGCGGGCCGTCGGCGGTCAACAGCACGTTCGCCGGTTTAACGTCCAGGTGAACGACCCCGGCGTCGTGGATCGCGGCGAGCGCCTCCGCAAGCCCGGCGGCCAGCCGCCATACGGAGGGGGCGGGCAGCGGGCCGAATCGGTCCACTGCTTCGCGTAGTGACACCGACGGTAAGAACTCGGTCGCCATCCAGGGCGTTGCGGCGCCTGGATCGGCCGCAAAGACCGATGGACTATGGACGCCGCCGACCGTTCGGCTGATCTCCACCTCGCGCCGGAAGCGATCGCGAAGTAGTTCCCCTTCACGGGCGGACGCAATGTGCATCACCTTTACCGCAGCAGCCCGACCGCCTCTGGACAAGCCGAGGTAGACGGTCGCCATGCCGCTCACGTCGATACGCGCCAGGATTCGATATCCCCCGACGCTGCGGGGGTCACGGCGCTGAAGTGGCTCCACGCGAACGTCCGATCGGCTAGACGGGCGGGTTGATGGCCTCGATGTGCCCGTCCGAGGTGCTCAGGAGCACGAGCCCGGCCAGCGCCAACGCCCCCGCCCCGGGGTCGGCCTTGGAGACGTGCATCGCGTCGGCGCCATAGGTCCACAGGACACGGCCGTCGACCGCATCCAGGGCGTACACGGTCTGGTCGGTGCTCCCGACCCAGAGCGTGCCGGCGGAGAGACCGAGCGTGTACGACTCGCCGTAGGGCTTCTCTTCGCCCTGTCCCAGCCGACGCGACCACACCGGCTCGCCCGTATCGGCCCGAAGCGCACGGACATGGCCGTCCGCCTCGTCCACGTACACCATGCCGTTCCCCACCTCTTGCACCGAACTGCGATAGTCAATCGGCTTCTTCCAGGCGGCCGTCCCGTCGTCGGCGTGGACCGCGTATACCGTCCCGTAGGTATCACGGGTGAAGACCAGACCTTCACCGATCAGTGCGGACAAAGGCGCCGGCTTCACCTCGTACGTCCACTTCTTCCGGCCGCTGGCCGCATCCAGCCCCGCCAGTACGCTGTCACCCGCCGTCACCACCAGTCCAGCACGAGCGGTAATGGACATGCCGGTCGCCCGCGCGGACCAACGCACGTGACCATCCTTCGCGTCCAGCGCCGTAACGACCTCGCCGACGGCGAGGCAGATGACCGATCCGGCACCCGCCGCACCCCAGGCGAAGTCAAGCGGCAGGCGATGCGTCCACCGCGTGCGTCCCGTCGTCGGATCCACGGCGCGAAAGACGGAGCTGTCCTGCTGGTCTTCGGCCAGAAACACCACGTCGTCACCAACCGTGACCTCGTCTACGGGGCCCTCCTCGGCGACGCGTGACCACAAGATCCTGCCCGTGCGCGGATCGACGGCGCGAACATCCCTCGATCCGGCATGCGCGGCCAGCACCACTCCGCCCGTGCTGTAAAGATCGGGGTAACCGGAATCGTTGCGGATGGTAAGGACCTTCCTCCGCCATCGCATCGTGGCCTCTGGACGCGGCGGTGGGGCAGTCGCCGAACGCGGCGGAGGTAACGGCGTCGGCCTAGAGTCCGCCGACCATACCGAACCTCTTAGCACCACCGCAGCGACGACACCCACCGGCACGGCCTTCCCGGCCGCCACGAGGAATTCGCGGCGGTTTGGGGGTGAAACGTCCGTGGTCCATAGGCCATCCGGAGACCCCGTCGACACCGCCGCCGGATCTACGGTCGCCTCATCGGGCAACGCGTCGTGCGCCACCGCAGACACCGAAGTCACGTCGGGCGCCGGCGGCCCGGCTCCTGCCATGCAGCGGTCGATCGCCTCCGCCACCGGCGCCGGCAACCACCCGGTGCCCCGTACCGAGGCCGCGGGCTCGCCCAGCCAGTCCAACAACGCGGTGGCAGAAGGGCGCCGCTCCGGCTCGCTGCGCAAGCAGTCCGCGACGAACTCGCGCAGTCTGCGGTCCGTGAGCCCGCTGAGATCGGCCCGCCCTACACATACCCGGCTGAGCGTGGCTGCATCGTCCCCAGCGTCAAACGGTCCCCGCCCGGTGGCGGCGAACACCAGCACGGCGCCGAGTGCGAAGATGTCACTGCTAGCCCCTATCCGACCGCCGGACGCCTGTTCCGGCGACATGAAACTTGCCGTTCCCGGGCGGGTCCCCGGAATCGTGATCGCGGCGGCGTCATCAAGCCGGGCGATCCCGAAGTCGATCACACGGGGACCGCCGACGGTCAGGATGATGTTCTCCGGTTTGAGGTCCCGGTGGACGAGACCTGCCCGATGTATATCGGCGAGCGCTTCGGCTAACGCGGCGGCGAGCAGGCGCACCGTCGGCGACGGAAGTGCACCGAAAGTCTCGACCGCCGCGCGCAGCGAGAGCCCCGGCAGGTGGTCCGTGACCAGCCAAGGCCGCTCGTCTTGCACATGAGACTCGAGCAGCGGGGCGGTGAATGCGCCGGTCACCTTACCGACAGCCGCCACCTCGCGGTAGAAGCGATCGCGATGGTAGGAGCTGTGGGCGAACTGCTCGCGCATGATCTTAACCGCTACTGTCCGGCCACCCGGCGAGCACCCGCGATAGACGATGCTCATCCCGCCCTCGCCCAGCCGGCCCAGCAACCGATAGTCACCCACACGAGCCGGATCGTCTGGATGTAGCAGCTGCACGACCCTCCCTGCCCGCCGTCATGGATGGGGTGTGGACTACCGAGGAACTGTTCCCCGTCGCGATGTCATCCCCTTGCACAACGAATTCAACGATGCTGGCAACGCCCCGCACGCCGCTGACCATAGGGGAGGTACCCAGAACGGCTGGGATGCAGCGGGTGCAGAATCGGATCTCATCGGACACAGCTCGAACCAGTCTGGGACGGCAGCCGTAAGAATATACGAATTCACGCAGGTCATGACGGAGCTAGGCAGATTCAATGTTCACGGAAGGCTCAGCGAGAGCTACCGTACGACCGGACCCCTCCACAACGGGTCATGATCCGGCGCAATCCAGCCATCCCCCCCGCTTCCGGGCTTCACCGCGACGATGTTAGACGGCCCGACAATGGCAAGACTTCGGACAAGGCGATAGAATTTGGGCAAACGGTACCAATCCGTCCTCGGTCACAGAATCACCCCATGAACGCGATCACGGGTTCGGTGCGTACGGGGCGGGACCTTTCTTTCCGATCCTCATTGGTGATGGTCCATTGCGTACGGTCACAGACGATCTTGAGGTTGTTGGCGCGGAGAACAGGGCGGTCTCAGGCGACCCGGCGGCCTGCGGGCTGTGGTCGAGAACGGCGACAAGCCCGGGGAGCGCCCAGCGTGGTCGCGTGCGCTTTTACCCGCCCGCGCCCGGGCGGGTGCCGATCCGGCCGCCTGCGCAGGCAGAACGGCGCGAGGCGGTCGGTGCAGCCCTCGCGCCCGAGCGCCCGGGCGGCACCTGTCAGGTGAACGACAGCGGAAGCGCCTCCGGTCCGCGAATGCCGAAGGGACCTCTCCAGGTGAGCGGACCGATAACGGTGGGCGGGTTCAACCTTCGCGCCAGCACCGGCAGCGCCTCGCTCAGCTCGATCCGCGCGAGCGCCGCCCCCAGGCAGTGATGCGGGCCTCCGCCGAACTGAAGCGGCCCCACATCCCTGCGGACAGTACAGTCGAAGCGGTCCCCGTCCTTGTAGACCCGAGGATCGCGCTGGGCGAGAATTGCGCAGATTGTCAGGTATGTGTCCTGCTCGAGGTGCAGCCCTTGATAGTCGAAGTCCTCGCCGGCGAACCGATACAACGTGCCCGTCGAGGGCGACCACCGGATGACCTCCTCGACGGCAGGGTCGGTCAGTTCAGGTCGTTCCCCGAGCAGAACCCATTGATCGGGATGCGCGGCGAAGGCGACCATCGCGTTGGCGAGCTGGTGCCGAGTGGTGTCGTGCGCCGCAAAAACCATCGTCACCAGGAGGTTGCGCAGCTCTTCCGGGCTGACCCGCCCGTCCTCAGCCTGGGCCGCGACCAGCGCGGAGATGAGGTCGTCGGCTGGATCGTCCCGCTTGATGCGTATGAGGCCGTCGACGTAGTCGTTCAGCCCGAGTACGGCGCTGTCCACCCGAAGCCGGACGTCGTTCCCCGCCGAAAGGCTGAAGACCAGCCCGAGATCGGTGGTCCAGGTCCGGAACGTCTCATAGTCTTCGGGGGGCACGCCGAGCATCCGGCACATGACGGCCAGGGGCAGCTTGTTGGCGAACTCCTCGACGAACTCGCTCTCCTCGGACGAGGCGAGGTGCTCGGCGAATTCCTCGGCGTTCGCCCTGATGAACGGCCGCAGGTTGTTGACCATCCTTGGCGTGAACGCCTTGTTCACCAGCCCACGCAGCCGCCGGTGGTCCTCGCCGTCATGGTTGACGATCATCGGGACGAACCAGTCGTAGGCCGGCCCTTCGAAGACACCGTTCGTCTCCATATACAGCTTGCCGTTGTGATTCAGCCGCCGATCCCGCAGCAGTTCCTGGCATTCGGCATAACGCAGGACCAGTAAACCAATGGGGCTGTTGGCATACCAACTCTCTTGCTGGGCCGCCTTGGCCTCGGGAGAGAGGAAGTCGAACGCCGGATCAAGAACGTCAAGGAATGGCGCGTCGTACGGTTTCAGCATGGAGGCCGTCGTTACCGGCATGGCTCCTCCGTTCCGATGCGGAGCCCGTCTCGCCGAAGTGGCCTTTCCACCATCCACTACTCCCGGGCCTAGCGGAAGTAGGCAATCCAGCTAGTTTCTCCAGCAAATGGGGAAAAGTGTTGCGGAAGACTCCGATTTTCGGTCGCCGAAAATCGAGCGATCAGGATTGATCGCTATTAGGTCCGGAGGTTCGCCTGAACGCCGCCGGGCGCCCCGTCCGGTACCTCCGTCCGAGCCGACCCCTCGGACCCGATCTGGTACGGCGGCCAGCCTGAGCGGGGTCTGGTCAGGGGCGGCGAAACGTTTCGGCGAGCACAGTCTCGGCATCCGGCGCACCTGCGCGGCACCGGCATCCCCGCCACCGACAACGTGCACGAAGTCGCCCAAGCGATCGACCCGACCGCCCGCATCGTCTACGTCGACAACGACCCGATCGTCTTGGCCCACGCCCGCCGACTGCTGAGCACCGCGCCCGGCGGCTCCACCGCCTACGTCCACGCCGATCTGCGCTACCCCGAGGCCATCCTCGATCACCCCGACCTGCGCGCCACCCTCGACCTCGACCAACCGGTCGCACTTTTGCTCATCGCCGTTCTGCACTTCATCCCAGACGCCGACGACCCCCACGGCCTGGTCGCAACCCTGACCGACGCGCTCGCCACCGGAAGTCACCTGGCCATCTCGAATGTCACCCTGGATTTTCTGTCCCCCGAGATGAAAGCGAAGATCGAGACCTTCAACGCGCAGGAACACGACCAGACCCGAGACCCCAGTGCACCACGCGACCGCGCGGCGTTCGCCCGGTTCTTCGACGGCATGCGACTCATTCCCCCGGGCATCACGCCGATCTGTGACTGGCGCAACGACACCCATCCGGCCAGCGCCAACCGGTCACGGAAGTCGGCATCTACGGGGCCGTCGCCCGCATCCACTGACCTAACACCCGCGCGGCCAGCGGTCGGGCGCCGGATGCGCCGATTGGGCGCGCCGCCCCGCCTGCTCTGGTCTTGTAGAGGTGACGACGGGCTTGTGCGAATGGAGGCAGCGGAATGAGCGGTGTGCGGCTTGGGGTAAGCCTCCCCACCACCGGAGAAGACGCGACGCCGGAGGCGATCGTGCAGGTGGCGAAGGATGCGGAACACGCGGGGCTCGGTTCGGTCTGGACGTATGAGCGGCTGTTGCGGCCGACGGTGCCGATCGCGTTGGGCGGCGAGGGCGGGCCGGTGATGGACGCGCCGGAGGGGTTCGCGAACGTTTATGACCCTTTGGAGGTGCTCGGGCATGTCGCGGCCCGTACCGATCGAATCATGCTGGGCACCAGTGTGGTGGACGCGTTGTTCCACAGTCCGGTGGTGCTGGCCCGGCGGATCGCCACCCTCGACCGCTTGAGCGGGGGGCGGCTGCTTGCGGGGGTGGGGCAGGGTTGGATGCCCCAGGAGTTCGAGGCGGCCGGGGTGTCGATGAAGCGGCGCGGAGCCGGCTTCGAGGAGCATGTGCGGGCGATGCGCGCCGTGTGGGGGCCCAATCCGGTGAGTTTCGAGGGGCGCTTCTACCGGATCCCCGAGTGTGAGATCGGCCCCAAGCCGGTGCGTGCGGGCGGCCCGGCCCTGCTGGTCGGTGGTTTCGCGCCCGCCGCGATCGAGCGCGCGGCCCGGCTCGGTGCCGGGGTATCCCTGGTGATCTTCGACTGGGACGCGCTGAGCGGCATGATCGAGACGTACCGGCGGGCGGCACGGGCCGCCGGGCAGCCCGCCGGCCCCGTCGTGGTGCAAGTGAACGGTGCGGTGACCGCGAAACCGGTGGACGGGCGGGCGCCGCTGACCGGCTCGGCTGACCAGGTCGCCGGCGATCTGGATCGCCTGGACGAGCTGAACGTCGACCATGTCTTCTGGGCGTTCCCCGGCGGGCCGGCCGAATCCGTCCGCTCCATCGCACCGCTCCTGACTCGCTGACCCGGGCGGGAGCGCCCCTGCGACACCGCCCCGAACTTGGTTGCCGGATAGGGCCTTCGAGTGAGCGCACTGCCACGGCCGCGCAGCCGCAGGCTGGCATGGGCCGGTTGCGTCGTGAGCTCCGCCAGGAGCCCGATGCCCGCCCCGAGACTGAATCCGCCCACCAGCCCTCCCATGAACCCGGCCAGTGGGCCTGTCGAAAGTCCGCCGCCCAGCGCACCCGCGAGCCCGCCTGCCGAGCCGAACGCCGATCCCAGCACCAGCGCGACCAGCAGCCGGTGAACGAGCCGGATTCGCGTCGTGTGGTGCAGGCGCCACCAGGCGATGTCGTGGCCTCCGGTGACATCCAGGTGGTCGGCAAGGAACGAAAGCCAGCGCTGGGCCGCATCGGGATCCCCGAGCACAGGCAGGACCCGGCGCTGTGTGATCAGCGTCGTGGCCGCGTTGGGTCCGAAGGGGGCTGCGCGTAGCGCCGGGTAGGTCCGGGTGAGCCGGCGGGCGAGCCAGTCGCGCAGCGACTCGCTGGCGGGACGCCAGTCCGACACCGACAGCAGCAGTGGTACCGGCTGATCGGGTTCGTATTGCCGTAGTAATTCGCGGAGCAAGAGAACAGCCAGGGTGGTCTTGCCCATGCCGGGGCCGCCGAGGATCACCAGCCGCCGACGGGGGAGCTGACGAAACTTCTCCGCAAGCTCGTCGATGCCGTCGGTACGGCCGGTGAACCGCCGTCGCCCGCGACCGCGGAAGGTGCGCAGCAGGTTGGGGCGGAGGACGTGGTCGTGGAGGTCCATGACGGGAAGTTGGGTGAGTCGCCAGCGCACCGCTAGTGGGGTGGGGTCGTCTCGCTTCTCCTACGTGGGCCGCGCAACGCGGCGGCTGTCGGCCATGACGTCGAACTCCGGCGGCGCGGCGACGGCGTCTCGGAGTTGGCGCCGCCTTCCTCGCCCCGCGCTGCGCGCCTGGGGCCGCGGGACCGTTCTCATGGAGTTCATAGACGGGCTTATGGCACCTTTAGCCGAATTTTATGAGTATGGGGGCTGTGGATCGCCTGCCGCAGGAGGCCGAAGCGGCCGAGGCTCGGGGAGCCGGGGCCGGGAGAGCTCGATGGTATGTCGTTGGGGGCGGCACACTCGTCGTCGTGGCGTTGCTGGCGTACCTGCTGGGAGGCGGCAGCGGGAACGGCGAAGGCGCCGCGCCCAGGCCGAGCGCGACGCCGACCCCCAGCGCGACGCTCACGGTGCCCCAGGTCTTCAAGAGGGTCGAGCCGTCGGTGGTGGTCATCCGTGCCGGGCGGTCGCTCGGAACCGGGGTGATCGCGGCCGACGACGGGACGATTTTGACGGCGCACCACGTCGTCACAGACGCTGACGACGTCGCCCTGACGTTCGCTGACGGCACTGAGGCGAAGGCCACCGTCGTGTCGTCGAATCCCCGGCTCGACATCGCGACCCTCAGGCCGGCAGAGCTTCCGGAGATCGTAGTCCCGGCGACCCTCGGCGGCGCCGCGGCGGAGGGTTCGCCCGTCGTGTCGATCGGCAATCCGCTGGGCCTGACCCACAGCGTCTCCACCGGTGTTGTGTCGGGCCTGAACCGGACCAGCGGAGACGGCGACCTGCGCGGGCTCATTCAGTTCGACGCCTCCGTCAACCCGGGCAGCTCCGGCGGTCCTCTCCTGGACGCTCGCGGCCTGGTCATCGGGATCGTCGTGTCGATCGCCGACCCGGGCGGCGACGACGCGTTCGCCGGCATCGCGTTCGCGGTGCCGATCGGCGCGGCCCTGGGCGGCGACGACGGCGACGGCCCTCCGGCCGACGGGCCCCAGATATAACGAGAAGGAACACCATGACCTCGACCACGTCCCCCGAGTCGGCCCATCCGCTCGAACACATGCTGTTCGAGGTCAAACGCACGATCGTCGGGCAGGATGTCCTGCTGGAGCGCATGGCCGTCGCGCTGATCGCCGACGGCCACTTGCTCGTCGAGGGCGTGCCGGGCCTGGCCAAGACGCTCGCGGTGAGGTCGCTGGCCGCCGCGATGGCCGGGACTTTCCAGCGCGTCCAGTTCACCCCCGACCTGGTGCCCGCCGACCTCGTGGGGACGCGGGTCTACCACCAGCACTCCGGAGAGTTCAGGACCGAGCTCGGCCCGGTGTTCGCGAACCTGGTGCTGGCCGACGAGATCAACCGCGCTCCCGCCAAGGTGCAAAGCGCCCTGCTGGAAGTGATGCAGGAGCATCAGGTGACGATCGGCCGCGAAACGTTCCGGGTGCCCGAGCCGTTCCTGGTCATGGCGACGGAGAACCCGATCGAGCATGAGGGCACCTACCCGCTGCCCGAGGCGCAGGTCGATCGTTTCATGATGAAGGTGGTCGTCGACTATCCGTCGCAGATCGAAGAGCAGGCGATCGTCGAACGGGCGCTGGTTCCGCCCGACCCGCCACAGCCGATGGTCACGGCTCAGGACCTGATCGAGATGCGGGCCCGCGCTCAGGAGGTGTACGTCGATCCAGCGGTCGTCGACTATGCGGTACGGCTCGTCGCCGTGACGCGTTCCCCCGCGACGGCCGGGCTCGGCGAGCTGGAACGGTACGTCACCTACGGGGCGAGCCCGCGGGCGTCCATCGCGCTGGTGACAGGCGCCCGGGCGCTGGCGTTCCTGCGCGGCCGCGACTACGTCCTGCCACACGACCTTTCCGAGCTCGCGCTTGATGTGCTGCGCCACCGCATCGTGCTGTCGTACGAGGCCTTCGCGGACGATCTCGACGCCGACACGATCATTACCAGGGTGCTGGGGGCCGTCCCCGAACCCGACGTCGTCTTGCAGAAGCGCTGAGCCATGGCCCCCGCCCCCGAAAGGCTCCTGCTCCGCCTGGAGTGGAAGGTCGTCCGCAGACTGGACGGCCGGCTCCAGGGCGACCACCGCACCGTGCACCGCGGCTCCGGGATCGACTTCACCGGATCACGCCCTTACGTCGACGGCGACGACGCCCGGCACATCGACTGGAATGTGACCGCACGGCTGGACGAGCCGTACCTGCGAGTGTTCACCGAGGACCGCGACCTGACCGTGTGGCTCGTGCTCGACCGGTCGGCGTCGATGGCGGCCGGCCGGCCGGGGCGCGGCAAGCACGACGTGCTCGCGGAGCTCGCGCTCGTCCTCGCGCGGATGTTCGGCCGGGGCGGCAACCGCGTCGGCGCCTTGCTGTTCGACACTGGGATGCTGCGCGTCGTACCGCCCGGCACCTCCCGGCGGCACGCGCTGCGGATCGGCGCCGAACTGGAACGCACCTCCGCGGCGGCGCGCGGTGGTGCCACCACCGATCTCGCGGAGATGATCGATGCGGCCGGACGGCTCGCGCGCCGCCGAGCACTCATCGTCGTGCTCTCGGACTTCATCGGCGACGGCGACTGGGAACACTCACTCCAGCGCCTGGTACGCCGGCATGAGGTGGTCGCCCTGCGAATCGTGGACACTGCCGACGACGCGCTGCCCGAAGCCGGGCTGATCGTGGTCGAGGACGCCGAGACCGGCGAGCAACTCATCGTCGACTCCGCCGACCCGCTGTTGCGGGTTCGCTTCCGCGCAGCTGTCGACACCCGCGACGCCCGGCTCACGGCCGGTATGCGCCGAGCCGGGGTGCCAGTCCACCGCATCGACACCGACCGCGACCTGGTCGAGGCGCTTGTCGAGGTCGTCGCCCGAACCCGGAACCGGTCGCTATGACCGAGCGTGTGGAGGTCGTCAATATACGCAACACCTTGGTCATGAGGCCGGCGAAGGAGGACGCGTGACCCTGTCCTCCCCGCTGGCACTGGCCATCGGACTGCTCGTCACGGCGGCGCTCGCCTGGGCGGCCGTCGTCTCGGCACGCCGCCGGGCGGCCGCGCTCGCCGCGGCCGGCGTCGCTGTGCCCAGCGGCCGCCGGGCCCATCTCGGCATCGGCCTGACGATCGCCGGGGTCGGGGTGCTCGCGATCGCCACCGCCGGACCGACGGCCATGGTCCCGGTCCCGCGGACCGCGGGCACCGTCATCCTCGCCATCGACGTCTCCAACAGCATGGGCGCCGACGACGTCGCGCCTACTCGGCTGGCGGCGGCGCAGCGGGCGGCCCGCGCGTTCGTGGCGGAGCAGCCCGACAGCGTCGACATCGGAGTCGTCGCGTTCGAGAGGGGGGCGCTCACCACCGCACGGCCCGACGCCGACCACTCCATCGCGCTCGCGGCCATCGACCGGCTGAAGATCACCGGCGGCACCTCGCTGGGCACGGCCATCATGGCTTCGCTGACGGCGATCACCGGCAAGCAGGTGACCGTCGGCCGCGACGGCACCGCGCCCGACATCGGCTACTGGCCGTCGGCGACGATCGTGATGTTCTCGGACGGCCAGAATCAGGGCGCGGACGTCGAACCGGCCGCCGCCGTGGCCCAGCGGGCCGGCGTCCACATCCACACCGTCGGGATCGGCACCCCGGCCGGGGCGACGGTGGAGGTCGACGGCTACCACCTGCAGACCTCACTCGACGAGGACACCCTCACCTCGATCGCGCGGACCACCGGCGGCGCCTACCACCCCGCCTCCGACGTCGCGCGACTCGACGGGATCGCCGACACGATCGATCTGCGGCGCACCATCTCCGACGAGCCGCTGCCCCTCGCCGGCGGGCTGATCGTGCTCGCCCTCGCGCTGCTCACTACGGGAGCGGCGCTCACCGTGCTCAGGTCTGGACGGGTGATTTGATGTTGTTCTCATGGCCCTGGGCGCTGCTGTCAGTCCTGCTCATCCCGCTGATCCTCGCCATCCGCGAGTGGGCGCGGCGCCGCCGCAGGCGGACCGCCGTGCGCGTCACCTCGATCGCGCTCGTACGGAGCGCCCTGCCCGGCCGTACGCGTTGGACGCGGCTGATTCCCCCGGCATTGTTCATGGCCGCGATCGTGCTGCTCACGATCGGGGCCGCCCGACCGCAGGTGTCGGTGCCGGTGCCGAAGACGTCGGCGACCATCCTGCTCGCGTTCGACATCTCCGGCTCCATGTGTTCCACGGACGTTGACCCCAACCGCATCACCGCCGCGAGAAAGGCCGCCGCCGAGTTCATCGAATCGCAGCGGGGCGGGCCGCGCATCGGCCTGGTCGCCTTCGCGGGGACCGCGGGTCTGCTCGTCCCGCCAACCGACGACACCAAGTCGCTGATCAAGTCGCTGGACGGCCTTTCCGTGTCCCGCGGTACCGCGATCGGGCAGGCCATGCTCACCTCGATTGACGCGATCGCGGAGGTCGACCCGTCGGTCGCCCCCACCGGGGCGAATCCCGGCGGCGGCCGGGAAGGCTACGCCGGATCCGCGATCGTCGTGCTCACCGATGGCCGCAACACTCAGGGCGTCGCTCCGCAGACCGCCGCCAGGGAAGCGGCCCTGCGCGGCGTCCGCGTCTTCACCATCGGTTTCGGCACCACGCAACCGGCCCCGCTGGTGTGCGACAACTCGCAGTTCGGCGGCTTTGGGAGCTTCGGGGGCTTCGGCAGCCGTGGCAGATTCGACAGCGGCCGCAATTTCCTCACCATCGACGAGCCCGCTCTCAAACAGATAGCCCAAACCACCGGCGGCTCCTACCACCGGGCCGAGAACGCCGACCAGCTCCAAAGCGCACTCGACGCCCTCCCCGGCAGTTTCACCGTCGTCCACCGCCGGGTCGACACGGCCGCCGCCTTCGCCGCCGGCGGCGCCATCCTCATCGCCGCGGCCCTGTCCCTCTCCCTCTGGTGGAACCGCCCCCGGAAGTCGACCCGCTGACCGCCTGACCATGGTCGTTCCGAGGCTGTAGGTCGACAGATTGTCGTATCGGTGGGCCAGTATGTGCCGCACGCACTTACCTGAGCCGGGGGACGCGGCGCTGGATGTCTCCGACCACCCGGGTGATCCGTTTGGCCGTCCGGCGCGTTGACATCATTCATGTTGGCGCACTCGTCGATGCCGGTCCCTGCCCTGACTCGCTCGGCGGGGCGGTGGTGCGGCGGACAACCAGGCTTGGTACGACGGCGAAGCGCACCGCGGATGTGCGCCCTTCGATGCGGTCCAGCAGGAGTCGGCCCGCGGCGCGTCCCATGACGACGCCGTCTTGGTCGATGCTGGTCAGCGCGATGTTGGGCAGGGCAGCCAGCCTGATGTTGTCGTAGCCGATGACCGAGATGTCCGCCGGTACGGACAGGCCGGCTTCGTGGACGGCGGCGAGCGCGCCGAAGGCCGCCTGGTCGGCTCCTGCGAAGATCGCGGTGGGTCGCGGGGACCGGCTCAGCAGTTCGCGGGCACCCTCGAGGCCGCCTTCCGCGCTGTAGGAGGTAGTCGCGATGGCGATCTCGTCGCCGCAGCCGTGGTCGCGCATGACGCGTTTGTAGGTTTCCGCCCGGATCACGTGGAGCAGGTCGGCGGGGCGTGCGCGAGCGTTGTCTTGGTGCGCGATGTGCGCGATGCGGCGGTGTCCGAGGTCGATCAGGTGCTCCACGGCGAGTTGGGCGCCCGCGTCGTCGTCGGCGAAGACGGTGTCGTAGACCGCGGATCGTTCGTGTCTGGCGAGCACCACTGTGGGTATGTCGCGCGCAAGCTCCTCCAGGCGCGTTTTGGCGGCGATCGGCGCGACGATGAGGATGCCGTCGACCTGCCGGTCAGCCAGGGCGTCGATGGCCCGCCGCTCGGACTTGTGGGTGGTGCCGCCCTGGATCATGATCGCTTGGTATTCGGTGTCACCGAGTTGCTCGGTGAGGCCGTCGAGGATCTCGGCGAAGAACGGGCTCCTCAGGTCGGGCAGCAGCACGCCAATGGTGAACGTGCGGCCGCGCATCCCGCGGGCGGCGGCGTGCGGACGGTAGCCCAGCTCCTCGATGGCCGCTTGGACCCGGTCTTTCATGGCCGGGCTGACGCCGTAGGCGTTGCGTATCACCTTCGACACCGCGGTGGTGGAGACCTGGGCGTGGCTGGCCACGTCGGTGATCGTCACCCGTCGCCGCCGCTGAGACGTGGCCATGGAGCCCCTTCCGGTATGAGATCGATTCTACGAGCCTGAACTTCGCGAATAACGTTACTCAGATGTACGTCTCAGCTCCGCGCGGTGGAGCTGTCCTGGTGGGATGGGCGCCGATGTGCGAGGGACCTGCTCACCGTCAAGGTTCCGCAGAACCGGCGAACGCGAATCACGGTTGTAAAACGTTACTCATTTCGATCCTTGACGGGCCCCGAGGTAACGCTTACGTTAACTCGCATCGGGGTTTTGTTAAAACGTTTTAACAAACCGGAGGGCGCCGTGAAGATCACTCACCGCACGCTCGGAGCGGCCCTGACCGCTCTCGCGATGGCGGCCCTGACCTCATGCGGCTCGGGCTCGTCGGGGTCGGCCGAGGGCGGCGCCGTCACCCTGTCGTTCGTGATGGGCAACGATCCGTCGACCGTGGCCACGACCAAGGCGCTGGCGGACGCCTTCATGAAGGCCAATCCCACCATCAAGATCAAGACAGAAATCGTCCCGGGCGGCAACGAGGGCGACAACATCGTCAAGACCAGGCTGTCGACCGGAGACATGTCAGATGTGTTCTGGTACAACTCCGGCTCGCTGCTCCAAGCGCTCAACCCGGGCCAGACCATGGTCGACCTCACCGGCGACCCGGTGCTGAAGAACGTCAAGAAGGACTACCTGCCGGTGGTGACACAGGGCGGCAAGGTGTACGGCGTGCCGGCCGCCGCGGCCACCGGCGGCGGCATCCTCTACAACCGCAAGGTCTACGACAAACTCGGCCTGCAGGTGCCCAAGACCTGGGCCGAGTTCATGGCCAACAACGACAAAATCAAGGCGGCCGGGATAACCCCGATGGTCGCCACCTTCAAGGACACCTGGACCTCGCAGCTGCTCGTGCTGGCCGACTACTACAACGTCCAGACGGCGGTGCCGAACTTCGCTCAGCAATACACCGCCGGCAAGAACAAGTTCGCCACCACTCCGGCCGCGCTCGCCGGGTTCCAGCACCTGGCCGACGCGCACGCCAAGGGCTACTTCAACAAGGGATTCGGGTCGGCCATCGAGGACCAAGGGCACAAGATGCTGATCGAAGGCAAGGGCGCGCATTACCCGATGCTCAGCGTCACGCTGCCTCCGCAGCTCGCCACCTACCCGCAGGCTGCCACCGACATCGGGTTCTTCGGGATCCCCGGCAACGACCCGGCCAAACACGGCGCCACGGTCTGGGAGCCCGCCGCCATCTACATCGCCAAGACCACCGAGCACCTGGACGAGGCCAAGAAGTTCCTGGCCTTTGTCGCCTCCCCGGCGGGCGCGGACGCCGTCACCAAGGTCGGGCCGCCGTCCGGGCCGTACCGCATCCACGGCGCCAAGCTGCCCGGCAACGCCCTCCAGGTGGCCAAAGACCTGCAGGCCTACATCGATAGGGGCGCCATCGCGCCCGCGCTGGAGTTCCTTTCCCCGGTCAAGG
>OBLR010000075.1_pt1 | contig 17035 bp, 17 predicted proteins | sample 1519891 | NCBI WGS metagenome assembly OBLR01 (sample SAMEA3113583, study PRJEB22503) | soil metagenome | reverse complement strand
TCTGCTCCTTTTTCTTACACTTATCATACATCTATATTTTGTATTTGGATGCATAATATGCTGTGGCCCAACATAGCCATTAGAATAAGACTGATGCATTAATCGATTTCATTATTGGCTTGTTATTCGCCATTTATATAGAACCTAAAAGAGTTTGGGAGATATTAATGCAAGTGAAAAATACAAGGAGTACAAGATTATACAAATCTTGAGCTCAGGGAAACGTGCAATGCTTTCATAATAAATGCCAAAATTCCGTTCTTTGGATTCAAATGAATTTTTATCCAAATCCTGACAGGCCCGCCAATCATTACGCGTTCTAATATCGGTGCTGCTAGATACAATAATGACGGCAAGCGGACAAGGAGAGCGTGAAAATAATGACAAATGATCGAAAAGCTTGAAACTGTATTGGAGAAAATTTTTCATCCATATCAAATCCTGTCAATTCTTCATTAATACATGAATTTTATCAGTTCGTGGTTATAGTAGCAAGTCAGATAGCTATAAGAAGAACAATCTTAAGGCAATTATACTGTTCAGCCTCTTTGCGGTTTATTATCCAGTCTAACTTGCTCTATTACTTGATCCAGGTACTGCTGCATTTCTTCCTCAGACAACGAAGGTTGGGCGCCTGATGATTGTTCTGCGAGTGTTTCTGCATTAGTTTGGAATATTTGCATCACAGTGCTCTTCATTTCCTGCTCCATCTGTGCTCTCCCAATGCTTTCAAGAAATTTCATGTCCTTGGCACTTTTTCGTACAATTTGACGCAGTGTTTGGTCTTGTGCGACAGAGATGGCAGAGTAAGATAAGCCGACAACTATCATGAACATTGATAACGGCATGGCAGAAGGACTTACAATGCCATATTGAGGATAAGGGGTTTGAAATACAGCCGATATAGAAGTATTCTAAAGGTTAACGACAAAGGTGCCCAGAGTTAGTTTCTCAGCACTCCTTATCTGATGTAGTTCTTAGCTTTGCCTCATTGTTTTTCATTGAATTACTCTCTTTAGCGATCGATTCAATTGGATAATCATTTATCACGCTATTGGAATCTCCTTCCCTATATCTTGGACCTGCAGCTTTTACCTGACCTTCAGGTTTTGTGAAGTCATAGATCGGTTCAGGGATTCGGTTGTCTCCCACAGTTTCGAAGCCCTTATTCTTGGCTTCCTTATATCTTTTCGTTGCCTTTTCACTCATAGGCCACTGATTATATATTTGCTTCATATATCTTGTTTAGATTGAATAATGGCTCTTGCACAACGAAGTCTTGTTTTAGACAATACAACCAATGTTCTGGTGAGCCATCGGGGGACGCGGAGTATGTACCAGAGCAGAATATGCTTTCTGTGGCCAGTTTGCCTGAAAACAAGGTACTATCTCCTCTTTTCTTAGATTTGATAATTATGTTTTGCATGTCATGCGTTGATGAATGAGATCGAAAAGTCAATAGTTGAGCAGTGCATTGCATTATTGAACAACTCTTTTTCTGCAGACAATCAGGTAGACAATAAAAAATTAGTAAGGGATGCCATTAGTAGGCTAGAAGGCCTTCTGGAAAGAAAGGATTAGTATTTTTGCTTTCAGATTAGATCATCATATCTCTTGTATCATTGAGTCTGATTTCTGAAGGTTTTTCTGCCGGATTCCTCTGGGCCCTCCTTTATGTCAATGAGTGGACTTATCTGGTGTTAAATATGCTAACGAGATTCTATATATGACAACAAGAAGTCATGCCAAATTACTTTTATGATTTAAGCAAACAGTTCAATTCTCTCTCTATCTATGCAAACTGTTGATATATTTCCTCATTTATTTTCATCTGTTGTACCATGCCAACAAGAGCATTCAATCATGTTGCTGTATCTGTTACAGACATAGACTCTGCAATGCGATGGTATCGAGACGTAATTCACATGACACTTTTGGTTGAACCTACAGAGGTAACTACCTATGAAAAGGAAGAGAAAAACTATGATCCTCATCTTGCCACACTTGTGAGAGCAATCTTTGGACCTAAACTTGGAAAGTTTAAATTTTGTCATATGAGTTCTGCAAATGGTGTTGGAATTGAGCTTTTTCAATTCGTTGAACCTGCTTCAGAGTTGCGTCCTGAAGAGAATAATTTTGAGTATTGGAAAACAGGATATTTTCATATTTGTATAACTGAACCAAATATTGAAGGGCTTGCAGATAAAATAGCATCAACCGGAGGTAAGCGAAGAACAGATGTAATGGAAGTGACTCCTGGCTCTGGCAAGAAGTTTTGCTTCTGCGAAGATCCCTTTGGCAATGTAATTGAAATTTATTCACATAGCTATGAACAGTTCTGGGCTAATGCCAGTTTTACGTCTTCTTAACTTATGAAAGATACAATATCATAACTGGACTGGGATGGCGGCTGAAACCTTAGATGGGCAGAATAATATCCTTCTTTAGGATTAATTCTCTTTTTCATGGTCTGCTGCATTCCCTGAAAAGGGTAACAATCGGCGCTTTCGTTCCTCCTTGTCGGGAGGACACAGTGGATTATTACAATAATATGATTTTCCATTGTTGCCAATATGTCTGCTTCCAAAAGACCCAAGGACTGAAGTCCAACGTAGCATCGCATGTGGGGCAAGAAGGCAGTATTGAAATTAAATGGTCTTTTCCCCTTATTGGCATAGGCTCAGGATAGTCTTCCATGATTTTGCTATGTACCTAGAAGAGTTACAGAGTTAGGTAAAAGCCATGTTATATGCATCATAACAGTCAGACGCAGTTAGTGCTTAGTTGCTAGTTGTAGCGTGTATGTATATTTCAAGAAGCATGGAAAAAGACAATATATTTTCAATTAATTAGGCTCTGCAGTAACCACGCTGGAAGTGCCGGCAGTATCTTCACAAGGATACTAGGGAGTATGAATTCTTCTCCATCCTGCCTTTTTAGATATGCTATAGAGTGCTGAGGTCATGGGTTCAAATCCCATCACCCGGTCCATTTCTTTTATTCTGGTTAGCTGCGGCAGTGTTTTGAGTTTGTTTTTGAGGAGTTATCGGACAAAACTTACGAGAAACTTTTGATTGGTTTTACGAAGTATACTTAATAATCACTTTTGCTATATTTATCATAGTAAAATATTTTCAAAAATTCAAAGATATCTGTATGATAGCCACCTAGCTAGGCTCAAGAGCTATCTATATGACCGTCATTTGTCCACATCAGTGTTGACCCACTTCATCCTAATTAGCTTTTTAATTACGTTCATTGATCTATGCTATAAAAATCGGAAACCAGGGAGTAGCGATTTTGACTGCGCTCCTGCCAGAGCCGTTCAAAGCCTCAGTTGAGCAATCCCTAAATAATTTACTTGGCTACTTTACTTCCCTGAACATAGACGGAGAGGAGGGTGGCTCTAGATCAGAGTTTTCAACTGTGGAATTTCCCATATATCTCACCTTCACTATTGGTATGTTAATAGGAGCTTTAGTTGCTTTTTTCTTGCTGAAGTTGCACTATCGCAACCTGAGTGGTATGTTTGTTTATGTATATAGCTCTTATCTTTCAATATCTGGTAATAGGGTATCAAACCATCCTATTGCATTGGTATAATTCCCATTACTAAACTCCACTGGTGTAATTATCTCTCCCTTGTCAACTCTATCACCCATCGCTGTGATTACATCAGCAGATTCCCTTGATTTTCCTCCTTCTGTTGTAATTACTCCATTAGTGATTAACATCTCTACAATCTCTGAAATAGAAGAAGAATCTCCCTTAGGTAGTCGTGAATTTAGATCTCTCCGTGTAACAATTCCCATTAATCTGGTGCGTAGATCTTTATTCGCACCACGAATTTGATCATTAGGATTATCCATATTCCATTTCCTAGTACGACTCATTGTGATTTTTCCTGCCTAAAGTCAAAATGACCTGTTTGCCAATAAGAGTTTCTATATTATGTATGAATATATTATTTCTTATTCTTCCGTTCTCCTCCTTCCCCTCCTCCCTCTCCCATTTCCGTGCCAGTACAACGGCAACAACTAGCTAACTAACCATTAATTCATTCCTCTTTCCTTCTTTTCTTCAAGATGCTGGCATCTGTGAGAAAATTTATCACTCAAGTTGCCGCCCACTACTAGCAGAGTTTCTTGCATGTGATGAAAGCAGTCAGGGCAAAGCCAATAATGACCATCCTTCAGTCTCCCTTCGGCTTCTTGTTGGTGTTCATCATTACCAACCACTATTACTTGTCTGCGGGCATCAAACACTTTCACATGACAAAACCCAACATGAGCTTCATCAGCTCAAGGCTGAACACAGGAAGAGTTATTTCTATCGGGCCTTACAACACTGCAGGAAATGTGCCATGTGGACCAAAGCACAGAAGCACGTGCGAGATAAGCGGACAGAGCTGTGCAAGGAACTAAAATGGCTTAGTTACGGTCTAGACCCCATTAAGCTAGTGGAATTGGAGGAGGAGGAGGAGAAGGAGAGTTTAGAAGAGAAATGAGTCCGATTTTTGAGGACTTTGGAACAATAGACAGCACTGCCATTTTTCATCGCGGTGATATTCGCAATATCGAGATAGATGAAAAAGAGAAAACAATTACTTGGTTTTTTAGAGTAGGTGCGGAAGTTGAAGTAAATGGTAAAACATGGATTGTCAAAGATGATAGAGCACAGATAGCTAAGAAATATTTCAACGATGAAGACTTTCAAACAATGTGTGTTGCACTTCAGGAATTTGACAAAATGGCGGAGGCAGAGTTTCGAATTCATAATTCAAAATCCCTCTTCTTCGAGAAAGGAGAAGGAGGATATAAGAGGAGAAATGACTGATACTTCTTGCGAATGTAGCGATGGCACTCTAAGTTGCCCTTATAGATATGTCAAGATAGATAACAAGTATTACTTGCGGGACACTACATACTACGACGTTAATGAATATTGTCATGATTGTGGTATTCTCAACGCAAAAGGAAATACTCATCACCCCGGTTGCAATGTGGAAATATGTCCAGCATGTGGAGCACAGCTTGCTTTTGATGACATGCATGACGAGATTCTGGTGAGCGATGAATTGCCAGAAGGTGCAAAGTTGACACCTGCAAAATACGATGCTGAGTTTAGAAAGGCGCAAGAGGAAATAAGAAAGTGGCAAATTGAAGAATTTGGTAAGGTAATCGGCGAGGAGACTACCGGGAATAACGACACAGCACCAAGCGGAGGAGAAAGAGGAGGAGGAAAGGAGGTGAGAAAATAAGAGAAATGTCATCATCACCATCACCACCACCATCATCATCAAAATGTAATTACTGCGGTGAACCAATCAAGTGGCATTTTCATGAAGAATATGCTGGATGGAGAAGTATTGACCCAGAAACAGGTAAAGAACACGAATGTGACCCTTCATCCATGCTGACGACAGAAGACGTGGCTAACTGTAAGCGTTGTGGCAAACTAGTCAGATGGGGACCTCCACCTGAATTAGAAGATGCAGCACGGGCGTATGAAATTCACATTTATCCAGACGTTGAGCACAGATGCCACCACCACCCAAGCCAAAGCCGGTTTAATCAAACAGGATGATAACAACTTTCATTCTCAGAATACTTATCATGGTGTAAACACGTAAAATCTCTGCAATAGTAACAAAATCCGCAGTTTGGACATATAGGTTTTGAGAGCGTTGGATTAAATTCAGAATAGCAATTAAAACAATTCATGATTCATTCTGGAGAAATATTGTAAATGGAATTCAATTCAAACATCGTAATACCTCCTAATCTGCCAAGATCGTCCTTTTCCATTTCCGTGCTAGCCAGGTTATACTATCTTTTGCATATTTCGCTAGTATCAGGTCCCTATCGGTTTAGTCTATTCAATTCACGATTCAACAGAAAAAGTAACCATCCAAAAGATGATTGATGCAAGTCAAAGAATGATAGCTGTGAACAGTCAAGTACAAGGAGAAGCAAGAACTGTTCCTATAACATAGCATATGTCCTGCTGCTTCTCCTTCTGCTCCAGCAGTAGTTGTTGTAGTTGTAGTTGTACTACTATCACCACCACTGTAGTTGTCGTGCTCACGTATAGAATCAGTAATTCCGTTCAGAGAATCGCCGGAGATACCGTATATATTCTTTTTACTCCTGCTGCTATTAACGACTCAATCACTACATCTGCAACATTCTTCTTTGCCAAGCCTTATTCGAACCCCTTAGGTTGTTGGAGTTGTCCTTGAAACATTAAAAATACTTTGATAACTAGCTTTATAAGATTTTTCGATATTGAGCCTTCGGCCCTTTCACCATTGAAAGCAATTGTTCCATCTGTTTCATCAGTGCAATTACAAAAAGTCTATTCTTTCATGCTTCCACATCTAGATATTTTCCTATCCGATTGTATTCCACCCCAATATACTCCACCCAATATCCTCCATCTTTGTCTCCTATAAAGAAGCAAGCATGAAACTTTTGCTTACTCCACATATGGACCGTGAACCAATTGATCATAGAATCTCACCGATTTGATATTCACAAACTCAAGCATGCCATATCTTGATAGTTCTCTGCCAAATCCACTATTTTTTATGCCGCCAAATGGAACACGAGGGTCAGATATCACGACATTATTTACTGTAACAATTCCCGCTTGTATCATGGTAGAAAATTCTTCTGCTTTCTCTAGATTTTGAGTCCAAATGCTTGCACCAAGACCAAATTTTGAATCATTTGCAATCTTTATCGCTTCCTTTTCATCATCAGCCACGATTATTGGTGCTACAGGACCAAATACTTCCTCTTGTGCCACTTCCATGGCAGGGATAACGTTGGTAAGAATAGTTGGCCTATAAAAATAACCCCTTCTGCCTTCTATTCTTTCTCCACCTGTTAGAAGCTCTGCTCCCTCCTTTACAGATCTCTTAGTAATTCCTTCCATATTTTCAAGGCTCTTAGCATTAACCACGGGCCCCAGATCTGTATCGTCGGCAAGAGGGTCGCCAACTTTCAATTGTTCAGCCTTTCGAACAAATTGTTCAGTAAACTCTTTTGCAACATCCTTAACAATTATGAATCTTTTCGACGCTATACAGCTCTGTCCGCAGTTAATAAACCTCCCTTTGACTGCACCGTTGGAGGCCTTCTCAATATCTGCATCACCGCATACAATGAAAGGATCGCTTCCTCCTAACTCTAATACAGTCTTTTTTAGTTTAGAAGTGGCCCTCTGTGCCACTTTAGTCCCAGCAGGTACGCTTCCTGTGAATGTCACTGCATTAACTCCGTCTGAATCTATGAGTGATTCTGCACTCTTTGAATCTCCAACCAATGTTTGAAAGACACCTTCTGGGACGCCAGCCTTGTCGAAAGTCTTTTCAATTTCAATCCCGCATTGCATTGTCGCGCTTGCTGGTTTCAGTACAATGGTATTTCCAGTCATTAGAGAGGGAGCCGCAAACCTCAGTCCCTGCCAGTAAGGATAATTCCACGGCATTATACTGGCTATGACTCCTAATGGCTCAAACTTTATGATGCTTTTTCTTGCATCTGTATTAACAACTTCTTCTCCTAAAAAGATTTTACCGTTATCAGCAAAGTATTCAATTGTCCATGCACATTTATCAATTTCAGCTCTGGATTCTCTTATTGATTTTCCCATCTCCTGTGTAGCAGTCCTTGCAAGATTCTCTTTATTTTTCCTAAGTTCATTGGCAAATGAATACAGATGATCAGCCCTTTTGTCGATGTCTCTTTTCCACTCCATAAACTCATTTCTTGCTCTTCTTACTAATTCATTTATTTGCTCTTGACTAATTATATCATATTCATTAAGGACCTCTTCTGTTGCAGGATTTATTGTTTGTACTTTTCTTGTGGATTGAGTCGGAGCATCATTTTTTTTGCTCATCAAAAATCTACCACACACCTCCTCCTCCTGTTATGATCATAATTTTAACTTGATAATCATATTCATGCCATATTAAATGAATAACTCTCTGCTCCGTTCTTAATAACACAAATACATAGCATGTAGTTTGCTCCATTTCTGCTATGAACATTGAAATGCTTTTTGTCTATTTGATATATACCAGTTAAGGGCGAGTGTCCCTATCGACTAATCTGTATAACATCGACCGATTATTGTAGTAATGTTAAAAATAGCCATCCTGCCCAATCTAGTTAACGGCTCCAACGATCTCAACAAAATATATATAGAAATCTTGGAGCGAATATAAAACACTTTTTCTAACATTGTTATTGAGATTTTAATGAAATTTTTCTCTAGCTGCTTCAGTTGGATGTTCATAAAAATAGTGTTAGGGCTTTACTCCCCATTATTTTATAACATATAGGCGATATCTGATGAGCCAGTGGGATATGCGAAAATTATTTCCTTGAGATCTTCTGAAGTAATTCCACGCTGGATAGCTATGGCGAAGATATTGATTTGCTCTTCCGCATGTGGGCCGACTATATGAGCACCTAAAATACGATCAGTTCCCTCCTCGACAAGCACTTTAAACGCAGAGAAATTTTCACCAACACGACGAGAAGAATACCAAGCCGATGTATCTTCTTCATAATTTGTTCTAAATCGGAGACCCCTTTCCCTAGCTGTTTCTTCTGCCATTCCCACGGCTGCAAATGGGGGAATCGTAAAAACTATGCTAGGTATTATGCCTCCAGTATTATTTATTTTGTGATTGCCCTTCAAAAGGTTACTTGCGGCAAGTTTCCCTTCATGTTCTGCTGATGGTGTTAATGGTGGATTACCACTTGCTGCCGCATCGCCAGCAGCATATACTGCAGGATTTGAAACACTTTGAAGATACTCATTAACAATAATGCCTTTATCTCCAAACTTAACTCCTGCTACGTCTAAATCAAGTTCATTGACGTCAGGTATCCTTCCAGCACCATGTACTACCATATCAGCTTGAAACGTAGCATTGTCTTGCTCAGGTGAAGAGGATGATGATGATGGATCGGATGATGTTGATGATGTTGTATAAACAAGAAAACTATTATGATCCGAAGGGTTTCGCTCAACTTTATCGACCTGGGTTTGCAACCGAATATTAATACCTAGATTTTCTGTTCGCTGCATTAACTTTTTAACAAGATCAGAGTCAAAATTTTCCAGGGGTCTGAAACCTCTATGAACTATGGATACTTGAGCACCTGCACGAGCAGCAATATGTGAAAACTCAAATGAAATATAGCCTCCTCCAATAAAGAGAATTCTTGGTGGTATTTTATCAAGCTCAAGAAATTGATCACTTATGATGACGTGTTCATTGCCTGGAATGCTCAGCTCTACAGGCTTTGCACCTGTTGCAATTAGCACATATCTGCTTCTTAATACATCGTTTTCGACTTTAATAGTTGTTGGACCGATAAAATGAGCATGACCGTGAAAGGGTGTGATTCCAGCTTTTAGAAATGCTTCTTCTCTTTCTTTTGGAAAAGGATCAGTAAAAGACCGTTTGAAATGTGCCAGGTCAGACCAGTTGATGCGCATATCTTTGCTACTTACACCTTTGCCTTGCATTCTATTGTTCCAATCAATCGCTTCTTCTACGGATACAAGAACCTTCTTAGGATCACAACCCCTGAGAGCACACGTTCCACCAAATGGTCTATAATCAATTATGGCTACCCTCCAACCAGCAGAACTACACTTGCTGGCAGCATGCGAAGCTGCTACTCCTGTTCCAATAATAACCAAATCATATTTGTTATCAATCATCCTATACGATTTCTTAACCATTCACTCATAAAAGACTCTAGTATTTAATATTGGAGTACAAGGTTCTACAGACTTGTTGGTTCTTTCTGAAGCTGTAAGCTATTCAAGAATACTCTATATCTCCAGTTGATGTTAATAGAACATATTTTTATCTTTCATAGTGACCTGGATGTAGTTTATTTTCTCAGCATTAGTCTATAAAGAAAATATCCCTTTTGTCCCCCAAATCTTGTTCAGAATGATTACATCGTCGATAAATGATTAATATCTGCTTTACGGTTGATGGTTAATGCAAAGAGATGATAACAGAGTACCTTCTGTAGAAATAGTTAATGTTCCTCCAGCAAAAGAAGACGATGATGAGGAAGTATTTGACAAAGTGGACGTTTCGACTGGAGCAACTGAACTTGATAAAAAAGATCTACAGCGCCTATTTGAAGGTAGAAATCTGGCTTTTGTATCAACTTTATCAAGAAAAGATGGCTCCCCCCATATTACGCCCGTATGGGCAGACATGGAGGAGGATCTAATCTTGGTAAATACCTTTGAAACTTCCGCAAAAGTCAAGAACATAAGAAAAGATCCTAGAGTAGCCATATCCGTGGTCGAAGCTAATAATCCGTACAACATGGTATCGATCAAAGGTAGAGTTATTGACCAAACAAGTGAGGGAGCTGACGAGCATTTGAAGAAACTGGCAAAAAGATATCTTGGTATTGGCAAATATTACTATAGAAAACCCAGTCACAGGCGAATTATTCTGAAGATTAGACCGGAGAAGGTCATGGGTTTGTCGATCCATCCTGCATTCCTCTTCTTGGCCTATTCTCCATGGAAGCGTTAGAACGGAGACAATATGTCATATTTGGCAGCTTTAACAGACAGTCATATTTTAAAAAATGAATAATCCGATAAAATTGCATTATATCACATAGTATTGAATACTGGTGCCTTTTCTACCGTATTGTCTCTCCTCCATCCACAACAATGGTTTGACCACTGACAAAAGAGCAAGAATTAGATGCAAGCACTAATGCCACGCCTGCTTCACTTAGTTATCATACATCAAAAAGATTAGCAACCAGCAGATATTTATCAGCATCACAAAAAGATAGGCGTTATTATTGGGTGTGATATTCCTCGCAACCGGAAGAATTCTAAAAGGGGTAAAAATATATGGCAATGGCAAAAATGAACAATTTCTGTTTTTGCATCATCACATAACGTAGCAAGATTTAACATTGAGGTTCTATATAACTACTATTCTATTATATTTTAAAGACTCTATGGCGAAAGTCTAATATTTGTACATGAAGACTAACTCTGTGACTTGGCAAATAGGAGAGAGATTGAAAAATGACAGATGCTACAAACAACTTGAAAAGAATATCGTGGCAATATGAGAATTGTTTGTCATGTAAATGGTTCTCGCCCTCTGATCCAATAAATGCAGACATTCTAACAAATGGAAGATGTGTGCATCCTGAACTTCAGAAATTCAATTTGATTATCAGTGGAAGAGACTGGTGTAATTTGTTCGACGAAATTTCCCAAGAACAAATTGATCAAATGCAAGAAAAAGTGATGGAGAAAGAAGCATAAACCTCCTTCTCTATAAATCAAGATTAAGATGGAGTTCTGCTATAGTTCTGAGCTCATTAGGAGTAAACGGAATTCAATTCTATATGGAAGATTGCTAAAGGGGTTTTATGGTCAACTTACAAATGTCTTTGAAATTTATCTAAGATGGTCGTTTTAGCCTCATTTGAAAGCATACTCTTGTTAACCGTTCCTTTTTCCTGTACCTTTTGTTGCCTCAAGGAATTTGAGCCCCTTGGGCCCGCCTCAACCAAAATCTTTAAAGCTAACAACTACTGAACCCACTAATATGATAGGTTCGAATCCCACTGGCCCCACCATTGTAATGGATTCACCTACTACCTCTTTTACTCTGGTGGTCAGGCATGTAAAGAAACTACGGTAACCGGTCACTCAACAACCTTTGTCTTTTTTAGACTGAAGGGCCTTGATTGCTGCCAGAAATATTCGAAAAGGTCTGAGCACCATTCGCAGAATTTTGGATCATCGCTCACGAAAAGGATACTCAAGTCGATCTCCCCATGCTTGTCCGGAAACATTACTGCAGCCTGCTTGTTATCTGCGATATGGACAGAAACTGGAACTCTGTCCACCATCCTGTGCTTCAAAACCTTCTCAGAAAAAAACTTCTCAAGGGTCGGGCTGAAGTCTTTGATAAAATCCTTTGGCACTATAGTATTTTGTCCTGTGATAACGCTAACATCAACGCCGCGTTGCATACGCTCAACTACTAAAGAAACCTCCTCAGGCAAGGCCTGAGCTATTATTGCTTTTAGGGATTGGTTTGCCGACGATTCAAGCTTCTTCAACTTCTGAAGCACAGCTGTCACACTGTTTACCGTCTTACATTGCTCTAATTCACCAATCCTTCGCAAGAATTTGCTGGGAACCCCGCTTTTCAAGAGATCATGTTCCTCAAGAAAGCGTCTGTGATTTTTCAAAAACATGAAATACGGTAGCTGATCCATCACCATGAGACCGAACTCTGTCAGATGGAATAGGCCATCGACGCCCTTTTCCACCAATCCTTCTTGCATCAACCTGTTGAGATTACGGTAAACTTCTTGGACGGTCGTATCATGCTCCCTTGCTAACGTACTCAGTTTAGCTGGTTTTCTTTTGAGCGAAAGTAGAATGGAAAGGCGGGCTTCGCTTGCAAGCTCCATGAAGAGGCTTGAAGCAAGTGAAGAGATGTTGTCTATTTTCTCTCCTTCGATTTGCGCCACAGCTCTAAGGATGTGCAGGAAATAATTAAGACTTTCATTTGAAGATCGGCGATGAACCAGCCGTAACCTACTGAATCTGGGTTTTAAGCAGGAATTATGAAGATTGATCAAAACAGTTCAATCTGATCACCTTTGCTGAAAGAAGGATATCAAGTGATGCCTTCTATAGCCAATCTATGAACGAAAATAATAATACGTTCAAAAATACGAACGAACTACTGACACCACAGAACTCGGCACTGGTTCTCATCGACCACCAACCGTTTGTAACACTCCAAGTGAGGTCGCACGAAGTGGGTGAAATTGTCAGGGCCGCCACAGCCCTCGCAAAGGCTGCCAAGACAATGCAGATCCCGACCGTGCTTACAACAATTGGCGCAAAGATCTCTCCTCTTGCAGACCCGATTTTTAGCGAAATCCAAGCAGTCTTTCCAGACGTTGACCCGATCGATAGGACCAACACAAACGCGTGGTCTAACGACCGCGTTGTGGAAGCAGTGAAGCAGACTGGCCGCAAGAAGCTCGTCATGGCAGGTATATGGACTGGAGTGTGCCTAGCCCAGACAGCCCTTTCGGCAATTAAGGATGGATATGAGGTCTACTTTGTTACAGATGCCTCCGGGGATGTTTCGGTAGAGGCACACCAGGATGCAAAGGCTCGTCTGATCCAAGCTGGAGCACATCCTATCACCGCGACCCAGGTTATCGGAGAATGGTCCCCAGACATGTTCGGACCGGAACGACAGGCAATATATGAAGTCGCAATAGGACAAAAGAACATCGTAGGCATGGTGTTTGGGTATGCATTAGAGCAGGTCAATAGCGGAAGAGTCAAGATGCCAGCCTACGGGACTCCTCCAAACGCGTAGGGGTTCAAGCGAGGCGAGGAAAACTCTATGGCAGCATCATCATTCAATCAACTTCATAATAATACACCTACGACACACGAACTGTTCGAGTTAAAGAGCCAGTTTGAAGAACTGCAAAAGAAGTACAGACAGTTGCTGCCTAAGGTAGACCCTGCACTGCTGAACGACCTGCTCCTTCGCCAGATAGAGAATCCCAGTGTCGCGCCCATGTATATGGTCGAAGTGTTTTTGGAACCGGGAATAGACAGCCAGCAGGTAAGGGAGACAGTACTGAAAGAAACCGGCATGGTCCCAGCCATATATGACAAGGGAACACACATTGCCACACATCACAGGCTGACTTTGGAAATGCTAAAGAGGATATCAGAAAAGGAAGGAGTGTCAGAGATAACGGGCGAGTATACAGGCGGCTTGGGCACGATGGCGGCGTCGCATGAGCGCCGCGCGGACTAGATACAATTTCGCAGGTCAAATGGTTGGTGCGGTAGAAGACAACAGCTGCACCAACCGAACTTTCCAAGAAATTAGGAAGGCAGAGGCAGTAGAAACAGAAGACGACAATCGGTATGAGATGAATTTTCATTATTCATCTCTCTTCCTTTTTCTTTTTATTTCATATACTAATTGGTTAAAGGCGGCGGTGTGCTCTATTTTACGGCGTTCTTGTACGAATGATAAAAGATAAAAATACTAAAATAAAGAATTATTCCATCACAAGTTCGATTTTTACTCAGTTCATTGAGTCCAATTTTTGAAGTTTTTTCTGCCGAGTCCCTCTGGGCCCGCCTTTTTTAGTAGCAACAATCCATGCGCTACACCGTCGAGTACAGCCTCGCCTAACTATGAGATGCATTCATCCTTGCGCTATTAAGAAGTGCTTCCTTGGCCCTTTCCCAGGGTACAATTTCATGGATCTCTTGGCTGAAGAAAGGGAAGAAATGATTGACTAGCTCCAACACCTTATCCTTGGAGTCAGATTCAACTATTGCATATCCCTCCGTATTGGTGAACCATCCTACCTCTTTGAGCTGACCCTCCTTGAATAGCCTTTCACTACCTGCTATTGCCCCTTCCCAGATGGCAAGTATTTGTTTTGAATCTGATGGCCAAGCAGAAGTATTGGCCTTAAAAAGAATCATATACTTTGGCATTTGCATCAGTCAAAAGAGAGCACTCGCATATTGCTTTTATGAGTTATCTCAACCGATATTGCCATAAATTATCTGGTAAGTGGAAAGTAACATCCATTGGGGTTATTGCGTAGTTAGAGTCCAATGCGCTGGTATTAATCACTCTATATGCAGTACGGTCAAGTTTAAAATAACTGGAGAGGTATTTTCATATTGTCCGGTACCGCTTCGTTGAGTCCATATTCTGAAGTTCTTTTTGCCGAGTCCCTCTGGGCCCTAGTTTTATCCAATCTTGTGATGAGATCAGATTTTGTTCAAATTGAAGCTGCCAGACAGCATTTGAAGATAAAAGTATAGGGTATCAATATAGGTATCGGTACAGGATTATCCTAACTGGACTGAATTTAATTTATCTTCAAGAAAATATTATATGATTGGCATCATGGTGTGTGTGCATTCAAAATGAATAGCCTACACGGCGGCCACATCAAGACGCTGTATTCGTTCATTGATTACCTCGAATCGCCACACGGTTAACATATCCCATTGATCCGATTCAAATCGTCCAGTTAATTCGAGTCCATCGCGGTCTTCTGACTCTACATATAAACTACCATGTGCGCGGAAGATCTCTCGGTCAACCCACTCGGCAAGCGGCTCTGGGTTGCCATCATCAGTTAGCTGTGCCGACGGTGCAAACAAGGCGAAGAATGCTTTACGGTCACCATTATGCATAGCAGTAACCATTGCACGTACAACAGGGTTTGTTAATTCTTCAGTCTTCATTTGGACCATTCTGCCTCTCCATTCGAAGGATATGATAATCTGAGTCCGCTACCTTATTCATGTCTGCTCACGCCTTTGTCACTATCTGCTACCGGTATTATCATTGTAATAATCTCTTTCATATGTTAATCCGGTATATAGCTTGATTCAATTCAAGACCATGGATTAATCCTGATGCGGCGGAGATGTAATAAATAACTAATACGATAAGAAAATGTCCATCGGGTGCCCATAGTTATTCTATTGATGGTGTAGAATATAGAGACCGAAATGAAAGAAGGCTCATGATCACAGTATCAAAAGATGGGCCTTAAGCCTTTCTGTGATGGTATCAAAAAACTATTAACTTTAAGGATGACAAAAACTGACCATATTCAAAACTTATTTGTTGTATGGCATTCACTTATTATGTAACTGACTTTGGCTTTAAGGTAAAATTTACAAGCACTAGTTACAATTGAACAGCTAAGGATGTGAAAAAACCAATAATTCCAAGATTTATTAACTCTAGGCTATATTCAAAAGCATTCTTCCGCCTCTTTCTTTTGCAAACAATGCTTGTAATGCTTCTTTAACATTTTCAAGATCAAACTTTTTCCATACTCTAACCTTTAATTTAGGTGATATATCGATAAGTTCTTGCATCTCTTTTCTGGTACCGCCAGTCGAACCTATCAATTTTATCTGTTTTGAATACAATGCTTGAACATTTAGTTTAACATCTGCACCTGTAAGCCCTCCAAAAGATACTAGCCTTCCATTAATACCAATTGATTCAAAGCTGCTATCCCACGTTTTTGCGCCTAACGAATTTACGACAACATCTGCCATCTTGCCAGAAGTAATTTCTCTTACTTGTTCGACTATTCTGTCATAGTCCGCTATTACATAGTCGGCTCCAAAATCTCTCACCCATTCTTCTTCTTTTGAAACTGCAATTACTTTTGCTCCCATCTTTTTTCCAAGCTGTACCGCAATCATTCCAGTGTTTCCAGAAGCTCCAAAAACTAACAAAAATTCTTTTACCTTCAGATGCGCCTCATTTAAAGCATGAAATGGTGTTAGTCCGTGACAGGAAGACTTGCAGCTAAATCCCAATCCATATCATCTGATATTTTAAACACATTTCTCTGATGGACAGCAACATATTCTGTAAATCCGCCATTGGTAATTACACTAATCAAGCCACCATTTCTGCAAATCATATCAAGACCGCTCAAACACATGTCGCATTTGCCGTCAAATACTTTGTTATGTATGACGACCCTGTCATCCTTTTTAAGTCCATCAACTTCGTCACCAACCTCATCAACAATGCCTGAAACTTCCGCTCCAGGAATGTGTGGTATTGGTCTAATGGTTTGTATAGAACCGGAAACGACTCTGTTATCAATGGGGTTCACTCCGGCTACCTTGATTTTTATCAAAACATAATCAGGATTGGCTAATTTTGGCTTTTCTGCATTATCTATAACCTTGAGATTTTCTATGCCAGGTTTGTCAAATATTGCGGCTCTCATCATCTTTTTCATACCCTTTAGCGAGTTCCTATTATCATCATTAACTTTAATCGATTTAAGACTGTCTTCGTTATCATGTTATTGAATGCAGATAGATAATGTGCAATACAATATTTACTATGAAGCAACGCTATAGATGAAGTGAGAATATATTA
>OBLR010000074.1_pt1 | contig 17053 bp, 17 predicted proteins | sample 1519891 | NCBI WGS metagenome assembly OBLR01 (sample SAMEA3113583, study PRJEB22503) | soil metagenome | reverse complement strand
GGGGTGCGCACGGCGCGGCACGGCAGGGGAGGCGGCATGGTGGCGACGATTACTCCGGCATCGACGGCGCAGTGCCGTGGGCAGCGGCGGCCGCGGCACGCGACACGCCGTATGACTTTCTATCCAAATCTACGGCCACAGCTATACCGCCTCATAAAGTCCGAGAGCGTGGACCCCGTTCGGAACCCCTACGCGCCCGGCGCCGGGCAGCGACCTCCCGAGCTCGCCGGGCGCGACCGTGAGGTGCAGCAGTTCGAGGTCGTGCTCGAGCGGGTGGCCCGCGGCCGCCCGGAGCGCAGCATGATCCTCACCGGGCTGCGCGGCGTCGGCAAGACGGTGCTGCTCAACACCTTCCGCTCGATGGCCATCCAGCGGCTGTGGGGCACCGGCAAGATCGAGGCGCGGCCCGAGCAGTCGGTGCGGCGGCCGGTCGCGGCGGCGTTGCACATGGCGATCCGTGAGCTCGCGCCGCGCCATCTCGCTCCCGACCGGATCACCGACTTCCTCGGCGTCCTCAAGGCGTTCGCCCAGGCCAGCCCGCAATCGGGCAAAAAGGCCACCGCGCATCGCTGGCAACCGGGCATCGATGTGCCCGCCGCGCGGGGGCGGGCCGACTCCGGCGATCTCGAGATCGATCTGACCGAGCTGTTCGTGGACGCCGCCTCCGTCGCCACTGACCTCGGCGTGGGGGTCGCCCTGTTCGTCGACGAGATGCAGGACGTCCCGGCCGAGGACGTGTCCGCGCTGTGCGCCGCCTGCCACGAGCTGTCGCAGATCGGTGGCCCGCTGATCGTGGTGGGGGCGGGGCTGCCGCACCTGCCGGCCGTGCTGTCGGCCAGCAAGTCCTACTCCGAGCGGCTGTTCCGCTACGCCCGCATCGACCGGCTCGACCGCGATGCCGCTGACTTCGCGCTGCTCGCGCCGGCCGAGCGCGAGCAGGTGACCTTCACCCGCGACGCGCTCGACGCGCTGTACGCGGCGGCCGACGGCTATCCCTACTTCGTTCAGGCGTACGGGAAGGTGGCTTGGGACGTCGCACCCGAGTCTCCGATCACCGATGGCGACGTCAAGGTCGCCGCACCCGAGGCCGAAAGCGAGCTGGCGGTCGGCTTCTTCGGCAGCAGGTACGAGCGCGCCACCCCGGCCGAGCGCGACTACATGCGCGCCATGGCGATGCTCGGCGACGAGCCCGTGCCGACCGCCGAGGTGGCCGAGGAGCTCGGACGCAAGCCGTCCAGTCTGTCGCCGGCCCGCGACGGCCTGATCAAAAAGGGACTCATCTATAGCGCCGAGCGCGGCTTGGTGGCCTTCACCGTGCCGCACTTCGGCCAGTTCCTGCGCGCCCAACCCGCATAGCCGCCGCCTCGGGCTTATACCTCCGCGCATAACACCGAGCGACCACCCTCGTTGCTCGGCCGGCTTAGCGGCTGCCGACGTCCGGCGGTCTTCTCGATGGTTGTATACGGGTTTCTAGGCTGTCCGCTAGACGGCGATAGATAGCCGCATGCACGCGACCACCGTGAGCGCGGCGGCCATCCCGCGATCCCGCCGGGCGGGACGGGGAGGCCGCCGGCCGTGCATTGGCCTGGGCCGTGGTGTGAGCCGTCTGCCCGCCCCGCGCGATCCCGCTCCGGCGACGAGGAACGCAGGTGGTCACGCCATGGCCACGTCCGTGGCATGTTTGTCTGGCGTCAACCGCGCCCGGTGTCGTCCCGCGTAGCTCAGTCGTCGAAGAGGCCTTCCATGAAGCTCTTCTTGCGCTTTTGGGGGTGCGGTTTGTGGTGGCCGCCGAAGTGCGCCGAACGCCGCCGGTCGTCGTCCCAGTCATCCTCGCCGGCGAAGGCCGCTGGTCCGCCGGCGCCCCAGCGGGCCTCGGCCTCGATGAGCCGCTCCAACTCACCATGATCGAGGAAGATCCCGCGACAGTCTGAGCACTGGTCCACGTGCACGCTGTTCCGCTCGTACTGCCGCATGTGGCCGTGGCACTTCGGACAGGTCAAGGCGCTCATGCCGAGCCCAACGGGCCATGCCGCGTACGAGTTCCGAGCGCCGGCCGTCTGCGGTTGTCTACCGCTGTCTAGGTGTGGATCTAGAAACGGTTAGATTTGCGCAGGCTTGCGGCCGGTCGCATGCTCGCGGCCGGTCCGGGTTGTGGCCGGTCCGGTTGAGATCGGTCCGGGTTCAGACCGACAGGGCGTACATGTGGTTGGGGCCGGTGTCGCTGTCGTCGTCGTCCGGCCGTACGATCGCCGCCTTCACCGTCCCGTCGCGCTCGTCGGTCGACACCGCGAAGACGATCTCGACGTCCTCACCGTTCTCCTGACCCCGGTAGACCAGGAAGCGCCAGCACAGCTCCCGCCACATGTCGGCCGGGTCGGCGGTGACGATCAGCGGCGAATACGTGCGCCACTGCTGACTCGCGTGCAAGGTCGCGAACGTCTCGGCCAGCGGAACGGTGCGGTGCTCGCACGGGATCCGCTCCCGGCGCCGGGCGACCAGCACGCCGATCTCCGGCGACAACGCGGCGAACACGGCGAGTTCGCCGATCGCGATGGCGGCGTGCACGACGGTTCCGTCGCGAATGACGTCGAGGCCGGTCGCGGGCACGGCCACCACGGCCAGCGCGGCAAGCAGGAACAGGCAGGCCCGCAGCACCGTGCGGAACCGTACGGGTGTCGTGCTCAGCCCGCCGAAGCAGCCGCATCCTTCGTCGGCCTTGCTCCCGCGCAGCAGGAAGACCACCGACGTGGCGACGAAGAAGACCACGATCGTCCCGAGCCGGGCCACCGGGTGGGCCGTGACGAGCAAAGCGACGCCGAGGCAGCCTTCGACGATCGCCACCGTGACGACCGCGGGCCGATGCCGGCGCAGTGTGGTGAGGGGACCAGGGCCGATGGTGTCGCTCGGCTCCCGGATGGCGATCTTTGCCACACAGGCCGAGATGAGTGCGCAGGCCAACAGAGGAAGCTGGGCCTCCTGGAAGGTTTCGACCATGACTCACCCCACTCTGACTGTGACATTGAAGCAGCCTTCGTCGAGGTCACCACCCAGATCGACAAAGCTCGCGGGACTAAGCTCGACAATTCGCCCACGCGGGGACGTACCACACTGAACGCACCGATCGCAGAAACGTGCCGCCACGCAGCCGCACTCCGTCACCGGGACGGTGGCCGAACGCCCGGTGCACTCGTTGCGTACGAGCAACTCGCTGCCCAGGGACAGGTACGGCAGGCGCGCGCACCCGCCGTGCGCGGACGCGCAGCCGCCGCTGCTCGGATCCAGCGCCGGGTAGGCGGCCTGCTGGCATGACGCGAGCTTGCCGAACCACGTCGCCGTTCCGGCCAGGACGTGGGGCACGGGCGTGACCGGGCGCGGCTTGGGCACGTGGTCGGCGGGATAGGGAGGCTGCGGGGCGCCAGGCCGGACGGCGACCAGGCCGCTGTCTGAGCGGACCCCGATCACGTCGAAGAGATAGCCGGGGTCGAAGTGCGGATGCCGGACCAGGATGTGGCTCAGCGAACGCGCGGGGATGACCACGTGGGTGCGGCCCCGGTGCGGGCCTTCGTCGATCTCCACGGTCGTACGATCGCGCGCCACGATCGTGCCGTTGGCGCGGATGATGTCCACCCAGACGCGGTCGGCGACCGAGCCGTCCGGGGTGGGCCGGACGATGGCGCGCCGGCCGGGCTGGAGCGCGGTGCGATCGGCCGTTCCGGCGTACCACACAGCGGTCTGGTCGGAGATGGGCTGGCGTACCTCTCTCCCGTCGGGGGTCGCGAGCACCAGCAGGTGCGGGCCGGCGTCCAGGATGAGGCCGGTCACGGCGGCGGGCCGTCGCGGCTCCGGCGCGGAGCTTTCCGCAACCGGGAACACCGCCTGCCGTAGGCGGCGCCGGTAGGAGGTATCGATGGGGGACTGTTGCATAGGGGTGCTCCAGACCACTTCACTTGTTAACCAATGCGGCTGGTCGGCTCCGTGTTGTCAAGGGTTATCCCCTAAGGGGGGACTGTCGAGTTTTGTCCGCATAAACGCTGGATGCGGGCGAAGCTTCGTGTACCTGGTAGAGGATCTTGCCTCCTGGTTGACCCGAATATGGTTTTTATGTTGATCCATAATTACGATCTTCGTGCGACTGTCTGATCGTCGGCTTGTTTCTGTCCAGCGTGCCAGGCCGGGAATCCCCTGGGGTCGGGTGAAGACATGAACAATATTCAGCATGAGGATTTCCGCGACTACGTCGCGGCTCGCGGATCAGCGTTGCTGCGAACCGCGGTCGTACTCGCAGGCGACCATATGGAGGCGGAGGACCTCCTGCAGGCGGCGTTGGCCAAAACTTATCTTGCCTGGGACCGTATCAACGATCGCGCCGCCGTTGACGGATATGTGCGCCGGGCGATGGTCAATACGCAGATCTCTTGGTGGCGCCGGCGCAAACTCGAGGTCTATCCCACCGACGAGCTGCCCGATCTGCCCGTTCATGACGATCACTCCCGGCGCAGCGATCTGCGCGACGCGCTCAGCCGGGCCTTGGAACGCCTGCCAAAGCGGCAACGAATGGCAGTCATGATGCGCTATTACGAGGATATGTCCGAAACGGAGATCGCCGAGGCGCTCGGCGTCAGCGTGGGCACGGTGAAGAGCACCGTGTCGCGGGCCGTGGCCAAACTGCGGGACGACTCCGAACTGGAGCAAGACGTCTTGCCGGACCTTCCCAAGTAGTCGCCTCGGCCGGAGCCTGACGCGCGCGGGTCGGCCGATGCAGAGGACACCCAGGGCATGTCGTCCGGCGGTTTTGGGGCCGGCCCAAAGGTGCGTTCGACGGGGTGGGCACCGCCTCGGCATAGGGGTGGCGCCGGGTTCCACGTAGGGGTGGAGGGGTACGCACCCGGGTATGGACCTGAAGCCGTGGTCGAGTGCCGCCCCTAAGCCGCGGGCAACCCGGCGGAACGGGTGGAGAACCCATCTCGTGACCAACGTGCTGGCGAGTCGATACTGACAATCTCCGGCATCTCAACAAGAATCCCGTTCTAAGCGGATGTGCCGGGAGGAGCGCCGATGTTCAGCACCATGCAGGACTTTCCGCTCACTATCACGTCGATCATGCGTTACGGGACCACCGTCTATGACTCGTGCGAGGTCGCGACCGTCACCGACGATGGTGTGCGGCGCCGGTCGTACGGCGAGGTGGGCCGGCGCGTCGGCCGGCTGGCGAATGCACTGCGGCGGCTGGGCGTCGACGGGGACCAGCGTGTCGCCACCTTCATGTGGAACAACGCCGAGCACCTAGAGGCCTATCTCGCCGTACCGGCCATGGGCGCGGTGTTGCACACGCTGAACATCCGGCTCTTCCCCGACCAGCTGATCTACATCGCCAATCACGCCGAGGACGAGATCGTGGTGGTGGACGGGTCGCTCATCCCGCTGCTGGCGCGGGTGCTGCGCGAGATGAAGACCGTACGACATGTGATCGTGTCCGGCCCCGGAGACCGCGCGCCGTTGGCCGACTCGGGCAAGGAACTGCATTCGTACGAGGACCTGCTCGCCGCCGCCCCCGAGACCTTCGACTGGCCGGAGGAGATCGACGAGCGGCAGGCCGCGGCCATGTGCTACACGAGCGGAACGACCGGCAACCCCAAGGGCGTCGTCTACTCGCACCGGTCGATGTTCCTGCACTCGATGTCCGTCTGCACCGGCAACGCGATGGGGATGAACCAGACCGACAAGGTCCTCCCGGTGGTGCCGATGTTCCACGCCAACGCCTGGGGCCTGCCGTACGCCGCCGTCATGGCCGGTGCGGCGCTGCTCATGCCGGACCGCTTCCTGCAGGCCGAGCCGCTGGTAAAGGCCATCGAGTCGGAACGCCCGACGATCTCCGGCGCCGTCCCGACGATCTGGAACGACGTGCTGCGCTACGCCCGCGAACATGGGTCTGACCTCACGTCGCTCCGGCTCGTGCCCTGCGGCGGCTCCGCCGTCCCCGAGTCGCTGATGCGCGGCTTCGACGAACTCGGCGTCCGCATCCTGCACGCCTGGGGCATGACGGAGACATCGCCGCTCGCCTCGGCGGCGCACCCGCCGATCCACGCCTCCGGCGACGAGGCCTGGCGCTACCGCATGAGCCAGGGCCGCTACATGTGCGGCCTCGAGGTGCGGGTGGTCGGCGACGGGGACGTGGTGCTGCCTTCCGACGGCCAATCCGTCGGCGAGATCGAGATCCGCGGCGCCTGGATCACCGGCGCCTACCACAAGGACGAAGACCCGGGCCGCTTCCACGACGGCTGGCTGCGCACCGGAGACGTGGGAACCGTCTCCCCCGACGGGTTCCTTGTGCTGACCGATCGGGCCAAAGACGTCATCAAGTCGGGCGGCGAGTGGATCTCCTCGGTCGAACTGGAGAACCACCTCATGTCCCACCCCGACGTGCTGGAGGCCGCCGTCATCGGCATACCGGACGAGAAGTGGGCGGAACGCCCGCTGGCCACCGTGGTGCTGCGCGCCGACGCAACCGCGACGGCGGCCGAGCTGCGGGAGTTCCTCGCGGGCCGGGTGGCGAAATGGCAGCTCCCCGAGCGCTGGGCGTTCATCAGCGAGGTGCCGAAGACCTCCGTCGGCAAATTCTCCAAGCGGACGTTGCGCGACATGTACGCGGCGGGCGACCTGGAAGTCCAGCAACCGTCCTGAGCCGGCTAGGCCGCGACCTTTTGCGATCTGCGCCGCCGCGGGTTCGCGCGGAACCACTGGCGGCGGCCGCGACGGCGCAGACCACTCCCCCCCAAAGAATGGGCGAGGCGGTCAGGTTTGGCAGGCTCTGGCATTTGGGGAGCCCGTGTTGTCGAGGAACACCTGACCGCCTCGTGCCCCCTCCCTGAGCCTCCACGTCCCGGGGGCTTGGTCGCGGAGAGAGGCCAGCGTATGCCCGTCCTCGCGGCCTCGGAACAGCCTCGAGAGCCTGGCCAGCCAGGTGTGGCCCACTGGGGAGTAAACCCGAAGAAGTCTGACAAAGTTATCCGCTCGTCCGAAAGCTATCGCCCATCCCGGGTCCGGGCAGCCGCTTTGCTGGCGTGCACATCGACCGGTAGCCTATGTGGGCCTGTTTGGCTCAGGAGGCTTCGCCTAGTCAGGTCTATGGCGCCGCACTGCTAATGCGGTTTGGGTTTACCGCCCATCCGGGGTTCAAATCCCCGAGCCTCCGCTCTCACCAGCGATTTCCTCGAAGACACGATCTTCGCGGAGATCGCTGGTTTCGCATTCCGGGGCGTTGCGCGCACGAAGCGCGCACACGACGGTCAGCGCGCACCGAACGCGCCGAAGATGAGCAGGCCATCCCCACTGAGGCGAGCGGTCCGTGGGTGACGGCGTCAGCGAGCCGCTCGGGTATTGGGCTGCCGCTTGACGTCGGCTTGGTCTCGTGGCTTGCTGAGGGTGGCCGAACTTCACGGGGTGAGATCGGGTGGATGCGATGGGTGAGATCGGGTGGATGCGATGGGTAAGCACAGCGGCGAGGAGTCCGACGACAGGCTCACCAAGCAGCAATCGGACGGCCAGACGGGCAGCACACATGGGTCGGGCAAGGAGAAGTGACCGGAGAACCGAGCTACATCCTGCCTGCCGAGCTCGAGGCGGCCGGCGTGCTCGCCCCCGAGTGGCGCAAGGCAGTTGAGGCCGCGCCACGGCACCTTTTCATCCCGCCGACCATCTGGGTTTCCCGCCCCGGCCACCGCGGTTGGTATCCGCTGGCCCGGCAGGATGATTCGGCCGCCTGGTGGGGCTTGGTGAACCGGGACGGCTACATCGTCACCCAGGTCGACGACGACCGGCCGGCCGAGCCTGGCGTGGTTGGTGAGTACTCCACCTCGTCGGCGAGCCAGCCGAGCCTGGTGTTGCGGATGCTTGCTGAGCTGGATCTCGAGCCGGGGATGCGGGTGTTGGAGGTGGGCACCGGTACTGGGTGGAATGCCGCGCTGATGTGCGCGCGTCTCGGCGACAATGCGGTGACGACGGTCGAGGTGGACGGCGAGCTGGCCGCCGCGGCGCGCATCGCTTTGGGCCGTGCGGGGTTTAGCCCCACCGTGGTGACGGGCGATGGCGCGGCCGGGTACGCGCCGGGCGCGCCGTACGACCGGATCATCGCCACCGCATCCGTCCAGGCCATCCCGGCCGCCTGGCCGGCCCAGGCTCGCCCGGGCGGGATCATCCTCACCCCGTACGGCGATGCCTACCACAACGATGCCCTGCTGAAGCTGACGGTCAACGACGACGGGACCGCGTCGGGCCGGTTCGTTGGGCGGGCGGCGTTCATGTGGCTCCGCCGGGACCGGGTGCTGCTCGGGCCGCTGCGTGAGTATGTGCACGCCGATGACCACCCGGACCGAAAGACGACCGAGCTGGATCCGCGCGAGGTGTTCGGTGATCCGGACATCGATTTCGCGGTCGCGACACGGGTCAGCGATGTCAGTTGGCACCGCGTCGACGCCGCCGACGAGTCGGGGGAGTTCACGGTGTGGCTGCTCGGCCTTTCCGGCGAGCGGTCCTGGGCGTCGATCGATTTCGAGGGGCACTCGCCGTATGCGGTCGAGCAGTATGGGCCGCGGCGGCTGTGGGATGAGATCGAGGCCGCGTACGGATGGTGGATCGAGGCGGGCCGCCCGACGACCGACCGGTTCGGGCTCACCGTCGGGCCGGACGGGCAGCACGTGTGGTTGAACTCGCCCCACAACCCCGTCTGATACGCGTCTGATCAGACGTTGTGCGCGGTTCCCGCTGCCGCTCAATCCAGCACCATAGGCCGGTCCAAGGCGTTTATGGTCCTCACGACGACGCGGCGTTCGCTTCCGTTGGGCAGTCTGAGGGCCCCTATTGGGTCGCGAGTTGGGCCGCCAGACAGTAGTTCACACCGTTGGGTGTGGGCCTGCCTTCTCCCTATGGGGCGAGGTTGACGGGGTGGGTGAAGGCGGTTTCGAGGACGACGATCGTGTTGGTGCCGGTGACGCCGTCGATGTCGAAGATCTGACGCAAGACGTGTTGCAGGGATTGGGTGTCGCTGGTGCGCACCTTCAGGAGCACTGAGGCCGGGCCGGCGATGATGTGGGCTTCCTCGATCTCGGGGATGGTCGCGAAGGCGTCGTGTGCGTCGCCCATCCAGCTGTTGGCCTCGACCAGGACGAACGCCAGCACGCCGAGGCCGGCGGCGTCCGGATCGATCGTGACCGTTGTTCGCTGGATCACGCCGCGGGCCCGCAGCTTGCGGACGCGCTCGTGGGCCGCCGCGGCGGATAGGCCGACCGCCTGCCCGAGCGCGGCGTACGGCTGGGTGGCGTCGTCTTGCAGCCGCCGCAGCAGCGCCCGGTCGACATCGTCCATATGGGAATATTAGCGTTTTGCTGGATTGTGTACGGCATAGGAGGTTTCATGGCATATGTGGTTCGGAGTGACCTGCCCTACAACGGCGGGCCGCTCGATCGGGCGGGCCGGAGACGCGGCGACTCCGCCTGGCTGCGCGATCAGCTGGCCCACCCCGAGCGCAGGACCATCCCGTTGTGGCGGGATCGGTGCCTGCTCCGGGATGGCGCCGTACTGAACCCGCCGCCGATCGAGGGGGAACCGGTCTTTCTCGGCCTGGACGACCATGTGCCGGTCTTCGCCGTCGATCTGTCCGCCTTGGCGGAAAGTGACGCGCTCGCGGCCGTCGGCGCCGACGCCGCGGTCGAGCTGCGCCGCATCGTCGGCCGACTCGCCCCGGCCGAGGCCGCCGTGCTCGCCTACGCCCGCGGGTTGTGCCACTGGCATCGCAACCAGCGCTATTGCGGTGGCTGCGGCGCCCCCACGAAGCTTGCGGATGGTGGCGCCACGCGGCGATGCGCCGATTGCGGACGGCAGCATTTCCCGCGCATCGAGCCGGCCATCATCACCCTGGTCGAGGCGCCCGGCGAGCCGACCCGCTGCCTGCTGGCCCGCCATGCCGGCGCCGCCCCCGACGCCTACGCGCTCTTGGCCGGCTTCGTCGAGGTCGGTGAGTGCCTCGAAGACGCCGTACGCCGGGAAGTGGCCGAAGAGGCCGGCGTCGCCATTGGCGAGGTGACCTATCGGGCATCCCAGGCCTGGCCCTTCCCCGCCGGCCTTATGCTCGGCTTCCACGCCCGCGCCCTCAGCGACGCCATCGACATCGACGGCGACGAGCTCATCCAGGCCCGTTGGTTCAGCCGCGCCGAACTGCTGGACCGGCGCCGCGCCCGCGGTCACCTCGGCAGGCCCGACTCGATCGACCGCTACCTCATCGAATCCTGGCTGCACGCCTGACCCCGTCGGTCTTCCGGCTGCGGCGCCCGACAGCCACCGTCCGCTCCTACCTTGGGTATTCATAGGCGCGTGGCCCGGCAAAAGTCTCCTCGCTAATGCGGTAATGGTGGGCGTCTTCGCTGGCGAGATGGTCAGGGCCGATGTCGAGAATGTCGCTGGTAGACCATCTTTCGTCCACCTTGTGATCGATGAAGTAGGCGAACTCGTTGAAGTCCTGCGTGGAGGATATGAATGTGTTGACAATGGTAAGCGATCGTTGCCCTGCGGTCAGAGATTGCGGAATGTAGATGCTTTGGTCACGCCAGCGATAGTTGAGCTGAATGGGCAGAGGCTGCCATTGTCCGGCCCTGGTTCCGTTCACAGTAATGGTCGCGCTCTGCAAGGCGATACCGGCGTCGAGACGACGGATCACTCGTACCCCCGTGTTTGCTGGATCGATCGTCACGGTGAAACGACTCGATCCGCGTGGGCCAAACGCACGGCCGTCGTCGACGACCTTGCGCCCAGGGGGCGGGCTCGGCGGGACGGTGCCGTGTCCTAGCCTGGGAACGATCACGGTGCTCACGGTCACGATGGTGGCAAGGGCCGCAATAGCGGCGCCAATCAATGCCTTTCTGGAGAACCGAAGGTGGGGCTGCCAACGAAAGCCCCCCGTCACTCCACCCATCAACCCTGCTATAGCGGCCATGGCTCCGACCACGCTGGCCAGCTGACCGGCTGCATTCAGTCCCGCCACCAGCATGTACATTCCAAGCCCAAGCGCGATGACTAAGAACGTGACCCCCAGTACCCAAACCCAGCCTTGGCCTGAATCTTGACCTACCTTCTCGTCGTTTTGCGGTCGGGTGTTCGGCATAGTCCCTCTCAGGCTGACCACAGCATGCGCTCGCGTGTCAGGCGATCCCGTGCAACCTCGGTGATGAGCTGGCGCACCACGGGATGACTTGCCCTGCCTGGCGGACCCGGTGTCGGGGGACCACCATCAAGGCTGTTCAGGAGTGTGAATGGCGCCTACCTGCTGAACTTCACCTGAACGCCCTTTAACACGAAATATACAATGAGGTGCAGTATGATCACGGAGGGCTACGGGATTAAGTGAACTCGGCTAACCGGCGTTCGCGGCTGTGGCAGCGGTCGCGGTGGTCGCGGGTGAACTCCACCTGCGGGCGAGGGCGCGGCCGAGGCGCTGCGCCGGCGCCTCGACGAGCCGGTAGGAGACCCAGCTCACCAGCAGCAGTACGCCGAACGCGGCGGCGAGCATGCCGGGGGCGTCGTGCCGGGGGCGGCCGACGATGTGATCGAGGCTCTGGAACAGCGCGGGGTGCAACAGATAGATCGAGTAGCTGATCAGGCCGATCCCGGTCAGCAGGCGAGGCAGCCGCCGGTGGCGCAGCGCCAGCCCGAGGCCGAAGGTGAGCGCGGCCAGCACCATGGCCGACGCCCAGCCGCGCTGGAAGGCCGCCTCGGCCGCCGCCGGCAGGCCCCAGGTGCGCGAATGCCACGCCCCGGCGGCGACGGAGCAGGCCAGCACCACGGCGGCGGCGACGGCCACGACGCGGCGGCTGGCCTGCCCGCGTTCGGCCTGGTAGATGGCCGTGCCGAGGAACATCGTCGCCATGATCGCCAGCCCCTGCCATGGGCCGACCCGCCCGTTGCCGATGACGAGGACGAGGCTGAGCACGCCGCCGAGCAGCGCCCCCGCGGTACGTACCACCGCATGGCCCGACATGGCGCAGCCGATCGCGCCCAGGGCGGCGACCGTGGCGACCGCGACGACCACGTCGATGCCCGCGGCCTGGGACAGGCCGGCCACCGGCAGCAGGCTTCCGCACACCACGGCGCCCAGCGCGAACGCGACCGCGATGGGCGCCGGTCGGGTGTGCAGCCGGGTCGTGAACAACGCGACCACCAGCAGATAGAACGCCATCTCATACGACAGCGCACGAACAGTAGGTCCTGCAGCATGGTGACGTGGGCGAGCACCGCCGTACCCGGCGCGAGGTCCGGCAACCCAAAGCGCCACTCGGCGACGTCGGTGACGGCAAGCAGCACGATCGCCGTCGAGGCGACGGCCCACAACGGATATATCCGGAACAGGCGACTAATCCAGAACCCGCGGACGTTGCCGGTACGGCTCAGCGACGCCGGCACAATGTAGCCGCTGACCAGGAAGAACACGGTGATGCCATACGTGCCTGGGTCGAACCATTGCGTGATCTCCCAGTGCAGGCTCGGCACGTACCGATAGGCCGCGTGCTGAAAGGCCACGACCAGGGCGGCGATGGCGCGCAGCGCGTCCAGCCAGCCCAGCCGCACCAGCGGCGGCGGAGCCGGCTGATCAGAGGCAAGCTGATCGGGGGCCGGCTGACCAGGGGCGGGCGCGGTGTGATCCGGCGGGTGGGCAGGAGGGACCGAGGCGGGGGCGCGCATGGGGGGCACCCCGCAACGGTAGCCGTTGATGACATGATCAGCGGCTTTGCCGCTATTTGAGACTTGTGGCGCTTGTCGAGATACTTGTGAAACTTGGGAACTAGTGGTGGGTGTGTGCGCACGTCGGGGCGGTCCTCTCGCAAAACTCGGGCGGCCGGGCCCGGCATCCCCGATCATGATGCGTGGAGACCGGCGTCCCTGCGCGCGGACCAGGAGACCGTATGGCACGAGCCCGCACGGCTTGGCGTGATGACGACTGGGTGGAGGCCGGGGCGGCACCACCGCGGCCATCCCGGCCATCCCGGCCGGCCCAGCCGGCCCGGCCACCTCGTCGGTCTCGGCGCGCATCGCGGCGCTCATACCGGCGGGTCGGCCGACGGGTTCGCCGGCGGGGGGCCGGCCCGGCCGGCGGGGGATGGGCGGCGCTTGGACTCACGCTCGCCTCCACCCTCGTGTGGGGCATCGCCCACGTGCGCGTCGGCCGGCGGCCGGCCGGGTTTACGCTCATGGCGCTGTGGGGCTTGCTGGTGGCCGGGGCCGCGACGATCGCGGTGGGGATTCCGGCGGGGTTCTCCCGGACACTTGCGCCGATCGCAGTGGAGCGGGTCTGGCTGAACGGCATCACCCTGGGCATCTTGGTGCTGGCGTTCGTGTGGAGCACCGTGGTGATCCGCTCCTACCAGCTGGTGCGGCCGGATGAGCTGCCGACCGTGGCGCGGCTGCTGTCGGGCACGCTCGTCTTGGTCTTGGTGGTGGGCGTGTGCGCGCCCATGGTCTACGCGGCGAACGCGACGTACGTGCTGCGCAACACGCTGCAGGACATCTTCCCCGGAGACGATCGTTCCGGCCCGGGGATCGACGCGGCGGATCCGTGGCAGAACCTGCCGCGCGTCAACATCTTGCTGCTGGGCGGCGACGGCGGGAAGTCCCGCACCGGCATCCGCACCGACTCGATGACGGTCGCCAGCATCGACACCAAGACCGGCGACACCGTGCTGATCAGCCTGCCGCGGGCGCTGCAGCGCTTCCAGATGCCGCCGCGACTGCGGTCGCGGTGGCCGAACGGCTATACCGGCGATCCCGGCGATCAGGGTCTGCTGAACGAGCTGTACATCATGGGCGAACGGCATCCCGGGCTCACCCCCGGCTACCGCGCCGGGCGCCGGGGCCCGCAGCTGCTCAAAGAGGTGATCGGCTACCTGGTCGGGCTGAAGATCCACTACTACGTCCTGGTGAACCTGGCCGGCTTCAAGGACATCGTGAACGCGATCGGCGGCGTACGGGTTCACGTCGAAAAACGGCTGCCCGCCATGCCGACGACGACTTCCGCCGCATGGATCGGCAGAAGTGCCTGATGAAGGCGATCGCCGACCAGGCCGACCCACAGCGGGTTCTCACGCACGTCCAAAAGCTGGCGGCCGCGGCGAAAAACACCATCTCCACCAACATCCCGGCCAAGCTGTTGCCGGCGTTGGTGGACCTGGCCTCGACGGTCAAGCGCGGCGCTCAGGTGCGCAGCCTCCCATTCGACCCGTCGAGACTGGCCGGATTCCGCGTCTACCAGCCGAACATCTTGTTCATGCGTGCGGTTACGGCCAAGGCCATCGCCGGTGGCGCCCAGGCCGGCGCGGCCAAGACGAGCACGGCCAGGCCCGGTTCGAGCCCGTCCGGCCGGGCCGTCACCCCCCGGGCCACCCGGCCGGGGACGGCGACCACCGGGCCGGCGGGTCGCGGCAACAACGCCGTCTCCCTCGACAGCGCCTGCCGCGCACGACCTCGCTGAGCAGCCGTAACAGGAGGTTTGGCGTGAACGACGGCTAGCTGCGTGACTCTTCGCTAATGTGACGGGTGACCTTTTCGGACAACCCCTGCCTCCATGAATACAACAAGCTTGAAGAACACCGTTAACCGGATGCTGCGCCGGGCCGGCTATGAAGTCGTTCGAGTTCGCCGCACCGGACCGGCCGCGGGTTCGCACGCCGCCGAAGCCATGGCGGCACGAGACGATCGGCTGCTGCGCAGCCCCGTATTCGTGCTGTCGTCGGTACGGTCCGGGTCCACGCTGCTGCGGATGATCCTGGACAGCCACTCGACGCTGCACGCCCCGCACGAGCTGCACCTCAGAAATCTGAAGGTCGACCTGGACGGCGACTATGTCGCCAAGGCCATGGCCGAGCTCGGGCTGGACCAGCGCGAGCTCCAGCACCTGCTGTGGGACCGGGTGCTGCACCTCGACCTGATGCGCAGCGGTAAGCCGACCATCGTCAACAAGACCCCGGACGATGCGTTCATGTGGCGGCGCATCGCCGCCTGCTGGCGGGACGCCCGCTTCATCTTCCTGCTGCGCCATCCCGGCGACGTCGTCGCCTCTTGGTGGCGCGCCCGCCCTCGCTACACCGAAGAGGAAGTCGTCAACAGCGTCCTGAAATACACGACCGCGGTGCAGGAGGCGCGCTCCGAACTGCCCGGCGCCACCGTCCGCTACGAGGACCTGCTCGCCGAGCCGGAAAAGGTGGTCCGCGAGCTGTGTTCGTTCCTCGGCGTGGACTACGAGCCCGGAATGCTGGAGTACGGACAGGCCGAAGGCCGGACGTACAAGGCCGGGCTCGGCGACTGGAGCGACCGCATCCGCACCGGCCGTGTGCAGTCCCGAGACGTCACCGAGCACGCCGCGATACCGTCGCCGCTCAAGAAGATCGCCAAGACTTGGGGCTACTCCTGATCAAGCGGTGCCGCGTCACGGTGCCGCGTTGCCGTGTTGCGTTGCCGTGTTGCGTCGCCGTGTTGCGGTGCCGAGCGCCGAGCGCGGTGCGGAATGTACGGGAGGCGGAGGTGGCGGACGTGGGCGAGATCGACGACCGGTCGGAGATCATGCGAGTGGTCCAGGACTGGGCGCTGTACCGCGATGCCGGCGACTGGGAGCGTTTCGCGACCGTCTGGCACGACGACGGCAGGATGATGGCGACCTGGTTCCAAGGGCCGGCCGCGGAGTTCATCGAGGTGAGCAAGGCCGCTTGGGAGCGCGGCGTGAACATCTTGCATTTCCTCGGCGGCGGCACCGTTGACGTGACCGGGCGGCGGGCGATCGCCCAGACCAAGATGACCATCGCCCAGCGGGCCGAGGTCGACGGGGTGACGTGCGATGTCACGTGCACGGGCCGGTTCTATGACTTCTTTGAAAAACGGTCTGAGCGCTGGGCCATCGTGCTGCGACAGCCGATCTATGAAAAGGACCGCATGGATCCCGTCGATCCGGCCGTCCGGCTCGGCCTCGACCAGGATCTGCTGAACCGCTTTCCCGCGGGCTACCGGCACTTGGCGTACCTGCAGACCCGGATAGGTTTCCAGGTCAAGCCGGACATGCCCGGCCTGAAGGGCCCCGAGGTCGAGCGGCTGTACGAGCGCGGCCGGGCCTGGCTCGCGGGTGGTCCGATCGTCAACCCCTGACGCGAGGCGGCGGGCGGGGCGGCCAGGTCCGGCCTATTAACAAATCTGACATTTACTCGCTTTACGGTGATCTTTACGATCAGGCGCAAGCAAGCAGATGAAACCGGTCATCCCAGGTCAATCTTCGCTTGCCGGCACGACCTCCGGACTTTCCATCCCCGCCATCTTGGAGGCCGCACATGCGCCGAAAGTCCCTCATTGCCGTGTTCGGGCTGATCATCCTCTTGGCCTCGAGCGCGTTCGTCGGTGAAGCCTCGGCCCGTCCGACCGCACCGGCCCCGCAGCCGACCGCCACCTCTCAGTACGACGTCTCGAACGTCCGCACCGCCCAGGAGCGCAGCGCCATCGCCGCCACCGGCGCCGCCATCGACGGGTTCGCGCACCAGACCGTGACCATCACCGCCACCGAGCGGGAGGTACGGGCGATCCAGCGACTGGGCTTCACCGTGACCAAGCTGCCGGCCGAGTCTCCCGACACCGGCATCGGCACCCTGGACTTCCCGGCCAGCGACTCGAACTATCACAACTTCGCCGAGCTCACCGCCGAGGTCAACAGCACCGTGGCCGCGCGCCCGTCCATCGCGCGCAAGTCCGTGATCGGCACCTCGTACCAGGGCCGGGACATCATGGCCATCAAGATCAGCGACAACGTCGGCACCGACGAGGGCGAACCCGAGGTCTTGTTCACCCACCACCAGCACGCCCGCGAGCACCTGACCGTGGAAATGGCGGTCTATCTCCTCAATCTGCTCACCGACAACTACGGGTCGGACTCGCGCATCACCAACCTGGTGAACACCCGCGAGATCTGGATCCTGCCCGACCTCAACCCCGACGGCGGCGAGTACGACATCGCCACCGGCTCCTACCGCTCCTGGCG
>OBLR010000073.1_pt1 | contig 17224 bp, 15 predicted proteins | sample 1519891 | NCBI WGS metagenome assembly OBLR01 (sample SAMEA3113583, study PRJEB22503) | soil metagenome | reverse complement strand
CCTCGTACCGCTGCAACCGAGCCTTGCTCTTCGCCTGCCGCGCCTTCGGGTTGGAGCGCACCCACTCCAGCTCATCTTCCAGCCGCTTCTTGCGCTTGACGTCCTTTTGGCCCTCGACCTTCAGCCGGTCGGCCTTCTTCTCCAGGTAGGTGGAGTAGTTGCCCTCGTAGGGGAAGCAGCGGCCGCGGTCGAGCTCGAGGATCCAGCCGGCCACGTTGTCCAGGAAGTACCGGTCGTGGGTGACCGCGAGCACAGTGCCCTCATACTTCTCCAGGAACTGCTCGAGCCACTGCACGCTCTCGGCGTCGAGGTGGTTGGTGGGCTCGTCGAGCAACAGCAGGTCGGGCGCCTCGAGCAGCAGCTTGCACAGCGCCACGCGGCGGCGCTCGCCGCCGGACAGCAGGGACACCTCCGCGTCGGGCGGCGGACAGCGCAGCGCGTCCATCGCCTGATCGAGCTGGCTGTCGAGGTCCCAGGCGTTGCGGTGGTCGAGCACCTCCTGAAGCTTGCCCATCTCCTCGAGTAGCTCGTCGGAGTAGTCGGTCGCCATCTTCTCGGCGATCTCGTTGAACCGGTCGAGCATCTCCTTGGTCTCGGCAACGCCCTCCTCGACGTTGCCCAGCACCGTCTTGGCCTCGTTGAGCGGCGGCTCCTGTTGCAGCATGCCGACTGTGAACCCCGGCATCAGCCGCGCTTCGCCGTTGGAAGGTTGCTCAAGGCCGGCCATCATGCGCAGCAGCGTGGACTTGCCCGTGCCGTTCGGACCCAGCACGCCGATCTTCGCCCCGGGAAGGAAGCTGAGGGTCACGTCGTCGAGAATGACCTTGTCGCCGTGCGCCTTGCGCACGCGCTGCATCGTGTAGATGTACTCCGGCATGCACTCAAGCCTAGGGCAGTATCCGATGGCTTCGTGCCGCTGACCCGGCGGCCGGGGGTGGCGCCGGGCGAGACTCAAGATCTTTTGGCGGCGGGAAGACAGACCCGGTCGCGGCCGGATTCCTTGGCCCGGTAGAGGGCGAGATCGGCGGCGGCGAGCAACTCGATGAGGTCGTGCCCGTGGACGCGCAGCAGCGCCACACCGATCGAGACGGTGACCGCGACCGAGCCGTCCTCGGCGGGCACGGCGAGCCGCCTGACCCGGCCGCGCAGCCGTTCGGCCACCCGGCACGCCTCCACCGTGTCGGCGCCCGGCACCAGCACGACGAACTCCTCGCCGCCGAACCGGCCGACGATGTCATAGTCGCGCAGCTGGTTGCACAACGTCGTGGCGACTCCGACGAGCACCTGGTCGCCGACGAGATGGCCGTAGGTGTCGTTGACGCGCTTGAAGTGATCGAGGTCGACGAGCAGCAGCGCGAGCGGTTCGCCGCTCCGCCGCGCCCGGGACAGCTCAGTGTCGGCCTCACGCTGCCACGCCGCGGCGTTGAGCAACCCGGTCTTGGCGTCCGTACGGGCGGCGGCCTGCAACTGCTGGTGCAGCAGGCTGCGCTGGAGCAGCACCACCGGCGGCAGGGCGAGGAGGAGCAGCCCGAGCGACAACGCGCAGGCGATGGTGACGAGGACCCCCACGCACAGCTCGACCACGTCGAGCAACAGGGTCTCCCTGGTCCCGAACATCTCGCGCCAGCCCTCCTCGGGCGCGTAGCCATGCGCGGCGATCGCCACCAGGATGATGTTGACGACGGTGAACAGTGCCGCGCACCCGACCGCCAGGACGATGACGCCGCGCGAGCCCGTCAGCCAGGTGACGTCACCGATGAGCGGCCCTGGCACCTGCGAATGGAAGGCATAGGAGGCACAGGCACCGGCGAGCCCGAGCGCCGAGGTCACCAGCATCCGCCGGTACAGCAGCGTCCGCCGCACTCGGGCCTGGAGCAGGGCCTGCAGCGGAATCGGCATGATCAAGGCGTAGACCGGTGGCAGCAGCAGAGCCACCGGCAGCCACCACGCGGACAGCATGTCGCGGGCCACCCCCGCGGGCATGCCCAGCCGCCTGGACGCCTCGATACAGACCGCGCCACAGGCAACGAGGGCGCAGAAGGTCAACAGCTCGGCGGGCCGGGCCGGAGTCGTGATCACCGCGCCGGTTGCCACGGCGAGGTGGATGACGCTGACGACGGTGACGTAGCCGATGAGGAGACGCCGAGCCGGCAGCGCTTTCTTGCGATAGGAGGCGCGCGCCAGGCCACCGCTGCCCTCGGTGGCCGATTGATGCACGCTCGTCATGCTTTCCCCCTTGTCCGGGAGGCCTGCGGCCGGCGGCGCCGACCTTCCGTGCAGAGCATCACGTTGTGTAACACGATAGTTGCAAATCGTGCGGGCAGGGGTTGAAAACGGGTAGCTTCGGTACGACGGATATGGGCAGTGTGATCACAGTGCTCAGTGTGCTCACAGTGTCGAAATCAGGGGCCGTTGAGTCCCGCGGCCCACAGCACCATCCAGAGGGGGATCATAAGAATGATGCGCGGCGTTTCCTGGATCTAGGAGGGCGCGCCTCCCCGGACGCCGGCCGGGGGCGCCGCCATCAAGACGACGACGCCCCCGGTCTCGGCCGCGGAATCCGCCTGCCGGCTAGTTGCCCGGCGGAATCTGCTGGCCCCTCACCTTGATCGACAAGGCGTGCACCTCGCGATCGATGCTCTCGTCACGTTGCGGACTCGATCGAGCACCGTTCGTGAGCATCAGCATCAGGCCGCTTGGGGCCGGACGTCGTACGAGTCGAACTCGGCTCCCTCCTCTTCGTCGTCTCCGTCATCGGAGCCGGCGGTGCCGTCCCCCGGATAGCCGACGGGGGCGTCGGCGGCCTCGTCGGCCGACGCCCCGGGTTCGGCGCCGGGCGCCGCGGCCGGAGCCGGCTCGGGCGCCGCCGAATCGAGCCAGATGTCGTTGAGCTCCTCGGCCTCCCGGCGGTCTTCGATGCTGGCCATACCGCCGCGCCGCATCCGCCGGAACTGGGCACTGCCGCGGGTCAGGTCGGGCCCGATGGTGGTCGCGTCGATGACGGCGGAGAAGCGGATGTGCTCGTCCTTGAGGTACTCCCGGACCCGCAGCCGCCCGGTGACGATCACCGGATCGCCGCGCTTCATGTCCGAGGCGTTGACGTTCTCCGCCAGGCCGCGCCAGCAGTTGACGGTGAGGAAGGTCGACTCCATGTCCTGCCACTGGCCGCTCTCCCGATCGAAGCGGCGCGGCGTGCAGCCGACGCGTAACGACATGAGCGGGGTGCCGGTCGAGGTGGCCACGTATCTCGGATCGGCGGCGAGCCAGCCGACCACGGTGATATGCGCTTCGTTCATGAATCCTCCTGTCGTGCGGATGCGCTGGCATCCCGTACGACACCACCGTGACGTGCCGTCACGCATGGTGAGAAGACCCACGTCAAGCTGTGGATAACTCCGGAAACACCCGACGGCAGCACCGAACGGGTCGTCGGCCCGGGCCTGGCCGCCCGCTACGGGGCCACCCTTCGCGTCACCGCCCGGGACGAATGGCTCAACTCGCCGCGAACCACGGCCTACAGGCCACGGGCGGTGTCGGCTTCGGCGCGGAACAGCGCCACAGCGCTGAGTTCCTCGGCGACCGGATCGAGCACCATCTGACGGGCCGCCACCACGATGCGGTCACGCATGTGCTGTTCGACGCGCTCACCGTGTTTCGCCGCCGACAGCGCGGCCACGTTGCGGCACATCGAGGCCGTGAGGTAGCCGATGCCGAGCGGGCACAGCACCACAAGCGCGACGTACGGCAGCAGCCCGGGGTCGCTGATCAGCGGCGTGGGCTCGCTACCGAGGTCGAACACCCCGTACACGACGAGCAGCAAGGTCCAGCCGAGCCCGAGCAGGCTCAAGAACACCAGGAAGTACTGCCAGGTCTTGACCAGCCACCACCACCGCGGCACCTGGTTGAACGCGGGCAGGGAGTCCTTGAGCGCCTGCCCGAGGGCGTCCGGCAGCTCTTCCGCGTGCTCGCGAGCGGCCCGGCGCACCGACCGCTGCCAGGCCTCGGGCAGGTCGGCGGCAACGCCGTCGGTGACGCCCTGCAAGGCGTTGTCCACGTCGCCCTGCTGCGCCCCGATCGGCCCGGTGAAGGCGCCGCGCAGTTCGTCTCGCAGCGCCGTCAGCCGCATCTTGCGCAGCGGATCACGGCGCAGCCTGGCCACGGCCCGGCTGATCGGCCAGCCCATGTAGTCGACGGCGCGCAACTCATACGCGCTCTCCATCGCCTCGGCCACCGCGGGCACGCCCGCCGCCTCGGTGAGCGCGCCGAACAGCGACGCGGCGCGGCGCTCGTCGACCATCGCCGGCACGGTGCCCATCGCGCAGTAGTCGGTGAAGCGCGCGGCGAGCTTGTCCACGTCGGCCGAGAGGCGCTCGCTTCGCACCCGCCGGGCCGCCACCGTGTCGACGAGGACCTGCCTGAAGTCGTCGACGCCCGCGCCGGTGACCGCCGACGTGGTCACGATGTGCGGATCGTGCAGTCCCTCGGCTTCGAGCAGCCGGCGCAGGTCGGCCACGCAGTCGTCGATCTCCTCCGGCCGCAGCACGTCGACCTGGTTGAGCACGATGAGCGTGACCGCCGCGTGCTGGGCGTAGGGCACGATGTAGTTGCGATGCAGCGCGGCGTCGGCGTACTTCTGCGGGTCAAGCACCCAGACGAGCAGGTCGGCGACGGCGACGAACCGATCGGCCTCCTCGCGGTTGTCGGTCTGGATCGAGTCGTGATCGGGCAGGTCGAGCAATACCAGGCCCTGCAGCGAGTTCTCGCCGCGCCCGGCGCCCGCGAGCCCGCCGTCCGGCCCGGTGGCGACCCGGTCGAGCGCGCTGGCCCGCGCGTACCGGTACCGCTTGTCGACGTTCAGCCAGTCGAGCAGCGGCCCGGCACCCTCGAGCCCCCACACGCACGCGTGCGCCGCCGACGTGGTCGGCCGCCGTACGGCGACGGGCGAAAGCTCGAGCCCGCAGACGGCGTTGAACAGCGAGGACTTGCCGCTGCCCGTGCCGCCGGCCAGCGCCACGACGGAGTGGTCGCCCGAGAGCATGAGCCGCTGACCGGCGCGGTCGAGGAGCACACCGGTGTCGTCGAGCAGCTCGGCGTCGACCCGGCCGCGGCCCAGCTCGACGAGGGACTCCAGGGCGGCCAGCCGGCTCGGCAGCCCTGGTGCGGCGCCGTGCGCGGTGGCCGGCCGGCCAACCTGCGAGGTCGCCATCGTCATGGGGAGCACACCTCCTGGCCTCGGAAGTCCATCGAGCCCATTGATCCCATCGGCCGCATGGAACCCGGGAAGGCGATCAGGCCCGTGGCGGTGCCGGAGCGGGCGCGCGAGTCGCGCTCGACCGTCATCGCGCGACCTCAAGGTTGTACGTGGCCTGGTAGAGCTGGACGGCGGTGTTCTCGTCGGGGACCCCGGCGGCGTCGAGGGCCTGCCCGAATCGAATGGCCTCTTCGTCGAACAGCATCCCGGCCCGGCTGCGCAGGTCGGCCCGCGCCTTGGCGCTCATGCCGCGCAGCGACTCGGCGCCGAACAGGGCCTTGAGCAGCCGCTGCGGCACCGCGCTCGTGCCCTCCTCCACGGCGACATCGCTCGTACCGTAGCCGAGCAGGCCGACCATCAGCACGAGCGAAAGCGCCTCGTCGTCGAAGGAGACGAGCTTGGCCACCGTGCGCTTGGTGACTCCTTCGGTGCGGATCAGCTCGAGCACGTAGTCCTGCCAGGCGCTGACCGCCCGCGTGACCCGCCTGGGCATCTCGGCCGACGCGTGCCGCAGCGCGTCGGCCTTGCCCGCCAGCATCTCCTCGCCCGCCGGGTTGGCCCGCCACCGGCCGATGACGTCCTCGGCGGCGTGTTCGGCGGCCGCGATGATGACGGACTCCAGGCCGGACCGCAGCGCGCTCTTGAGCGAACGCACCCGTGCCGGCGTTCGCCGTCGCCGGTTGGCGCGCCGGTCGGCCCGCCCGCGCCGTACGTGCAGCGCCCGGACCAGGTCGCCGGTGCCGGCGAAGTCCTGCCACCTGGCCAGCACCTCGCCGCGCAGCAGCGTGCCGTTGCGGGTGGCCTCGTCGAGCTCGGCGAGCGCCGTGGCGTACGCGGCCTGGACCTCGGTGCTCAGCACGGTGCGGGCTTCGACCTGGGCCTCGACCTGCTTGGCGAGCTCGGGCACGCGGGTACGGAAGCTGTCGAGCACGCCGCCGAGGGTGGTCTTGATCACCTCGGCGCGCTGCTCGTCGTCCTCCGCGATGCCGATCAACCAGGACCGGATCTCCTCCGACGCCTCCTCGGGCAGCCTGCTGTCTTCGATCTTGGTCTCGGGAATGGTGAACTGGCGGGCGTCGCCGACCCCGTGTTCCTCAAGCAGGTCGGCGAAATGCTCGGTGATCTCCGAGCCGGCGCCCTGCGGCACCCGGGACAGCACGACCCCGATCGAGGCACCGTGCTCGCGGGCGCGCTGCAGCATCTGCCATACCTGGGCGTCGGCGTACCGCGCGGCCGTCGTCACGCACAACCACAGGTCGGCGGCGTCCATCAGCTTGGCGGCGAACTCATAGTGATCTTCGAAGACGGAGTCGAAGTCGGGGCTGTCGAGCAGCGCCAGGCCGGCCGGCAGCGAGTCACTCGAAATGATCACCAGTTGGTCGCCGGCGATCGCGTCCGGCGCCGGGCCCTCGACCCGGCCCATGCCGGGCAGGATGTTGGCGCCTATGAACCAGCCGGTGTGGTCGGGGTGGCATACCAAGATCGGGCTGCTCGTCGTGGGCCGCAGCACCCCCGTGGCGCTGACCCTGGCGCCCACCATGCTGTTGACCAAAGTCGACTTGCCGGCTCCCGTCGAGCCGCCGAGCACGACGAGCAGCGGGGCGCCGTCGCCGCGGATCCGGGGCAACACATAGTCGTCGAGCTGATTGCGGATCTCCAGCTGGGCGGCCTTGGCCGCCTCGACCCCGGGTGCCTGCAGGACGAAGCGGAACGCCTCCACCTGATCGCGCAGCTCGATCAGGACACGTTCGAGGTCGGCGCGGCCCGCCTGCTGCTCGGCCCCGGCCACGCTCTGATCCGCAGGGGGAGTCACGGATCCCGTCCCATATTCGCTCTCAGACTGTCAATCTCTCGTGCCACGTGCACGACCTCTCCGACGACCACGATCGCTGGGGGCCGCACCCCGCCTGTCGTCATCGCGGTTGCCACCGTGTCGAGGGTGGCGGTAAACGTCCGCTGATTCGGCAGCGTACCGTCCTGGATGACCGCGACGGGCGTGTCAGACGATCGACCATAGCGCATGAGGGTGTCCGCTATGCGGCGCATTCGCGCGACCGCCATCAGCAGGACCAATGTTCCGCGCGAACGTCCCAGCGACTCCCAGTCAACCGTACTGTCCGCGTCGCCGGGGTCGAGATGTGCCGACACGACGTGAAATTCCTGCGCGACGCCGCGGTGACTGACCGGCACATGGGCCAGCGCCGGCACCGCGGTCGCGCTGGTGATGCCGGGGACGACGGTGACCGGGATGCCGTGGCGGGCGCAGTGCAGCACTTCTTCGGCGCCACGGCCGAAGACGAACGGATCACCGCCCTTGAGCCGGACCACGAACCGGCCCGCTCCCGCGCGCTCGACCAGCAACTCGTTGATGCGCTCCTGGGCGAGGGACCTGCCGTACGGGATCTTGGCGGCGTCGATCACCTCGACGTCCTGGGCGAGTTCGTCGAGCAGGACCCGCGGGGCGAGCCGGTCGGCGATCACGACGTCGGCCTGGGCGAGCAGTTGTCGCCCGCGTACGGTGATCAGACCGGGGTCGCCGGGCCCGCCGCCGACCAGCGCCACGCCGGACGGCTTCTTCCTCGACTGCCGGGCCTCGAGGCTGGCGTCCCGCAGCCCGTCCACGACGGCGTCGCGGATGCCGGCGGCGCGGCGCGGATCGCCACCGGCGAGCACGCCGACCACCACGCTCCCGTGCGCCTCATCGACGACGCCGCCGGCCGGCGTCCAGGCGGCGGAGGCCTCGGCGTCGTCGGCACGGACGCACCAGATGCGGCGAGCCTCGGCCTCGGCGGCCACCATCGCGTTGACCTTGGGGTCGTCCGTGCACGCCTGGACGAGCCAGGCCCCCTCGCAGTCGCCGCCTCGGTACGGCCGCGGCCGCCATTCGATCGGTAGGACTTCCAGAGCCGGGGTGACCTCGGGGGCGATCAGCACCACCTCAGCGCCCGCCGCCAGCAGCGCCGGGACACGGCGCTGGGCCACGCGGCCGCCACCGACGACGACGACACGTCGCCCGTTGAGCCGGAGGCCGAGCAGGTAAGGCGGCAACAGGGTGCTCTCCTGGGGGTGAACTGGGCCTTTGCGCACTAAAGGTACTCGGCTTCTGAACCTGATGCCGACCCGGCGGCCGTCCCAGAGCCCGGCTCGAGCGAGTGCCGGGGCGACGCCCCAGACTCCGGCCCGGACTCCGGCTCGGACCCCGGCCCAGGCCCCGGCTCGGCCGACGACTGCGTCGCCGCGCGGCCCGCGTCCTTTTCCGTGACCCCGGCGGCGTCGAACGTCGCGACATCGTGCAGGACTCGTACGGCGCTTTGGACCAAAGGCAACGCCAGCAACGCCCCGGTACCCTCGCCGAGCCGCAGATCGAGGTCGACCAGCGGACGCAGGCCCAGGTGCGCGAGGGTCGCGCCATGACCGGGCTCGGCGGACCGGTGGCCGGCCACGCACGCGTCCAGCGCGTTCGGCGCGAGCGCGTAGGCGATCAGCGCGGCGGCGCCGGCGCTGACACCGTCGAGGATGACCGGGGTCCGCACCGCCGCGCCGCCCAGGATGAACCCGGCCAGCGCCGCGTGTTCGAGACCGCCCACGGCGGCGACCACGTCGACGGCCCGCTCGATTCCTCCCCCGGCGGATCGCGCGATGACCGCGGCATGCCTGGCCAGCGCCACGCGGACCACGTTGATCTTGTGCCGGTACGTGGCGTCGTCGATACCTGTCCCGTGCCCGGTGACCTGGGCGGGGTCCCGCCCCGTCCAGGCGGCGACCAGCGCGGCCGACGCGGTCGTGTTCGCGATGCCCATATCGCCGGTTATCAGACAGCGGTGACCGGCGGCGACGAGCCGGCCCGCCACCTCGATGCCGACCTCGATGGCGGCGACGGCCTGCTCGACCGTCATGGCCGGGCCCTGGGTCATGTCCGCGGTCCCGTACGCGATCTTCCGGCCGAGCAGCCGGGGCTCGCGACCCGCGCTGGGCAGGTCGGCGGCGACCCCGACGTCGACGACGTTCACCGTGGCGCCCAACTGGGCGGCGAAGGCGTTGACGACGGCCCCGCCGGCCAGGAAGTTCGCCACCATCTGCGCGGTCACCTCTTGCGGCCATGGCGTGACGCCCTGCGCGTGCACGCCGTGGTCGCCGGCGAACACCGCGACGGCAACCGGTTCCGGGAGCGGCGGGGGGCAGGCTCCGGCCAGCCCGGCGAGCCGCACCGACAGCTCCTCGAGCGCCCCGAGCGTGCCCTGGGGCTTGGTCAGCCGGTTCTGATGAGCGCGCGCCTGCGCCATGGCCGCTTCGTCGAGCGGCCGGATCGCGGCGATGGTCTCTTGGATCAGGTCCATACGTTGCCCTCCATGGGTTCACGCACCGGTTTCACGCGGCCACTTCATGTTCATGAGGCCAGTTCACGCAGCACTTGTGTCAGCACTTCGAGGAAGCCGTCGGCGGTCGCCCGGTCGCGTACGGCGATGCGGAGCCAGTCGGGCCCAAGGCCCGGAAAGGTGTCGCCGCGCCGGACGGCGTACCCCCGTTCGCGCAGCAGCGTCCGCACGGCATGCGCGTCCGGAGTGCGGACGCACACGAACGACGCGCGCGCCCCCGGCACCACGTGGAGGCCGAGATCGATCAGGCGCGCGGCGAACCGCTCGCGCTCCAGGGCGAGGTCGGCGGCCCACGCGGCGGCCGCGTCGACCGCCTCGGGCGCCGAGCAGGCCTCCATGGCGACGAGCGCGGGGGTGGAGACCGCCCAAAGAGGCTGGGCCGCGGCCAGTGCCTCGATCAGCTCGGGCGCGGCGAGCAGATACCCCGCGCGCAGTCCGGCCAGGCCCCAGGTCTTGGTGAGGCTCCGTACGACGACCAGGCCGGGCAGGGCGGGCCGGGCGGGCGGGTGCGACAGGTCGGGCAGGCGGCCGGCGGCGAGGCTCGCCGGCTCGCCCGGCACGCAGTCCATGAACGCCTCGTCGACCACCAGGGTGCGCCCGGCCCGCGCCAGCGCGGCGATCGCCGTGGCCGGGTGCAGCACGGAGGTCGGGTTGGTCGGGTTTCCGATGATCACAAGGTCGGCGTCATCGGGAATCGGCGGAGCCGACCCCAAAGTGAAGTCCCCGGCGAGGATGACCCGCTCCGGCTCATGCCCGGCCGCCCGCAGCGCCGCCTCTGGCTCGGTGAACTGCGGATGGACGACGACCGCCCGCCGTGGCCGCAGCACCCGTGCCAACAGCACGAACGCCTCAGCCGCGCCGGCTGTCGGCAACACCTCGGCCGGGTCGCGGCCGTGCCTGCGGGCCAGCGCGGCGCGCGCCGGCCGCGGATCCGGATAGGCAGCCAGGTCGCCGACGCACTCCCGCAGCCGCCGGGCCAGCCAGTCGGGCGGCGTGCCGGTCCGTACGTTCACGGCGAAGTCGATCAGCCCGGGACCGACCTCGGCGTCGCCATGGTGCCGAAGGTCGGGCCCGGTCGTGTCAATGGCCATGGCCATGTCCGTGCACATGTCCGTGTCCGTGCCCGTGCCCGTGCGAGTACCCGTGCGGGTGCTCGAGGCGGCCGGGGTCGTCTGGGTGATGATGGGGAACCTGGGGGGCGCCCACCTTCCGATCAAAGCCCGGCATGGGGATGCGATAGACGCAGGTATCGCAGTTCATACGGATGTCTCCGGTGAGAGCTTCGGCGTACCGCTCGACGACCAGATCGGCCAGCCCATCGCAGTCCCCGATCACGCCGGCGCGACGTACGTCGAGCTCGGGGTGGGCGGCCGCGTACGCCTTCGCCGCCGCGGTCACCCGATCGGGCAGCACGCCGGGGAACAGGAAGTACGGGAGCACGACGATGCGCCGAAACCCGAGCCGGCGGCAGCGGTCGAGCCCTTCGGGCACGTCCGGCCCGGTGAGCGACACGAAGGCGGTCTCAACCGCGCCGAGGCCGCGCCCCTCCCACAGCAGCCTGGCCACCTTGTACACCTCGGCGTTGCCGTCGGGGTCGGTGGATCCGCGCCCGACCAGGAGCACGGCCGTATCCGCCCGGGGCGCGGCCGCGTCCAGCACGGCGGAAAGGCGCCGTTCCAGCAGCGTCAGCAGGGCGGGATGCGGGCCGAGCGGACGGCCGTAGGCGTACGAAAGACCGGGGTGGCGGGCCGTCTCCCTGGCCATCGCGCCGGGAATGTCGCCCTTGCCGTGCCCGGCGGAGACCAAGATCAGCGGTACCGCGGCGACCCGCCGATGTCCGCGCGCGACGAGTTCGGCGACGGCTTCGGCCAGCGGCGGCGGGGACAGCTCGATGAACCCGCCGGCCACGTCGACCGGCGACAGCCTGCCCCGCAGCCGGGCGACGAACTTGCCGAAGCCCGCCACGCCCTCGTCGTCGCGCGTTCCGTGCCCGACCAACAGCAACGGCGTCGCGTCCCCTCGGTCAGCGCGCGCCGTGCGCGGCAGGCCGCGCGCCGGCGGCGGATCGCTTGTCATGGCCGCGTATCCTCCTCGTCATACAGGAGCGCGTTGAGCGCCGCGGCGGCGATGGCGGAGCCGCCCTTCTCCGAGACGTTGCTCAGCGCGGGCAGGTCGCTGTCCCGCAGCGCGAGTTTCGCCTCGGCGGCGCCGACGAAACCCACCGGCAGGCCGATGACCAGGGCGGGGGCGACATCGCCCGCGATGATCTCGGTCAGCGCCGTGGGCGCGCAGCCGACCACCCACACCGCCCCGGCGCCGACTTCGGCGCGGGCGAGCCGGACGGCGGCGGCCGACCGGGTGAGCCCGGCGGTGGCGGCCAGCCGCGCGGCGGCGGGGTCGGCGATGCGGCAGACGACCTCGCGGGTCGTGATGCCGGCCGCCACCATCGCGACGTCGGCGACGATCGGAGCGCCGCGACGAAGCGCGGCGCGGCCCCGGCGCAGATGCTCCTCCAGGGCGATCAGGTCGTCCGCGTACGCCGGGTCGGCGCTCGCGTGGATCACTCTTTCCGCCACCGCCCGCCACAGCGGCGGCCGGGCCGACAGATCGACTCGCGAACGCAAGATCTCATACGAGCGGGCTTCGATCGGATGAATCCGCCGGCGCCCCGGCGCGCTGGTCACGTGCCCTCCCCGCCGCCGCGAACCCCGCCGCCGCTGACGCCATGCCCGCGGTCCCCGCCGCCTCGGCCGTGGAACTCGATCGCGTCGGCCGGGCAGATCTCAACGCATTCCAGGCATCCCGTGCACAGCTCCGTGACGACCAGCAGCGGCCGGCCGTGCGGCCTTATCGCATGTTCGGGGCAGGTCAGCAGGCAGGCTCCGCAGCCTTGGCACCGATCCGTGACTACGACGTCCATGGATACCCCCTAGGGGTGACGAAGCGCCCCGCGACGGTACGGCTGCGGCCGGACCCGACGATCACCACCGTGTACATGTCGATCTGGTCGGGATCGACGTCGCGAATGGTGGTGAGGGTCGTCGTCTCGTCCGGCCGGGAGGCGTTCCTGACGTACCCGACCGGCGTGTCCGGCGGGCGGTGCGCGGCGAGGACCGCCAGCGCCTTGGGCAGCTGCCGGCCCCTGGCCCGGCTGCGCGGGTTGTAGAGGCAGACGGTGAAATCGCCCTCGGCCGCCGCCCTGATCCGGCTTTCGATGATCTCCCACGGAGTGTGCAGGTCGGACAGCGAGATGTAGACGTGATCGTGAGCGAGCGGCGCGCCCAGCAGGCCGGCGGCGGCCAGCGCCGCGGTGACGCCCGGGACGACGGCCACCTCGATGTCGGCGTCGGCGATCTCCAGGGCCGGTCCGGCCAGTGCGTACACCCCGGCGTCGCCCGAGCCGACCAGCGCCACCGCCCGGCCCGCCACGGCCGCCGACACCGCGGCGCGCGCCCGTTCCTCTTCATGGCCGATGCCGCTTTGGATCACGCGGGCGCCCGGGCGCAGCAGATCGCGCACCTGGTCGAGGTACTGATCGAGCCCGACGACAACAGCCGCCCGGCGCAACGCCGTGACCGCGCGCGGCGTGAGCAGGTCGCGCGCGCCCGGCCCGAGACCGATGATCGACAGCCGGCCACGCGGCCGCAGCCGCGCCACGGCGACGGTGGCGTGCGCGGAGACCCGCTTCGCGACGACCAACTCGGCGCTCCTGCCGGACGAGCGAGCCGCGAGCAGCGCGGCGGCCTCGGCGACGCTCGGCGTGCCCACTTCGGCCCGTACGATCTCGGAGGGGTTGGGCACCGCTACGGCGGCGAGTTCGGCGGCGTGGAAGGTGACGAGCGGCCGACCCCGGCGAGCGGCGGCCGCGACGATGCCCGGCTCCGTCGCCTTGCGGTCGACCGTGGCCAGGCACCGTACGGATCTCGGGTGCAGGCCGGCGTCCGCCAGCGCGGTCTCGATCAGGGTCTCGACCTCTTCGGCCGGCACTCCTCGCGCCGAGCCGACCCCGACCACGAGCGACGGCGGCCGCAGCACCAACGCCGGGCCGTCGCCGCCCTGCCGTGGTGACGGGGTCCCGGAGGTTGACGAGGTGACGGCGGTGGCGGCGGTGGCGGAGGCCGCGAGATCGCTGATCACGATAGCCGGGACGCCGGAACGCCGGCCGGCCGAGCCGGCCGAGCCGGCCGAGCCGGCCGAGCCGGCGGACGGGGAGACGTTGGGCGGCAGGGGCGGCAGCGGCCAGCCTTCGGCGCCGACGAGCCGGACGGGCTCGCCGTTCAGCACCGCCGCGCCGACGGCGGCGCGGGCCTCGGGGTTGTCGGCCACGAACCCGAGGTCGGCGCCGAACTCGTCGAGCGGGGTCTGCCCGGCCGCGTCGGCGGCCGTGGTGATCACCGGCGTGCAGCCGAGGACCATGGCGACCCGTTCGGCGAGCTCGTTGGCGCCGTGATGGCCGCCGAGCAGCGCGACCGCGTGCCGCCTGGCCTCGTCAACGCACACCACGGCCGGATCGGCCGACTTGTCGCCGAGCAGCGGCGCGAGGATCCGTACGGTCGCCCCGACGGCGAGGAAGCACACCACCGCGTCGCACGTGCGCCACGCTTCGGTCAGCGCGGCGCGCGTCCCACCGCCTTGGCCGGTGGCGAAGACCCGCACCTCGTCCGGCCAGGCCGCGCGCAGGTCGGCCGCAGCCACCCGCCCGGCCGTCGTCGCCGCCACCGCTCCGATGATCATTTGGCGCCCCAGACGACGAAGACGGGATTGGCGGCCGCCAGCCGGTGGGCGCCGCCGGGCAGCGGCGCCAGCCGGTTCGCCTGAAGCTGTACGGCCTCGGCCGCGAAGCCGGCGGCGGCCAGCGCCTCACACGTGGGCCGCAGGCGTTCGACGGCGGCGAGGGCGACGACCACGCCGCGCAGCGCCCGATCGGCGCAGGCCCTGACCACCTCGGGGCCGCCCCCGCCGACGAAAACCGCGTCCGGGTCCGGCAGGTGGTCGAGCACGGCCGGGGCGGGGCCGCGGGAGACGGCGACCCTGACGCGATGCGCCCATACGTTGCGGCGGATGCGTTCGCACGCGGCCTCGTCCCTGTCGACGGCGATCACGGCGGCGCCGAACCTGGCGCATTCGATCGCGACCGCGCCGCTGCCGGCGCCGACGTCCCAGATCAGGTCGCCCAGGCGCGGGCCAAGCCGGGCCAGCGCGAGCGCCCGTACCTCGGCCTTGGTGACCATCGAGTCGCGGTGTTCGAACGCGGTTTCCGGCAACGCCCAGGCCGCCGGGCCCGGACCCGGACCGGCGACCCAGCGCGGGCCGCCGCCGTCGCAGCCGTTACCGCTGTCACCGCCACCGCCACCGCCGACGTCAGCGGCGGACGCGGCCACGGTTCGTTCGTCGAGCACGAGCACGACGTTGGGGTCCCGCCAGGTACGGGTCGTGGCCTCGGCCGGACGGACCCGCTCGACCCGCTCGGCCGGCTCGCCGAGGTGCTCGCACACGACGAAGGTGCGCGGCGTGTGCGGCGCGAGCGCCCGGCCGAGCTCGGCCGGGCCCGCGCCTGGGCCGGTCAGCACGGCGACCTTGCCGTGCGCGCGGCACGCGTTGACCGCGCGGCGCAGTTCTCGGCCGTGCGCGCTGACGACAACGGCGTCGTCCCACGACAGCCCGGCCCGCGCGAACGCGCCGCTCACCGACGAGATCGCGGGGAACACCTCGACGGCATGGCCCCGCGCGCGCAGCGCCCGGACGATGCCGAAGAATCCGGGGTCGCCGCCGGCCACGACCACGACTCTCTCGCGGTCCCCATCGCCGATCGCGTCGAGCGCGGCCTCCACGTCGCCCATGACGACCTGGGGTACGCCCTCCGGCACGCCGACCGCTCGCAACTGCCGGGCGCCGCCCACCACCAAAGAGGCGGCCGCCAGCCGATCGCCCGCCGCCGGCGCCAGCGGGGACCCGTCGTATCCGATGACCGAGATCGTCATCGGCCCAGCCGCCCGTACATCGCGATCATGCGCTTGCCGGTGAAGTCCACGAGCACCACCTGCGCGGCGATCCGGCCGTCGGTGAAGCGTTCGAGCACGCCGGCGGTGCGGCGGCACAGCTCCCTGCCGCACGTGCCGAGCACGCCGGCGGCCTCCCACAGCTCGTAGGCGTGCCGCGCCGTGTTCGCCGACCGTACCGCCGACACGAGCTCGAGATCGCCGCCCATGTCATGGGTGATCTCGGCGAGCAGCTCGGTGGAGACCTTGGACCGCGTGTAGTGCGTCATCAGCACGCCGGCGGCGAGCTTGGTGAGCTTGCCGATCATGCCGACGAACACCACGCGCCGCAGATCGCGCGCCACGGCCTGCCGCAACGCCGCACCGGTGAAGTCGCCGACCTCGACGAAGCACACCTCGGGCAGCTTCGGCAGCATCGCCATCGCGCCTCGCTCGGTACGCCCGCCCGTGGCGAGCACCAGCGTCGTCTCGCCCTGGGCGGCCATCACCGCCACCGCCTGCTCGACGCTGGCCAGCCACGACGCGGTCGAGAACGGCCGGACGACGCCCGTGGTGCCGAGGATCGAGATGCCGCCGAGGATGCCGAGCCGCCGGTTCGTCGTCTTGCGTGCCATGAGCTCGCCTCCGGGCACCGAGATGACGACCCGTACACCGCGGTCCGCCACGACCTCGCCGACGGCCTGCCTGATCATCTGGCTTGGCACGGGGTTGATCGCCGGGCCGCCCAGCTCGAGCCCGAGCCCCGGTTTGGTCACGACGCCGACGCCCTCGCCGCCGTCCAGCGCAACGCCCGGCTCGGCCCGCCACGACACGGTCGCCGTGAGGCGCGCGCCATCCGTCACGTCCGGATCATCGCCCGCGTCCTTCACCACGACGGCTTCGGCCCGCTCCGGCCCGTACGAACACGAATCGACCGGGAAGGCCACCCGCCGCCCCGAGGGCAGCGCGATCTCGACGATCTCCTGCGCGCGCTGCTCGGCCAGCGCGGCGGTCGCCGCCTTGGCCGCCGCCGCCGCGCAGGCGCCGGTCGTCCAGCCGGTCCGCAGCGCCCGCCGCTTGACCTTCATGGTGCGCGGCAGGTCCGGCTCGTACGGCTCGTGCGGGTCCGGAGGCTCGGTCACCGCGACCGGCCTCGCTCCGCACGCGGCACGGCCCGCGGGTCGCCCGGCGGGTCGCCACGCGGCTGGGCCCGCAGCTCGGCGCGTGCGCCGCGGTCCGCCCGTCGGAACCCGTGGAAGTGCCCGGGGTGGTAGAGGTGGGAGCGGGTGCCGCCGGCCTCCAGGGCGGGTCCCACCAGCATGAGCGTGTGTTTCCACAGACGGTGCGCCTTGATCGTGGCGGCCAGCTCCGCCAGCCGGCAACGCACGATCAGCTCGTCCGGCCAGGTGCATTGGTAGGCGACCACACACGGAGTGTCCGGCGGGTAGCCGCCGGCGAGGAGTTCGTCCTGCAGCCGCCCGGACCGGGCCGCCGACAAGAACAGCGCCATCGTCGTGCCGTGCCGGGCGAACTCGGCGACCTCCTCCCCCGGCGGCATGGGCGTCTTGCCGCCGCCCAGCCGAGTCAAGATCACCGACTGGGCGACCTCGGGTACGGTC
>OBLR010000072.1_pt1 | contig 17299 bp, 15 predicted proteins | sample 1519891 | NCBI WGS metagenome assembly OBLR01 (sample SAMEA3113583, study PRJEB22503) | soil metagenome | reverse complement strand
ATGAGCGCCTCTCGATGGGTCTGGCCCACCGACCGACTGGCCCCCATGCCCGGCTTTCGGCCGGGCCCGACGCGTCAATCGCGCTCAGCGGGTAGGCAAACACGGCCCGCGAAGTCGGACGGGTCGAGGGCTCGGGAGGGTCATGCTGGGCGATGGTGCGCTGCTGGCGCTGAGCTTCGCCATGATGATCGTCGGTGCGTTCGTGTTCACCAACGCGGTGGAATGGGCCGGGGTACGTCTGGACATCGGTCACGGCGCGGTCGGCAGCGTATTGGCGGCGGTGGCGACGGCGCTGCCCGAATCTCTGATCCCCGTTGTGGCGGTCGTCCGGGGAAGCGAAGGCGACGAGATCGCGATCGGCGCGATCATCGGTGCGCCGTTCCTGCTGGCCACGCTGGCGATGGCCGTATGCGGCGTGGCCGCGGTGCTCTACCGGGCCCGGCGCGGCGGGACCGCGCTCCGGCTGGATCGGCACACGATGACGCAGGATCTGCTGGTGTTCGCGGTCGCGCTGTCGATCGCGGTCGCCCTCGGCGCCGTCGACGCCCGCTGGGCCCACATCGCCGGCGCGGTGGTGCTGATCGCCGGCTACGGCGGTTACCTGGCGCGAACCGTAGTACGGGGCAAGGAGCAGGGCGGAGAGGAGGCGCCCGGCCGTCTGTTCTTCGATCCCAGCAAGCATGACCCGCCCAACCTCGGGCAGATCATCGCCCAGCTTCTCATCGGCATCGGCCTGCTGGTCGGCGGCGCCGAGTTGTTCGTCACCGTCATCGAGAAGCTGGCGGAGGCGATCGGCGCCAACCCGCTGGTGCTGACGTTGGTGATCGCGCCGCTGGCGACCGAGCTGCCGGAGAAGCTGAACAGCGTGCTGTGGATCCGGGACGGCAAGGACACCCTCGCGCTGGGCAACGTCACCGGAGCCATGGTCTTCCAATCGATGCTGCCGGTGGCGGTCGGGATGGGCTTCACCGACTGGCGGCTCACCGCGCCCGCCTGGACGGCGGCGATCGTCGCGCTCGCCGGGGGCGCGCTCGCCTTGCTCGCGATCCGCCGCGGGGGGCGGTTCACCGCGCCGTTCATCGGTGGCTGGACCGCCTTGTACGCCGGCGGGATCATCACGATCATCGCGATCGTCTGACCGCGGGGGGCCACCCGCGATCGCGTGGGGCCTCGGTGGCGGGGGGTCAACGGCGGATGACGCGGCTGTGGTCGCCGAGCAGTTCCGCGCCGACGACCTCTTGGCGGCGGTCGACGTGCACGGTGAGCCCGCGCTTCCCCGCGAGCGGCCTGAGGTCGGCGCGCCCGCTGCCCCTGAGGTGCAGGGTGGACAGCTCGGTGAGCTCGCGCAACGGCGTGAGGTCGGGGACCTGGGGGAGATCGTCCAAACCGAGGTTGGCGAGGCGGGGCATCTCACCGCAGGGGGAGATGTCGGTGATGCTCGTCTCCGACAGCGCGAGCCCGGTGAGGCTCTTGAGCGAGGCCAGCGAGCCGCAGTCGGTGATGCCCGGATTGCCGGCCAAGGAAAGGTGCGACAGCGCGGGAAACCGATGCTCGATTCCGGCGATGTCGTGGACGTCGCAGCGGAAGAGGTACAGCTCAGCCAGCCCGGCCAGCTGGTCGAACGAATCGAGCGGTTGCAGGTCTTTCAGACCGAGACACGATCGGAACGCCAGGGACGTGAGCGGCTGTACCGGCAGGCAGTCGGGCAGCGCTTGAATGTCGAGTTCGTCGAGCGCGAGCGCTTCGAGCGACGAGCACGACCGCAGCGGGGTGAGATCACCGCCCCCCGCGCCGGAGACCGTCAGTCGTGTCAGGGCCGGCAGGTCGGGCAGGACGCCGAAGTCGACGTCGCCGACGTACCCCAGCGCAAGATGCGTGAGCGAGTCGCCCGCGACCAGCGGGGTAAGGTCCGACAGCAGCCGGTCGCGGAAGATCTGCAGATTGGCCAGCCGCGGCAGGGCCCGGACGAAATCCAGCTTGCCGTAACCGGGATCGACCTCGTACGCCAGATACTCAAGATCCGGCAACTCGACCACGGCCGGGATGAGCGCGGCGTCGGTGACGGTGCCGATCTGCCGCCGGTGCTCCGACGGTCCCAGCACGGCGCGCGCGTACTCGAACGGGTCGAAGTGCGGCCAGGCTCGCATCAGCTCGGCGTGGACCCGGTGGTCGCCGAAATGGGCGCAGCGCGCGATCAGCGACAGCGCGGCCGGGCCGCCGATGCCGGTGGCGGCCCTGATGGTCGCCACGGCCTGGCGGGAGTTGCGCGCCGGACTGTCGGCCAGCAGATCGAGGACGAACTCGCCCGACTTGGCCAGCGACTCGGCGTCGGCGAGGTTGCGCGGCGGCAGCACCGTCCTGGCGACCTGCCGGATCTTTTCCTGCAAGCTGGAGTCGAGCTGGGCGCACGTCTCCAGGGAGGCGACGGCCAGCACCCGCAGCAGCTTGCTGTTGACCGGGTCGCGTTCCGCGCGGTCGAGCAGCCCCTGCAGCAGCTCCCTGCGCTGCCGGGGCTGGGCGTGGCCGGCGGCCAAGATGACGACCTCGCGCCAGTGGTCGTCGTGCGCGTTCCGAACGATCGCGCCGATGTCGTCGGCCTCGACGGCGGCCCGCGCCGCCAGATACTCCTGGAACGTCCGGTGCACGAAGTCGACCCGGTCGGCGACCGGCGTTCGGATCAGCCCACTGCGGTCGAGCAGTTGCTTGAGCACCGACGCCGGGTCGATGTTCGTCCGCGGCATCTGCGTCAGGCAGCGGCCGACCTCCGCGACCGCCTGCGCGTACGGGGCGTCCGACCAGCCGTTACGGATCAGCCAGTACGCGAGGCCCTGCAAGATCAGTGTCTTGTCCGTACGGGACAGCGCGGCGCCGCCTTCGCTGAGGATGCGGCGCTCGGTGTCGCGCCGTTCAAGCAGCATGTCCAGCGCGATCGAATACAGCTCCATCCTGTCTCGCGGCAGTTGCATGCGCCGGTCGAGGTGCAGCGCGCACAGCAAGGCGCACAACAGCGGGTTGGTGGCCAGCGCCCGCAGGTGCCGCCGGCCATGCAGCGTCTGGAGCAGCGTGGCCTCGTAGGAGGTGAGCTGCTCGGCCGTGTACGTGGACGTGGTGGCCAGCGCCTTGTGCCAGTGCCTGATGAAGAAGCGGACGTCCGGCCAGGACATCGGCTGGAGCTCGACGGTGTCGAAACCCTCGGCGTCCAGCCAGTCCCCGGCCGCGGCGGTCGGCCGGGACGTCACGATGTACCGGGCCCGCGGAAAGGCGGCGATGAGCTCCCTGAGCCATCCCCTGACCTGGTCCCGCTGGCTTTCTGGCAGCTCGTCGACGCCGTCGATGAGGACGATCGCCTTGCCGCCCCTGAGCTCCCGCTGCACCCAGCCCGCCGGCATCTCGTCGGCGATGTGCCGGCCTACCCGGCGCACGAACTTTCGGGGGGCCGGCAGCTCACGGCCGACGTAGTGGCGCAGCGGGATGAGGAACGGCACGAGCTCCGCCTTCTGGGCGTTGCGCACCGCGATCCACTGCAGCAACGTGGTCTTGCCCGACCCGGCGTCGCCGCGCAGGAAGAGGCGCGGCGCCTGATGCACCACCTCGTCGATCCGGCCCGACACGTCCTCTTCCGCGCGCGAGACGCCCGAAAATCCGGTCGCCGCGAAGCTGCCGGGGGCCATCTCGCCGAGCAGCGTCTCGGCGAGCGTCCGGGTCGTGATGGCTCGCTTCGATGAGTTCACCCAGCGCCCGCTCGGCCCGATCCCGGTCACGTTCAGGCTGATGTAGGCGACGCTCAGCGGATAGTGCCGGATCGACTCCGACACGGTGACCCCGAACAGTTCCAGCTGGTCCAGCGTCCTGGCGACCTGCTGGAGGTAGGTGGTCAAAAAGAGCTCGTCGAGCCCGGAGTCGATGGACGTGCTCGGCAGCCGGTCGAGCAGCTCTTTGATGCCGGCCAGGACGTCGGTCTCCCGCTGCAGGATCTCTTTGAGCGCGGTCGGGGCGAACGGCGGCAGCCCGACGATGACCTCGATGACGTAGGCGCAGCAACGGGCGAGGAGCCGGTCGTACAGCGCGACCGCCCGGGAGTCGAGATCGCGGGTGGCGTGCGGGGCGCTCGCCCGGATGTGCCGTTCCAGGAACAGCGGGTCGAGGTCGGTCGCGAACAGGTCGGCGTCGGTCAGCCGGGCCCGATCGAAGCTGTCGGCGACCGCGAGCAGGGTCGCCTCGCGCTCGTTGGGCGGCAGCCCCGCGAACTCGTGGCCGATCGAGCCTTCGAGCTTGGCCTGCACCATCTCCTCGAGATGCTCGACCAGTCGCCGCGCCCGGCGCTTGTCGAGCTTGTCGCTGACCTGCTCGGAAAGGAAATCGACCACCGGACCGCTCATCTCGGCGGCGAGCGGGTCGGTCTTCAACCAGAGCTTGGCCGCGATCTTGACGACCGCGACTCCGATTCCCAAGAACACATCAGGCACTGATCTGCTCCTCGGCCACCGTCCGCGTCCATCACCGTACGGCGCGGACTCGTCACCTTCAGCACACTAGGTGATCATCAACGGGCAACCGGGGATCTTGCGGATGCGTGCGTGTCGACACGCGTCTCGACGGGGCGGACCGGACGGCCTAAGGCTGCTTGAGCAGCTCCTTGACGATCACGCTCTGGTACGGGCGCGTGGTGTCGGGCTGGTAGGACAGGCGCGCGAGCGTGCGCTCGGTCTGGTCGCGGACTTCGAATTGGAAACGCCGCTCCTGAGCGCGCTCGATCTTGGCCATCGCCTGGTCGTGACGCAACCGGCACAGCGTGTCGACCTTGGCGAGCGCGACATCGAGCGAGGCGGCCTTGGCGATGAAAACGTTCGACTCGCCGGCCTCCCAGATCTGGAACATGTCCATCCCTGTTGCCGTCGATTGGGGGGTTTGAGATAGATGAAACGGGCCCTTAGCTTACGGGACAGATGAGCCTTTCGCCGGGATCACTCGTCGGTAATGTCCGTCCCGGTCGAGTAAGGCCGTTCGATTAGGGTCGGTACACCTGATCACCGAGCCCGGCGTGGGCCGTCGATTCGAGGGCAAGGTGTGAGCTGCCGATGAGCGTGGCCCGTTCGCTGTTGTTGTTCGCGGTCGCCGCGGTGGCCGAGATCGGCGGTGCGTGGCTGGTCTGGCAGGGCGTGCGCGAGCACCGCGGCGCGCTGTTCGCCGGTCTTGGCGTGCTCGCGCTCGGCGCGTACGGCTTCGTCGCCACCTTCCAGCCTGACCCGAACTTCGGCCGCGTCCTGGCCGCCTACGGGGGCGTCTTCGTGGCCGGATCGCTCGGGTGGGGGATCGTGTTCGACGGATTTCGGCCCGACCGATGGGACATTATCGGCGCCGCCATCTGCCTTCTCGGCGTCTTCGTCATCATGTACGTCCCCCGCCACTGACCAGCGCCGGCCATCGGGGCCGACATGTACTCGGCGGATCTCAGGTCCGCGTCCTACATGTGCGGGTGCCTCGATGGGCCATGGCGGCCAGGGCCCCGCTCTTCTCAGACAGGGAGGCGGCCATGGGCATCGTGAAACGGGCGGTCGTGGCGGTCATGATCAGCGGGATGGCGGCGGGCGGCGCGGTGCCCACCGCGGCGGGCACCGCGCCGACGGCGAGTCTCACTCCGTCCACGATTCGGGCGGGCGCGGCCATCACGGCCACGGTGACCGACTGCGACCCGCCGGAGGGCGGCGGTGCCGCCATGGAGTCCTCGTTGCTTCCCTTTGAACGGGCAGAGCTTGACCCCGTCGATGGCGAGTCCGGCGCGTGGCGCGGAAGCTTCGTCACGAACCCGGACGCGACGCCCGGGACGTACCGGGTCTCCGCACCTTCTGCGGCGAGGGGCAACTCAGCCCGCCCCTGACGGTGACGGTGGTCGGGCCGGCGCCCAGGTTCACCGCGGAGTTCACCCCGCGCACCTTCCGCCCGGGCGACCGGCTGACGCTGACCACCGCCGGCTGCCACATGATTCCGCGGGTGGTGGACCGCGACCACGTGTTCGCCACCCCGCTCGAACTCCACCAGATCGGGGCCACCCGACACCGGGGCAGTGCGGCGACCACGGCAACCCTCTCTCCGGCGAAGCGGTACCTGGTGGTCGTCAGGTGTCGCACCCTCGGCCGCGTCACCTTCATGCTCCAGCCCGGTCGGCGGCCCGCCGCGCACCCCGGCGGCCAGACGGGGGGCCAGACGAGCGTGGTGCCGGTGGGCGGTGTCGACACCGGCGACGGCAGCAGCCTGGACAGCGGAGGCCGCCCCGGCGGCGCGGCCATCGCCGTCGCCCTGGCACTCGCCCTCACCGCCGGGCTTGCCGGACTTGGCCTGACGAGGCGGCCTGCGAAGATCAGGGGGAAGATCAAGGGATGGCGCGAACAACGCAAATCGTAATAGTCCCCGTTTCTCGGGCCATGCCGTACGCTGGGAAATCATGGACGAGGGTCCAGCTGAGACGACTTTCGGGGAGCCGAAGCAGGCGGATGGCGAGCGCGGCGGACTGCGCCGATTCTTCCGTCGGCTGGCATCGAGCAAGGATGAGCTGGAAGCCGAAGAGCTGCAGCGGCGCACCGGGGTCGAGGGCGCTACGCCAATCAGTGACTGTGGGGCGCGGCGGCGCGTGTGCGTGGCGGGTACGCTACGGACGGTGACGCTGCGCCCACGCGGAGGTGCGCCCGCGCTCGAAGCTGAGCTCTACGACGGCACAGATGTGATCAACCTGATTTGGCTCGGCCGACGGAAGATCGCGGGCATCGAGCCCGGCCGCCGCCTGCGCGCCGAAGGGCTGGTGAGCATTCAGGATGGGCGGAAGGTAATCTTCAACCCCCGGTACGAATTGCGAGGCGCGGCATGAGCGAGCCACCGGACCGCGGCGTCGCCGGGGCCGCGTTTCCCCAGCGAAGCCGCCCCGGCCGGCCTCGCCGGCCGCGAGGGGCGGGCGACGCGGTACGGCGGAGCTTAGCGGCGGCTCCGCGGGCGAACGGGAAGCACGGCATGAGCTATCGGGAAGGCGGCGCATGAGCGCGGGCGAGATGACGGGACGAGCGGACAGCGGCGGCCGGCCGGAGCCGGAGCCAAATCCGCGGCCGCAGGGACAAGCACAAGCGCACGGCACGAACGGCACCGTCGAGGCGATCATCAGGGCACAGCTGAACAAGGCGCTGGGCGGCAAGCGGGGCGTCGTCGAGGGCGCCCTTCCGACGATCACCTTTACCATCTGCTGGATCATCAGCCACGAGCTGCGGCTCTCGCTCCTCCTCGGCGGCGGCGCGGCACTCGTGCTGCTGACCGTTCGGGTGGCGCAGCGGTCCACCCCGCAGTTCGTGCTCAACAGCCTGATCGGCATCGGTCTCGCGGCCTACTTCGCGTTGCGCTCCGGCAAGGCGGAGGACGCCTTCCTGCCCGGCATGCTATGGACCGGCACGGTGAGCGGCCTGATGTTGCTGTCCATCCTCACGCGGTGGCCGTTCGTGGGGTTCTTGGTGGGCGCCGCCAATCCCGACGACCCGCTCGCTTGGCGGCGCGACCCGGCGATGGTCAAGGTGTGCACCCGGCTGTCCTGGCTGTTGCTGCTGCCGGGCGTGGTGAAGCTGACCGTGCAGGTCCCGCTCTATCTGTCCGCGCAGGTGGCCTGGCTCGGGGTGAGCAAGGTCGCCTTGGGCTGGCCCGCCTACCTCGGCGCGCTGGCGCTGGCCGCGGTGGTGCTGATGCGCGGCAACACCCCTTATCGGGTCGGCGAAACCGACACCCTCAAACCGTCGTAGTCCGCCAAAACCGTCGGCCGGCGCCGGTCAACGAGACGACAGCAGGTCGCCGAGTTCGTCCTCCACGTCCTGGCTGGCCACGAACAGCAGTTCGTCGCCCGCCTCGAGGGTGTCGTCGGTGCTCGGCACCAGCACCCGGCCCTCGCGCAGGATCGCCACCAGCGCCGTGTCGTGTGGCCAGGTGACCGACCCGACCCGCTGACCCGAGAGCGGAGCGTCTTCGGGCAAGGTCAGCTCGACGAGGTTGGCCTCGCCCTGCCGGAAGGTCATCAGCCGCACCAGATCGCCGACGCTGACCGCCTCCTCGACGAGCGCCGACAGCAGCCGGGGGGTCGACACCGCCACGTCCACGCCCCATGACTCGTTGAACAGCCACTCGTTCTTGGGGTGGTTGATGCGGGCGACCACTCTCGGCACCCCGTACTCGGTCTTGGCCAGCAGGGAAACGACCAGGTTGACCTTGTCGTCGCCGCTGGCCGCGACCGCCACGTGGCAGCGCTCGAGGCCGGCGTCGTCGAGCGCGGCGATCTCGCAGGCGTCGGCGAGCAGCCACTCGGCGCGTGGGACCGCCTCGACCTTGATGGCCCGCGGGCTCTTGTCGATGAGGAGCACCTCGTGGCCGTTCTCCAGCAGTTCCTGGGCGATCGAGCGCCCGACGGCGCCCGCTCCGGCGATGGCGACTCGCATCAGTGGGCTCCTTCCTCGGCGCGTTTGACGACGGCCGCGTTGATGCGCTCCATATCGGCCGCACGCGCTATGACGTGGACGATGTCGCCGTCCTGGATGACCGTGTCGGCGTGCGGCACGATGGCGTCGCCCATCCGGGAGAGGAAGGCGATACGGACGCCGGTCGCTCCTTCCAGCGCGCCGACGCTCTCCCCGATCCATGAGCGGTCCACGGTCACTTCGGCGAGGACGACCTCACCGCTCGGATCTCGCCACATCGGCTCAGAGCCCTCGGGCAGCAGGCGGCGCAGCATCTGGTCGGCGGTCCACCGCACGGTCGCCACTGTGGGAATGCCGAGACGCTGGTAGACCTCGGCCCGGCGTGGGTCGTAGATCCGCGCCACGACGTTCTCGATGCCGAAGGTCTCGCGGGCCACCCGGGCGGAGATGATGTTGGAGTTGTCGCCGCTGCTGACCGCGACGAACGCGGACGCCTTTTCGATGCCGGCCTCGACGAGGACGTCACGGTCGAAGCCGAAGCCGGTGACGCGGCGACCCCTGAACCCGCCGCGAAGCCGGCGAAAGGCCTCCGGGTTCTGATCGATGATGGCCACCGAATGGCCTTTGTCCTCCAGGATGTGGGCGAGTGTCGATCCGACCCGCCCGCATCCCATGATCACGATATGCACGGCCGTCCCTTCTCGGCGCCCGGATCTCCAAGCCGATCCTCGACGGGTTGAAACCTATCCATCTGGCAGGGCAGGTGATACCCCGGCCTGGCCGCGACCACCATGTCGCCCCCCATCGGGGCCCGGGCGGCGGTGAAGAACCGTAAAGCCGGACGACTAGAGTCTCGTTCTGTGTCGAAGGCTTCGGACCTTGTCAAGCGGCTCCTCGTAGGCCGGGCGCTACGGAGCACTCAGCTACACGAGCAGCTGCTGCCGAAGCGCGTCGCCTTGCCGATCTTCGCCAGCGACCCGTTGTCGTCAGTGGCCTACGCGCCGCAGGAACTGCTGATGATGCTGGCCGTGGCCGGTCTGGCGTTCTACGGCGCCGCGCCCTGGATCGCGCTGATCATCGCGATCGTGATGTTCGTCGTGGTCGCCTCGTACCGGCAGAACGTACACGCCTATCCCAGCGGGGGCGGCGATTACGAGGTCGCCATGACCAACCTGGGATCCCGTGCGGGGTTGACGGTGGCCAGCGCGTTGCTGGTCGACTACGTGCTCACCGTGGCGGTGTCGGTCTCGTCAGGTGTCGAGAACATCGGCTCGGCCATCCCCTGGATCGGGCAGAACAAGGTGCTGGTCGCGATCGCGATCATCGTGCTGCTCACGGTGATGAACCTGCGCGGCGTGCGCGAGTCGGGGACCATCTTCGCCATCCCGACGTACGCCTTCGTCATCGGCGTACTGGGCATGATCATGATCGGACTGTTCCGGCTTGGCATAGGTGACACGCTGCGGGCGCCAACCGCCGACCTTGAGATCAGAGCCGAGGAGACCGGCCTTGCCGGTTTCGCGCTCGTGTTCTTGCTGCTCCGAGCCTTTTCATCGGGGTCGGCCGCGCTCACCGGGGTAGAGGCGATCAGCAATGGCGTGCCCGCGTTCCGCAAGCCGAAGAGCAGGAACGCCGCGACCACCCTGCTGATGATGGCGATCATCGCAGTCTCGATGTTCGGCGGAGTGATCGCGCTCGCGCTGGCCTCGAAGGTCAGGGTCGCCGAGAATCCCGGCAGCGACCTGCTGCGCGACGGACGGCCGGTGGGCGCGGACTACAGCCAGGAACCGATTCTCACCCAGGTGGCGGCGGCGGTGTTCGGCGACGGCTCGATCCCGTTCGTGTACATCGCCGGGGTGACGGCGTTGATTCTCTTCCTGGCGGCCAACACCGCGTACAACGGATTTCCCGTGCTCGGCTCGATCTTGGCCAGGGACGGCTATCTGCCGCGCCAACTGCACACTCGCGGTGATCGGCTGGCGTTCAGCAACGGGATCATCATCTTGGCCACCATGGCCGGCGTTCTCGTCTACGCGTTCCGCGCCGAGGTGACCAAGCTGATCCAGCTCTACATCATCGGCGTTTTCGTCTCCTTCACGCTGAGCCAGACCGGCATGGTGCGGCACTGGAACCGGCTGCTGCGCACCGAGACCGACGTACGCGCGCGGCGGCGGATGCTGCGCTCGCGGACCATCAACGCGGTCGGCGGGTCGGTGACCGGCTTCGTGCTCGTCATCGTGCTGATCACGAAGTTCACTCACGGCGCGTACATCGTCTGCATCGCGATGCCCATCCTCTTCATGCTGATGCGGTCGATCAAGCGGCACTACGACCATGTGGCGCGGGAACTCGTGCCCAGCGGCGAAGACGTGGCCCTGCCGGCGCGCAACCACGCCATCGTGCTCGTCTCCAAGATGCACAAGCCGACCCTGCGGGCGGTGTCCTACGCACGGGCCACCCGGCCGTCGTCGTTGGAAGCGGTCACCGTGGCCGTCGACGCCGATGAGACCAGGCGGCTGCAGGACGAGTGGGAGCAGCTCAACCTGCCGGTGCCGCTGAAGATCTTGGACTCTCCCTATCGAGAGGTCACCAAACCGGTCCTGGATTATGTCAAGCAGGTTCGCCGCAAGAGCCCGCGCGACGTCGTGACGGTGTTCCTCCCCGAGTACGTCGTCGGGCATTGGTGGGAACACCTGCTGCACAACCAGAGCGCGCTGCGGCTCAAGAGCCGGTTGCTGTTCCAGCCCGGCGTGATGGTGACGAGCGTGCCCTGGCAGCTCATCTCCTCTGACCGCCTCAGGGCCCGGCCCGACAACACGTTCGGGCGTGGTTCGGTGCGCCGCCCGTACGAGGCCGAGCAGGACGCCGGCCAAGACGCCGACGTCGACGGTGACGGAGTGCGCGCGGCCGGCGGTATCGTGGCCGATCGTGACTGACCCCGAGTCCGCCGATTCCGCAGCCTTCCGACGCTCGGCCTTCCGACCCGCGGCCGCCGATCCGCGCGCCCGGCCGGGCGCGACCGCCGGCGATCTGCTGGAGCTCGACATCGGGCCGGTGGCCCATGGCGGCTGGTGCGTGGCGCGGCATGACGGGCGGGTCGTCTTCGTCCGCCATACGCTCCCGGGCGAACGGGTCAAGGCCCGGGTGACCGACGAGACCAAAAGTTTTCTGCGCGCCGACGCGGTGGAGATCCTCAACGCCTCGCCGGATCGGGTGCCCGCGCCGTGCCCGTTCGCCGGGCCGGGTCGCTGCGGCGGCTGCGACTGGCAGCACGTCGCGCCGGCCGCGCAGCGCAGGCTCAAGGCGGCCGTGATCGAAGAGCAGCTCAAGCGGCTGGCGGGCATCGAGCGCTCGGTGACCGTCGAAGAGATCCCGATGCCGGACGCCGCCGTGCTCACCCCGCCCGGCCTCGGCTGGCGCACCCGCGTCCAGTTCTCGGTGCGCGGCGACGGCGCCATCGGGCTGCGGCGGCATCGGTCGCACGAGATCGAGCCGATCGACGCCTGTCTGATCGCGCACCCCGAGGTCGAACGGCTGGGCGTCGAGCGCAAGCGCTGGCCCGGGGTCACCGGCGTGGCGGTGATCGTGTCCGCCGGGACCGGCGACCGCGTCGTCGTGTTGTCCGAGCGCCGCGACCGCCGAGGCGACGGCGGGCGCGGCGGACGTGGCGGACGTGGCGGACGTGGCGGGCGTGGCGGGCGTTCGGGCGGCAGCGGCGGCCGCGCGCGGGCCGCCGCGCTGCCGCGTCTGGACGTTCCGGTACGGCTCGTGCGCGGCCGGCCGGAACCGGGGCGCGGGCTGCCGTACGTCCGCGAGTCGGTCGCCGGCCGGTTGTGGCAGGTCAGCGGCGACGGCTTCTGGCAGGTGCACCCGGGTGCCGCGCAGGTGCTGGCCGACGCCGTGCTGGCCGCGCTGCGCCCGAAGGCGGGGGACATCGCCGTCGATCTGTACTGCGGGGCCGGCCTGTTCGCCGGCGTGCTGGGGGAGCGGATCGGCTCCGCCGGCCTGGTGGTGGGCGTTGAGTCCGATGCGCAGGCCGTACACGACGCCCGCTTCAACCTGCGCGACCTGCCGCACGTGTCGATCGAGCACGGCAAGGTCGAAGACGTGCTCGACGCCATCGAGTTCGGGGTGGCGGGCGGCGGGAAGGTCGAGCGCGCCGATCTGGTCGTGCTTGACCCGCCCCGCACGGGCGCGGGTCGTACGGTCGTGGACCGCATCGCCAAGCTGGCCGGGCGGCGGGTGGCCTATGTCTCCTGCGATCCGGCCACCCTCGCCCGGGACCTGGCGTACTTCGGCGAACGCGGTTGGACCCTCGACGAGCTGCGCGCCTTCGACGCCTTTCCGATGACCCACCACGTCGAGATCCTGGCGGTCCTGGTCAGGGCCTAGGGCGCCGTGGGGTCAGGGGCCGGTCGGCGGCTCGACAGGAGGTCGCCGTCCCTTGTCGGCGGCCGTCTTGGTGAGGACCGGGATCAGCCACTCCAGCGTGCGTTCCTTGGTGACGCCGAGCCCGATCAGGGCCTGACCGCTGAGGCCCTCCTCATCGCTGAGCAGGCCGAGCAAGATGTGCTCGGTGCCGACATAGTTGTGCCCGAGCTTCAGCGCCTCCCTGATGGTCAGCTCGAGCAGCTTCTTGGCGCGCCTGGTGTACGGAAGATGCCCGGTGACGGCCTCGTCCGCGCCCGGGGCGAACAGCGCGACGACGGCCGCCCGGACCGCGTCGAGCCGCACCCCCTGCGCTTCGATGGCCCGGGCGGCGAGCCCTTCCGGCTGGCTCAGCAGGCCGAGGACGACATGTTCGGTGCCGACGAATCCGTGTCTGGCCTCGCGGGCCGCTTCGTGGGCTTCGGTCACGGCCTGCTTGGCCCGCGGCGTGAACCGGTCGAACAGGCCGCCGCCCTGGAGCGCGTCGTTGTCCGACTCGCGGGGGACGAAGCGTTTTTGGGCCGCCTGCTTGCTGACGCCCATGTTCTGGCCGATCTCGGTCCACGACGCCCCGGCCCGGCGGGCCTGGTCGACGAAGTGTCCGATGAGGTGGTCCGCCAGCTCGTCGAGCTGTTCGGCGGCGAGCACCGCGGCGGAAAGGCGCTCTAACGGACCGCCGTCCGGATACCGGGACTTCACGTACTCGATGAGATCGTCGAGCCGCGCGGGCAGTTGGTCCATATCGTCAACCATAGGTTGACGATCGTCGACCGTCAACCGCCGGTTGACGATGCGCCGCTCCGCGCCCTTGGCCAAGAGTTGGCATCACTCACTGCGACGACACGCTGACACGGCGTTGGGAAATCGCCATCCCACCGGCTACAACGGGACCCAATCATGAGATCGACCAAGTCGGGGGACGAATGATCTACTCATCGAGACGCTCGCGCGGCGTCCGAAGCCTCGTCGTGCTGACGGCGACGGCGCTCCTCGGGGTCGTTCCGCTAAGCGGGTCCGGTGACACGGCGCGAGCGGACGGACCCGTCGGCTCCGGAGGCGAGCGGCACGCGTACAAAGGCGGCGCGCCGGCCCGGAACCGCTCCCACCGCGCGGCCGAGGTGGTCGCCACCACGAACGGACCCGCGGGGCCGATCCTGCCCGGGCAGACCTACTCATGGCCGTTCGCCGTCACCAACAAGGGCTCGGTGGGCGCCAAGAACGTGACCTTCGCCGCGCCGCTGCCCAAGAGCCTGTCGTTCGTATCCGGGCAGCAGAACTGCTCGTGGCAGGGCACCATGGCGGTCTGCCGGCTCGGCGCGCTCAAGCGCGGCCAGACCAAGACCGGCATGCTGACCGCCAAGGTCGCCCCGAAGGTGCCCCTCGGTCAGACGATCTCCACCAAGGCACGTCTGAGCTGGGCGCACTCACCCAAGGCGAAGCGGGCGGTGGTGACCTTCCCGGCGGTGAAGGTGGCCAAGCCGACCGACGTCGCGGTCACCAAGACCGGCCCTGAGCGGGTACGACCCGGGGCGCCCATCCCGTACAAGGTCACGGTGACCAACCGGGGCACGATCCCGGCGAGGCTGGTCGTCCTTCGTGACTCGGCGGCCATCGGGGCGCACGGGGCGGGCGCCTGCGTGCGCGCCGGGAGCGAGGCGGCGGACAAGGCGGCGGACAAGGCGGCGGACAAGGAGAAAGAGGCGGACATGTCCGCCGGGTCGAACGAGACCGAATCCGGAACTGGCGCCGAGGCCGCGGCCGCGGAGGCGGTCACGAAGTCCGAGGCCTGCCGCGGGCGTGTGGGGCCGCTCGCGGCGGCGCCACCGATCAAGCTCGTCAAAGGCGGCGCGAAATGCAAGCCCGCCGGCGCCGGCGGCGGGCTGGTCTGCGCCATGGGCGCCATGGCGCCGGGGACGTCGAAGTCGCTGGTGTTCAAGGTGCGGCCGAAGGCCAAGCCGGGCGCGGTCGTCAAGGCCCCCACCCGGGTCACCACCGCGACGAGCGACACCGTGATGGCGAACAACTCGGCCGTCGCGCGCACCAGGGTGGCCGCCGTGCCCCGCCTCGCGCGGGCACGCGTCCCGAGCCGATCGCTCGCCGCGCCGCCGCGGCACGCCCCCGGCAAGGATATGGCCGAACTGCCCAGCACCGGCCTGCCGGCCAAGCCGTTCATCCAGGTGGCGCTGTTGCTGATCGGGGTGGGGTTGATCCTTTACCGGATCGGCCGCCCGCGCCGCGGGTTCGACGGTTAGCCGCTGGTCGGGGCCAAGGACGGCCGCCCAAGCGGGCACGTCCGGCTGAGGAAGGCACGGTCCGTCCGACTGGGCAGCGCGGGGCCCGGAGCGTTAGCGCTCCGGGCCTTGCCGTACCAAGATGGGCCAATGCGCCTACGGATCTTTACCGAGCCCCAGGAAGGGGCGAGCTACGACACGCTGCTGCGCGTCGCCAAGGCCACCGAGGAAGGCGGGTTCGACGCGTTCTTCAGGTCTGATCACTATCAGGCCATCATGCGGCAGTCTGGCCTGCCCGGGCCGACCGATTCGTGGATCACCCTCGGCGCGCTCGCCCGCGAGACCAGCCGGATCCGTCTTGGGACCCTTGTGACCGCCGCGACCTTCCGGCTGCCCGGGCCGCTCGCCATCTCCGTGGCCCAGGTCGACCAGATGAGCGGCGGGCGGGTCGAGTTCGGGCTCGGCACGGGGTGGTATGAGGCGGAGCACGCCGCGTACGGCATCCCCTTCCCCAGCCGGAGCGAGCGGTTCGAGCGGCTGGAGGAGCAACTCGAGATCATTACCGGCCTGTGGGGTACGCCGGAGGGCTCGACGTACTCCTTCGCCGGGACCCACTATCGCCTGACCGACTCGCCCGCGCTGCCCAAGCCCGCGCAGCGCCCCCACCCGCCCATCATCGTCGGCGGCTGGGGGCCCAGGCGGACGCCGCGGCTCGCGGCCAGGTTCGCCGATGAGTTCAACGCCGGGTTCCAGCCGCCCGACGGCACGGGAGCGGCGATCGAACGCGTCCGGACCGCCTGCGCGGAGGTGGCCCGGACGAAGGAGATGATCTTTTCCGTGGCGCAGGCCGTGTGCTGTGGCCGAGACGACGCCGAGGTGGCGCGGCGCGCCGCGGCGATCGGCAAACCGTTGGACCAGCTACGCGAGACCGGCATCGCCGGCACTCCGGCAGAAGTCGTCGACAAGATCGGAAGGTTCGCCGAGGTGGGCTGCGATCGCGTCTACCTGCAGGTCCTCGACGTCGGCGACCTCGATCACATCGAACTTCTCGCCGCCGAGGTCCTCCCACAGGTCTGAGCCCCCGCCACTTACCGTCCCGCCGCCCGCCCGCGTCTTCGCTGGTACGGGAGGGGCGGACGGTGGCCGAGCCGTTTTACCTGGGCTTTCGTGAGCCCTGAAAGCCGATGTTACGAGTCGGTTGCGATGTTGTTGCTGACCCATATCACAGGCCTTTCGTCCCTATCACCGCCCGCCGATCGGGAAATACGTTTTGCGCCCAAACAAACCCTTGCCCGGCGGCCGAGCACCCGAGGCCGCCGAAGGAGGAGTCGACGTGAAACTCATGCGCATAGCGTCCATCGCGGCGACCGCGGCGATCGCCACCTTCGGCATCGCCGCGTGCGGCGGCGAGAGTGGTGAAAACAGCGCCGCCAGTCCTGGGACCAGCAGCGCCGTCAAAGGCAAGGTGGGCGTCATCCTGCCCGACACCAAGTCATCGGTTCGCTGGGAGACGGCCGACCGCCCGCTGCTCGAGCAGGCGTTCAAGGCGGCCGGCGTGCCGTACGACATCCAGAACGCCGAGGGCGACAAACAGCGGATGCAGACGATCGCCGACCAGATGATCACGAACGGCGCGACCGTGCTGGCGATCGTGAACCTCGACTCGGAGTCGGGCGCCGCCATCGAGAAGAAGGCCCAGACCCAGGGCGTCAAGACGATCGACTACGACCGGCTGACGCTGGGCGGCGTCGCCGACTACTACGTCTCGTTCGACAACGTCCAGGTGGGCCGCGAGCAGGGCAAGGGCCTGGCGCGGTGTCTGGGCGCCAAGCAGGCCAACATCGCCTACCTGAACGGCTCGCCGACCGACAACAACGCCACGCTGTTCAGCCAGGGCGCGCATGAAGAGCTCGACAAGCAGAGCAACTACAAGAAGGTCGCCGAGCAGGCCGTTCCCGAGTGGGACAATCAGCAGGCCGCCACGATCTTCGAGCAGATGTGGACCCAGCAGAAGGGCGAGATCGACGGTGTGCTCGCCGCGAACGATGGCTTGGGCAACGCCGCCATCTCGATCCTGAAGAAGAACAACGCCGCTGGGAAGGTCCCGGTCACCGGCCAGGACGCCACCAAGGAGGGCCTGCAGAACGTCCTCGACGGCACCCAGTGCATGACGGTCTACAAGCCGATCAAGCAGGAGGCCGA
>OBLR010000071.1_pt1 | contig 17317 bp, 18 predicted proteins | sample 1519891 | NCBI WGS metagenome assembly OBLR01 (sample SAMEA3113583, study PRJEB22503) | soil metagenome | reverse complement strand
CTTGCAGAAGACCTTCTTCCTCTTTGTGTCTTCCAGCAGTATCAATAATTATGACATCAAGATTCTGATCCTTGAAATAATTAAGTCCATTTCTAGCTATAGCGACGGCGTTATTATTCTTCTCTTCTCCATAGACTTCGACATTTATTTTGCTGCAGTTCATCTTCAACTGAGTCAATGCACCAGGGCGCCAGGTGTCCGCCCCAATAACCCCTATCCTATAACCATGTCTTGTGAACCACCTTGCCATTTTGGCAGTCACAGTGGTCTTGCCGCTTCCCTGAATACCCAGCATAAGCACTACATTCTGCTTGCCAGGCTTGAAGAATGACATCGCCAGAGAAGGGTCATCTTCCTGCGCCTTGTCAATCGTCCTTATGACATCACCGGAATAGCCTAAGAGCTTGGCTAGCTCTCCATACAATATTGTGACGATGTGATCCTTTCTTGAAAGTCCTTTAGGAGGCTGCTCGCCTAGTGCCCTTTGTTTAAGGTTCTGTGTAATTGATAATACAAGTCTCACGTTAACATCGGATTGGAGAAGAGAGCGTTGGACATCCTTGCAGATCGAGTCAATCAATTCCTCATTAATGTCAGATGCTCCTACTATTTTCTTCAGAGCTCCTCGGAGGCCTTCGCGCAGATTATCAAACATGCACTATTTCTTTTCTATTAATGCTACATCCTGTATTTCAAATATTCCCCTCTGCCCATCCCAGTAGGCAGTAGCAGCTTTGATTTGAAGCTGTTTCAGATATAGAGGACAGTCGATGACAAGTGTTTCAGCTTCACCACCCTCAAATGTAAGGTTAAATTTACACCTTTTGCTCAAAGATACCAACTTAGCAACTGCTTCCTTGTCAAGCTCCCTGCCAAGCCATTCGCTTTCGAGGCCCATTGCTGATACTCCGGCAATTATGATGCGAAAGCCTCTCCGGATAAGTTCGTTTAGGTATCTTTCGGGCTCTAAGTTCCACAGTGGTGCGACTGCTGCAATTCTCTGCCGTGCACATACCTTCTCGAATGCCTGCTTTTGGTAGTTACTTGATATCCCCCCGTGGACTATTCCATTGATCCCGTATGTCGATTTAGCATGTAATATTGTTTCTTCAAGTGTTTTCATCTCATCTTCCTTTGAATGGCCCCATACTGGACACTCGATTAGAGGAAGCTGCATTGCCTCTGCCAGATATTCCGTAACCCAGCTGTTCGGGTAGTGGAAAAGAGCACTGTCATCTGCTTTAGGATGCATTGTAATAAGGCAGAGAATGCAATGTCCCATTTCTTGTGCGCAAGATATTGCAAACGTGCTGTCCTTGCCACCCGAGAAAAGAGCTGCTAGCTTCACACAGGGAAAATTATGCGTTCTTAATATTAAGTTCTTGTTCCTGCAAGATATGTTGTTATGTCTCTAGATCATTTGCAGATAAACACTGGCCGAGCAAGATCAACAAGATCGATTTGATCCTCCAGAATCAAGATACAGGTTTGAAGTTAATATCGGAATTCAAAATACTATAGGGGTAAGAAAAAATTGTAATAAAATACTAATGTGGATGCCTCAGGATCTCATAATCTTCATCATCAGTTGATGTATTTCTGTACGTGTTCACACACATACACACACACATATTTTTTGTCAGACGGCTCTTCCGGTACTCCTCATCAGCATCCATGCAGGAGTTGTATGCTCCAACGTATGAACTTTAGCTTGTCAGCCTTTAATCCTCACTATCTTGATTCTGTCAAGAACCTTCCAATACTCTACATCTCTTCCCTGTACTTCGCCTTGGGCTATCCGGTCCTTTATCTCCTCCTCTATTGCAGTCGTTTCATTTTTCATATTTCCAGTTTATTTGGCAAAACTTTGTGACTGCACATGGGTTATATAACCCAAAACATAGATCATCATAAGTTTATAATCATTGAAAACACCGATCTGCTCCTTTGATGCTAAATCTGGGGTGCTTTGCAGAACATGTGAAGCAAAACTCAAGTCGGGAAGCATTACGCAAGATGATATTGATGCTGCAAAAAAGTTGATTAATTTAGCAGATCGCAACCAGGAAATCAATAAGTTCACCCTTGTTCGTGGTACGAGGGTGAATGGCGACTTTGTACTTGTCCTCCGAGGGCAAGATGTAAGTGTACTCCGAGGTAATCAGGAGCTTACTAGCAAGATTGAAAAAGAAATGGGAGAGAAGGTCTGGTTTGTTGAAGCCGAGGCATCCGACAGACGTTTCATCGAAAGTCTTTTCCACCCCATTAAAGTATTGTCAGTTAACTTCTTCTGGCTTCCTGAGGCGAACAAGCTTACAAAAGTAGTTGTAGCAGACGATGGCAAAAATGCCCAACTAAATTTAGATAAGGTTCAAAAGATCGCAAAAGCTGTTAGGAACATCGAACTACTGATAGAATTCAATACCAGCCAAAAGAGGAAGTAGGAAGAGATGTCACTGAATGATATCAAAAGAACCCATTATGCGCGTCAAATTGACCGTAGTTTGATTGGACAACAGGTACGAGTAGGAGGATGGATAGAGGACATGCGCGATATCGGTAAACTCGCTTTCGCAACAATTAGGGATGTCACGGGTAAATGTCAAGTCATCGTAACAGGTAACAATCTCCAATCTGCGTTGCAGGCTCCTAGACAGAGTGCTGTTATTGTTAGAGGTGTTGTACAGGAAAGCAAGGCACGAGACTTTTCTGTCGAATTAAAGGCAAGCGAATTTATCGTCCTTACCGAAGCAGTTCATCCTTTGCCAATAGACCCCACTGGTCGAGTTGAATCTGCAATAGATAAACGGCTTGATGCGCGTGCGCTTGATTTAAGGAACCCGAGAATCCAGGCGATTTTCCACCTGCGCTCGGCAGGACTTAAGGTCGTAAGAGAAACGCTTGGCTCGCAGGGCTTTATTGAAGTGAATACTCCCAAAATAATCGGCAGCGCTAGTGAGGGAGGAGCAAACCTTTTTGGGTTTGAATACTTCGCTAAGAGAAAGGCATACCTTGCACAAAGCCCGCAATTGTATAAGGAGCAATTAACGCTTGGACTTGATAGGGTTTTTGAGATTGGACCTTACTTCCGTGCAGAAAACTCTCATACAGTGCGGCACCTATCGGAATTTACTAGCGTCGACATTGAGGCTGGATTCCTTGACTACGAAGAGGTCATGGACATCCTTGAGCAGCTAGTCAGAAGGGTCGCTCTGGAGTTTAATGAAAATCATAAAGCCGAGCTCAAGGAAGCAGGTGCAAAGGAAATTTCCATTACAAAGATAGACAGACTGACTTATGAGCAATGTATAGACGAACTTGCTAAAGAGGGAGAAAAGATGGAGTTTGGAGACGATCTGTCAGATTCTGCATTAAGAAGGCTAGGGAGCTTGCATCCTGGCTTTTACTTCATCATAGACTGGCCTCTTAATCTAAAGCCCTTTTACATACATGAAAAGGAGGAGAATACTAAACTTTCAAAGTCGTTTGACTTACAGTACAACTATCTAGAGCTTGCATCGGGGGGCCGGCGTTTGCACAGCCCTGCAATGCTGCGTAAAAGACTTGCAGAACAAGGCTTGAATCCAGATTCTTTTGAAGAGCACCTCAAAGCTTTCGATTGGGGCATGCCTCCACACTCTGGCTGGGGACTTGGCTATGATCGGTTGATGATGGTGCTTACTGGCCAACAGAATGTGCGAGAGGTTGTTCTGTATCCTAGAGATACGGAAAGGCTCACGCCTTAGCTGCGATTGTCTTTATACCGATTTCCTTGATGTCTTCGTTTTCATAAACAAAAGCCCTAATCTCGTTCTCAGTGGTTGAATATATTACCCATGCCACGGGGTTTATCTGCATGTATTTTATATCAGTACTTGATGGCGACGCTTTTGCAGGATGCGAGTGGAATATTGCAGTGATTTCCATTCCTTTAGTATCCGCAAGGGTGTAAACATTTAGGAGTTCAGCTGGATCAATGCTAAAAGAAACAGGTGATTCGTCTATGTTTCGCATACGTAAGATTATAGCCACCTTACCGTCATCATTGTGCTCACCCAAAAGGAAGGCACAGCATTCATTGGGAAGTGCGTCTTTAGCGATTTTTATGAGCTCTTCAATTTGTAGCGGAGTAAGCGTAATAGTTTTCATTTAATTTACGATGACCTTTGTAGCCATCCATGGATGGGTTGTGCAATAATATACATGATCGCCAGCTTTATCAAAAACAAAGGGAAAGCTGTCCCCAGAATTTATTAATCTGGAATCAAAGCTCCCAGTAGGAGTAGGTCTATTATTATTTTCTACGGTTCCTGAAGTTATAGTATGAAGGCCAATCATGTCACTTTATTGCCATCCCGTTCTTTTATAATAATCGCTGTTGTCCTCTCCAGATTTGCAAGTCGCTTCCTTAAGAGAAAAAAACCAAAACCAGAGAGATCTACAACAATCAACTCCTGTATCTTGTGCCTTTAAGTATTTGAACTCATCAGAATCGCAAAGAAAGTACCCAAAGAGGCTAAAACTGTTTTTTGACCACATAGGCTTTACTGGTGCTGCTGGTGACAATGAATGTGTTATCTGACGAAAATATTCGGGAGGAACCAACATCTTAAGAGAGTTTGCCTGTCATATTCTTTAGTTTACGGTTTACGGTCTAACTGACCTACTCCATCGTAGGATGAGACTATATTAACAAGGGATTCCGTAAAGTCCCCATCACTTCGACAAAGTCCGAGTAATTCACTCGCTGCCAGTCATCTGGGTTCACCTTGTCAGGCTGCTGAGATTGACCGTTTGTTGGACGGAAGTTCCAACTACTATTGACACCGTTGTTATCGGAGCGCTTTCTGAAGTAGTGTTTGTGGTTGTCGTATTAGCACTTTGTACTTATGTTGCTGTATTGTTGGCTGATGATGCTGTCTGATTATTCATGGTTGCTCCTTGGCTTGCACTGGCATTTGACGAGCTCTGATTTTGCGGAGCTGCTTCTGTCGAAACCACCAGTGTTGCGATCATAAATGGATGAAGTGTGCAATAGTATTCATATTGCGCAGGTGCAATTTCAGCTGAGTTTAGGACCCACGAAGCTGCGGGGTTGATCAGACTAGAATCAAATACGCCTTCTTGAGTGCTGGTTACGGTATGGGGTGCGTTATCTTCGTTTACCCACTCAACTCCATCTCCTTGCTGGACCGTGATGGGATCTGGTTCATAGTCCGGGTTGCCCTCTGCAGAAGCTCCAGGAAGTATCCTGGCAGCGACGATGTTGGCAGGCGGTGCTGCTGCTGAAGTTTCGTTAGCAGCGGTTGTTTCTGCACCCTCTTGCTGTTCTTCTTCAGATACAGGTGCCTTTGGCGTTACCAATCCAAATGCATAGAACGTTGAGCCACCTACGATTGCAGCTCCAATAAATATGACAGCCATGGCCTTAAGGTATTGTGCACCTCGATACGAAGCAACCGCAAGCACTGTCGCGGGAATTGAGATTAAAAGCATAAGACCGATATAAGCAAATATGCTTGGAACCTGAGTGCTTACTGTCACAGCTGCTGCAAAACCAAAGGTAACCAAAAAGCCAAGTGTGATAAATGTGGCAGATTTCGCTCGACCAGAGGTGGGAAAGCCGTCCTTGAAGAGACCTGAGGCCAGAAAGATCATCCCAATAAACATGGTCAAAAGAGTAACCGCATGCATTCCATCGAGAAAAGTCTTGGCAATGCCCGAGAGAGAAATTCCGACACCGACGATCCCTATCGAAGTAAGACCAATACCGGGTGTCATAAGGTCCCAGTCAGTCATATTGTTGTACGTTTATTGGCACCTTTTTGGTATACTTAATCGTTTCCTCGACCGCAGGGACTGCTATCGAAATCTTTGATGGAATGCGTGAGTCGCTGATCTTATACATCATCATATGGTGTACCTTTCGAACGATTGTTCATATATTGAGGCTATTTGTTAGCAATGAGGTCATATCAAAGAATTATCCTGATTACCATGCACCAAATAGAAGTAAAGTGCCCTTCGAATTCAGAAATAAAAAACAGACAACGAACTTGAACGCAATTTCATACACCGAAGCTTTTCAACAAGTGTATTAAAACTAACTCGAGATCTAGAGATATTGATATCTGTTCTTAAGAATGCATAGAGTACAAAGGGCCGTGCCTGCGGCAGATCTTTTCGATATAAACGAGAGCGATACAGTTTGGGATGCTTGGCTTAATACAGTGACTTTGCTTGACATATTGGAAAACTTTGAGCATGTTAGCCGTTATTATGACTTTCAGCAAGCACGTAATAAGATAGCGAAGATCTATATGCTTGCAGAATCTCACTCTATTGACAAGAAGAATAAGAGATGCTTCTGTGGCCTATCAGATGGTGAACACGCCTTGTTAAAGCGAAAAATGTTGAGATTCTTCAAATTACAGTTGGCCAACTTGAAACATTTTATATATTGACAATTAAGAGAACGAATAAATTAAATGCAAGCAAGGTGAGAACTCGATTGAGTCAAGTCTGTGGCGCTACGTGATTACATAGAAGTTTCAAAGCCAAGAATCGTGGTTGTCCTTGTAATAACAGCCGTTGCTTCACTTTTAGCAGGAAGCAGGTTTGATGCTACTCCAAATTCGGCATGGGATGTAAGTGCTTGGCAGATAGGCTTCCTGACCCTAGCAGGGGCTCTGGCATCCATGGGAGCAAGCGCCCTTAATCATTATTATGATAGAGATATTGACAAAGTAATGGAGCGAACTTCAAAACGTCCTATTCCCGGCGGACGGCTGTCGGCAAAAAACGTCTTTGCCTACGGATTTGCGCTATGCATCCTTTCAATTGTTATTTCATTTTATGCTCTTAATCCCGTAGCCACAGCCATGATCGCTATTGGGATCTTTTTCTATGTCATAGTGTACACAGCGTGGCTCAAGCGGAGTAATCCCTTAAATATCGTAATTGGAGGATTTGCAGGAAGTGCTGCTTCTATGGCAGGTTGGGCTACCGCAACAGGATCAATTGATCTCCTGGGCTTTCTGATAGGATGGCTGGTTTTCATGTGGACGCCGCCTCATTTTTGGTGCCTTGCAATAAAGGCAAGGGAAGAGTACGCAAGCGTGCGTGTTCCGATGCTGCCTGTTTTAATCGGAAACCAGAGAACAGCAAGCTATATCATGATTAATACCGCAATCCTACTGCCATATTCACTTGCTCTCTCATTTTTCGGACTTGGATTGTTATATACCGCAATAGCAGCAATCTCTGGCTCTTTAATGCTAATTTACCATTACAAGTTAACAAAGAATCCTACACCCGAATTCGCGTGGAAAGCATACAAGGTCACTGCACCTTATCTTGTGGTGATATTTATCGCGCTGGCACTTGATGCATTATTTTACTATCCGATAATTTCGTCATTTTCTTTTCCTCTTCTTCTTTTTCCGGTTACGAACTAAGAGGCATTATTACTGTGATCGGAAACCAGCTCAATTCTTCGCTTATCCTTAGTTAGCCACGAGACCCTTACAAGACCGTATATCTCGAGGTCCATGAGGGTCTTATTGAAGTCAGAGTCTGCTAGCGTTAAACCTTCTTTTTGCAGCGCATTCATAAGGTCAGTATCCGTCATCGTGCCGGCTTGGCTAATCTTCTCGTATACAAGGTTCCGAATAGGATATTTCATGTTATTCATCCTCGTGGTTTTCTAACAAGACGCGAGACCAAACTAGATACATTACGCTAGATAAGTATTTCGGCAACATAACTTACGTTTTCAGAAGGCTCACAATCTCAAACAGCAGAGGCAATTGTATTTGCATTCATAGTGGTTTTAACAATAAGCTTATGCTTCAACTCACCTGTCTGTATCACCTTTAGCTCAAAAAAAGCAATAGTCAACGAATTGGGTTTTGAGCATTTAAATTGACATTCTTTGTCCATGAAAGGATATCTTGGTAGTCATGTTGTCCCGCAGTTGAGCGACGAAATATAATTGATTTTTAAATTGCTTTACAATTTGTTGCCATTCATTGAACGATAAGCATCTGACACCATCTGGACTGTAAAGTACATGTAATGTGGAGGAGGTACATGCCTTCAACTACAGACAAAATTGAAAGAGAAGGTGGTCCTAGTCAGAGCGTTAGTCAACGATTATCCATAAAAGGTCTTGTCTATTGGCTTAGGCATAGCATATGTAATATTCTTCCTCATAGATTCATACCAATCTTCGACATCCTTTGTTATCGATGGACGCACCAGCCTTGCAGCACTGCCAAAATCCGCCTTTGAGATGACATCTGAGCCGCTCCGGAGAGCCAGTACACCAGCTTCTCTACAGAGAGCAACCAAGTCTGCTCCACTAAAGTTCTTTGTAAACTGAGCAATCTCTCTCAAGTCTATGTCGGATGAAAGTGGCATACGCTTTGAAGTTATCCTCAGTATCTCAAACCTTGCCTTTTCATCCGGCGGTCCTACATATAGTATGAGGTCAAGCCTGCCTGGGCGTAACAAAGATGTGTCGATCAGGTCTGGCCTGTTTGTAATACCGATTACAACCACTCCAGCACTTCCAGCATCATCCATTTCAGTTAGAATCTGACTGAGAACTCGCTCATTACCCGAAAGGTCATCTTCATGACCCCTTGGCCTTGCAAGTGAATCAAGTTCATCGAAAACGACTATGCACGGAGATGAAGCCTTGGCCTTTCTAAAAATTTCTCTTATTGCCTTCTCAGACTCGCCTACCCATTTGCTAAGTACCTCGGGTCCTCGTACTACGATAATGTTGGCATTGCTCTCAGTGGCTAGGGCTTTAGCGAGCAAACTCTTACCTGTACCTGGAGGCCCATAGAGCAAGGCGCCTCTTGATGGTCTAATACCCATCTTAGCAAACTTCTCCGGTTCTTTTATTGCCGTAATGAGGTTATCATGCAAGGTCCGCTTCGCTTCATACAATCCGCCCACATCTTCCCATCTGACGCCTGCTACTTCTACATAAAATTCTCGCATCGCAGTTGGAATGATTTCTTTCATGCCTTCTTTGAAGTCACGATCGCTAATCATCATGCTCTCAAGGATCTCTGGTGAGATTCTCTCGCCCTCAAGTTCTATCTCAGGAAGGCAACGCCTCAGCGCCTTCATGGCGGCTTCTCTGCAAAGTGCCTTGATGTCTGCACCCGTATATCCATGAAGTCGAGCTGCAAGTTCCTGTAAATTAATATCTTCAGATAACGGCATTCCTCTGGTGTGAATTTGTAATATCTCCAGCCTACCTTCCACATTTGGTACACCTATCTCGATCTCTCTATCAAATCTCCCCGGCCTTCTCAGAGCTGGGTCAAGGCTCTCAGACCTATTTGTGGCTCCTAAAACAATGACTTGACCCCGTTCAGACATGCCGTCCATCAACGCTAACAGTTGTGCCACAACGCGCTTCTCAACATCACCAAATGCTTCTTCTCTTTTTGGAGCAATAGCGTCAATCTCGTCAATGAATATTATGCTGGGTGAAGACTCACGAGCCTCCTTGAAAATATCACGCAACCTTGCCTCGGTTTCGCCATAATATTTGTTCATGATTTCAGGTCCATTGATAATGAAGAAGTTTGCCTCAGACTCTGAGGCCAATGCCTTTGCTATAAGGGTCTTACCACATCCAGGCGAACCGTACATCAAGATGCCGCTATGAGGTTCTATCCCAAGCCTTGCAAAGACCTCTGGATGGCGCATAGGAAGCTCAACTATCTCGCGCAATCTTTTGATCTGTTCTTTCATCCCGCCTATCTCTTCGTACGTAACCCTGGGCTTTCTGTCGCTTGTAACGTCTGCCATTATAGTTAACCTTGTTGACTGCTCGATTGTCGAAATGACCTTCGGCATCAATCTCTGAACGCTAAAGTCCATCTGGTTTCCCAATATAACTACCGAAATTTCATCGCCTTCATTCAGTGGAAAACCTTTGAGTCTATGCTTGACAAAGTCACAAAACTCCTTGTCAACTGTGATATTGTTATTGCCTAATGGCATCAACGTGACGCTTTTTGCCTGCTTAGAATCTATCTTTTTGATAACCAGCAGGTCATTTAATCCTGCACCAGCGTTTTTTCTTGTCTGTCCATCTATTCTAATGATGTCTGTTTCTTTCTCTTCCTCATCCGCGGGCCATGCAGTCACTGCAGTGCTGCGCTTACAAGAAATCTCAATGACTTCGCCTGCCTGAATGCCTAGATGCTCCATATGTCTTAAATCCATCCGAGCCCGCCGTTTACCAACGTCTCGATGTTTTGCTTCAGTGACTCTTAGCTGTAGGGGCGATGATTCATCGCTGCCGGCACGCATCTTTTTCAATCCTCAGTAACCTCCGTGTTATTATTATTAGAATATAATATTACTTCATTCTTACTGACTGCCTGCTGATATTCATTACCTCGATCTCGCCTACTCCATCGACCTGTTTTATAGATTCTTCAAGTTTATCCATCTGTCCCTCAGCATCGTCTAACAAGAAGTCGCCAATTATCGCTTTTAGTCCAAAGGCAATTGGCTCCATTGAGCTGCTTTTCAGCTCCATTCCCTCCGGCACAGATTTCCCTATTAGTTCAACCACCTCTTCAAGATTAGATTCTGCCTCCGCTGGAAGTATTCTTATCCTGACTACTAGTCGTGCCATGCCTATGGACCCTCAAATCCACAACCTATGCATTTATAGGGTCTTGCGAACTCGCGGCAGCTTTCGCATCGCCACATCAGAACATAGCCACAATTTGCGCAGTAATATTTAACACACTCATCATTAGGCATAATTGGTCTGCCGCACGAACTACACACCGGCAACTGCAATGGCTTAGACATCAGTGTTGCTTCTTAAGGAAAAGGGAATTTATATCTTCCTTAGCTCTCTGGCACCAAACGCCTTATCTCATTGCCAAACAACGCTTTGGCCATCCTAGCTGCCCCCTTGGCTCCAAGGATTTTAGCAACGGCGCTGGAATGAAAATCAAAGTCGCCATCGGTAGACGCCTCTTGGATAACTTCCGGAGGTATCGAATTGATCAGCTCACCAATAGCTTTGTTGTCCATCCGTTCAAAGAGTCGTCGAGCAAGCAACATTTTGTCGAATTCTGCTTTGAACATAGATAGCCAATCCCTTTCATAGGACTTAAGCAACAATTGCTTCTCTCTTAGATCATTAGTGCTGGTCTTTGCTGAATTTACAACAGCCCGCCCTGCTAGCACACCTGCCATGCCACAGCTGTAAATACCTCCCGCAGTCGTAGGCTTGCTCTGGCCTGCGGCATCTCCGATTATCATGGTTCTGTCAGTTACAAAACTCTTAAGCGGGCCGTTAATCCAAATAGGTGCGTAAACTTTGCGCACGACTGAGTATTTTCCCTTACTATTGATATAATGCTGGAGCGCACTTGCAGCATTAATCCTCCTACCGGCGACCCCCACTTTTCCCTTTCCTCGACCCGTGGGAATTATCCATGCGAAGAAACCAGGATATAGCTGGCTATCAAATGCTACCTCGATGGTATCGGATTCTATCCATGACGCGTAAATTTCATACTGTGCTGATTGAAGAACTCCCTCCCTGTTTCTGCTAATTATTGATCCTACGCCTCTTGCATCCACAAAATATTTGCAGGAAAGATCTCCTTCAGAGGTCTTCACTAGATATTCATCATTATCTTGTTTTCCAAACGAACGCATTGTGCATTTTACTCGTATTTCTGCCCCTTCGTTTTGCGCTTGATATGCGACTTGCTTATCAAACGCACGTCTATCTAAAACAATGACTTTTTGTTTTGCTGCATTAATTTCAAAACAACTTGAACTAGAAAAAATTCTAGCATGTGTTATGCTTGGGTTCTCTACTGCCTTAATATCGGGTATTATGCCTAGGTCATGTATCCCAGACATACTTACGAGGCCGCCACAGTGCTCAGGCGTGCCAATCTCAGAGTCTTCCTCAAGTACCGCAACCGAAAGACTACCAGCAGCTATTTCACGAGCAGCAAGTAGTCCAGAGATGCTTCCTCCTGCAACTATCACATCATAATCTGGCATCTCGCAAAATACTAGTAATGTATTTTTCTGCCTCTTAATTAAACTATAAGCTATCAAGTACCGGACATGGAATTTAAGCAAGTAATTATTGTAAGGCGAGATATCAACATGGGAACTGGCAAAATAGCGGCGCAGGTGGCCCACGCTGCAGTTATGGGGGCGGAGAAGGTAAAAACATCAAGAAGAGACTGGTTCAATGCGTGGTTTGCCGCTGGTCAGGCTAAAGTAGTAGTGAAAGTAAAGAACATTGAAGAATTGATGGCGGTTAGAAAGCGAGGTGAGGAGTTATATTTACCAGTGGTGCTAGTACAGGATAGTGGTTTGACACAAATACCGTCCGGTACAATCACTTGTGTCGGAATAGGGCCAGCTCCTTCTGGTCTTATTGATAAAGTGACATTTGAGCTCAAGCTTCTCTAATATCGCCCGATTAGAATTATGCCAATAATAATAAGACCTGTCGCGATACCTTGAAAAACAGTTATAGATTCACCAAGCGCCAACGCCGCGATAACTATCCCAAAAACGGGAGTCATTGAAAACATAGACATAGTCTTAACAGTTCCAATTCTCTTTATACCTTCAAGAAATAACAGTAGCGCCCCGCCGAAGCCTGAGATTGACATTATTATTATTAGCATCCACATGTCGAGTTTTATCGATGCTATGCTGTCTCCTTTTCCCATTGCCAAAGCAATGGCTAGCAAGATAAGGCCACCTGCAAGCGACTTTACCATTGCTATCTTGGCTGGGCTAACTTTTAGTGTGAGACGTCTGCTGACGTTGTTGTCTATTGCCCACATCAACATGGATGCTAGTATCATTATATTGCCGGGGTTTAATTCAAGGATGCTTTCTAGGGCTGTCAAGTCTTCCGTAGTAGCAATCACTAGACCTATAACAACTAGAACAACTGCAAACAATCCGACCGGTCCATGTGGCTTTTCGCCAAAAAATAGAGATGAGAGTGCTAGTGTAAATACGATTTCTCCGTTTGTCAATATGGCTGCAGTGGAAGCAGCTGTCTGCTGAAGGCCATACATCAGAAGTACCGGAGCTGCTATTCCTCCAAAGATCGTTACGATTATAACATAAATGTAGTCGAACTTTCTCTCAAATGTGAATGAGGCCCTTGCAAATGGGATTAGTGCCAACCCTGAGATTGTATAGATTATTGCTGTTAAAGCAAGAGGGTCAATTGTAGCGAGAGGAACTTTGGCTAGGCTGAATACAGAGCCAAACAGAGCAGCGGCAAACAATACCGATAGGTATCCTGTAAGGACTTGGTTCCTGTGGCTCTCTTCTTCTCTTTTTTCTTCAACCAAGCGAAACTGCTAGTAACCGTTATCGCTATTTTTGCCTATACCTCCGACAAGAGATATAAGATGGAAAAGATCCTTTTGTTTCTTGCCTTTGTCAGATTCACCTCGGAAAACAAACATGGGTCGATCTTCAAAAAGGATTATCATTTATGCCATAATTGGCATTGTAGCTATCGTCGCCGTTTATATTTCGATATCTTTGCGTAGCGGGCCAGATATTAATAGTAATCCTGCAGTAAGTCCGCAAAATGATGAAGCTAGAGCTCAGCTATTCGAACAACAATTTTGCGGAACCAACGCATCACCAAATTCGAATACTTACATAAACGAAGTTACCCTTCCAGCAGCATGTGAAATGCCTGTCGGCATGGCTATAGATGGTGCAAAGGTTTGGTATGTATCGACAAAACGTGGCATTCTTGGCAGCTATGATAATACTACTGGTTCGTTTGCGCAATACGAAATCCCCTCATGGCCTACACGATCTCTACCCTTCACGGCGGTACCCTCATGGTTGATGTCCTGGACAGTAAAGCTGGACAGCAGTGGCGGTGATGTTTGGTTTACCGATCAGAACAATACTATCTGGCGTTTTACGCAGTCGACTGGAGATTTTGAGATGTTTAAGGTGCCAGCAAAATATCCTTCAATGATGGACTTTGATTCAAATGGCAACTTGTATATCATAGGAATAAACTCTCAATCTCTTTTTTTTGGTAATGTTTCCAGTTTCCAAAACGGGACCTCAGAAGGATTTAGAGAAATTATACTACCACTTGAGGGATTCTCTGGCATCAGTCCTAATCTAATCACTTCAGGTGGGCTAGTGGTAGATAATGAAAGAAAGGATGTTTGGGTTTCCCTCCTTTCTTTCCAACAGAAGAGAGGACAGCTCTTTCAGTATGATATTGAAAGCGACAGAGTAGTACGCATAGTTAATTTGCCACAAGATCTTGGCGCACCTGTGGGCATGGAACTAGACGATTATGGAAAAGTATGGGTAGCTGACCATGGCACGAGCACGTTCTTTAGCTACGATCCTGCAACCGACAATGTAACCAGGTTCGTAACATCCATAGCTTCTCCCAAGATCTATGGTGGTAACACTCCCCCTAATGCTTATACACTTCCATATTGGATAGATAAAGGAGCCAATGGTTCATTATGGTTCAACGAACATACAGGCAACAAGATTGCTCGCTTTTATCCTGACGAACTTGTATTGATTGAATACTGGGTTCCTTCTCAAAATCGAGCTTGGAGTCTCTGTGCTCCGGAAGCAACAACATGCGGCATAGCGAATGTTATACAATTTGCAGTGGATCAGAACAGCCAGCTATGGTTCAGTGAATGGACGGAAAACAAGATCGCCAAGCTAGATGCATCGAAGCCAATACCCGCTACAATAACGGCGCCAACTGAAGTCACAGTCGCAAAAGGAGAAAGCGCGGAAGTAAGACTGACTTTAGATGCATTAAGCGACTTCAACGGCCAAATGATGGCTGCAGGGACCTTCATGCCAAACGGCGCTCTTGGTAATTCCACTGGTATTTTCAGTGAACAGGCGATATCACTCCAGTCAGGAAGCACAAAGGAGATTTCCTTCACTTTTACGGCAGCAGATGAATTGGGGCAGGGACAATATATGATGATGCTAGGGGCAGGTAATGATGAGGTTTCATATATGAGAGCAGTAAAAGTCAACATAATATAGAATCGCCTTTTTTGAGATAAGGAAAATCATAGAAATCATTCACTTGTCCCAGACCAAGTCGCATAGTCGGCCATGTTGATGGTCGAACCACGAACTTCTGATACTATCCCATCAGTCGAATCTAGTGCCCGTTTAGGATAAGTAGCCCGGGCATATTGTCCCCGGCTAGATAACGCAATGTTGCACCGCCACCCGTTGATACATGGCTTACTTCATTCTCGGCGACTCCTGCCCGCTTCATTGCTTCCAGAGTATCGCCGCCCCCTATCAGGGTCTTACTTCCACGCCAATACGCAAGAGCCATGCTCTTTGCTACGTGTACAGTACCGTTTGAAAAGGCTTTTATCTCAAACATACCCATGGGGCCATTCCAGAACAAAGCACCACCTCCATTTGAGCCCACTTCTGCAGAATAGCGTTCGATTGTTTCATTTCCTATGTCAAATCCAGACATAGTATCGGGGATACCCCCCGAGGCCATAGTAACGGAGGTATCATTAGGTGACGTTGCACAAACGTGATCACTGGGGAGTAATATTTTATCCCCGTAGGTCGAAAGAGCTTTTTCTACCCATTGTATGTGCTCCTGATCGATAATTGAGTTTCCGGTTTTGAGGCCTTTTGCCTTGAGGAAAGTGTACGCAGCTGCACCGCCTACTATCACTTTATCCGCCTTTGGCAGCAGGTGCTCAAGAGCTCCTATCTTATCCTTTATTTTCACTCCTCCTATCACAACTGTGAACGGCCTAATTGGGTTTTCCCTTATCATTGAAAGATACTTGACTTCCTTCATTAGATTAAAGCCCGCCAGCCGGATATCAAACAACCATGCGGCCCCATAAGTCGAGGAATGTTTTCGATGAGAAGTGCTAAACGCATCATTGACGTAAATATCTGCAAGAGAAGCAAGCTGTTTGCTGAATTCAGGATCATTAGACTCCTCTTCCTTGTGGAAACGTAAATTTTCAAGCAACAAGATATCACCTTTATTCATTTTGCTTATTTGTTCTTCAATTTCATAACCCACACAGTCATTTGCAAACCGTATTGGAGGCCTTGATTTCCCATTGATCTCTGTCAGGTGTTTCGCAACTGGTGAGACAGAGTATCTCTTCTCATATCCTTCAGGTCTTCCAAGGTGAGATGCCAATATGACCTTAGCTCCTCGTTTTGTCAAATATTCAATTGTCGGAAGAGACATTCGTATTCTATAATCTTCCCCTATAGCACCATTGTTGATGCTCACGTTAAAATCAACTCTAACAAACACCCTCTTGCCGTCAAAACGCGAGTCCTCCAGGTCTGAAAGTGTTCTTAAGTACAACTGAACAGTTGGTAAAATGGTCAAGGTTTATTTATCTTTATAACGGTTAGCCTAACCTGATAAGAGGAACGGAACTAGGAATTACCGCTTCCGTTATTGCTTTTATCTTTTTGAAACGTTAAATACGATACGCTATAAATATAGTTAGTATTATCGTGAGTAGCAGCAAGCCCTCAGCCGGTAAGCCGGCCGATCTTGTAAACGAAGGTCTTATTGCAGGACAGAAGATTGCCAAGATTTCTGTTATAACCTTGCTAAGTATAGGGGTTGCAGAAATCATAATGGGTCAAGTAAGCGGCAGTGTCGTTGCCACAGCAGACGGCATAGACTCGCTTTCTGACGCAATGATATCCCTGATAGTACTTATTGGGTTACGAATAGCGCACAGGCCAGCAGACAGGAAATTTCCTTTCGGTTACCACAAAGTGGAAAGTTTTGCTGCGCTTATTGCAGCAATAGGAATGATTGCAATAGGAATATTCATCTTTTATCATTCATTTGAAGCCCTACTCGAACCAAGTGAGATCAAGCAACCGATAGCGACCATGGCCGTGCTTGCAGCTGCAGGCGGTATCTCGTTACATAGAGCATTTCAGATGAATTCAATTGCCAACAGATATAATCTATTGTCGCTAAAAACAGATGCAAAAAATTCTATAAAGGATGGATCAGCATCCGTTATTGGATTCTTCAGCGTCCTCATTGCATCCCAGTTCGGCTTTCTCCAGATGGACGCAATAGGCGGTATGATCATTGCAGGATACATATTTTCAGTATCTTATATTTCCCTAAAGCAATCATCATTGATTCTGGTAGACTCGTGGCAGAATCCCAAATTGACTGAGATGGTCAAGCGGATAGTAGAAGAAAAGTTTAAGGAAGAAA
>OBLR010000070.1_pt1 | contig 17345 bp, 21 predicted proteins | sample 1519891 | NCBI WGS metagenome assembly OBLR01 (sample SAMEA3113583, study PRJEB22503) | soil metagenome | reverse complement strand
CACAACAACGACCTCAACCAGGTCACCTGGGAGCTGCGGGCGATGGGCGGCGCCCCGAAGTTCGAGGAGTCGCAGAACCTGCCCGAGGTGCCGTACGCGGAGTTCGCGCGGTCGATCGGCCTCGAGGCCATCACGGTCGACGCGCCGGAGAACATCGGCCTGGCCTGGGACCAGGCGCTGGGCGCGGACCGGCCCGTCGTGCTCGATGTGCGCTGCGACCCCGACATTCCGCCGATTCCGCCGCACGCCGAGTTCGAGCAGCTCAAGGACGCGGCCGAAGCCGTCATCAAGGGCGATCCCGACCGGGTCGGCGTCGTCAAGAAGGGCCTCAAGACCAAGGCCCAAGAGCTGTTCCGCTGATAGAGGAAGCCGCTAGAGGAAGGGGACCGATGAGCTTGGAAGCCGACCGCGGAGTGGATCCGGCCGAGCTGAGCGAAGAGGACCTGATGCGCGAGCTCGGGCACCTGTACGACACCCGCATGGACGCGCTGCGCCATGCGGCCGACCAGGCGCTCGACGAGCACACCCACCGGATGACGCTGATGGAAGAGGAATACCTGCGGCGGCATCCGGACCGGGAGGTCGCTCCGGAGCGGATGCGGGAGGGCGCGCGGGCGGCCAGGGACGCCGGCGCCCGTCCGTCCCCGTGACCCGTCCGTCCCCGTGACCCGTCCGTCCCCGTGACCGGCCGTTGACACCGGCCGGAGCGAGACCAGGCCCCGGGCGGCGCGGAGCGTTGGGGGTGCGCCCGCCGCCCGGGGTCTTTCGCGCTTCGACGTGGCTCAGCCGGGCTTGAGCGGATCGTGTCCGACGTTCATCAGCGAGTGCCGCCACTCGTCGTCCCGCTCGCCGTCGGCGGGCGGGTTCGCCTTGCGCTCGGCCACGTAGTCGGCCACCCGTTCCATCACGGCGAGGTCGTCGGGCGTGAGGTCGACCTTGCGCTTGCGCAGCAGCCGCACCACCTTCGTACCGAGATCTGGCAGCTCAAGACGGGGATCGGCGGGCATGGCCGTCTCGCCGGACGCGTCGGTGAGCAGCCAGGTCCGCAGCTCCTCCGATGTCATGTTGACGGTCGCGTGAAACTCCTGCCACAAGAGTTCGACGTCGGCCTGTTCGCTGTCGGTCACAACGTTCTCCTTTTGGGGTTGTCGCTCGCCGGACGCGCCTGACCCGGGCGGGCCGGCCGGGGGCCTCACGTGGCGGCCGCGGTGACCTTGTCGGCGAGCTTTTTGTCGCGGGCGACGCGGGTGAGCGCGGCGGCGAACCGGTCGAGGTCGCCGCGCCGGACGGTGCCGGCGAGTTTGTCGGCGGACGTGGGCAGGCCGACGCGGCGCGCGCCGTCGATGGTCACCTTGTCCAGGTAGGGAGCCAGCCACGTCCACACGGCCTGGACCTCGCGGCAGAAGATGTCCGCGCCGGTCGGGCCGACCCCGGGGAAGCGCTGCAGCTGCTCGCGCAGCCGGGCGGGGTCGCCGCCCGCCGCCTTGGCGAGCTTGCGCAGGTCACCGCCATAGTCGTCGATGACCTGCTGCGCCATCCGGCCCAGCCGGGTCGAGGTGCTCTCGTCATAGCGCACGTAGTGGCCTCTACCGAGTGCGTCGACCCGGTCCTGCCAGCTCAGCTTGGCCATCCCGGCCGCCGTGCCGCCGCCGGCCGCGAACAGCTCGCGGGCCGCGGCGACCGCGATCGAGGAGTTGATGCGGGTGCTCAGCAGGTTCGCGAGCACCAGCAGCCGAAACAACGGCGCCGGCTGGTCCTTGAGCTTGATGCCGGCCTCGTCGGCATAGGTGCGCCCGGCCTCCCGAAGCAACGTGGGAACGAGTTCCTTCGCCATAGTGATCCACCTCCTCTGCGGAACCATGTCCGGTTCGGGCGCCTTCATGCGGCCGGCGGCGCCCCCCTACAGGCTGGTCAGCCGCCGGGCGGAGGCGGCGATGGCGTCCGCGTCGATGCCCGCGTTGCGCAGCTGCTGGTCGCGCGTCGCCGACGCGGGCATGGAGCCGACGGCCAGCCTGGCGAGGCGGACGGGCGAGTCGGCGGCGCAAACGGCGGACTGGACTGCCTCACCGAGGCCGCCCTCGGGCCGATGGTCTTCGACGGTGACGATCCGGCCCGTGGCCGCCGCCGCGGCGAGCAGGGTGTCCGCGTCGATCGGCTTGATCGAGTAGGCGTCGATGACCCTCGTGGCGATGCGGTCGCCCATGAGCTTGTCGGCGGCGCGCAGCGCCTCGTGCACGGTGATGCCGGCGGCGACGATTGTGACTTCGTCGTCGGGGGAGCCGCGCACGGTCTTGCTGCCGCCGATCTCGAACGTCTCCTCGGCCGCGTAGAGCACCTCGGTGTCGTCCCGGGTGGTCCGCAGGTAGCTGATCCCCGGGTGTCCGGCCATCGCCGCGGTGAGCGCGGCGGCGCTGTTGCCGTCGCACGGGTACAGCACCGTGCTGCCGTGGACGGCGCGCAGCGCGGCGATGTCCTCCAGGCCCATCTGCGACGGCCCGTCCTGGCCGATCGAGACGCCGGCGTGGGAGCCGGCGAGGTTGAGGTCGATGCCGCTGATGGACGCCATCCGGATGAAGTCGTAGGCCCTGCTGAGGAAGGCGGCGAACGTCGCGGCGTACGGCGTCCAGCCGCGCCCCGCGAGACCGACCGCCGTCGCGATCATCTGCTGCTCGGCGATGTAGCACTCGACGAACCGGTCGGGGTACTCCTCGGCGAACAGGCCGGTGCGCGTTGAGTCGCTCACCTCTCCGTCGAGCACGATCACGTCGGGCCGCGCCGCGCCCATCGCCCGCAGCGCCTCGCCGAAGGCGGTCCTGGTCGCGATGGACGACCTCGGCTCATACGACGGCAGCCGCGGCGGCCCGGGACGCGCGCCACGGGGCGGGGACGACGGCTCGCCGGCCGGCTCGCCGAGCTCGGCCACCGCCTCATCCACGTCCGGCAGCGGCTTGCCGTGCTTGCCGTCGACGTCCTCGACCGCCGCCACGCCCCGGCCCTTGCGCGTCCTCGCCAAGATCGCGACAGGCCGCATCGGATCGGCGGTCGCGTGCGCGTAGGCCTTGTCGATGGCCGGAAGATCGTGCCCGTCGATCTCCACGACCTCCCAGCCGAAGGCGGCGATCCGGCGCGCGTGGGCGCCCAGGTTCCAACCGTGCCGGGTGGGCCCGCGCTGGCCGAGCCGGTTCACGTCGACGATCGCGGTGAGGTTGCCGAGCCGCTCGTGCCCGGCGTACTCGAACGCCTCCCACATCGAGCCCTCCGCCAGTTCGCTGTCGCCGCACAGCACCCAGACGTGGTAGGGATGCCGATCGAAGCGCCGGCCGGCAGTCGCCACCCCGGCGCCGATGGGCAGCCCCTGGCCCAGCGAGCCGGTCGCCACGTCGACCCATGGCAGGCGCGGAGTCGGGTGGCCTTCGAGCCGGCTGCCGTCGGTGCGGAAACCGAGCAACTCGTCGTCGTCGATGGCGCCGACGGCCTTGTAGATCGCATACAACAGCGGCGAGGCGTGCCCCTTGGAGAAGATCAGGTGATCGCCACGCGGATCGTCCGGGCGGGCGAAGTCGTAGCGCAGGTGCCGCGTGATCAGTACGGCCATCAGGTCGGCCGCGGACATCGACGACGTAGGGTGGCCCGAGCCGGCGGCACCGGAGGCGCGCACCGCGTCGACCCGCAACTGCCGGCCCAGCTCGGCCAGCATGGCGTTGTCCATATCGGTTCCCATATGAGGCCGGGTCCCCGCGACAGACCGGACCAAACAAGACGTCAGAGGGCGTCAGGGGCCACGGCGGCACGGCGGGCTGGCGCGATGTCGCGTGCGACGTCCTCACTACGAGCGGGACAGTTGCGTGGGGTCGAGGAAGACGTGCCGGACGGTGGGCAGCCGTTCCCGCAGCCGCCGGTCGATGTCGTCGGCGAGGTCTTCGGCGTGGTCGGCGCTGATGTCGTCGGTGAAGGCGACCTTCGCGCAGGCGATGATTTCCTCGGGACCAAGCTGCATGGTCAGCAGGTCCAGCACTCGATCGATGCCGGGCGTGGCCTCGATCTCCTTGGTGATGAGGTGCTGTTCCTCCGGCTGGGCGGCCTGGCCGATGAGCATGTGCATGCTGGTGCGGCCGAGACTGTAGGCCAGCGCCACCAACAGCAGGCCGATCAAGATGGAGGCCGCGCCGTCCCACACCGGTGAGCCGGTGAGCTCGCGCAACGTCAACCCGGTCGCGGCGATAGTCAGCCCGATCAAGGCGCTGATGTCCTCGAACAGGGCGGTCCGCACCGTGGTGTCAGGGCTGCGCCGTACCTGCTCGCGCATCGACCGGCGCCGGCCGGCCGCCTCGCGGCGCACCTGGTAGACGGCCCTGGTGAGCGCCGTGCCCTCGGCGACGAACGCGACCGCCAGCACCAGGTAGGCCACCGCGGGGCTGCCGGTCTCGCCGCTGTGGCGCATCGCGAGCACGCCCTCGAACACCGAGAACCCGGCGCCGGCGACGAAGATCCCCACGGCCGCGAGCAACGACCAAAAGTAGCGCTCCTTGCCGTACCCGAACGGGTGCGCCCGGTCGGCCGGCCGGTCGCTGCGATGCAGGGAGGTCAGCAAGAAGCCCTGGTTGAGGGTGTCGGCCAGTGAGTGGGCCGCCTCGGCCAGCATGGCGGCTGAGCCGACCGTTATCCCCGCGGCGAGCTTGGTGACGGCGATGGCGATGTTGGCCAGGCCGGCGACCACGACGGTGCGACGTGTGGACCGATTCACGCGGGGCTGCCTACCCGCGAAAAAGAGAGGAACGCGTTACGGATCGCGTGCGCCCGCATGTTCGGATTTCGGGCGGGTAACACCTGACAGTTGGCACCACCGATTCAGACTTGGAGGTCATGACAATGGGTTTCGGTGCCAGTCTTGCGTTTATCGCCATCGGCGCGATCCTCGCGTTCGCGACGCGTTTCTCGCTTTCCGGGATCGACGTCCAGATGATCGGCTGGATCCTCATGGGCGTGGGCGTCGTCGGAATGATTATCACCTTCTCCTACGTCAGGCCACGGCGCCGCCGTGCGGCCGAGGTCGTTGACGAGGAGCCGGCGTACATGGCGTACCCGGACGAGACGCCGCCGCATGTCCACACTCGAAGGGAAATCGTGGAGCCGCACCATGTCCCTGGCCGGCACATGGACGACAGGCTTGGCTGACGTAGAAGCGGCAGCCGACCGGGGCCCCAGGTGGTGGCGCCGGGTCGGCGTGTTCGACCAGATGCTGTTCGACGCCGTGGCCGCGGCGCGGCTACCCGGCCTCGAACGCGTCCTGCCCCCGCTGTCCAAGACCGCGGATCGCTCGGTCCTGTGGTGGGGCATCGCCGGCGGGATGGCGGTCAGCGGCCGGATGCGGCTGCGCCGCGGCGCATTGCGCGGCGTGGTCGCCATCGGGATCGCCAGCCCGCTGATCAACGTGGTGGGCAAACAGCTGTTCCGCCGGTCCAGACCGCGTGTCGATCTGGTTCCGCCGATCCGCATCCGCTGGCGGTTGCCCACCTCGCCCGCCTTCCCGTCGGGGCATTCCGCCTCGGCCGCCGCGTTCGCCACCGGCGTGGCCTTGGAGGCGCCCGCCTATGTCGCGCTGCCCGTCGCCGGCCTGGCGGTCGGGGTGGGCGTCTCCCGCGTCTATACGGGCGCCCACTACCCCGGCGACGTGCTCGCCGGGGCGGCGTTCGGCAGCGTGGCCGGGCTGTTGACCAGGGTGATCTGGCCGCATCGCTACCGGCCGGCCGGCGCCGTGCCGGTCACGCGTCCCGGCGACCCGGAAAGCGTGGGAACCGGCCTCGTGGCTGTCGTCAACACGGGAGCGGCCGGCACCGAGCCGATCGCGTACATACTGCGCGCCGAACTGCCCGAGGCCAAGATCGTTGAAGTGGCCGACGGCGCCGACCTGGACGCGGTCCTCGACGACGCCGTGCGCGGGGCGAAGGTCCTCGCCGTGGCCGGCGGCGACGGCACGGTGAACGCCGGTGCCAAGGCGGCGCTGCGGCACGCCCTGCCGCTGCTGACCATCCCGGGCGGCACGCTCGACCACTTCGCCCGCGCCCTCGGCATCGAGTCGGTGGCCGACGCCGTGACCGCCTACCGGTCAGGCCGCGTGGTCCACGTCGACGTCGGCCGGGTCATCGAAGGCGGTGCGCCGGAGCGGGTCTTCCTCAACACCGCGACGTTCGGCGCCTACACCCTGCTCGCGCAGCGGCGTGACCGCCTGCGCCGCCGGATGGGCACCTGGCCCGCGCTCGCCGTCGCCGGCTATCGCACGCTGCGACGCGCGGCGCCCGTCGAGGTCAACGTGGACGGGCGCCGGCGACGCGTATGGGTCGGCTTCATCGGCAACTGCCGCTACGACTCCTGGGGGGCGCTGCCCACCTGGCGGTCCCGGCTCGCCGACGGCCGGCTCGACGTCCGGCTTGTGCTGATGGGTCACGGCGGTGGCAAGATCCGCGGACTTGCCGGGCTGCTCCTGGGCCATCTGCGCGTCGCGCGGGGTTACCGGGCCTGGCGTACCTCCGCGGTGCGGCTGGACGCCGACGAGCCGCTGTGGCTGGCGACCGACGGCGAGACCAGGACGGTCGCCCCGCCGGTCACCATCACCAAGCATCCCGCCGCCCTCGCCGTCTTCCAGCCGGACTGACGCCGTCTTCCAGCCGGACTGACGCCGTCTTCCAGCCGGACTGACCGGCTTTGGGCGCCGGCCTCGTCGCTCGTCGGGGGCGAGCGAGGCGACGGAAGGGCCCGCGGCGGTGGACGCCGCGGGCCCTTCCTGGTGATTGTGTTCGTCACATGATCACATGATCACATGACGCCCCGCCGGCCGCGCCAGCCGGCCCACCGGCCGCCCGAACGGCCGCCGCGGGCGCCGGTGAGCAGCGCGACGCCGATGGCGGCGATGACGATCGCCAAGACGAAGGCGATCACGTCGCCGGCGCCGAGCGCCGAGGCGATCACACCGCCGACGATGGCGCCGGCCACGCCGACGAGGATCGTCAGCAGGACGCCGATTGGGTTTTTGCCCGGCACCACCAGTCGGGCCAGCGCCCCGACGAGGGCGCCGATCACGATGTACCACAGAACTGTCAGCATCTAGGACACCTCCTGCCAGGCCGGACCCTCCGGCCCGGGCGAGTTGGCTCCCCTGAGAGTGCCCTGGGCGCGGCGGCTAAACGCGCTTTATGGACCGCTCTCGTTTGATTTTGGGGATGAGGCCGCCGGCGCGCAGGATGTCGGCCTGCCGGGGTGACAGGCCGTGCCGCAACCGGTAGTCCTCGCGCTTCGTCCGGTTGCGCACGATGATCTCCTCGATCTCGCCGGACTCGTCGGAGGTCTTGGTGTCGAACACGAGGATGTCGCCCTGCTCGATCCGCTCGTAGTCACCCGGGTCGGCGAACCGCAGCGGCAGCACGCCGAAGTTGATGAGGTTCTGGCGATGGATGCGGGCGAAGGACCGGGCGAGCACGGCCCGTACCCCGAGGTAGCGGGTGGTGATGGCGGCGTGCTCGCGCGAGGAGCCCTGCCCGTAGTTGGCGCCGGCGACGATCACGTGCTCGCCCGTCTCGGCCGCGCGCGCCGGATATCCCTCGTCCACCCGGACGAAGGTGAACTCGGCCAGGCGCGGGATGTTGGACCGCAGCGGCAGCGCCCGAGCGCCGCCGGGAGAGATCTCGTCGGTGGACACGTCGTCGCCGACCTTGAGCAGCACCGGGCCGTCGACGTGCCCGGGTGGTGGCTCGAAGTCCGGGAGCGAGGCGATGTTCGGGCCTTTGACCAGCTCCGCGTCCGGGTCGGGCGCGGGCGGCATCAACATCCCGTGGATCACCGCCGAGCGGCTCGGCAGGCGAGGGTCCGGGTAGGGTACGCCGAGGTCGCGCGGATCGGTGATCTCCCCGGTGAGCGCCGCCGCCGCCGCGGTCTCCGGCGAGCACAGCCAGACGGCGTCCTCCTCGGTGCCGGATCGGCCGGGGAAGTTGCGCGGGAACGTGCGCAACGAGTTGCGCCCGCGGGCCGGCGCCTGCCCGACGCCGATGCAGCCCAGACAGCCCGCCTGATGGATTCGGGCGCCGGCGGTGACGAGGTCGAGCACGGCGCCCATCTCGGTGAGGTCGACCAGGATCTCCCGCGAGGTCGGGTTGATGTCGAAGCTGACCGCGTCGGCGGCCTGCCGACCCTTGACGATCGCCGCGACGATCGCGAAGTCGCGCAGCCCCGGGTTGGCCGACGAGCCGACCACCACCTGACTGACCGGCGTGCCGGCCACCTCCCTGACCGGCACGACGTTGCCCGGCGACGACGGCGCGGCGATCAACGGCTCGAGGCGCGACAGGTCGATCTCGTCCGTGACGTCGTACGTCGCGTCCGGGTCGGCCGTGACCGGCGTGTAGTCCTTCTCGCGGCCCACCGACCGCAGGAACTCCCGTACGGCCGCGTCTGCGGGGAAGACCGAGGTGGTCGCGCCAAGCTCGGCGCCCATGTTGGCGATGACGTGCCGGTCCATCGCGCCGAGGCTCGCCAGGCCCGGCCCGTGGTATTCGATGACACGGCCCGTCCCGCCGCTCACGCCGTGCCGGCGCAGCAGTTCGAGGATCACGTCCTTGGCCGAGACCCACGGCGGCGGCTCCCCGGTCAGCCGGACGCCCCAGATCTCGGGCATCGTGATGGAGAGCGGGCGGCCCGCCATCGCCATCGCGACGTCGATACCGCCCACGCCGATGGCCAGCATGCCCAGCGAGCCGGCCGCGCAGGTGTGCGAGTCGGACCCGGCGAGGCTCGCCCCCGGCACGCCGAAACGCCGCATGTGCGTGGGATGCGACACGCCGTTGCCCGGCTTGGAGAACCATAGGCCGAACCGCCGGCAGGCCGATCGCAGGAACAGGTGGTCTTCGGCGTTCTTGGCGTCGGCCTGCAACAGGTTGTGGTCGACGTACTGGACGCTGAGGTCGGTCTCGACCCGGTCCAGGCCCATCGCCGCTAGCTCGAGCATGACCAAGGTGCCGGTCGCGTCCTGGGTCAGCGTCTGGTCGATCCGCAGGCCGATCTCCGCGCCCGGCACCGGTGCACCGGCCACCAGGTGCGCGTCGATCAGCTTTCGCGCCACGTTGCGAGCCGCCTCGCCGGCCATACCGCCGCCCACTTCGTGCTTGCCGGCCCGACGGTCCCGGGCCGGTCCGTTGTGCACGGCATTCCCGGTGATAGGTGCCCAAACGTGGTCTGCGTGCCCGGCCGACGCCATGTTTGCCGGATTTCGGCCGGGTAGGCCAATCATGACGAACCGATGAAGGAGGTGTTGTCCGGTGACGACGTTCGGCTACTTCCTCGCCAGCGAGGAACATTCACCCGCCGAACTGGTCCGGCAGGCGCGGCTGGCCGAGCAGGCGGGGTTCGAGGCGCTGTGGATCTCTGATCACTTCCATCCCTGGCTGGACGAGCAGGGCGAAAGTTCGTTCGTCTGGACGGTCATCGGCGCGTTGTCGCAAACCACCTCCCTCCCGATCACGACCGCCGTGACCTGCCCACTGGTCCGCATCCACCCGGCGATCATCGCCCAAGCCGCGGCCACCGCCCAGGTCATGCTGGACGGCCGGTTCCGGCTGGGCGTCGGCACCGGCGAGCCGCTGAACGAGCACATCCTCGAGTCGCGGTGGCCACCCGCCGCCGAACGGCTCGAGATGCTCGAAGAGGCTGTCGGCCTCATCCGGCGGCTCTGGAAGGGCGAGCTCGTCACCCATCATGGCGATCACTACGACGTCGACACCGCCCGCATCTACACGCTGCCGGACGTGCCGCCGCCGATCTACATGTCGGGGTTCGGCCCGGTGGCGGCGTCGCTGGCCGGGCGGATCGCCGACGGCTTCATCAGCACCACGTCCGACGGCGACCTCGTCCGGACGTTCCGGGTCTCGGGCGGCGAGGGCCGGCCGAGCCAGGGCGCGGTCAAGGTCTGCTACGGCACCGACCGAAGGCAGGCGGTCAAGACGGTCCACCGGCTGTGGCCCAACGCGCTGATCCCCGGTGAGGCCGGCCAGCTGCTGCCGCTGCCGCGCCACTTCGCCCAGCTGGCCGAGCTGGTCACCGAGGACATGGTGGCCGAGTCCATCCCGTGTGGGCCCGAGGTCGACACGCACCTGAAGGCGGTCAGGTCATACATCGAGGCGGGCTACGACGAGGTGTACGTCAACCAGATCGGCCCGGACCAGCAGGCGTTCTTCGACTTCTATGGACAGGAGGTCCTGCCACGGTTGCGCGAGCCGGCCTAGCGCCGCCGGAAGCGATTGAGAGCGGGTCGTTTAGTGCTCTCTTACACGGTGACTGATCTATGGGAAGCGGCCGGGGCGGCCGGGGGACGCCCCTGGTCGCTCCATCACGTGCGGAAAGGACGTGCTGGTGCAACTCCTGGAAATCTCGACCCGCCAATACGGAGGGCATGCCGTGGTGGCGTTGCGCGGCGAGCTCGATCTCGCCGGCGCCTCCGGGCTGCGGGACCGGCTGCGAACGGCCTGTGAGCGGAACGCGGGCCGCGTCGCGCTCGACCTGACCGACTTGACGTTCATCGACTCGACCGGCCTGTCCATCCTGGTCGAATACCACGACAAGGCGCGGGCTGCGGGCGGGCGGCTGATCCTGGTCGCACCCCGCGCGGCCGTCCTGCGGATCCTCGACATCACGGGCCTCGACGAACGGCTGACGATCTGTGACCGCATCGAACAGGTCCCGGACGAGGCGGTGGTTCGGGACGTGGAGGAGTCCGTGACCGGCCCGCCGCCGCGGGCCGAGGAAGCCGAGGTATGACCACCACACGTACCGAACGCCCCCCTCGAGGAAGCCCCCTCATGTCCAACGAAACAACGACCGTGACGCGACACCGACCGCGCCGACCGGAGCGCGGCCGGCGCGGCCGGGTCGAGGCGCTGCTCGCCGAACTGTCCGAGCTGCCCGAGGACGACCCTCGCAGAGAGCGCATCCGCTCGCAGATCGTCGATGAGCACACGCCGATGGCCCGGAGCATCGCGCGCCGCTACGCGCACCGCGGCGAGCCGCTGGAAGACATCGAACAGGCCGCGTTCGTCGGGCTGATCAAGGCGATCAACCGATGGGACCCCGAGCTCGGCGAGAACTTCGTCGCCTACGCGGCGCCGATGATGACCGGTGAGGTTAAGCGGCACTTCCGTGATCGTACGTGGGGCGTGCACATGCCGCGGCGGCTGCAGGAGCTCAGCCTGGCGCTGACGCCGGCGGTGCAGGAGTTCGTCCGCAAGCACGGAAAAAGCCCGACCACGGCCCAGATCGCCGAGCAGATGGGCCTCACCATCGACGAGACGGTCGAGGTCATCGCCGCCTGGGACTCTTATCGGCCGGTCTCGCTCGACGCGCCGGCCTCCGACGAGCCCGACGCCCAGACGCTGGGCGACTGCGTCGGCGCCGCCGACCCCGAGCTCGACCTGATGGTGGACGGCCACGCGCTGCGGCCGCTCATCGACGAATTGCCGGAACGGGAGCGGAAAATCCTGCTGCTGCGGTTTTTTGGCAACAAGACCCAGTCGCAGATCGGAGAAGAGATCGGCATCTCACAGATGCACGTCTCCCGGCTGCTCAGCCGCAGCCTGGAGCGGCTGCGCGGCAAGTTGCTCGCCGAGCACTGATCCCGCCGACGGTCCCGGCCCGGGGGCGGGCCCGGGGGCGCCGGCGAGACATTCGGCGGGACATGAGGACATCCGCGCGGACATCCGCTGCCTATGCGGCTCCCTCGTCGTCGCCCCTGTCCTCCTCCGGCGCCTGCTTGCCGGTCCCCGTACGGGCGCGCTCGTCGTGATGGATCTCCTTGGTCGCGTCGTAGCGACGGTCCACGGATTCCGCGGCGCGATCAGCCAGCTCGGAGGCCGTCTTTTCCTGCTGTTCAGCGGCATCGCCGCCGGGCTCTGGCCCAGGCCGGCTCGGCATCTGCGACTCCCTTCTGCACGATCCGTACCCGGCCGTCGCCGGGCCGGTCAGGCCTCATCTTCCCGAGCCACGTGCTTGAAACACGGCGCCGGTCGGCGCACCCCGGCGATCGGCGCGCCGCCTCGACCGAGACTCGGTCCGGCGGCGCGGAGGGTGCGCGCCGGGTCAACGCCCGGCGACGATGTTCAGTTCGACTGTTCGGTGCGGGGCGCCGCTGCCGGCGCGGCGCCCGCGTTCACTGGTTGGGCCGGGCCGCGCTGATGTCGGCCAACGCCGAGCGGGCGTCCTTTTCGAGCGCCAGGTCGCCGAGCGAGATGATGCCGATGGCATGACCGTTCTCGAGCACCGGCAGCCGGCGTACGGCGCGCTCGCGCATGAGCTGGACCGCCTTGTCGAGGTCGTCGTCGGGGCCGATGGACACGGTCACGCTGCTGCAGATGCCACCGACCTTGGTGGTGCTTGGGTCGAGGCCGCTGGCGATGCCGCGGACGACGAGGTCGCGGTCGGTGACGACGCCCTGCAGTTCCTCGCCGTCGACCACGAGGACGTTGCCGATGTCCTCATCGCGCATCGTCCGCGCCACTGTCGCGAGGTCGAGGTCGGGCGACACAGAGGTCGGCGAGCCGGTCATGATATCGCGCACTTTAGTCGCCATTTTTTCGCTCCTTGATGCGTGTTTTTTCGTTGCCAAGGGCGGCCCTACCCGGCGAACGGCGGCTCATTCGCCGCACGTCCGCCCGATGGGTGTGCTACCAGCGATACCAGCGCCGGCGAGGTCCGCCGACGGTACCGCCGGCGCGGAACACGAAACCCAGCAGCCACAGCACCAAGACGATGAGCGCGGCGATCCACAGCGCTTTCACGACGAATCCGAGACCGCCCAAAATAAGCGCAAGCAGTAGCACGGCGATGACAATCATCATCGCGGATCTCCTTTTCTGTCGGGCGACCATCTAATGCCCGCGGGACGGGCGGCAAACCGGTGCCCGTCCCGCGGTCGGCCGGACGCTCGCCTTGGGTCACCGCCGCAGCACCGGATCGAGCACGCCCCGGTAGCCGTGCAGCACGACGCGCAGCCGCTCGGTGTTGGCCTTGTCGTCCCGGTCGCCGATGCCTTCGCGGCGCTCGATCAGATCGCGCCGGCGGGCGTCCACCGTGCGCGCGACCTCGGCCGCGACCTCCTCGGCCAGTTGCTCGGCGCGCCGGACCGCCTCCCCGGGATCGTCGACGAACGACGCCTTGATGGCGTCCCAGCGCCGCCGTAGCTCCTCGGCGTGGCCGGGCTCCAGCAGCGTCGACGATCCATCGGCCGTACCGGGAGCGGCCGGCTCTGGTGCGGCGTTCTCGGGGGTCGCGTTCTCGGGGTTCGCGTTCTCCGGCGCGCCGCGGGCGGCCGGCGAGCCGGCGTGGGCGAAATCGTCTTCGACCTCCTCGGCCTTGCGTTCCGCCGCCGGCGGCGGGCCCGGCCACTGCTTGGACTCTGTGGGCTCCCGGCCGGGTTGTGCGGCCGCCATCACCGACCACCTACCTTTTCGGTCCGGGCGTCGTCGTGCTCACGGCCGGCGGCGCGGCTCCAGCCGCCGAGCAGTCCGCCCGAACGCCCGCCCGAATGTCCGCCGGTACGTCCGATGGACCGTCCGTCGAGCAGGTCGTCGAACACGGCGCGATAGTGCATCAGCGCCTGCCGCAGATCCTCGGTTGAGACGCCGTCGGCGACGGCGCGCGAACCGATGTCGCGGGCCATGCGATAGTGGCCGACCGCGCGCGTGCGTCCGACGGAAAGGTCGGCGAGCCGCTGGTCGTGGCCCTCGTCCGGGTATCCCTGGTCCCTCATGATCGACGTGATCAGCCGTTCGGCCTCGCCCGCGGCGGCGCGCGGGTCGTCGACGAAGCGTTCCTGGATGGCCGTCCACTCCGCCTGGTAGCGCTCGCGCGCCTCCGGTTCGAGCGGACGCAGGTTCAGCTTCCGGTGCCGCTCCTCACGAGCCAGCAGCTCGCGCTCGGCCTCCGCGTGGCTTTGGTGCGCCCGTACGGCATGGTCGTATTCGTCGCCGAACCGCATCCGCAGCCGTTGGCGTTGTAGCTGGGGCCGGGCGAAGACAAGGCCCACGAGCGCCAGCGCGATGATCGCGACGACGATCAGGGCGATGATTCCGGGAGACATGACTTCCTCCGTTCTGAATCTGTAACCCACGCCTCTGCCCCGGCAAAAAGCGGCAAAACCGAGTTCATGGTTTGGGAGGGTCGCGCCGGACCGGCCGCCGCAGGGTGTCGACCGGGCTCTGGCGGGAAGGGGGAGCATCCAGCATCGGCATCCGGAGAAGGGAGTCTCGCGATGAAGGCCGTTGTCTGGCACGGCGTGGGGGACATCAGCCTGGACGACGTGCCGGAACCCACCTTGGACGAGCCGGCGGACGCGATCGTACGGATCACCGCGAGCGCGATCTGCGGCACCGACCTCCACTTCGTGCGCGGCTCGATGCCGGGAATGCGGCCTGGCACGATCTTGGGTCACGAGGCGGTCGGCACCGTCGAGGCGCTCGGGCCCGAGGTAAGGAACTTCTCCGTCGGCGACAGGGTCGTCATCCCCTCCACGATCGGCTGTGGGCGGTGCGTGTACTGCCGGGCGGGCTACTACGCCCAGTGCGACATGGCCAACCCCAACGGCCGTGACGCCGGAACCGCCTTCTACGGCGGTCCTGAGTCGACCGGCCCCTTCGACGGGCTGCAGGCCGAGTACGCCCGGGTGCCGTTCGCACACACCAACCTCGTGGCGATCCCGCCCGGGGTGAGCGACGAACAGGCGCTGATGGTCAGCGACATCTTCCCCACCGCGTGGTTCGGGGCGCGGCTGGCCGAGGTCGGCAGCGGCGATGTCGTGGTGGTGCTCGGCGCCGGCCCGGTCGGGCAGCTGGCGGTGCTGTCGGCCCGGCTCCAAGGAGCCGGGCGGGTCCTCATCGTCGACGGCAACGCCGATCGGCTGGAGACCGCCAAATTGCAAAACGCCGAGACCATCGACTTCAACGCCGAAGACCCCGTCAAGGTGGTCGAAGAGCTCACCGGCGGTATCGGCCCGGACCGGGTGATCGAAGCGGTGGGCGTCGACGCGCGGCGGCCCGTGGGCGGACCGGCGGCGCATCAGGTCGGCGACGCGGTCGCCGCCGAGTTCGAGCGGGAACGCGAGCAGGCGGCCCCCGAGACCAACATCCAAGGTTCGCAGTGGGTGCCGGGCGACGCCCCCAGCCAGGCGCTGCGCTGGGCCGTCGAGATGGTCGCCAAGGCCGGCACGATCGGCATCGTGGGCGTCTACCCGCCGCAGCATACGAGTTTCCCGCTCGGCGCCGCGATGAACCGCAACCTGACCATTCAGGCCGGCAACTGCAATCACCGCAGGTACGTGCCGGGGCTGCTCAGCAGGATCGCCACCGGGTCCGCCGACCCGACCACGATCCTCAGCCAGCAAGAACCGCTGCCGTCGGCGCTGGCGGCCTACGAGGCCTTCGACCGCGCGCTGCCGGGCTGGACCAAGGTCGTCCTCGAACCGACCGCATGAGCGACGCCGGATCCCGCTCGGGCAAGGCGAGGAAGGACCTCGGATGAAGCTCCGTCCACCCGATCAAGCGGCGGCGCTGCTCGGCGCCTTCGCCGTCTTCGGCGCCCTGCCGTACGCGGAGGAGACGCGCCGCTGCCCGCGGGCCCGGCCGACCCTCAAGCCTCAGCCGGAACCAGCGGTGCCGGCCACCGATACGCTCAGACGTTCGGCGGAGCGGCGCTGACGTCGGCCAGGGCGGACCGTTCGTCGTGCTCGAGCGCCAGGTCGCCGAGCGACAAGATCCCGATGGCCTGCCCGTCCTCGACGACGGGGATGCGTCGCACCGCGTTTTCGCGCATCAGCCGCACCACCGTGCCGGTCGGCTCGTCCGGGCCGACCGTCACCAAATCGGCGCTGCAGATGGCGCCCAGCGTGGTGGCGGCCGGGCTTTTGTCCTCGGCGATGGCACGGATCACGATGTCCCGGTCGGTGACCAGCCCGCGCAGCCGGGTCTCGTCGTGGACCAAGACCGCCCCGATGCCCTGGTCACGCATTCTCTTGGCCGCCTCGGTCAACGGCGTTTCGGCCGGCAACGCGACCGGCGCCGGCGTCATGACCTCGCGTGCCTTGTGCGCCATGGATCGGCTCTCCTCTCTCCTCGCGCCTTGTCAACGGCGGCCTACCCCGGCCGGACACGGCCAATCGAGGAGGCTAGAGTCGGGGCGCGAGCGGGAACCGGAGCGATGATCATGAGCAACGTGCAGGCATTGGTGTTCGACGTGTTCGGCACGCTCGTCGACTGGTACTCCCCGATCACACGGCTGGCCGAACGGATCGGCGCCGAGCGGGCCGTGCCGATCGACGGCGGCCGGCTGGCCAGGGCGTGGCGGAGCCGGTACCGGCCGGCGATGGACACTGTCCGGTCCGGCGCCCGGCCCTGGTGCAACTTCGACGAGCTGCATCGCGGGACCCTCGCCGAGGTGCTGGCCGAGATGAACCTCGCACTGGCCGAGCCGGACCGCGACCGGCTGGTCGCAGAATGGCACCGTCTGGACCCGTGGCCGGACACCGTCCCCGGGCTCGCCACGCTGGGCACCCGCTTCATCACCGGCACGATGTCCAACGGACACGTCCGGATGCTGGTGGACCTGGCCAGGCACGGCGGCATGCGGTTCGATGTGATCTTCTCCGCCGAGCTGGCCGGCACCTACAAGCCCGACCCGAGCGTCTACCTCACCGCGGCGCGGCTGCTCGAGCTGCCGCCCGAGCAGGTCATGCTGGTGGCCTGCCACGAGAGCGATCTGGCCGGCGCCGCGGCGGCGGGGCTGCGCACCGCGTACGTGTCCCGGCCCGCCGAGTGGGGGCCGGGCGGTGCCGGGTCCCGGTCCGCACCGGCGGCCGTCGACGTCGCGGCGGCCGATCTGATCGACTTGGCCGGGCGGCTCCCGGCCTGATCGGCGGTCACCGCGCTCGGCCGGCCGTCCGTCGCCTCCGCGAGCATGCCGACCGCCGAGCACAGCCGGCCCCGGCCCGCCGAGCGCGGCTATTCACCGGCGTTCGCCGACGCCGGCGGCGGGCTCCAACGCCATCGGCGCGAGGTACTCATCGGCCGGGCCGCGCTCCCACCATGCGCCGGTCGCCCGGCGCTCGGTCCAGGTGGTGAAGCGGTAGCGGCACAGCCGGGCGCGGACGAACTTGGGCGGGGCGTCGGGGAAGGGGTTGTGGCGCAGCAGCCGCAGCGTCGTCCGGTCTCCTTCGAGCAGCTTGCGGGCGAACGGCACGAGCCACGACCGGGCATACAGCGGCGACAGGCTCGCGAACCACATCAGCCAGTCCAGCCGCAGGTGGTAGGGCGCGATCTGCG
>OBLR010000069.1_pt1 | contig 17357 bp, 15 predicted proteins | sample 1519891 | NCBI WGS metagenome assembly OBLR01 (sample SAMEA3113583, study PRJEB22503) | soil metagenome | reverse complement strand
TCATGGCCGAAGACGCCGCGTAACCGAAGACGCCGCGTAACCGAAGACGCCGCGTAACCGAGGACGCCCCGGGCCGGGGACGGCCTGGGGCGGGGGGCCGGGGGCGCCGTCCCCCCGGCGCTACTCGAAAGCGGCAGCGGGTGGGAGACTGCGGGTATGGCTCACGAGCACGAAATAGACCCGGCTTGCGCCGTGGCGCACGGCGTCGCGGTCCCGGACTCCGACGCGGTCGCGCACGGCTTCGCCGCCGCCGAGGTGAGCAAGCGCACGCTGGTCGCCGTGTTCGCCTCGCCGGTGGCCGGTTTCCTTCTGCGATTCGGTGCCGACCTGGGGTTTCGCACGCTGCTGCTGGAGCCAGACGGCGACCGCGCCGCCGGGCTGCGCGACACCGGAGCCGAGGTGGTGGCCGCGCCGCCGGTCGAGCTCGACGACACCACGGACGTCGTGGTCACCGATCACCATCGTGCCGAGCTCGGCGTCATGCTGCGCGACGTGCTGAAGCGACGGGTCCGCTGGGTCGGCGTGATGGGCAACCCGCGGCACGAGGGTCCGCACGTGCGGGCGCTCACCGAGCTCGGCGTGCCGGCCGCGGAGATCGCCCGGGTGCACCGGCCCATCGGCCTCAACATCGGCTCCCGCACCCCACCGGAGATCGCCGTCGCGACCCTGGCCGGCTTGATCGCCGACCGCACCGGAAGCCCGGGCGGTTTCGACTTTCGCTCCTGAGGGTCGCCCCGCCGCCCCCGGGGCCACGGAGCGTGCTCGCTCACTTGCTCAAAACAAGCGTGCTCCACCAGATCAATCACCGATGCGTAGAATCGTCGGCATGGCAAGGAAGCGGACGTATGGGCAGTATTGCGGCCTGGCCCACGCGCTTGAGATCGTCGGCGAGCGCTGGGCGTTACTTTTGGTCCGAGACCTCATGCTGGGGCCGAAGCGCTTCACGGATCTGCGCGTGGGCCTGCCGAGGATCCCCACGAACGTGCTGTCGGCGCGGCTGAAGGAGCTGGAGCAGGCGGGCGTGGTGCGCCGCCGCACGCTCCCCCGGCCGGCGGCGTCGGTCGTCTATGAGCTGACCGAGTACGGTGCCGAGCTCGAAGAGATCCTGCTGCGGCTCGGCCGCTGGGGCGTGCGCACGCTCGGTGAGCCGGGGCCGGACGACATCCTCACCGTCGACGGTGAGATCTTGGCGCTGCGCGCCACCTTCCGGCCGGAGCGCGCTCGCGGCATCCGCACGAGCTTTGAGCTGCGCATCGGCGCCGTCGTCGTGCACGCCATCGTCGACGACGGCACGCTCAAGCCGGGGGAGGGGCCCCTGGCCGGAGCCGACCTGGTGCTGGAGATGGCCGAGATCGACGCGCTCAGGCCGCTGCTCACCGGCGAGGCCGGCCCCGGCGACGCGATCGAGAACGGGACGGTGCGGCCGCACGGCGACCTGGCGGAGTTCGAGCGCTTCCTCGACATCTTCAGCGTGCCCACCGCCCCGGCCGTGGTACCGGCCTGAGCTGCCTGAGCGGCATGCCGACGCACCCGATCCGACCCGCGCCGAGGAACCTCGGCCGGCGCCGGTGCATCTAACCCGGCATGTCTTTGTTCGACGTCCTCCCCACGATCTTCAGCGGCTTCTTTTCCTTCGTCGTCATCCTGGTGGTCGTCGTCGTGGTCGTGGTCATACGCCGGGAACGCCGTCGCGTGGCGGCCCTGCAGGCGTACGCCGCCCAAGCGGGCTGGCAGCCGATCACCGGACCGGCTCCGGAGCCGGTCGCCCGTGACGCCAGGTCGCGCCGCTGCAAGCTCGCGCTCGGCGCGCAACGGGGACCACACCACCTATGGATGGTCTGGCACCAGTGGACCGAGAGCACCGGCTCTGGACAGACCTCGAGCTCGAGAACGCGCAACCGCACCCGCTACTACCTTTGGCTCGGCCCCGCTTATCCAGACGTCTCGGTGCGCCGCCGCACCGGCATCGGTGCGTTCTTCAAGCCGGTCCGCGGCGTCGGCACCGCAGACGCCGCATTCGACAAGGCGTTCCTGGTGCGCCCCGGCGACTCCCACGAGCCGCTGCGGCTGCTGACGCCGCCGCTGCGAGAGGCGATGCTGGCCGGGAGGCTGCCGGTCTGGGCGATCAGCGGCGGTGTGCTGATCACCTCGTACGACGACATGCCGCGAATCGAGAGTCTCCAGCTCCGCGCCGACGGGATCTGCTACGTGGCCGACGCGCTCGGACGAGGCTAGGCGCGCTTCGGCGGCTCAGGCGCACGCGGGCTCAGTAACCGCCCCCGCCGTAGCCGCCGCCCGTGCTTTCGCCCGAATCGGATCCCCCGGACGACGTCGAACCGGACGAACTGGATGAACCGGACGAGCCTGCGGAGCCGGACGAGCCCGCGGAACCGGCGCCACTGGACGCGGCGGAGGTATTGGCCCTGGCCTTCGTGCCGTTGGCGGCGGCCGCGAACCACTTGCCCTCCAGTCCATGGCCCTTCCAGATGCCGGCCTTGGTGTCGCCGGAGTAGGTGTACAGCGGCCAGCCGCGTAGGGTCAGCTGCCAGGTGCCGTCAGCCCGCTTGATCCGGCCGAGCAGCGTGGCGTCGAAGCCCTTGAGCACCAGATTGGTGGTCTGAATGGTGACCGGCGGCCACATCTTGGCGCAGGCGCCCAGGCACTTGGACGCCGGCGGGGCCGCCGTGTCGTCGTCGAAGCGATAGACGGTCATGCCGGCGCCGTTGACCATGATCCGGCCGAGTTTTTTGGTCGACTGGGTCATGAGGGTCCATTTGATCTTGACTGGGGCGGGGGCCTGCGTCGACTGGCCGGCGGCCTGAGCGGCGTCGGCGCCGTCCGACCCGCCGGATGAGTCAAGGCCGGTTGACGCTGATCCGTTGCTGAAGCCGCTGCAGCCGGCGAGCAGCAGGGCGGCCGCCGTCGCCGCGGCTCCGGTCAAGGCGAGCCGACGTTGGGTTCTCATCCTCGTTCCCTTCCCGCGGGCCGTCCCGCCGCGGCGGCCGACCGATCCGTATCAAGGACTGGGGGTCGTACGCCGTGCGGGGCTCGTGCACAAGCCCCCGCTCTCTCGTGCCGCGCCATGGTTTTTGTGACCAGAGTGGCGGCTTGTGCACAAGCTCTCGGGTTTCAGTACGCCGCGCGTCGGTACGAGGTTCAACGAAAGGGAAATCCCGCCCGGCTCAAGGCGGCGGAACGGCCCTGGCCGCGCGAGCCCACGCGGCCTCAGGCCGGCGTGATGTTCTGGTCATGTTGAACGCCTTGATCGCGCCGGCCAAGGCCGGTGCGAGCCCGGTGCCGGGGCCCGCGCGGGCCGCGCGCCGAGGTCACGCGGCCCCATGTCGGCGGGTGGCTCAGCCGCTCTTGCGGCGGAACGTCCGCCGGCCGCCGGCCGGGCCATGCCTGCCGTGTACCTTCGATGAGTCCTTGGCGCTGTCCTCCGCCCGCTTTTCCGCCTGCGCGTTCTTGCGCTCCAATGCCTCGCGGAACTTCCGTTTGACGTCGTCTTCGGTTTCGGGCTCGGGTTGACCTGCCGATCCTGATGCGGCGGCCGCCATCAGCACCTCCTGCGCTACGGCTGGTGAAGTCCAGCCCCGGACACCGCGGAGATGTCCCCCGTCGGTGCGGTCCCTACGTCCCTACACAGAATTACCCAGTGTCCCACCGCGCACCAATGGGTTTTCCCCGGGGCGCGCGGCGCCAGGCCGTCCGCGTCGTCATCGGCGCGATCGACGGTCGAAACGAAGGCGGAGGGAGTCCGGCCATGCCGAACGAAACGGTGGCGACGTAGTCCGCTGCGCGCCAGACCTGAGTCTTCGGACAGTAAAGGCAAGGTCGGGAGCTATCGCCCAAAGCATGATCGCAAGGCTCCGGCCCGGAGGACAGCACGTTGGAAGGTAAAGAATCCACCCCAGCCCTGCCGGTTTTCGGACAAGTATGTTTAGGCTTGAGGCAATGCCTTAAATGAGCAAGCCTCGCCTTTTCTGGAGGCTCACCATGTGCCCACATCTGCCCCCATGCCCGCCCTCGCACGCGTACGACCGGGAGGCCGCGCGCGTCGTGGCCGCCCATCCCGAACAGGGCTGGAGCCTGCTGTGCAACGGCGTCGTCCTCTTCGACGACACGGGTGAGCTGCTGCCCGACGGCGAGGTCATCGCGCCCCATCGCCCCGTCGGCGCCCCGCCTTGGCCGGCGGGCGCGCCGCGTCGGTGATCGGTTCGCGGCGCTCCTGCCCTGGTAGTGCCTCCGCATATGGTCATACCACGTTGCCGGCTCCGGCAGAATTGGAGGTGAACCACCGGTTGAGGCCGGTGCCCGGTGAGAGGCGTTGGTGGTGACGCGTACGGGCGGGTTGTTTGCCCCGGCGACCAGCTTCGTCGGCCGCCAGGCCGACATGGCCGATGTCGAGGAGCTGCTGCGGCGGTTCCGGCTGGTGACGCTGACCGGCGTCGGCGGCGTGGGCAAGACCCGGCTGGCGATGCGCGTCGCGGCGCGGCTGCGCCCGGAGTTCCCCGACGGCGTCTGGCCCGTGCGGTTGTCGCCACTCCAGGACCCCGAGCTGCTCGGCCATACGATCGCCGAAACCCTAGGCCTGGTGGACCAGGTGCTGCGCCCGCAGCTCGAGGTGCTCGGGGAGTTTTTGGCCGATCGGCGGCTGCTGCTTGTCCTCGACACCTGCGAGCACATGATCGACGAGTGCGCCACCATGGTGGAAGAGCTGCTGAAGACCGCCCCCGAGGTGCGCATCTTGGCCACCAGCCGGCAGCCGCTCGACGCGCCGGCCGAGATGGTGCGCGTGCTCCAGCCGTTGGCGCCGGCCGAGGCGGTCGAGCTGTTCATCGATCGCGCGGCCCAGGTGGTGCCCGATTACCGATCCGACACGAAAGATCATGAGGTCGCGAAGACGCTGTGCGGTCGGCTTGACGGCCTGCCGTTAGCCATCGAATTGGCCGCCGTCCAGCTGGGTTCGATGACCGTGGCGCAGATCCTGGCCCGGCTGGAGGATCGGTTCGAGCTGTTCGGCGACGTCGACCACGCGGAGCCGCGCCATCAGACGCTGCGGACCACCATCGGATGGAGCCACGAGCTGTGCGCGCCGCTGGAGAGATTGTTGTGGGCTCGGCTGTCGGTGTTCGCCGGCGACTTCGATCTCGAGGCGGCCGAACATGTCTGCTCGGACGGGCAACTGCCCGGAGCGATCATCAGCGCCATCCTCCTCGATCTCGTCGACAAGTCGATCGTGGTCAAGACCGACACCCCCGCCGGGGTGCGCTACGGCCTGCTCGACCTCGTCCGCGCGTACGGCGCGGACTGGCTGCGTGAGCTGGGCGAGGAGGGCACCCTCCGGCGCCGGCACCGCGACTACTACCTGGCCCTGGCCCGGCGTGGTGACGCCGAGTGGCTGGGTCCTGACCAGGTGACGTGGCGCGAGCGCGCGGTGCGCGAGCACAACAACTTCCGGGCCGCCCTGGACTTTTGCCTGGCCGCGCCCGAGGGCCACCTCGCGCTCGAACTGGCCGCCGCGCTGTGGTTCTTCTGGTTCCCCTGCGGGTTCTTGCGCGACGGCCGACATTACCTGCAGCGCGCTTTGGCCCAAGACGGCGAGCCCAGCCCGGCCAGGACCAAGGCGCTGCTGGCGAGTTGCAACGTCGTGCTGAGCCAGGGCGAATACAACGAGAAGCTGCTCGCCGAGTGCGGTGCGGCGGCTGCCGAGCAGGGCGACGTCGGCGCGCAGGCGGCCGTGCACTACATGACCGCCGGCGCCGCGTTCCTGCGGGGAGACCTGACCCGGGCGGTGGGGGAGTCCAAGCGGGCGGTCGAGTTGGAGCGCGGCCGCGGCGAACAAAGCTTCGCGTTGCTGCACGGCCTGGGCATCTGGGCGCTGGCGCTCGTGGCGCAGGGCGAGATCAAACGTGCCGTGACGTTGCTCGAAGAACTGCGCGCCGAATGCGACAGCCGGGGCGAGCTGTGGATGCGGTCCACCGGAGACTACGTTCGCGGGCGGGCCGAGCTGGCGCGCGGCGAGGTCGAGACCGCGATGGCGTACGCGCGGGCGGCGCTCGCCGTCAAGCATCGCCTGCACGACCGGATCGGGATGAGCAGCGCCATCGACCTGCTGGCCGCGGCAACGGCCGCCGCCGGCGACGGATATCGGGCGGCCCGGCTGCTCGGGTTCGGCCACCAGGTGTGGCGGACCTTCGGGCTGCCGCAGCTCGGCGCCCCCGAGTTCGTCGCGGGGCGGGACTTGTGCGAACGCCGCGCCCGAGCGGCGATCGGCGACAAGGCCTACACCGCGGCCTTCCGGTCCGGCCTCGAAGGCGGCGTGGATGAGGGCATCGCCTACGCCCTCGGTCTTCTCGCCGAGTAGGGACGAAACGACCAAGAGCGGAGCCGCGAGGGCCGGCGGCGGCCGCCAGGAACGGCCGGCCCGGCCGCCCTGGCCGCCCCCGCCCTCAGCGCACCGGTGGCGCGGTGGGCGGGAGCAGCGACAACAGGTCGTCGACGCCGTCCAGCCGTAGGTGCGGGCGGCTCTGCGCGGGGAGCGCGGCGTATGCCTCGTCCCCGCCGACGCCGGTGCTGACCGCGATGGCGAGCGAGTCGCCGCGGTGCGCCATGGGTACCTCGAGCTCGGGGTCATCGCCCACCACCGCGAGTTCGGGCATGGCCACGCCGAGCCGGTCGGCCGCGCAGCGCAACATGTGCAGCGACGGCTTGCCGACGACCTCGACGGCGCAGCCGGTCAGGCTCATGATCATCGCCGAGATGGCGCGGGACGTGCCCAGCGCGCGGCCGCCCGCGGTGGCGAAGAAGATCGACGGGGAGCAGCTGTAGAGGGCGGCGCCGTTCCAGACGGCGTGACAGGCCGACTCGAGCGCCGGCATGGTGAACTCCGGGTACCAGCCGACGAGGACGGCATCGGCCGTCGGCCGGCCCGTGGGTGCGATGACCTCCACGCCGGCCGCCCACAGCGGATGGATCAGGCCCTCGTTGCCCAGCACCAGCACGCGCCGGTGCCCCTGCCGGGCGAACACCTCCACCGCACTCGTCGCCGGAGTGATCACCTCGTCGTCTTCGATGCCGAAACCGATCTCACGCAGCGCCCTGGCGTACTCCCGCGGCGTGCGCGTGGTGCCGTTGGTCACGACGACGTACGGGATGCCGCGCTCGCCGAGCCGGTCGGTGACGTCGATCGCTCCAGGCAGTGGCCGGAGCGCGTGGTTGTGCTGGTCGCCCAGCACCAGCGTGCCGTCCATGTCGAAAACGAATCCGCGGCTGGCGCGCAGGCGCTCGCGCAGCTGTGGGGGGACGCGGCGGTCAGGCACGGCGCTCCCGCGCGACGGGCGCCGCGTCCGGTGCCTCCGGCGCGGGGCGCGCGGGGGGCGCGTCCGGCGAGCGCGCGGAACGCAGCTCCAGCCGGAAGCCGGGTTTGTCGACGACGAGGTCGCCGACCCCGGGCCGGGTCCGCAGCGCGCGTAGCAAATCGAGCACTCCTTTGAGGTCTGGGTTGTAGTGCCGGTTCGCCGGCCCCGCTGCGAGCATCGCGTCCACCTGGTCGCCGGGCATGGTCGCCCGCAGTAGCAGCTCTTCGTCGGAGATTCCGGGCGCGAACCGCTTGCGCAGCTCGGCCGGCGGCAGCGGCGGTGGCTCGGCCCGCAGCTCATCGGCCCGGCGGCGGGACAGGATGCGGTCGCGCACGTTGGGGTCGACGGGCGCCGTCGGCCGGCCGAAGCTGCCGAGCACGTAACGGATCACCTGGTCGGGTACGTTGCCGTACCGCTCGGACCCGATCACGTTGTAGAGCGCCTGCGAGCACACGATCTGCGGGAACGGTGTCACCATGATCGGATATCCCAGCTCGGCGCGGACCCGTACCACCTCGTCGATCACCTCGTCGAAGCGGTCGGCGAGGCCGAGCTCGGCGAGCTGGCGGCGCAGCGTCGTCATCACCCCGCCCGCCACCTGGTGGCGCAGGAACGACGCGTCGTAGTCCTGGGGCGTCCCGGCGGGCAGGGACTCGGCGGCGGCGAGGCGGGTGAAGTAGCCGGCGACTTGGGCGAGCAACCGGTCGTCGATGTCGACCGTGTGCCCGAGCTCGCGCAGGTTGGCGACCATACGCTGCGCGTCCGGCAGCGAGCTGCCCGAGGCCAGCGGTCCGCAGGCGACCTGCAGCACCTCCACGTCGAGCTCGGCCGCGGCCAGGTAGGTCAACGGGGACAGCCCGATCGTGCAGTGCGCGTGCAGCTCCAGCGGCGTGCCGTCGAGCCGGGCGCGTACCGCCGGGATCAGCGTGCGCGCCCGCTCCGGCGCCAGCAGCCCCGCCGGGTCCTTGATGTAGACCCGGTCGATGTCGGGGCAGGCGGCCATCTGCTCGGCGAGATCCGCATAGTAGGCGTCGTCGTGCACCGCGCTGATCGTGAACGTCAGCGCCGCGACGATCTCCGCCGCGCCGGCGGTCCGCAGCGTACGGGCCGAGGCCCGCACCGCGTCCATGTCGTGCATCGGGTCGAGCACGATGAAGCGCGACAGGCCGGCGGCGATGAGCCGTTCGTAGGCCAGGCGCATCAGGTCCGGGTGCGCGGTCTCCCACGAGATGAAGCGGAAGCCGGTGCCGATGAACTGCAGCGGCGTGTTCGGCATGGCCGCGTGCGTCAGCCGGATGCGCTCCCAGGGATTTTCCCGATGGGTGCGCACCGCCACGCCCATGTGCGTGCTGGAGGTGAAGTCGAGGGCGCGGAAGCCGACCCTGTCCATGATCGGTGCGATCTGCAGGATCTGCGGCGTGGTGAGCCCGGTGGCGCCCCACAGGCTCTGGTTGCCGTCCCGGATCGAGACATCGAGCAGCTCGATGTCAGCCACGGCCCGCCCCCTCGCCGGCTCGCTCGCGGATTCGCTCGCTGTCGCGCCGCTCAAGGAACGCGGGGAACCACGCGGTGTCCACGCAGCCGGCGGCGAACTCCGGCCGCCGGGTCAGCTCGGCGAACATGGGGAGGTTGGTCGTCACCCCGTGGATCTCGCAGCGGGCCAGCGCACCGCGCAGCAGCGCCAGCGCGGCGGTCCGGTCGGCGGCGTGCACGATCAGCTTCGCCAGCAGCGAGTCATAGTGTGGGGGGATCCGCGTGCCGGCCTGCACGTGCGTGTCAACCCTGATGCCGTCGCCGGCGGGGAACACCGCCGCCGTCACCATGCCCGGGCTCGGCCGGAACCCGCGGGTCCAGTCCTCGGCGTTGATCCGGCACTCGATCGCGTGCCCGGCCGGCCCCGTGGCGTCCGGCCCCGTGGTGTCCGGTGCCGGGCGCGGCGGCCGGCCTTCGGCGATCGCGAGCTGCTCGGCGACGAGATCGACGCCGTATACCGCCTCGGTGACCGGGTGCTCGACCTGGATGCGGGCGTTCAGCTCCAGGAAGTAGAAGTCGGCACCGGCGACGAGGAACTCGACCGTGCCGAGCCCGCGGTACCTCAGCCGTTCACCGAGCGCGACCGCCGCGGCATGCAACGCCGCTCGCGTGGACGCGCCAAGGCCGGGCGCCGGCGCCTCCTCGACCAGCTTCTGGTAGCGCCGCTGGATCGAGCAGTCGCGCTCGCCGAAGTGGATGACGCGCTCGCCGTCGCCGGCGATCTGGACCTCGATGTGCCGGCCGGCGGACAGGAAGCGCTCCAGGTAGACGCGGCGGTCCGCGAAGGCCGCACCCGCCTCCGCCCGCGCGAGCTCGATCGCGTCCGCCAGCTCGGCCGGCTCGCCGATCTTCTTCATGCCGCGGCCGCCGCCCCCGCCGGCCGCCTTGACGAGCACCGGCCAGCCGATCTCGCCGGCCAGCCGGCGTGCCGACCGAAGATCGCGCACCTCGCCGCCGGGCAGCACCGGCAGCCCGGCGGCGACGGCGTGCTCGCGGGCGGCGAGCTTGTCGCCCGCGGCGGCGAGCTGCGCCTCGGTGGGCCCGACGAAGACGATGCCGGCCGCCGCGCAGGCCGCGGCCAGCCGCGGATTCTCGGCCAGAAACCCATATCCCGGGTGGATCGCGTCGGCGCCCGTCGTGCGCGCGGCGCCGAGCACGGCGTCGACGTCGAGGTAGCTGGCCGCGGGGTCGGCCGGGCCGATCAGGACCGTGTGGTCGGCCATCCGCGCGGGCAGGCAGTCGCGGTCGGCCGCCGAGCCGGCGGCAGGTCCGGATGATCCGGACCGCGATCTCCCCCCGGTTGGCGATGAGCAGCCGCCGCACCATCAGATCACTCCGGGACGACCAACATCAACACGGCGTCTCGTTCGGCGAACTCGACGTTGGCGACGCAGATCTCGACGACCGTTCCGCGAACGCCGGCGGGCACGGAGTTCATGAGCTTCATCGTTTCGATGATCCCGACCACGGTGTCTTCCACAACGGCGCTGCCGACCTCGACGAACGGCTCCGCACCCGGCCGCGGCGCCCGGTAGAACGTGCCGAGGAGCGGCGCCCGCACCTCGAGCAGCCCCTCCCGAGCCGGCCCCGCCCGGTCCGCCGTGTCAGCGGCGGCCGGCGGCGCCGGCGCCGCCGCCGGCTCGGCCGCCGCGGCGGGCCCGACCTCGGCGGGCGGAGACAGCACCTGCGTCGCCCGCGTCCACTCGCCGTCGCCCGTCCGGCGCAGCCACAGCCGGAAGCTGTCGGTCTCCAGCCGCAGCTCGGCGTAGGGCAGGCTGTCGAGCAGGCGCAGGATGTCTCGTACGTCGTCGTCGGTGAGGTTCAATCCGCGGCCCCCCGGTTGCTCAGCGCGTCGAGCACGTGGTCGAAGGCCCGGGCCTTCGGCGCGGCCGCCGGCGCCGCGCCGGCGCGGCCGGACCATACGGTCTCCGGGCGGCTTTGCAGCACGACGATGTTCGCGCCGGCCGGCAGGTCCCCGGCGATGGCCCACTCGATGTCCTGGGGTGCGCCGTAGTGGTCCTCCACCCGCCGGGCCAGCCGGACCAGCGCCCGCAGTTCGTCGGCGTCCAGACATGGGCGGGTGCGCAGGTCCTCGGGCACGTCCGTCGTCACCACCCCGGCACCGGCAGGGTCGCGCCGGTGCGCGCGGAGCTTCGCCGAGATGGTGCGCTTGATGATCTCGCCGGTCACCTTGCTGACGACGTAAGAGTCGGGAGTGACGTCGCCGCTGACGAGCGCCGAGCCCAGCCCCCAGCACGCCTCGACGGCGACCACCGAGCGGTCGCCGGTGGTCGGGCTGCGCGTGAACATCACCCCGGCGCAGCGCGGGTCGACCATGCGCTGGACGACGACAGCCATCGCGAGGCCGTCCTCGCCGTGCCCGCGCCGCAGCCGATAGATCACCGAGTGATCGTTGTAGAGGCTGGCCCAGCAGGCGCGGACGCGGTCGACCACCTCGTCCGCGCCGCGCACGCACAGGTAGGTGTCTTGCAACCCGGCGTAGCTGGCGTCCTCGCTGTCCTCGCCGGTCGCGCTTGACCGTACGGCGACGAGCGCGCCGGCCCCGAGGGCTCGGTACGCGTCGATAATCGCGGCCCGTACGTGGGCGGGCGGATCCGCGCTCGCGATGCGGGCGCGCACGCCGGCCGTGACCCGGGCGACCGCCGCGTGGTCGCCGGGCGGCAGGGCCGCGATCCGGGCGCGGGCCGCCGCCTCGGGGTCGATCGAGGCGAGCGTGCGCTCGTACGCCGCAGTCGTCACCACGAATCCGGGCGGCACCCGGATGCCGGCCCTGGTGAGCTCGCCGAGGCTCGCGCCCTTTCCGCCCGCCATCGGCCGGTCGGCCCGGCCGATGGCGGCGAAGTCGCGGATGAGATGACCGCCCATGGATCTCCCGTTGACCATCTGGTACGACGATCTCGCAAGCGGGCGCGCAACGGAAGAGCGCCGAGGAGTCAGGCGAACGGCGAATAGCCCGATGTGATGAATGCCCTGCGTTGAGTGCTGCGTTTGTGTCGTCCATTATGCCGCTGGTCGGGGCGGTCGCGCGCCTCCGCGCGGTGCGGGGCGGGACAGACCCGTTCAACCCTTTTGCCGACCCGAGATCCGCTTGACGACGTCCCGAGTGCGGTCAAGCATCGCCGCGAACGGTCCGGTCAGCAGGTTGGCGGTCGGCGACTCCACGCCGGGGTGCGGATGGGTGGGCGCTATCGCCTGGGCGGCCTTCACCGCGGCGGCCATCCCCTTGAGCTGTTGCTCGGTCGCCTCCTTGGCGATGTAGGGGAACTCTTCCTTCTCCTCATGCTCGGCATGTTCGATGACGGCGGTGCGCAGCGCGGCCAGCTTCTGGTCGAACTCGGGGCGGCCGGGGTCGATGTCCTCGAGCTGTGACAGCATCGTCTTGGCCTCGTTCTCCTCCGCCAGCCGGGCTTCGATGATCGTGGCGCCGCCGTCGATGGCGCGGCGGGCGTAGGGATGGACGATCTCCTCCTCGGCCGTCTCGTGCACCGCGAGGAGGCGGCGGAGCCGGTCGAAAGCGGCGATTCGCGCGTCGCCCGTCGTGGTCTGCACCTCTCCGAACAGCCTGCGGATCTCCTGATGCTGGCGAAGCAGCAGATCGACGACGTTGTTCTCCGGCATCGACTCCGGACGCTCGGTCATGACAACTCCTCGCATTTCGGGTTCCGAAAATGCGGCCATGCCCGAGCGGCGCGCTTGAAACCCGCGACAGGAGGATCGACGGCGGCGTTTGATCACGTTTAGGAGTTGATTTACCCCGGCATGGAAGACCTGCGGCGAGGGCGGGGTGGCTGACCGCACTAGCCGAGGATGCGGACGATGCCGCGGTCGCCGTCGACGCGCAGGCGCTGGCCGGTCTTGATGCGCTTGGTGGCGTGGCCGGTGCCGACGACGGCCGGCATGCCGTACTCGCGGGCGACGATGGCGGCGTGGGACATGGTGCCGCCGATGTCGGAGACGGCCGCCTTGATCTTGCCGAACACCGGTCCCCAGCTCGGGGCGGTGACGGGGCAGACGAGGATCTCGCCGTCGCGTAGCTCGCCGATCTGGTTGACGTCGCGCAGTACCCGGGCGGTGCCCTCGACCACGCCGGGAGAGGCGGCGTAGCCGTGGATCTCAAGCTCGTCGACGATCTCACTCGACCAGGCCTCGAGGGTCTGAGCGGTGACGCCCCACAGCATCTTCACGGCCGGGTCGTTGAGGGCCTCGGGCACCGGGCCGAGGGCGGGTGGCGGCGACCAGTCCCGCAGCTTGTCGAGCATGCTCCTGCGCTCGGCGATGATCGGCTGGAAGTGCGCGCCGCCGAGCACGGCGCCGCCCGCCGCCCAGGCCAGCATCACGTCGGTGAGCGCCTGGTCGACCTCGGTGTGGTGCAGGTGGAAGACGTCATCGGCGTCGGCCAGCACGCCGAAGCGGTGGAGCAGCTCGCCGAACCGCCGGATCTTCTGGAAGAACCGCGTCGTGAACCAGTGCTCGCAGTAGAACTTGTGATCTTCGACGTAAGGGAAGACGACCCGGCACAGGCCCAGCATCTGGTCGAAGGCGGCGCGCTCATCGTCGGACGTGAGCAACTCGCGGTATTCGGCCACGATGCGGTCGCGCTCGCGCTTGAGTTCATCGGTGGGACGCTCCAGGCTCTCGCCGGCGCGCACCAGCGCGATGTAGCGGGGGAGCGCGGCGAACGGCACGGTCAGGTCCTCGTTCCAGCTTCGGTGGTGGTGGTAGAAGCCGTCGCCGGTCGAGACGTGGAACCACGGATCGCGCGCCTCGTCGAGCCCGGCCAGCCAGCGCGCGCCGGCCGCGCCGCGGGAGCGCAGCGCCTCCAGGATCGAGGCGGGGTCGGTGCCCTCGGTGAACAGGTCGTCGACGCCCGCGTCGACGGCGAGCCGGGCCAGCCGTTTGAGCTCCTCGTCCGGCCGGTACATGATCACGTCGATGCCGGCCACCATGCGGGCGACGGTCTGGTCGGGGATCTCCGGAAAGGCCTTCTTGCAGAACTCGAAGAAGACCACGTACGCGCCGTACCCGAGCATGAGGAACTCGGTGTGGTGGTGCCACATCTTCGAGTAGAGGTCGAGGCAGCGATGATAGTTCTCGCGCACGTAATGGTTTTGCGCCACGCCGGTGGAGTTCTCGACGACGGCGATGTCCTCAAGGTCGGGCAGGGCGGGGATCTCGATCGACTCGATCTCGTCGATCAGCGCCCGCATGCGCGTCTTCCAGCCCTCGTAGAGACGGTCCCAGTTCTCGTAGTAGATGCCGGCGCGCCGGGCGAAGTCGGCCGCCCGGCGCTCGACCTCGGCCGGATCCAGGACCGGGATCGCCGTGATGTAGACCCGGCCGTTGACGATCCGGTGCTCGATGCCGAGCGTCGTCGGGAAGGAGAACACCCGCGCGGTGTTCGCGCCGATCGCGGTGTAGGGGACCTCGGCCGTGATGACGTCAAAGGCCGGCATCGGCTCGGGGAAGTGCATGGCGTTGTAGAACCAGAAGCGCTGGTCGTCCTCCGGTTGGAAGCGGGTGAAGTAGGGATACATCGAGCGCCAGCCCTCGGCGCCGGGCACATCGGTGATCTCCGACGGCAGTGGGAAGGCACGTGCTGTCGTCCCGGCATTTCCGGTCTGGTCCATCGCCGCCTCCAACGGGTGGGTCAGCCCATCGAGTAATCCTCATTTCGCTGCGCGTAGTCGACGAAGAAGTCGAGCGCGTCTGGGTTGGCCATCGCGTTGCGGTTGGCCGCGGTCTCCGCCGGCGCGCCCACCAGGATCTTGCGCACCGGCACTTCCAGCTTCTTACCCGTCAAAGTCGTGGGGATGGCGGGCACCTGGATGATCTTGTCGGGTACGTGTCGCGGCGTGTAATCGTGCCGCAGCCGGTCGCGGATGCGCCGCTCGAGGGCCTCGTCGAGGCGCAACCCCGGCCGCAGCTCGACGAACAGCGGCATGTAGAAGCCGCCGTCCGGCAGGTCGAGGTTGACGATGAGAGCGTCGTCGATCTCCTCCAGCTGGGCGAGCGTCCGATAGATCTCGGCGGTGCCGATGCGCACGCCATGCCGGTTCAACGTGGCGTCCGAGCGGCCGAGCACGAAGCAGCCGCCGCGCTTGTTGATCCGGAAAAAGTCGCCCTGCCGCCACACGCCGGGAAAGTCGTCGAAGTACGTCTCGCGGTAGAGCCGGTCGTCCTCATCGCCCCACAGCCGCACCGGCATCGACGGCATCGGTTCGGTGATGACGAGCTCGCCCAGCTCGTCGACGACGCTCTCGCCGCGCTCGTTGAAGGCGTACGCCGCGACGCCGAGCGACCGCGCCTGGATCTCGCCCGCGTACACCGGCAGCGTGGGCACCCCGCCGACGAGACCGCAGCAGAACTCGGTGCCGCCGCTGCCCGTGGCGACCCAAAGGTCCGCCTTGACGTTGCGGTAGAACCAGGCCGTGACCTCGGCCGACACCGGCGAACCCGCGGGCAGGATCGTGCGCAGCCGCGACAGGTCGTACGTCTTGCCCGGCACGACCCCGGCCTTTTTCATCAGCTCGACGTAGCTGGGGCTGGCGCCGAACAGCGTGGCGCCGGTCTCGGCCGCCAGCTCCCACAGCACGCCGGGGTCCGGATGGGCCGGGTTGCCGTCGTACAGCAGCGGACAGACTCCGATGAGCGGCGCGCTGACGATGAAGTTCCACATCATCCAGCCGGTGGTGGTGAAGAAGAACGCCCGGTCGCCGGGGTGCAGGTCCATGTGGAAGCTCTGCAGCATCATCTGCTCGAGCAAGATGCCGCCGTGGCCGTGCACGATCGCCTTCGGCAGGCCCGTGGTGCCGGACGAGAACAAGATCCACAGCGGATGGTCGAAGGCGACCTGTTCGAACTCGAACGTCTCCGCCGGCACCGGCGGGTGGTCGAGCAGCGCGTCCCACGGCACGGCGCGAGGTACCGGCGGGGCGGCGGAGGGGTCGAGGTAGGGCAGATAGACGACGTGCTCCAGGCCGTCGAGCGCCCCGATGATCTCGCGCAGCTCGCCGCGCCGGTCGAAGCCCTTTCCGCCGTAGCGGTAGCCGTCGACGCAGAACAAGACCTTGGGCGTGAGCTGCTGGAACCGGTCGAGCACGCCGCGCCAGCCGAAGTCGGGAGAGCAACTGGCCCACACGGCGCCGATGCTGGTCGTGGCGAGCATCGCGATCACCGTCTGCGGGATGTTCGGCAGGTAGGAGACGACCCGGTCGCCCGGCCGGACCCCCATCGCGCGCAGCCGGGTGGCGAGGACGCGGACCTGCCCGGCCAACTCCTCCCAAGGGACGCCGAGCAGCGGTGTCGTCTCGCCGCGGAACATCAGCGCGTCGGTCCCCGGCCGCTCGCCGCGCAGGAAATGCTGCGCGTAGTTGAGGCGGGCGCCGGGGAACCACTCGGCGCCCGGCATAGCACGGCGGCCGAGCACCCTGGTGTAGGGCCGGGACGCCTCAATGCCGAAGAAGTCCCAAACAGCGCCCCAGAAGGCCTCGAGATCGTCAACCGACCAGCGCCACAGCGCGTGGTAGTCGGGGAAGCGCAGCCCGCGGTGCTCCTCGAGCCATTTCGTGAACGCGGTCACGTTCGCGTACGCCACCTGATCGGGGCTTGGTGTCCACAGCAGTTCGCCCTCGTCCACCTGGCTGGAATCCGGGCCGGTCGCCGCCGCTCGCTCGATCATGGCGCGGTTCGTCCTCCTGCCGCTTTGCCGTGAGCTGGGGTCTTGATCTGGTCTGTTACGACAATCGCGCATGCGCGCCCGTTACGGAAGGGTGAAGTCGGACGCTTTGTCGCACGCCCGTCACATCACTCGCCGACCTATGGTGCCGGAACGTCTGCCGCGGCGTGCCGCCGGGGAGCCGCGCCGGCACAGTACGGCCCTCCTGCACAATATCCGCACGCCCTGGTCCCGGCAGCAGGGCAAACGAAAGCGGCCGGCGGCGAGCGCGCCGGAAAGCCGGTCGCGGCGGCGGCGAAACGGGCCGAATCGCATCCGTCTCCCACCCTGCGGCAGGTGATCTTGACACATCTTGTTCCGGTTGCCCACGCTTTTGCGGAGTATCCCGGAGGTGGGCGATGAGAGTCCGGCTGCTGTTGGAACCGCTGCACGGTGGCACGTACGACCAGATCCTGGCGCTTGCCCGAGCCACCGAGGAGGCTGGTTTCGACGCGTTCTTCCGCTCAGACCATTACCTCGGGGTGGAGCGTGAGGACACCGGCTACCGGCCGACCGACTCCTGGACCACCCTGGCCGGGCTGGCCCGAGACACGAGCCGGGTGCGGCTGGGCACCTTGCTGACGGCCAGTACCTTCCGGCTGCCGGGCGTGCTCGCCACCACGGTCGCCACGGCCGACGCGATGAGCGGCGGGCGGGTCGAGCTCGGGCTCGGCGCGGCCTGGTACGAACGCGAACACCAGAGCCTCGGCATCCCGTTTCCGTCGCTG
>OBLR010000068.1_pt1 | contig 17375 bp, 16 predicted proteins | sample 1519891 | NCBI WGS metagenome assembly OBLR01 (sample SAMEA3113583, study PRJEB22503) | soil metagenome | reverse complement strand
CCCCGCCTCCTCGAGATCCCGGAGGCCAGCGCCTCGAAGGACCCGAGCCGCCGTTCCGGCCAGGTCGAGGAACCAGCGGCCACCCCGCCGCTCCCGGATCGCCGTTCCCACTCCGCGCTCCACGGCGGCCAGGACCTCTTCCCCGACATGGTAGTGGCAGGGACCGATCGCCGGTCCGACCGCCCCGGCCAGTCCCCGTCGGTCGGGGAACAGGCCCAGCGCCTTGTTCAGGATCCCTCCGGCCAAGGCCCGCCATCCGGCGTGCACCGCCATCACGAGGTCGTCGGAGGCGACCACGATCGGGACGCAGTCGGCGACCAGGACCGCCAGTGGCGTCCGGGGGCGGCCGGTCAGCAGGATGTCCGCCGAGGGCGTTCGATCCGTCGGGAGGAAACCGTGACCCTGGCGGTCCCGCCCAATCCGGAGGACGCCGGTCCCGTGTACCTGCTTCGCCGCTGCGAAGCGGGGCACCTCCAGGGCCTCCACCGTTCGCTCCCGGTTCGCCTCCACCTTGGTGAGGTCGTCGCCGGTCCCGTATCCCAGGTTCAGGCTGGAGAACGGCCGCTCACTGACCCCGCCGGTCCGCTCGGTGAAGGCGGTCAGCACGCCCCGCTGCTCCAGGCCGGAAGCGATCAGGACGTGGACGTCCTGGCGAGTCCGTCGCCGCTCCATCGTGGGGTTCGTGGGGCGGAGAGAGCCTGCCGTCAAGGCGGGGGAAGGGCGCCTCGTTCGGCCCTCCCCGCTCCCACGTCTCGTCGGGGTGGCGGTCGCCCGCTACCCCTTTAGGAAATCGGGGATGTCCAGATCGTCGTCGTCGCCGTCACCGGTGGATCGAACGGCCGCCGGCGTCGGCGCCGCCGTCGGTTGGAACAGCTCGTCCTCCTCATCCGGCTCCTTGAGCAGCGACGGGACCGGAATCTCCTCTTCCAGCTCCTCGTCCTCACCGAGCACCGATGGCTGCCGCTGCCTGAACGACGGCGCCCGGAACTGCGGGCCCGCGACCTGATCGAACCCGGCCGCGATCACCGTGACCCGGCACTCATCCCCCAGGGCGTCGTCGATGACCGCCCCGAAGATGATGTTCGCGTCGGGGTGAGCCGCTCGGGTGATGGCCTCGGCGGCCCGGTGGACCTCATGCAGTGTCAGATCGGACCCTCCTGCCACCGACAGGAGGAGACCCTTGGCCCCCTCGATCGACGCCTCCAGGAGCGGAGAAGAGATCGCCCCTCTGGCGGCCTCCTCCGCCCTGCCCTCGCCGGTGCCCTGGCCCACGCCCATCAGTGCCGACCCCGCCTCGGAGAGCACCGTTCGAACGTCGGCGAAGTCCAGGTTGATGAGCCCCGGTGTGGTGATCAGGGCCGTGATCCCCTCGACACCCTGATAGAGGACCTGGTCCGCCATCCGGAAAGCGTCCAGCATCGAGGTCGCCTCGTCGGAGATCTGGAGCAGCCGGTCGTTGGGGACCACGATCAAGGTATCCACAGCGTCTCGGAGGTCGTGGATGCCGTTCTCCGCCTGGTTGGCCCGGTGCCTGCCCTCGAAAGAGAACGGCCGGGTGACCACACCGATCGTCAGGGCGCCCAGCTCACGAGCGACCCCGGACACGATCGGGGCGCCACCGGTCCCCGTACCCCCGCCCTCGCCGGCCGTGACGAACACCATGTCGGCACCCTTGAGGATCTCTTCGATCTCCGCTCGGTGCTCCTCGGCCGCCCGACGGCCGATATCCGGATCCGAGCCGGACCCGAGGCCACGGGTGGTTTCCCGACCGATGTCCAGCTTGACGTCCGCCTCGGACATCAGAAGGGCCTGGGCGTCCGTGTTGACCGCGATGAACTCCACGCCCTTCAGGCCGGCTTCGATCATGCGGTTCACGGCGTTGACGCCGCCACCGCCGATCCCGACGACCTTGATGACCGCCAGGTAGTTCTGCGGAGCCTGCATCATGCTGACCGCCTCCGTGTCCCTTCTCCACTTCGGCGTTCGGGGGGGCCCGCAACCTGCGGAAACGCCTGTCTTACCCTCAACTGGAGGTTAAACGTTATGTAAACCTCATCTACAGGCGGAGTACGTTACCGGATGCCACCGCCCATTGTCAAACGTGGGTCGCGATCAGGGCGACGGTGAGGCTGAGGGCTCCCGTCCCGGCGACCGCGGCTCCAGGGTGGGGGCATCGGGGACCCGAAGGTCGATCGAGGCCACGGGCAGCCCCTCGCGGCGGGCCCATCCCAGCATCCGGCTCAGGGCCCGGTTCTTGAGGGCCAGCTGGGTAGGTGGGCCATATCGGACCGTTCCTCCGCCGCGAAGCTCCAGAACGACCTGGCCATCCTGGGAGGCCGCGGCGGAGATCCCCCCGAGCAGCTGGGGCCCCATCGCGGCCACGACGCGCAGCGCGGGGGGCGGCGACCCAACCGACTCCCCGACAGGCCGGGCCGAGGCGACGTCGTCCACCCGTGGGAACCGCCGCGGCGGTTGGACCGGTCGGTCGAGCACCATCCCGTCGCGGGCCACCACCACGACGCCCGCCGGGTCCTGGAACCATGCCGTCGCCGTTCGCTCCACCACGCCAAGTACCAGCGTCGACGGGAGGTCGCGACTGACCACGACCTCGCGGACCCACGGGAGGGACCTCACCCTCTCGGCCACGTTCTCCGTGGAAAGCCTGATGAGGTTCTGCTCGTGGCGAACGCCCGCTGCCTCGACCACCTCGGCCGTGGACAGATGCCGGTTCCCTTCCACCTCGATCCGTCGGGTGGCGAACACCGGCGAGTTCACGATCCCCCATCCGCCCAGCCCCACCGCCAGCACCGACAGCGCCACGGCGCCCGCCGGGGACCGTCGAAAGCGGGGGTCCGCGATCCGCTCGCTCATCCCAGCGCTCCTACCAGATGGACCTCCGGCTCCAGCTCGATCCCGAATCGGTCGCTCACCCGCACCCGGAGAGACTCGATCAGCCGATACACATCGGCGGCGGTCGCCCCGGGGCCGGCCACGATGAAGTTCGCATGCTTGTCGGAGACTCGAGCGCCTCCCGCCGACAGGCCCTTTGCCCCGGCCGCCTCGATCAGCCGAGCGGCGTGGTCTCCGGGAGGGTTCTTGAACACGCTGCCGCAGTTCGGCTCCGCCAGCGGCTGCGTCGCCTTGCGCCACTCCCGGGCCTCGTCCATGTGTCGTCTGATCTCGGCCCGTTCGCCGGGGCGCAGTCGGACGGTGGCCCCGATGACGACCCCGTCCTTTGCCAGGGTCGAATCGCGGTACCGGAATCCGGCATCCTGGGCCCGGATCACCCGAGGGCCTCCGTCGTCGAGGTGGAACAGCTCGACCGACTCCACGACCTCGTCCAGTGAGTGACCGTGAGCGCCCGCGTTCATCCGAACCGAGCCCCCCAGCGAGGCCGGGATGGCCACGCCGAACTCGAGCCCCGCCAGCGAATGCTGGAGGGCCACCCCGGCCAGCGCGGGCAAGGGCATCGCCGCTCCGGCGGTCAACCGGTCTCCGTCTCGGGCAGTCCACCGGAACGACCGGCCCAGGCGCAGCACGACCCCGGGGAACCCTCGATCGGACACGAGCAGGTTCGAGCCCTTGCCGATGACCAGCAGAGGGACACCCTCCCGGAGCGCCCGGCCGACCGCCTGGAGGTCCTCTCCCGACTCGGCCTCGACGTACGCGGCGGCCGGCCCCCCCAGCCGGAACGAGGTCAACGGCGCCAGAGGGAAGTCGAACCGGACCCGGTCACCCAGCGCCTCCCGAAGGATGCGCCGGGCAGCCTCCGCTGCCGGGCCGATCGACTTACCCACCGGCCACGTCCTGTCTCATCAGCGCCAGGGTCTCCTCGGCGACCATGGTGATATCCCCGGCCCCCATCGTCACCACCAGGTCACCCATCCGGACCTCCCGAGACAGGAACGCCGCGACGTCCCGCCGGCGGGGAAGGTAGATGGCCCGCTTCCCCGGAACCACCTCCACCAGCGCGTCGACCAGAAGCTTTCCCGACACACCCGGGACCGGCAGCTCTCCCGCGCCGTACACGTCGGTCAGGACGACCATGTCAGCTCCGGCCAGGCTCTCCCCCAGCGGTCGCCACATCGCTGCCGTCCGCGAATACCGATGAGGCTGAAACACCGCCACCACGCGCCGATCCCCGTCGGCCCGGGCCGTGGCCAGCGTGGCCTCGATCTCCGTGGGGTGGTGGGCGTAGTCGTCGACGAACGCCGCGCCCCGGGCCTCACCCCGATGCTCCCAGCGCCGCCGAACTCCGCCGAAACCACGGAGGGACTCCGCGGCGGCGCGGGGAGGAACCCCCAGCTTGGCCGCGGCGGCCACCGCCCCGGCCGCATTGGCCAGGTACTGGCGGCCAGGCACGGGGAGCACGAGCTCCCCCACCCACGGCTCGACGTCCGGGCCGGAGCTTCGGATGACGGCCCGACTTCCCCGAAGCGTGGCCTCCAGGTCCTCCACCCGGACGGCCGCGTCCTCGGATCGCCCGTACCACAGCACCGGGGTCCCGGCCGTCTCGACGACACGGCGAGCGCCGGGGTCGTCGGCGCAGGCCACGACGAGCGGCGCCCGTCGGCAGAACGCCACGAACGCCGCCTCGACGACGTCGCGGCTCGGATAGAAATCCAGGTGGTCATCTTCGACGTTCGTGACCACGGCCACGTCTGGCTCCAGGAGCAGGAACGAGCCGTCCGACTCGTCCGCCTCCGCCACGAAGATGTCGCCGGCACCCGATCGAGCGTTGCTGCCGCTCTCGTTCAGGTCGCCTCCCACGAGGTAGGTCGGGTCGAGCCCGGCCTCCTCCAGGATCACCGCCAGCATCGACGTCGTGCTGGTCTTCCCGTGGGTCCCGGCCACGGCAACGGCCCGTCGCTCCCGCATCAACGCCGCCAGGACCTGGGCCCGAGCGAGGATCGGGATCCCCCGGCGACGGGCCTCGATCACCTCGGGATTCGAGTCCGGGATGGCCGTGGAGACCACCACGGCGTCGGGCCGGCTCAGGTGATCCGCCGCGTGTCCCACCCGAACGTCGGCACCGATGGACCGCAGCTGGACCAGGGGAGGCGTTTCCTTCAGGTCCGTTCCAGAGATCCCAACGCCCCGAGCCAGAAGGAGCCGAGCCATGCCGCTCATCCCGGCGCCCCCGATGCCGACCATGTGGAGCGATCGCAGCCCGACCAGGTCGGGGACGGGGAGGGTGGGAATGCTGCCCGGAGGCGGAACGTACTCTTTCACCGCCGCTCCATCATCCCGTCGCGTTCACCGCCACGTCGGCCACCGCATCAGCGGCCTCCGGTCGACCGAGACGCTGTGAGCTTCGGCTCATCGACAGCAGCCGTCCCGCATCGTCGAGGATCGAGACGATCCTGCGTCCGAGGGCCTCTCCGGTGGCGGCGTCGTCGAGCACCACCACTGCCGCTCCGGCTCGCTCCAGCGCTCGGGCGTTGGCCTCCTGATGCCGTCCCGTAGCGTAGGGATACGGGACCAGGATCGAAGGGAGCCCGCACACCGTCAGCTCGGCCACCGTGGTCGCCCCCGCCCGACAGAGAACCAGGTCGGCCACGGCGTAGGCCAGCTCCATCCGATCGAGGAACGGGGCCGTCCGGACCAGCAACGCTCCGGACGGCGGACGTCGGCGGCGCACCTCGTCGTGGTGCCGGGGCCCCGTCAGGAGCAGCAGTTGCAGGTCTTCTCGATCGGTGAGCAGCGCGGCCAGGTCGAGGCCGGCCCGGTTCAGCCGAAGGGCCCCCTGGCTTCCGCCGAACACCACCACCGTCCGCCGCCCCTCCTCCAGACGGAGTTCCCGGCACGCCTCCTCGGCCAGCCGCGGGCGATCGGCGGGGACCCCGGCCACCTCGGGCCGCACGGGGTTTCCCGTGATGACGGTCGGAACACGCGGGGGGAACCGCCGAGCCGTCTCGCCGAACGAGAGCGCCACGGTACGAGCCCACCGCGCGGCCACGCGGTTGGCCAGGCCGGGCAGGGCGTTCTGCTCGTGTACCACGAGGGGAACCCGCTCACGACGGGCCGCCAGCGCCACCGGCACGCTGACGTAGCCTCCCATCCCGATCACGACGTCCGCCCCCCGGACCACCTCGCGGCTGCGGCGAGCGGCTCGGAGGGCGGCGATCGGCGCACGGAGCATGGCCGCCGACGGCCGGCGAGCGAACGGCAGGGCCTCGATGGTCTCCAGAACGAACCCGGCGGCGGGAACGAGCGCCGCTTCCTGTCCTTCCGCCCGCCCGACGAACGCGACGTCCGCCCCTACACGGTCGCGGAGGCGCCGGGCCACCGCCAGCGCGGGGAGGACGTGCCCGGCGGTGCCCCCGGTGCCCACGATCACTCGCATCTCAGCGGGTGCGGCGCCTCAGACGCCCGGCTCGGGCCACGGAGACCAGCATGCCGACGGCGGCCATCGCCGCGACCAGGGCCGAACCCCCGTACGACACGAACGGCAGGGGCACGCCGGTGATCGGCAGGAGCCCGGTGACGGCGCCCAGGTTCGTCACCGCCTGGATCCCGAACCACCCGGTGATCCCGGCGGCCAAGAGACGCCCGAACACGTCCGGCGCCCGGACGGCGATCCTGACCGCGGCGTAGATGAGCATCCCGAACAACGCCAGGACCAGCAGCGCCCCGGCAAGCCCGAGCTCCTCGCCGATGATGGCGAAGATGAAGTCGGTGTGGGCGTTCGGCACGTAGTCCCACTTCTGTCGGCTGGCCCCCAGCCCGACGCCGAACCACCCTCCCGACGTCAGAGCGATCAGCGACTGGATCGTCTGGTAGCCGTTCCCCTGCGGATCGGCCCACGGATCCATGAACGACATGAACCTGGCCCACCGGTACCCCTCGATGTACATCAGGGCGAACCCGAACGCCCCCAGGCCGGCGCCCCCCACGATCAGATGCTTCGACCGAGCGCCGGCCACGAAGAGGAGGACCAGCACCGAGGAGACCACGATCACGGTGGTCCCCATGTCCGGCTGGAGGAGGATCAGGCCGCACACCAGGGCCATCACGGGGCCCAGGGGAAGCACCAGCTGGCGAAGGTCGCCGAGCCGGCGCCATCGCCGGGCCAGGAGGGTGGCCCCGAAGGTGATCGCGGCGAGCTTGGCCATCTCCGAGGGCTGCACGGTCACCGGGCCGAACCGGAGCCACCGGGCCGAGCCCCCCGCCACCGTGCCGATGCCGGGGACGAGCACGAGGGCCAGGAGAACGACGGCAACGACCAGTAGCGGGAAGCACAACCGCTGCCACGCGGTGTGGCGCATCCGAGCGGTCACCAGAAACGCTCCCAGGCCGACCACGGCGTACAGGAGCTGACGGACGAAGAAAAGGAAGCTGGAACCGTAGTCCTGGTAGGCGCCCACGGACGAAGCCGACAGGACCATGACCAGCCCGAGGACGACGAGCGCTCCGGAGGAGACGAGGAGGGCCGCCACCGTGCGATCGGCCCTCGGTCCCCCCGAGGGACCCGGTCGCGATCGCCTCGGGGCCGGCGGCGGACGCTGGTCGGGAGGAACCAGGCGAAGGCGTGGGGGGCCGGAAGGGGCCCGCCGGGCGATGACGCCGCTCACACCGCCTCCTTCCGCGACAGCGACCGGGCCGCCGCAGCGAACCGATCCCCGCGCTCCCGGTAGTCCCGGAACATGTCCCAGCTGGAGCACGCCGGGGCCAGGACGACCGCTCCCCCCGGCGCCGCCAGCTCCTGACCCAGCTGCACGGCTTCCTCGATCGAGGCGGCCCGGCGAACCGTGAGGCGCGGGGCGAAGATCGCCTCCAGCTCGTCGGCGGCCTCGCCCAAGACGACCACGCCGTCCAGTCGGGGGATGGCCCCGGCCAGAGGGGCGAGGTCCACTCCCTTGCTCCGGCCGCCACAGATCAGCACGGCGTGCTCGAACCCGGCGACGGAGGCCAGCGCGGCGTGCGGGTTCGTGGCCTTCGAGTCGTCGACGAAGGAGACGCCTCCCACCTCGGCCACCACCTGACCCCGATGAGGCAGCGGTCGGAAGTCGAGGACGGCGGCACTCACGGCATCGGGATCGAGCCCGAAGGAGAGCCCTGCCGCGGCGGCTGCCGCCGCGTCGGCTCGGTGGGCCGGGCCGGCGGCGGAGAGCCGTCCCAGTCGCCGCTCTCCGTCGAGACGGGCCACCAGCTCGTCCCCCTCGTAGCCGACCTCTCCCTGACCCGGCCGGCCGAGCGTGGACCACACAAGGTCGCACCGCGCCGACTTCGACACCGACGCCGCCACCCCGTCGTCGAGGTTGCCGACGTGCACGTCCCCGGGCCGCTGCCGGGCGAAGATGCGGGCCTTGGAGTCCCGGTAGGACTCGACGGAGGGGTGCCAGTCGAGATGGTCGGCGGACACGTTCAGCAGGACCGAGACCCGGGGATGGAAGGAGTCCTGGAACCGGAGTTGGAAGGAGGAGGCCTCGACCGCCAGCGCGTCGTGTCGTTCCGCGGCGGCCGACGAGAACGCGTACCCGATGTTCCCGCAGGCCACCGCGTCGAGCCCCGTGGCCCGCATCGAGGCAGCGACCATCTCAGTGGTGGTGGTCTTCCCGTTCGTCCCGGTGATGCCCACGTAGGGGGCCGTGGCCAGCCGGGCCCCCACCTCGAGCTCGCTCCACACCGGGAGCCCGCGATCCACGGCCCACCGTAAGACGTCGGCCCGCTCGGGGACCCCGGGGCTGGTCACCACGAGGTCAACACCGTCGAGGTGATCGGGGCGGTGGCCCCCGGCGGAGACCGTGGCGCCGATCGCCTCCGCTTCCTCAGCGGCCGTGGCGACCGCGTCCCGATTCTTCGCCTCGGTGACCCGGACCGACGCTCCCGCCACCACCAGGGCCCGGACGGCGGCCAGTCCGCTGGCGGCCAGACCGACCACGGCCACGCGCTTTCCTCCGACGTCGAGCGTCACGTCACACCTCCGCGGGTGAGGAAGTCCGCGTAGAACAGACCGAGACCGAAGATGACGGCCAGGCCGGCCACGATCCAGAACCGGACGATCACCGTGAACTCGTGCCAGCCGAGGACCTCGAAGTGATGGTGGATCGGGGCCATCCGGAACAGCCGCCGGCCGAACACCCGAAACGACACCACCTGGAGGATCACCGAGGCCACCTCGAGGGCGAACAGACCGCCCAACACGAGGAGCAACAGCTGAGTGTGGGTGGCGATGGCCATCGCCGCGGCCAGGCCACCGAGGGCCAGCGACCCCGTGTCCCCCATGAAGATCCTGGCCGGCGCGGCGTTCCACCACAGGAACCCGGCGATGGCGCCCAGGGCCGACGCCGACAGGATGGCCAGGTCGAGGGACGTCGGAAGGTCGACGTGGTAGCAGCCGTCAACCGGAAGCAGCGAGCACGTGTGACGGAACTGCCAGAACGCGATGATCACGTACGCGGCGAACACCATGGCGGTCGAGCCGGAGGCCAGGCCGTCGAGGCCGTCCGTCAGGTTCACGCCGTTCGATGATCCCGCGATCATGATGAACACCCACACGAAGAAGGCCACCCCGAGGTCGAGTCCCGTATCCCGGATGAACGAGAGCTCGGTGGAGATATCCGTGAACCGAATCAGCCCCGCGGCGAAGAGCACCGCCACCGCGGCCTGACCGGCCAGCTTGGCGGTCTTTCCCAGGCCGAGGGACCGCTGCTTCCGCACCTTCAGCAGGTCATCGACGAAGCCGATCAGGGCCAGCGCCGCGCCGGCACCGAGGACCAGGAGCCCGGTCAGGGTGATCCGCCCGAAGACCAATCCGGTCAGCAGATAGGCGAACCCGAGCCCGCCCAGGATGATCAGCCCGCCCATGGTGGGGGTCCCCATTTTCAGTTGGTGTTGGGGGTAGTGGGGTCCGGGCTCCCGGACCCGTTGGCCCCATCCCAGGATCCGGAACATCCGGATCGCCACTGGCGTGAACAGGAGCGTGGTGAACAGGCCGATCGCAGCCGCGACGAGGATGCTGGTCACCGGAGGGCCTCGGCCAGCCGCTCCAGACCCGCCACCCGGGACCCCTTGACCAGCACGACGTCGCCCGGGCGGGCCGAAGCGCGAACGGCGGCCTCGGCCTCGGCGATCGTGTGACACGCGATGATGCGTTCGGGCTCGACGCCCTCCCGGGCCGCACCGACCGCGATGTGCCGCGCCCGGTGGCCGACCACGATCAGCCCGTCGATGCCCAGGCGGGCCACCAGCTCGCCCACCCCCTCGTGCTCCGTGGCCGAGCCCGCGCCGAGCTCCGCCATCTCGCCGAGGACCGCCAGACACCGCCCCTGACCGGCGATCCACCGGGCGGCCTTGAGCGCGGCGGCCATCGACGTCGGGTTGGCGTTGTACGCATCGTTGATGATCGTCAGGCCATCCGCGCCCTCGACGACCTCCATCCGCCAGGCGGACACCCGAGCCTCCTTCAGCCCGGCGGCGCACTCTCCGGCGGAAAGACCCAGGGCCAGGCCGATGGCCGCGGCGGCCAGGGCGTTCGAGACCATGTGCTCCCCGGTCACCGAGAGCTCCACTCGCTCCGACGAGGCACCCGCTCGGAGCGTGAAGGAGGGCCGCCCCAGACGGTCCAGGACGACGTCCTCGGCCCGCACGTCCGCTTCGGGCCCGGCGCCGAAGCGGATCACCCGGGCCCGGGTGCGCCGGTCGAATCCCGTGACCACCGGGTCATCCCCGTTCAGCACCGCCACCCCCTCTCCGGGCAGGGCCTCGACCAGCTCCGCCTTGGCATCGGCCACTGCCTCGGGCGACCCGAACATCTCCAGATGGGCCCGGCCCACGTTGGTCACCGCCCCGACCCGGGGACGGGCCACCTCGCACAGCGCCGCGATGTGTCCGCGGCCCCGGCTCCCCATCTCGCACACCACGACCTCGGCGTCCTCCGGCGCGTTGAGGAGCGTCAGCGGCACACCGATCTCCGTGTTGAAGGACTTCCGGCTGGCCGCGGTGCGGAACCGAGTGGCCAGGACCGCCGCCGTCAGATCCTTGGCCGACGTTTTCCCGGTCGAGCCGGTGATCCCGACGACGTCCGCCTCGATCGTGTCCCGCTCGTCGCCCGCCAGCCTCAGCAGGGCACCGCGCGTGTCGTCGACCACGACCACCGGCCCATCGAACCGTGCCGGCCGAGACACCAACCCTCCCCCGGCGCCGGCGACGAACGCGTCGCCCACGTGGAGGTGGCCGTCGACCCGCTCGCCGGGAACGGCCACGAACAGGTCACCGGGCCGGACCTCCCTGCTGTCGGTGGCGACGCCCCTGACCTCGACGTCGTCCCCCTTCAGACGGCCCCCGGTGACCCGGGCCACGGAGGTCATCCGTCGCGGCTTCATCGCCACGCCCCCAGGTCAAGGGCCTCGAGCTCTTCGTGGGCTACGACCCGGTCGTCGAAGGGAACGGTGCGATCGGAGAACTCCTGCCCGGTCTCGTGGCCCTTCCCGGCGATCACCACGACATCACCCGGTCGAGCTTCGGCCACGGCCATCCGGATCGCGGCCCGGCGGTCGGCCTCCACCACGTACCGGCCACCCCCCCGCCGGGCTCCGGGTTCGATCTCGGCGATGATCGCCGCCGGATCCTCCGAGCGCGGGTTGTCGCTGGTGATCACGGTGCGATCGGCCAACCGGGCAGCGGCCTCTCCCATCAGGGGCCGCTTGCCGCGGTCGCGATCGCCCCCGCAGCCGAACACCGCGATCACCCGGTGTCCGCCCGCCAGCGGCCGGGCCGCTCGGAGCACGTTCTCCAGGGAGTCGGGCGTGTGCGCGTAGTCGACCAGGACCTGGAATGGCTGGCCGGCGTCGACCGGCTCCATCCGCCCCGGGACCCCGGGCAGCGAGGCGAGCCCTCGAGCGGTCGCCGTGTCGTCGATCCCAACCTGGCGGGCGGCAGAGAGCGTGGCCAGACAATTGTGGACGTTGAACGCCCCTCGCAGCGGCGAGCTGATCTCCAGTGAGCCGACCCGGAACCGGAGGCCCTCGCCTCCCACCTCGACGTCTTCCCCCCGGACGTCCGCGCCGGGCCCGACCCCGTAGGTCAGCGTGGGAAGATCACGCCGGATCAACGCCCGGCCTTCGGGCACGTCGTGGTTCACGGCCGCGCGGGCCGCCATGCCCGGTGAGAACAGCATCCGCTTCGCTTCGAAGTAATCCTCGAGCGTTCCGTGGTAGTCGAGATGGTCCTGCGACAGGTTGGTGAACACCGCGCAGTCGAACCGGATCCCCCCCACCCGATGCTGATGAAGTCCGTGCGAGGAGACCTCCATGGCCACACCGCGGACGCCCTCGGATTCCATGCCCGCCAGGAGACGGTGGAGGTCGGGCGCCTCCGGCGTGGTCCGGTCGTGGCCGACGGCGCGGCCATCCACCCGGATCCCCGTGGTCCCCACGATCCCCGGCCTCAGGCCGGCCTCCCGAAAGACGCGCTCCAGGAGGTAGGTGGTGGTGGTCTTGCCGTTCGTACCGGTCACCCCGATCATCGTGAGGCGACGGGACGGGCGACCGTAGAATGCCGCCGCGACCGGCCCCATGGCCTGCCGGAGCGACGGCACGATCACCTGGGGGACCGCCACATCCACCCTCCGCTCCACCATGACGGCCACCGCCCCGGCCGCCACGACCGTGGCGGCGAAAGAGTGACCGTCGACGGTGGCTCCGGGCACGCAGAAGAACAGCCATCCCGGCCGGACCTCGGCGGACCGGTAGGCGATGCCGGCGATGGGAACGGTGACATCGCCCACGACCTCGACGGTCGGGAGCTCGGCGAGGAGATCTCGGAGCGGACGCGGCCCGAAAGACATGTCGGTCGAAGCGGCCGGGACGTCCGGCGCCCCGGATTCTAGCGCCTGGACGATCGGCACCACGCGGTTACTCCTCCACCACGAAGGGAGGGATTCGCGGTCGCTCCCCGGTGGAGACCCGCAGATGGGCCAGGGCGAACTGGGTCACCTCCCGGAACAGCGGCGCGGAGGCGACGCCCCCATAGACGGTGTCGGGCTCATCGAGGATGGCCGCCACCACCACCGCCGGATCCCGGGCGGGGGCGAACCCGATGAACGACGCGACGTACTGGTCGCTGTAGCCCCGGGCATCCTCCAGCGGCTTTCGGGCCGTTCCGGTCTTCCCAGCCACCCAGTACCGAGGAAGCTGGGCATCCCGGCCGGTCCCCGCGTCGACTGCATGGGCCAGCATCCCCGTCACCAGCCGGGCCGTCCGGGGGGAGACGACGCGCTCCCTCGCCGGCGGCGGGAGCTCAACCACGGTCCCTCCCGGCCCGACGGTGCCGCGGACGAGCCGGGGCGCCATGCGCACTCCGCCCGACGCGATCGTGGCGTACACCGACGCCATCTGAAGCGGTGTGACCGCGATCCCTTGCCCGATGGGGATCGTGGCCATGCTGGTTCCCCACCAGTCCTCCACCGCCATCAGGATCCCGTCCGACTCGCCCGGAAAGCCGATCCCGGTTTCCCGCCCGAAACCGAACGCCCGGAGGTACGCGTCCAGCGGGCCGCTGTCGAGCCGGTCCGCGGTCATGATGGTGCCCACGTTGCTCGACTGAGCGATGACGTCCGTCAGCGTCATGGCCATGGTGGGGTGGGGATGGGACTCGTGGAACACGCGGTCGGCCACCTGGATCCGGTCAGGGACCACCATCCGTTCTCCCGGAGTGATCACGCCTTCCTCGAGAGCCGCGGCCGCGGTGATCACCTTGTTCACCGACCCCGGTTCGTACGCGTCCGTCACGCCCCGGTTTCTGGTCGCCTCCGGTCGGGCAGAGCCGAACTCGTTCGCGTCGAATCCAGGCTCGGTGGCCATGGCCAAGACATCGCCGGTCTCGGGGTCGAGCACGATGACCGTCCCGCCGATCGCTCCGTTGCGGCGGATCGCGTCGGCCAGGGCCCGCTCCGCCTGGAACTGGATGTCCTTGTCGAGCGTGAGGACGAGGTCCCTTCCTCGTCTGGGGCGGACGGTTCGACGGAGCCCCTGGGGGATCGGCAGACCGTCGGGATCCTGCTCGACCACCATCTCTCCTGACCGACCCGCCAAGATGTCCTCGTACTGGAGCTCCAGCCCGGCCAGGCCGGAGCCGTCGAGCCCGACGAACCCGAGAACTTGCGCCGCCAACCTGCCGCCCGGGTACCGACGGGTCGGCTCGTCCAGGGAAGAGATGCCGAGCAGTCCGAGGTCCTCGATCCGAGCCGCCACGTCCAGATCCACCCGCCGGGCCAGGTACTCGAACCGGGACGGCGCGGTGAGCGCTCGAACCAGTCGGGCCTGGGGGATGTCGAGGAGAGGGGCCAGGCGGGATGCGGTCACCTCCGCGTCGACCACAAGGGCCGGATCGGCGTAGATCGCCTTGGCCGGAAGGGACAGCGCCAGCTCGTGCATCGATCGGTCGTACAGGGTGCCTCGCTCGGCCGGAAGGGCGATCCGGCGGACCCGTTGATCGGCGGCCAGAGAGTCGTAGGCCCGTCCGTCACGGACCTGGAGCAGCACCAGACGGGCGCCCACACCCCCCAGGGCGAGGGCCAGCGTGCCGAACAGCGCCACCAGGCGCCCCGAGGGAGGGCGAGGCATCAGCGATCCCTTCCGCCCAGGACGACCAGCTCACGGTACCGAACCAGGCCCGCGGCCCGCGCCGCTTCGGCCACGCGGTCGGGAGTGGAGAGCTCCGCCACCTGAAGCCGCAGGACGTCGTTCTCGATGCGGATCCGATCGGCGGTGGTGGTGAGCTTCGAGAGCCGGAAGGCGTCCTGGGCGACGAGCGCCTGGGCCGTGGTGAGGATCAGGAGGACGCCGACGACCAGCAGCGCCGAGAACAGGAGGAAGGGAACCCGCCGGGCTCGGCTTCGCCCGCGGCGCCTGTATCGCCGCTCGCCCCGCGGGGGGACCGGGGCGAGCGGCGACCGGGGCGCCGGCCGGCTGGGGACGAGCTCATGAGCCCTCCGGGCGGGAAGGGCCACTTACGCCGCCCTCCGCTCGGCGGCGCGCAACCTGGCGCTCCGGGCTCGGGGGTTGCGCTCCGCCTCCTGAGCCGTGGGACGAACCGGCTTCCGGGTGAGGGCCTCCAAGCGGTCATCCGTCCGGAGGAACCGCTTGACGATCCGGTCCTCCAGGGAGTGGTAGGCGATGGCCACCATCCGCCCTCCCGGGATGAGGAGCTGGACCGCCCGGGGAAGGGAGGCGGCCAGCTCCTCGAGCTCCCGGTTGACCTCGATCCGGAGCGCCTGGAACGTCCGGCGGGCCGGATGAGGTCCCCCGCGTCGCTTGGGCACGGCGGCCGCGACCACCGCGGCCAGCTCGCGGGTCGTCTTGAGGGGGGCCCGTCGCCGGGCCCGGACGATGTTCCGGGCGATCCGACCGGCGAAGCGCTCCTCGCCGTGCTCGCGGATGATCCGCTCAAGGTCTCGCTCTCCATAGGTATTGACGATGTGGGCCGCGGTGACGTTCTCCTGGCCCATCCGCATATCGAGCGGCCCGTCGCTCCGGTAGGAGAACCCCCGCTCCGGACGATCGAGCTGGAGAGAGGAGACGCCGAGGTCGTAGAGGACACCGCCGGCCGCCGGTGTGCCGGCCTCCTCCGCGGCCTCGACCGCCCCGCTGAAGGTGGCTCGCACGGGCCGGAACCGAGATCCGTACGCGCCGAGCCTCCGCCCGGCTTCGGCCAACGCCTCGGCATCCCGGTCGATCCCGACGACGACGTCGACGCCAGCATCGAGCAGGGCCCGGGCATGTCCTCCCAACCCCACCGTGAGGTCGACCACGACATCGGCTCCGCGCAGTATCTCCACCACCTCCGTAACCAGGACCGGTTCGTGGAGCGCCTCAGCCAAGGACACGGACGGCCAGAAGGCCGAGACCAAGCACCGCCCCGTTCACCACCGTGAACAGCCCCATCAGATACAGGCTCTGGCCGATCTCCCTGCTCATGGCGCGCTCCTCTCTGATCTCGCGGGGCGGAGGGCCCCGGCCTGGTACGAGGTCTCCTGGGCCTCGGCGTACCGGGCCCATTCGTCTTCGGGCCAGATCTCCAGCCGGTCCGCCACACCGACCACGGCTACGTCCCGGTCGAGCCGGACCTTCTCGCGCAGCCGTCGCGGAACCACCAGCCGCCCCTGGGCGTCCAGATCGACGTGCTCGGCGTTGCCAAAGAACACTCGGGTGTATCCCCGGCTGTCCCGGTCCGCCAGGGCCCGGTCCTCGATACGTCCCCGCTCCCGGTCCCACTGCTCCGGGGGAAAGGCGTACAGGCACCCCTCCTGCCCGAGCGTGAGATGGACGCCGGCCTTGAACACTTCACGGAACTTGGCCGGCAGGGAGATCCGGCCCTTCGGGTCCATCTGGTAGTGGTGCTCGCCGAGCAGCTCGGCCACCGCGGGTCCTCTCCATCCCCTGGGGGTCCCCGGCTGGGCCCCCCACCCTCCGCTATTGCTCCACTGTTATGCCACTGACACTCCACCAGGTCAAGGCATGAGGGCGAATTACAGTGGTGTAAGTCCTGGGGATTACCTGCTGATGGCCGGCGGGGTCAGGCCGGCCGGCCGTTGCCCGCCACGCGGGCGGCCCGCTTGTGACCGTTCGTTCGAGCCAGGTAGGGTTCCCACTCCGGCTCGAGGCGGCCCAGGGACAGGCGGAGCCCGTCCCGGGGAACGTACGGACGCCGGCGAAGCCGCAACCCGATCTCGCCGTGGAGGCGGTTCTCCTTCCGGGCGTTGCATCGCCGGCACGCCGCCACCACGTTCTCCCACGTGTGAGTCCCTCCCCTGGACCGGGGGATGACGTGGTCGACGTTCTCCGCGGGACGGCCGCAGTACTGACAGGTCCACTCGTCGCGAGCGAAGACGGCCCGGCGGGTCAAGGACGCCCTGGCCCGATAGGGAACCCTGACGAAGTACTGGAGTCGGACGACGGATGGCGCCGGGATGGCGAGCTTCTCCGAGCGGAACACCATCCCGTTCGATTCCAGGATCTCTGCCTTCTCCTTGAGGACGAGAACCACCGCCCGCCGGGCCGTGACCACCGCGAGCGGCTCGAAGCTGGCGTTCAGGACGAGCGATCTTCCCAATGGATCGGTCCTCCGCGCTCATTATAGGGGCCCTCCTGGAGGTTCCTTCCGGGCGGGTGCTTGACTGGCCGGAACGACAGGCGTGTAATTCGAGCGGGAAGGCGGCGTCCAAAGCGTCGGCGCCTCAAGGATGAAGGACGCCCGAAAACGTGGGGCCGCGCGGGGCGTCTCAGGGATGAAGGGAGCCGGCCACGCCGCCTTCCCGATCGCCCGCTCCATCCCCCGTCGCCGGGTGACGGGCAGAACCGAACCGTCGCCCAAGCCGTAAGATTGGTGACACCGAACCGCCGCCCGGACGGCGGCGTCCATGGGGGGATGGT
>OBLR010000067.1_pt1 | contig 17387 bp, 18 predicted proteins | sample 1519891 | NCBI WGS metagenome assembly OBLR01 (sample SAMEA3113583, study PRJEB22503) | soil metagenome | reverse complement strand
GGATCCGGTTCTTGATCGTCAGGTTGCGGAACCGCAGCGGCTCGAAGAGGACGTCTTCGCTCACCAGGGCTCGTGCTCGATCGGCTGCCGGTGACCGAGCAGGAAGTAGCAGTAGAAGACGTGCAGGAAGGCGAGCTGGAAGTAGGCCTTGCACAGCAGCAGCTCGTGGTCGCCGGGGTTCGGCAGCACGACCATGTCGCGGATCACCCGGAAGGGGAAGTTGCGCCAGGTGTTGAGGTCGACGTTGTAGTTGAAGTGCCCGGCGTGCCGGTACGGCCGGTAGAGCTTCTGCTCCGGCTCGTCCTCGATCAGCCCGACTCGGAAGTAGCCGACCTGGATCGGCCGCCCATTCCTCAGCTTCACCTCCCAATCGCCCCGGTAGCGCTGCCGGTCCTGGCGGCAGATCTCGTTGTAGCCGAGCGTGCGCCCGTCCTTCCGCCGGAAGCCCTTCTTGAACTTCTCGCCCGAGAGCCGCCCGACCCACTCGTGGTTCCAGCCGCAGTAGATGAATCCCTCCAGCCGGTCGTACTCGGGAGGAGTCCCCGTGCGGACCACCTCCTCGAGCTTGTCGCGGTCGGCCTCCGCGAGCGACTCGAACGTCCAGGGCGTCATCTCGCCGCCGCCATCCCGGGGGCCGCGTACTCGGCCAGCGCCATGACGGTGAGCTGCGGGTTCACCGTCGTCGCCGTCGGGAACACGCTGGCGTCGCACACGAACAGGTTCTCGAAGCCGTGCACGCGGAAGGTGGGGTCCACCACCCCCTTGCCGGGATCGCCGCTCAGCGCGTTGCCGCCCTGCGGGTGGCCGCTGCCGATGGAGAGGTACCCGGGGTTCTTGATGTAGTCGTCGAGCTTGCTCAGGTCGCTCTCCTTGGTGAACTCGTGGAACTGGAACGTGGACGGCATCACGCGCTTGGCGCCCGCCTCGAGGTAGATGCGCGACAGCAGCTTGAGCGCGCCGACCAGGGTCTTCACGTCCTTCTCCCCGACCGTGAAATCGATGTCCGCCCCACCCGTCAGCGCGTTGCGTATGCGGCCGGTCTTCGTGGTGCCGACGAGGACCCCCGCGGCGGTCAGGTATGGGAAGCGGCTCATGTTGCGGCGGTGGTCCTCCAGCCAACCGGGCATGTTGAGCGCCTGGCTCACGACCGGGTTGAACCACGTCTCCATGACGTAGCCGGAGCCCGCGGGCGGCCGGTAGTAGTGCGAGATCTGGACGCCGTCGAAGGAGTTCAGCTCCTCCCCGAACTCGGCCGTGATCGGTGAGCCCATGTTGAAGCAGACGCCCCGGCCGGCCGTGGACCTCGCGATCTTGCTCTGCATCAGCAGCCAGCTCGAGGCGATCGCGCCCGCCGAGACGACCACGGTCTTCGCCTCGACCCGGAGCTTCCGCCCGTCGCCCAGCCGCGCCACGACGGCCTCCGCGCGCCCGTTCTTCGTCTCGATCCGCTCGGCGCGGCACTCGGGCAGGACGCGGAGCTTCTCGACGCCGAAGAGCCGCTGTCCATCGGGGAGGACCTTGTCGAGCATGGAGAGCTTGGTCCCGTACGGGCAGCCGATGTTGCAGTAGCCGCTGCCGGGGCAGTCCGCGATGTTCGCCTCGACGACGTCGGCCTCGTGCGGGGGCTGGGTCAGCCCGAGCTTCTTGGCGCCCTCCATGAACTTCTCGGCGCCGCGCTGGAGGTGCTTGCTCGGCGGTCGCTGGACCTGGACGAGCTTGCGCGCCGCCAGGAAGGCCTCCGCAAGTCGTGGCGGGTCGAGGCCGGCTCCCCGGCCGTTCCAGTCCTCCAGCACCTCGTCCGGCAGGTCGAAGCAGACCGCGTTGTTCACCACGGTCGATCCACCCACGCACATGCCCTGGAGCACCTGGAAGCTGAAGTCGCGCGTGAGCTGCAGCGCTCCGTCGGCGTAGAGGTTCGAGATCTGCTGCACCTCGTTGTCGCTGAACTGCGACGGGTGCAGGTGGAGGCCGCGCTCCAGCACCAGGACGCTGCGGCCGCGCTCCGCCAGGCGGTAGGCGACGATCGCCCCCGCGGCGCCGCTCCCGACCACCACCGCGTCCGCGGTCATGGTGTCGCCGTCGATCTCGCCGGGCGACACGGTCTTCACCCAGGGAAGGGTCGCCGGCACCGAGTCGAGCTCCTTCGGGTAGCGGTCGCGCTTCCTGAACGGCTTGTAGCCGACCGAGTCGAAGGTCTCGGGGTCGCCGTAGTAGCCGAGGTACGCCATCTGCGACGAGAGCCGGAACATCGCCTGGATCAGGCGGCGGACGAAGTGGATGCGGCCGGATGCCATGTCGTCGACGAAGCGCTCCTTCACGAACTCACGGCGTGCCGCGAGGCCCAGCTTCGGGAACGGCGCCTTGAAGAAGCGCAGCGGGTAGAACCAGAGCCCGATCAGGGCGACCTTCACCACCCACTTGCGCTGCGCGCGGAACGTGCCCATGTAACCGTCGACGTTCGCCGCCACCTTGTCGGGCGGCAGCCGCTCGGGGTCCACGACGACCTCGGCGAGGGCGGCGAGGGCCTTGAACGCGAGCCGGGGGAGGAAGCCGCCCGGCCGTCTCTGGTCGGGCGGCCGTGCGGGGGCCGCCTCGATGGGGGCAGGAATCCTGATTGCGCGACTGTATGGCGCGCCCGCGACGGATCGCAAGCGCCGGGTGCCGCCTCGCGCTCAGGTGGACACGCCGTACGCCTCCGTGAAGGCGTCCTGGGCGTAGGCGAGCGACGCGTAGCCGAAGCCCTTGTCCCCCCAGCCGGTGCCCCAGCTGTTGCGGACGATGAAGCGGTCGGGCGTGTAGCCGACCAGCGCGACCGCGTGGCCGCCGCGGGCGGTCTCGGGCCGGTACGCATCGAGGTTGCCGGAGTTGTCGCTCGCGTCGTACCAGGTGCGGTCCACGTCGAGCCGCGTGAGGATCGGGCCCTTGGTGGCGAGCCAGCGCTTCCACTCGTCGATGTCGCTCGGCCGCTGCAGGCTCAGGTTGTAGTAGCTCGAGATCTTCAACTGGGCGGCGCGGGCGTAGAACGCCTGCTCCTCCCCCGCGAAGAGCTTGCCGGAGGCGAAGGGCAGCACCTGCTCGCGCACGGCGCCGTACTTGCGGGACACGTCGAGCGCCGCCTTCAGGCTCGTGCCGGCCACCTCGATGAAGGTCGTGGGCGCGGAGAAGAACTGGTCGGTCTCCTTCGAGGCCATCCAGGTGAAGCGCGGCGCGAGCTTCTCGGTCTGCTTGAGCCGGCCGGCCTTGACGAAGTGCCAGCGCAACACCGCGTCGGCGGTGGCCCAGCCGACGCAGGAGCCGCTCCCGCCCTGGTCGCCGACCTTCCACCATGCCGTGCGCAGGTCCTTCGAGGCCGGGACAGCCGCCCTGCGCGGCGCGGCCAGCAGCCCGGCCTGGTCTGCATGCTCCAAGCGCCAGTCGCGCTCGGTGTCGCGCGACGGCATGACGTTGAGGATCCTCTTGACGGGCTTGGCCTTCGGCATTCTGGGCGCCTCCGCGGTTGTGGGGGATGCGGTGAGGAGGTCATTCTTTCCGGTATGGCGGACAACGATCAATACGCGGACCTGGTTTTCGAGGGAGGTGGGGTGAAGGGCATCGGCCTCGCCGGCGCCTACGCGGCCCTCAGCGAGCAGGGCTTCGAGCCCAAGTGCGTGGCCGGCACCTCGGCGGGCGCGATCACCGCGGCGCTGGTGGCGGCCGGGTACAGCTCGACCGAGCTCGACGAGATCCTGCTGAGGCTGCCCTTCGCCGACTTCAAGGACCCCGATTGGTGGGACAAGGCCGGGACGCCGGGCAAGCTCGTCAGCCTGATCCGCGAGAAGGGCATCTACGAGGGGAGGTTCTTCCGGGACTGGATCGCGCGGCTGCTCGAGGCGAAGGGCATCACCCGCTTCGGCCACGTGTCCTTCGAGCAGGAGGACCGGGCGGAGAAGGGCTACCGGCTCAAGGTGATCGCCTCCGACGTGACCCACCGCCGGATGCTCGTGCTGCCGGACGACGCCGGCCACCTCGGCATCGACCCGGACGAGCTCGAGATCGCCTACGCCGTGCGGATGAGCATGTCGATCCCGATCTTCTTCGAGCCGGTGGTGCACGAGAACCCGAAGACCGGCGAGGAGCACCTGATCGTGGACGGCGGGATGCTGTCGAACTTCCCGGTCTGGCTCTTCGACGCCAAGGGGCGCGAGCCGCGCTGGCCGACCTTCGGGCTGATGCTGGTGGAGCCCGATCCGAAGGTGCCGCTCGGCCACCGCATCCGGGGCGAGGACCACGGCGTCCCGCGCGGCTCGCTGATCGACTACCTGAAGAGCCTCGCGTCGACGATGATGGCCGCGCACGACCGGCTCTACCTCGAGAACGCAACGTTCGCCCGCACGGTCCCGATCCCGACGCTGGGGGTCGGCACCACCGAGTTCGACATCGCGCCCGACCGCATTCGCTCCCTGTACGAGTCGGGGCACGAGGCGGCCGTGTCGTTCCTCGACCAGTGGGACTTCGAGGCGTACATCGAGGAGTTCAGGCGGGGCCGCGAGCCCTCGCGCAGGAGGGACTTGCTGCGCAGCACTTGAGGTCCGCCGGATGCGCAGCGCTTGAGGTTCGCCGGATGCGCACCCCTTGAGGTCCGCCGGCCCGCGGGTCATAGTTACGCAAAGCACGAGCGCTGGCCCGCTCGCATACCCCTTCGAAGGAGGCCCCCGCTATGCAGTTGAATCGCGTGGTCGCGTTGGCAACGCCCCTGTTCGCCGCCGCCGCGGGCTGGGTGGCGACCTGGCTCGCCGAGAACGTCCCCGGCGTGTCGATCGACCAGAGCGCGCTGGAGGAGATCTTCATCGCCGGGGCGCTGATAGCGCTCGCGCCGGCGGCGCAGTGGTTGCACGGCTGGCAGAAGTGGGAGGCCCGCCAGGCCGATTCCCAGCAGGCGCTCGAGATCGCCAACGCCGCGCCGCCCACCCTGATCGCCGTCGAGGCCGGCGGGAACGGGGGGTTCTTCGACGAGTCTGGCGAGTTCGACGAGATCGACGAGCTCGACGCGCTCGGCGACCTGGACGAGTTCGACGAGGAGCTGCTGGCGGAGGAACAGGAGCCCGCGCCGGCGGGAGGTTGAGCATGGCGTCGCCGAGGCTGATCGAGCGTCTCCGGGCGGAGGGCGTCCTCCGGCCGCAGGCGGTCGTCGAGGAGGCGAAGCGGGCCGGGCTGCGGCTGCCGCTCGCCTGCGCCCTGCTCGAGAAGGAGTCGGGCGGAGGGCGCAACGTGTTCGGCCACGACCCCACGATCTTCGTGGGCGCCGGCGAGGTGACCCGCGCCAAGTACCGCGAGTACAAGAAGCGCCGCGTGGCCGGCGGGAACAAGCAGATGCAGGGCGTCGGGCCATGCCAGCTGACCTGGTGGGAGTTCCAGGACGCGGCCGACCGCGAGGGCGGCTGCTGGCGGCCGGAGGTCAACATGCGGGTGGGCTTCCGCCACCTGGTTGCTTTGATCAACCAGCACGGCGAGGCCGACGGGGCGCGCCGCTACAACGGCAGCGGCCCCGCGGCCGAGGCGTACAGCCGCGACCTGCTCGCGAAGGCGAAGGTCTGGGAGGCGAAGCTGGCCGGCCACGCCGTCCCGGCCGCCCCGGCGGGCCCGCGCCTGGTGCGCCGCGGCGACTCGGGCGAGCTCGTCGAGCAGATCACGAAGCGGCTTTCCGTGGTCCACTCGCGCCGCACCGGAAGGCCGTACCTGGACGGCGCGCGCCGGCGCTTCGACGGCGAGGCCGAGGCGGCGCTGAAGGAGTTCCAAACCGACCACCGGCTGGACGCCGACGGCGTGTTCGGGGCCCGCAGTGCGCGGGCGCTGAACCGGGCGGTGGAGCTGGAGCGCGAGCGGCGGAAGCGCGAACCGGCGCGGCCCGCTCCCGCGCGGCGCGAGCCCGCGCGGCCCAAGGGGGTCAGACCCCCTGAGCGGAAGCGACTCAAGGGGTCTGACCCCTCTGTCCCCGGGGTGGGGACGCGGAGGCCCGAGCGACTGACCGAGCTCGTCGGCGCCGTCCGGCGGGGCGACGCCCAGACCGATCGCTCGTGGCAGGAGCTCGCGGCATACGGGAGCCGGCGGCGCCGGCTGCTCGCGGAGCTGCGGCGTCGCCGCGCCGGTGGCGAAGGCGGCGAGGGCGGCGAGCGCGTCGACCTGTCCGACCTCGCCACGGTCCTGCTCCGGATCGAGGACAAGCTGGAGGCGTTGGTCGAGCTCGAGCAGGCCGAAGCGGCCGAGGACGCCGCCGAGCGCGAAGTGCCGGAGGCCGTGGCCGCGGTGGCGGCTGCGGCGGGAGGGGCGCCTGCCGAGTCCGAGCCGGAGACCTCCGCTCCGGCGGCGCCTGCCGCCGCGCACGCCACCAACGGCGGCGAGCTGCGGGCTGGCTCTCCTCCCGCTCCGCGTCGATTGAAGGTCACCGACCTCTCCGACGAAGAGCTCGAAAAGCGGGTTGAGCGACTCGATCAGGCCATTGGGGCCATTCGCATGGTGCTGATCGCTCGCTATGCGCGTGCTGAGAAGGAGCTCGCCGAGCTCCTTCCGAAGCCGCAGCCGAAGCCACGCCAAGAGCGCCCGCCCGCCCCGCAGCCGCGCCCGCGGCCCGTACCGCGCCCGCGCCCCAAGCCCACCACGCTCAGCGCCGATGAGGTCCGCCGGCTTCAGAAGGGCCTCAACCGGTTCACCGAGCGGTTCATGGAGGGCGTCGGCCCGATCATCGTCGACGGCATCAAGGGGCACGCCACGGCGCGCCGGATCGCCACGGTGAAGTACCACCTCGGCTACACCGGCAAGGCCCAGCGCTCGGCGACGGTCAAGCCGGAGTTCGTGCGGCGCATGCGGCATCCCCGCTCGCCGCGGTACTCGAGTCCGGCGATGCTGACCCGCGCCTTCGCCCGCCGCGCCAAGCAGCGCAAGGCGGCGAGGGCGTCAGCGGCCCCGCGCAACGGCGTCGCCATGTTCGACGGCCGGCCGGTAGCGGCCTGGCTCAAGCCATACCTCGACTGGGCTCGCCAGAACGGCTGGAAGGGCACGCTGAACAGCGGCTTCCGCGACCCGGCGTACTCGGAGAAGCTCTGCATCTCGATGTGCGGCGCCCCGAGCTGCCCGGGCCGCTGCGCCGGGCGCGCGTCGAACCACGCCGGCAGCTCGAACCCGGCCGGGGCGATCGACGTGAGCGACTACGTCACGTTCGGCCAGCTCATGCGGAGGTGTCCCTACTCCCCGAAGATCTTCAACGCGCTGGGGGCCCAGGACCCCGTCCACTTCTCGGCCAGCGGCAGATAGGGCGCCGCCCGCACGCGGCCGTCGGCCATCCGCAGCTGCTGCCGCGGCGGGCGGCCGAGCTTGAACAGGACCCGGTCGAGCGCCCGCGCGGGAGCGAACAGGTCCGGTTCGCGCAGCCGCCAGACGCCGCACCGCTCGGCGTCCGAGCCCGAGCGCTCGAGGATCGCGTTGACGGCACGGCGGGCGGCCTCGTTCGCCCCCTCCATCGTCGCCAGGTCGGTGTGCGTGCGCACGTAGTCGGACGCGAGGAAAAGGTTGTCCAGGTTGGTCTGCGCGTCGGGCCGATCCCTCCACGAGCCGACCGTGTTCACGAGCAGCGGCTCGAGGTTCGCCGCCTCGGTCGGGTTCGGATGGACGATGCTCGGGTCGAGGAACGAGGCGAGAACGTTCACGCGCTCCAGCTCGCGCGTGGCGTCGTCGTCGAGGCTCTCCTCGAGCTGGTACCACACCTCCCGGGCGATCTCCTCGCGCGAGCAGTACATCGCCTGCTTGCGGATCCCGCTTCCGATCGCCTCCCAGTCGGACACGTCGACGGAGAGGATGCCGCGCGCCCGGCCGTCCCCGAGGCGCTCCGGCTGGAAGCGCTGCTGCCAGAACTGCGGCTGTGAGATCGAGGTGAGCGCCCACGGCGAGTCGATGTAGACCGTGTGGCCGTGCACCGCGCGGACGTCGCGGTCGAGGTAGTAGACGATCCCGTTCATCCAGCGCGTGCGGAGCCGGTGGAGCCGGGCCAGGCGCGGGTCGGCGAGCATGAGCTGCTCGCTCGCCAGCAGCCGCATCACCTCCACCGGCAGCGCGGCGACGTACCAGTCGGCCTCGTGCCTCGACGGCCGCCCGCCGGCCACGACGGTGACCCCGGACACCCGCCCGCCACGGCAGTGGATTGCCTGCACCTGGTGCTCGGTGCGGAAGTCCACCCCCATGGCCTCGAGGTGCTCTCGCCATGGGTCGATCCAGACGTCGCTCGTCGGCCCGTTCAGCACCCGGTCCACCTGCCCGGCCGGGTCGGCCAGGTCGAACATGAGCTGCAGCAGGATGTAGCCGCCCGTGCGGGCGCTCATCTCGCGCGCCCGGGCCGCCACGAGCGTGCGCGTCAGACCGTCGGCGAGGTACTTCGCATACGCGCCGCCGCGCGTGGCCGCGCCCGAGAACTGCCACCAGCTCTGGTTCTCGAACTGAGCGAAGCGCCGCTCCTCGCAGGAGGTCAGGAGCAACAGGAGGCGGTCGACGAAATGGGCGGCGTCCCACGGCGCGATGCCCACGCTCCCGGCATAGTCGATCAGGAAGCGGAACGCCTTGTCGAGGTCGCGGAGGTTGCGCGGCAGGTGGGCCGGCGAGAGAAGCTCGCGGCCGTCGGCCCGCGCGATCTGAACCTCGGTGGCGGTGACGAGGTTCTTGAACACGTTCCCACCGTCAGGGCCGTATGGGATGCGGCGCATCGTGTCGGGCAGGTGCCGGTAGAAGCCGGGGAAGAACCGGAAGCCGTGCTCGCCGGGGAGCGGCGGCCGCCCCTGGCTCGCGCTGCCGGGAAATGGGAAGCTGCGCGCCTTGCCGCCGGCTGCCGAACGGGCCTCGAACACGACGACGTCGAACCCCCGCTCGGCGAGCTCGTGGGCGGCGCTCATGCCGGCCACGCCGCCGCCCAGGACGATCGCTCTCATGGCCGCTCAGCTTCTCCCGACGTCGGGACTCATTGACCGCTCAGCGTCTCCCGACATCGGGAGCATAGCCCTCGAACAATCGTCCAATCCGGGGTTTCCGCCGGCCATCGCCGGTGGTAGCTTGCCCCAAACGGCCCTCCTCCACCCGAATCGAGCAGCATGAGCTCGGCAACCCCCACGGACTCGCTCGACCGCAACCCGGCCCGCACCCTTTCCTCCCGGCCTCTGACCGCCCTGACGCCGACGTCGTGGGCGGCCGGCTGCGAGCTGGGGGTGTCCGAGTGGGTCGAGCAGGGCCGCTGCCTCGGCGCGATCGGGCGCGGCAGCGCGTGGTGGATCGGCGACTGGGTCCGCTACGGGAGCTCCCGCTACGGCGACAAATACGCCGCGGCCGCGCGGGTGACCGGCTACGACGAGCACAGCCTGATGAACATGGCGTACGTGGCCAGCCGCTTCGAGCCGTCGCGGCGCCGCCCCGGCCTGTCGTTCAGCCACCACGCCGAGCTGGCCGGCCTCGCCCCCGAGGACCAGGAGCTGTGGCTCGACCGCGCCGAGGCCGGCGGGCTGTCGGTGCGGGCGCTGCGGTCCGAGCTGCGGAAGGCGCGCGAGCGCTCCGCCGCGCGGCTCGCGCTGGCCCGTGCCCGGCTTGAGGCGGCACCAGACCCGCCCCCGGCCGACCCAAGCGACGCGCTGAAGTGCCCACTCTGCGGGCACCACTTCGCCGGCTGACGCGACACGTCTACCAGCCGCCGGGCACCAGCTTCGGGCCCACTATGTGTCCCACCGCGTGCTGCTGCACGTCGTGGGTGAAGTGGGCCGCGTACCAGAGCACGACGTCCGTGTCGCGGATCGACTCGCCGTTCACGAACCGGTTCAGGTGGGCGCGCGCCTCCGCGGGGTCGGTGGTGAAGCCCACCCCGTCGTCGATCTGGCCGGGCCGGTGGCGCAGCGCCCACATGTCACCCACGCCGAACCGGTCGGCCCTGCCGTCGTTCGGGCCGGGGATCAGCGTGTAGCTCTCGCCGGTCTGGGTGTTGCGCACCTGCCAGCGGCGCTTGCGGCTCCCGGCGCGCGGGCGGCGGACCTCCTTGCGCAGGCGGCGCCACTTGCTGCCGCCGGCCAGCGGCGGGTCGTTGAACTCGCGCACCTCGTTGTGCTCCCGGCCGGCCACGTCGAAGTCGAGGCGCCAGTAGGCATGGTGGTAGTGCTGCCTGCAGACGCAGCTGCTCTTCACGGCACCGAATCCGAAGCGCGGCGAGATGGTGCCGTCGGCGTGCAGCCGCCAGCGGCTGACGTAGCGGTACCAGCCGGCCTCGAGCTCGCTGACCAGGACCACCTCCTCGCCGTCCACGTAGACCGCGACGCCGCGGAAGTTGCCCTGGTCCGTGCCCGACTCCAGGATCGTCTCGGCCTTGCCCGGGCAGAGCCGGAAGCCGGGCGCCACGTCCGCTCCGGAGGCCTTGAACATGCCCTCCTGGTACTGCCAGTCGCGGTAGGGCCCGCAGGCGTCGTTCTTGTAGCGCACGTTCAGGATCGGCACGTGCGCGCGGCGGAGGACCGACTTTCCCCGGTACGCCACCCGGCGCAGCTCGACGCCCGAGCCCATCGTGCCCGCGGAGGCGGACGGCCGGACCGCGATCAGCGTCCAGAGCGTCTCGCCGCCACGTGTGACGGTGACCTTGGCGCGCCCGGGCGTGCCTCGGTCGGTGGTCCGCTGGCCGGCGTTCGCGGCGCCGCACGCGGCGCGCTCGGCGCGCGAGAAACCGGGCGCTCCCGCCTCGAAGCGCACGACCTCGCCGCGGGCGAGCCTGACACCCACGATCTCGTGACCCTTGCCGTCGTCCGACGCGGGCCGCAGCCCGACCGAGATCGTGCGCTCCACGCTGCCGCCGTCCTGCTCGTCGAGCACCAGCGGCGGCATCGGCCGGTACGGCACGAGCCCCTCGTCCCCGAGCGCGGGGCCGAGCTCCGCGTCCTTCGAGAGCACCTCCACGGCCGCCTCGAACTCCTCGGTCGTCGGGAGCGGCTGCTTCACGGTCTCGTGCACGGTGACGCCGTTGTCGCCCTGAAGGGCGGCGTCGACCACCAGCGTGCGCTCGTTCGTGTAGTCGTAAACGGTCGCCCGCACGTGGGTCGGATCGGGCACGTCGTCGTCTGCCGGGCCGGGGTCCGGCTCGACGGGCGTCACCGACAGAACCCGGTGCTCCGCCCCGTCGAGCTCGTTTCGCACCTCCGGCAGCTGCAGCGCGGCGCCGACAGCCGCGTCCACCTCATCCGGGTCCGGGCCCCACGGCTCGACCTTGACCTCGAGCTGCGGCATCGCTCCCCCCTCTCAGTCGATCACGATTCCGACGGTCACCCGCACCACGCGTCCATTGCGGATGAAGAACGCCGTCACGCGCTCGCCCGGGAGTCCCTCGCCGCGCTGGCAGATCGTGGTGCCCATGAAGGTGTTGCAGTCCACGCCCGGCACCCGCTGCTCGACCGCGGCCCGCGTCGAGCGCACGCCGACGCCCCGGGCGGTCCGGTCGCCCAGGCCCTTCGTGCTCACCGCCGTCACCTTGTTGCCGCTCTGGAAGGTCACGCGGATCCCGCCGGTGTAGGAGAACACGGTGAACGGGCCGAAGTCGTTGGTGCCGTTGCGGACGCGGTTCGGCTGGCCCAGGGCGGTCCTGACCTGCGCCTTGGTGTTGCCGATCCGCGCTCCGGCGATGCCGCGGTCGAGCTGGATGACGGCGCCGGCCTGGGCAGGTGCCAGCAGCATGGCGCCGGCGACGAGGGCGGACACTGCGAGTCGCTTCACGAAGATCCTCCTTCGGGGTGTGGGGCGGGCGGCGAGAGCCTACGCCGCGGCGCGGCGCTTGCACAGCCGCACGACCGTTCCGCCCGGCCCGCGGCGCACGTCGACCTCGTCCACGGTGGCGGCCATGAAGGCGAGTCCGCGGCCTCGCTCGGGCAGGCGGTCGACCTCCGGCGGGCACGGCGCGAAGGTGCCGTGGTCCTCGACCTCGAAGACCAGCGTCCCGTCCTCTGCGGCCAGGTGGATGCGGATCGTCCCGTCCGGCGACGGCCGGCCGTGCTCGATCGCGTTGCTCACCGCCTCGTTCACGGCGAAGGTGAACTCCCAGCGCTCCCGCTCCTCGAACCCGAAGCGGGCCGCCGCGGCGTCGGCGAAGCGCCGCGCGGTCGCGAGCTCCCCGGGGTCCGCCCTCAGGTCGAGCTGCTCACCGCACGCCAGCAACCGCCTCCACCCCCACGATCTCGAGGATCCTCGTCACGGCCGGGACGTTGCACACCACCTCGAACGACCCGCCCGACCGCAGCAGCCGCTCGCGCGCGGCCAGCAGGATCCCGATCGCGGTCGAGTCGATGAAGGTGACCTCGTTGAGGTCGACGACGATCGTCGACGCTCCGCGCTGGAACGCCGCCTCCACGGCGACGCTGAGGCTCGGCGCGGCGTTCATGTCGCACTCCCCGCCGACGGTGATCACGTACCAGCCCGGCGTCGCCGCGCTGTGCCCGAGGATGTAGCTCATTCGATCCCTTCTCCGACAACCTCCCGCTCGACCGGTGGGCCGAGCGGCCATCCGCGCTCCTGCAGCACCTCCACGAAGCAGTCGACCAGCGCGGGGTCGAACTGGGTGCCCGCCCCGGCCCGCAGCTCGTAGGCGGCCGCGGCCGGCGGCAGCGCCGCCCGGTAGGGGCGGGCGGAGGTCATCGCCTGGTAGGCGTCGCACACCGCCACGATGCGGCTCGCGACCGGTATCCGGTCGCGCACGAGGCCGTCCGGATATCCCGTCCCGTCCCAGCGCTCGTGATGGAAGCGCACGATCGTCGCCACGGGCTCCAGGCCCGGCACCTGCTCGAGCAGCTCGGCCCCCCATGCCGGGTGGCGGTTCACGAGCTCGCGCTCGCCGGGGTCGAGCGGGCCGGGCTTGCGCAGCACGCGGTCGGGGACGCGCACCTTGCCGAGGTCGTGCAGCAGCGCCCCCAGCTCGAGCTCGAGCAGGTCGGGCAGGCTGAGGCGCAGACGCTCTCCCACGGCGCAGGCCCAAGCGACGACCGCGCCGGAGTGGCCGGCGGTGTAGTCGTCGTGGGCGCCGAGCTCCCGCAGCAGCGCCCGCACCCGGGTCCGCACCTCGCGCAGCGCGTCACTGCGGCGCTCGGCGTGGTCGAGCGCGGCGCCCGCCGTCGTCGCCAGCTCGCTCAGCACCGCCAGGTCGCGGCGGTCGAAGCGCCGGCCCTCGACGCTGTCGGCCACGAGCGCCCCGTTCACCCGACCGCGCCAGCACGCCGGCATGGTGGCCCGCGCGCCGGCGCTCGGGACCGTACCGGCGAACCCGTCGAAGGCCGGGAAGCGGCTCCCCACCTTCTCCGCGTGCCGCCCGCACGCCGCCACGGCGATCGCCGTGCCCGGCGCGCGCCGGTCGTGCGCGAGGATCGTGCTGCCCGCGGACTCCACCACCTGATAGGCCTGGCGCGCAAGCCGATCGAGCACGATCGCGGCGTACCCGCTCGTTGCGTCGCACCCTGCCTGCGAGGACAAACCACCCTGCATACGCGGCTTTCAAGTTCCCCCAAACGCGCAGTCCCGGACACGAAATGGACGAATGTCGGCGCCGCCTGGACGAAAGGTCGATGCCCGTGGTCGAGGCCGCGTCGGGTTAGAGTGCCCGGATCGCCGATGCACGCACCCACATGTCGCGCGGCCTGCTCACCGTGGAGCCCGGGCTCCCTCTGACCGAGGTGGCCCAGCGCATGGTCGCGCGCGACGTCGGCGCCGTGCTCGTCCTCGACGGGGAGCGCCTGGTGGGGATCCTCACCGAGCGCGACGTGCTGCGCGCGGTGGCGGGCGGCATCGGCGAGGACACGGTCGTGGCCGACTGGATGACCCGCGATCCCGAGACGATGGAGCCGGACGAGCCGATCCGGCAGGCCGCCGTCCTGATGATCCACGGCGGCTTCCGCCACATGCCGATCGTGGAGGGCGAGAAGGTGGTCGGGATGCTCTCGATCCGCGACCTCATGCGGGTGGTGCTCGAGGACTCGACGCCGCGCGGGGCGTAGCGGTCAGGCGCTCACAGCCAGCTGCGCTGCCCGGCCTCCAGGTCGAGCAGCAGGCGCTTGCGCCCGAGCCCGCCGCCGTACCCGGTCAGCGCACCCGACGCGCCGATCACCCGGTGGCACGGGATCACGACCGCGATGGGGTTGCGGCCGTTGGCGGCACCCACCGCCCGGGCCGAGCCGGGACGCCCGACCGCCGCGGCAAGCTGCGCGTAGCTGATCGTGTGGCCGTAGGGGATCTGGCGCAGGGCCGTCCAGACCTCACGCTGGAAGGGGGTGCCGTCCGGCGCGAGCGGGAGGTCGAACTCGCGCAGCTCGCCGGCGAAGTAGGCGCGGAGCTGGCTTGTGGCCTCGCGCAGGGCGGAGGGATCGCGCCGCCACGCGGGGCCGGGCGAGCCGTCCATGTGCACGGCGGTGAGCGCGTCGCCGTCACCGGTCACGAGCAGCTCGCCGATCGGGGAGTCGATGGTGTCGTAGAGGATCATCGCCATCACAACGCGGATGTGGGGTGCGTTGTGACATCAGGATGATCGAGGTTCTGAGATTTCTCGCCCTCCGGGCCATTCCCGGCCTCGAGCAGTCCACGGGCGCCACCTACCGCCGCTCGCTGCAGCTCGAGCATGGCGGCGCGATCCTGGAGGTGGGCATCGACGGCTGCGAGCTCCGCCTCGACGACGAGCGCGACCGCCCCGACGCGCTGGCCCGGTGCCGGCGATTGCTCGACCTGGGCGCCGACACCGCCCGCATCGACCAGGCGCTCGGGCGCGACCCGCTGCTCGCGCCGCTCGTGCGGCGGCGGCCCGGCCTGCGCGTGCCGCGGGCCACCGACGGGTTCGAGCTCGCCGTGCGGGCCGTGATCGGGCAGCAGGTGACGCTCGCGGCGGCGCGCCGTACCGCCGGGCGTCTCGTAGCGCTGTACGGGCGCCCGCTGGACGAGCCCGCCGGCGCGATCACGCACCTCTTCCCCACCCCGGCGGCGGTCGCGGAGGTGGACTCGCTCGAGCTGCGCATGCCGCGGGCGCGGGCGAACGCGCTGCGCGCGCTCGCCCGCGCCGTGCTGGACGGCGAGCTCGACCTCAGCCCCGTCGCCGACCGCGCGGCGGCTACGCGCGCCCTCCTCGAGCTGCCCGGGATCGGCCCGTGGACCGCGAGCTACGTGGGCATGCGCGCGCTGGGCGACAGCGACGCCTTCCCGCCGGGCGACGCCGCCGTGCGGCGCGCGCTCGAGCGGCTCGGCCGGGACGGCCGCCCGGCCGCGGCGCGGCGGCTGGCGGAGCACTGGCGCCCGTGGCGGTCGTACGCGCTGATGCACCTGTGGCGGATCTAGAGCTCGCGCTCGTAGAACAACATCACGGGGCCGTCGGGACTTCCCTCACGGTTGGTGAAGCCGAGCTTCTCGTACAGGCCGAGCGCGGCCGTGTCCGCCTCCGCGGTGCCCAGGTCCATGTGCGCCGCCCCCTTCTCGCGGGCCGTCTCCATCGCCGCCTCCATCAGCGCCTGGCCCAGTCCCTGGCCGCGCCGGTCCGGCACCACGTAGAGCTCCTCCAGGTAGCAGTCGAGCGTCTCGGACCAGAGCGACGGCCGAAACCTCAGGACGGCCAGCCCGTCCGGGCCCTCACCGCCGAGCAGCACCGTCACGTCGCCGGAGGCGATGAGCTCGGCGATCCGCTTGCCGATGGCCTCGGGGCCGGGCGTGTAGTCGTCGTACTCCGTGTTGAAGTCGTGGAGGAGCCGGCCGATCGCCTCGGCGTCACCGGTCTCGGCACGGCGCACCTCGTACGACGGCTTCATGCGACGGCCGCGACGCTCACCTCGACGGCGTTCCGCCACGGATCCCGCGCGAGAAACCCTGCGGGTCGGTCCTCCACCTCCGCCCCCGTGGCCTCCACGCGCTCGCGCACCGCGGCCACGTCCTCCGCCTCGTCCAGGGAGATCGTCCAGTGCCTCAGCCCGACCACGCCGTCCGGCTGCGGCGGCACGCCCTCGCCGCGCCAGGTGTTGAGGCCCAGGTGGTGGTGGTAGCCGCCCGCGGCGATGAACGCCGCGCTGGGGAACCTCGTCATGACCTGGAAGCCCACGCCGTCGCGCCAGAACCCGAGCGCCCCGTCGATGTCCCCGACGTGCAGGTGCAGGTGCCCGACCCTCAGCTCGGGCGACGCCTCCGCCTGCGGTTCCTCGTCCTCCACGGAGGCAAGCAGGTCCTGCAGGTCGAGCGGCATCGGGCCGCCGATGGCGGTCGGGTCGCTCAGGTCGCCCCATGTCTCGCGCGGCCGGTCCGCCGCCAGCTCGATGCCGTTGCCGTCCGGGTCGGGCAGGTAGATCGCCTCGGAGATGTTGTGGTCCGACGCGCCGCTGACCGGGGTCCGGGTCCCGATCAGCCGCTTCGCCGCGCGAGCGAGCTCGAGCCGCGAGGGATGGAGAAGGGCGAAGTGGTACAGGCCGGCGTGGCGGCCGGCACGCCGCGCGCCGGGATCCTCGACCAGCACCAGCAGGTCCTCGCCGCCGGTGCCGAGCACGGCCTCGCCGCCCGGCGCCGCCCCGCCCCCCGTGCCCGGCGCCGCTTCGCCGCTTACGCGGCGGCGCGCGCGCAGCCCGATCGACCTCTCGTAGAACTCCACCGAGCGGTCCAGGTCGGTGACGGTCAGGTGGACGGGCCCCAGCCGCAGCGTCGCGGGCAGGGCGGCGGTGGACGCGGTGCTCATGACGCGACCGACCTCCCGCGGGACTGCGCGCGGTAGGCCATCGGCGAGTCGCCGAAATGGCGCTTGAAGGCGCGCGAGAAGTAGAGCGGGTCGTCGTAGCCCACCCGCTGGGCCACCTGCTGCACGTTCTGGTCGGTGAAGCGGAGCAGGCGGGCGGCCTCCGACATCACCCGGTCGAGCACCAGCTCCTTCGTGCCGCGCCCCGTCACCTGGGTGAGCGCGCGCGACAGCGCCGCGGGAGGCACGCGCAGCTCGTCCGCGTAGTGGCCCACGTCGTGGTGGCTGGCGTAGTCCCGGTCGAGCACCCGGATGAAGCGCCTGAGCATCCGAACCTGGGCCTCGTCCGGATCGGGGTGCTCCTCCCGCGACTCGTCGTACCAGCGCTCGAGCCAGAGCAGCACGATGGAGAGCAGGTGGCCGCGCAGCTGGGCGGACTCGGGCCCGGTGGGGCGCTTCAGCTCGTCGTCCAGCGCCCGCAGCAGCGACTCGAGCTCGTCGGCTCGGTCGGCGGGCACCGGGACGACGCGCCGGCAGCTCCCGCTCAGGAGCCACCCCGCGGGTAGCCGCTTCGAGTCGCCCGGCAGCAGCTCGTCGCGCAGCCGCAGCACCGCGCCGTGCAGGTCCTCGCCCTCCTCGAACACGTGGACCTGCCCGCGGCCGATGACCGTGACGG
>OBLR010000066.1_pt1 | contig 17405 bp, 18 predicted proteins | sample 1519891 | NCBI WGS metagenome assembly OBLR01 (sample SAMEA3113583, study PRJEB22503) | soil metagenome | reverse complement strand
TTCTAAGTGAACGTCCACAATCCCGCCGTTTCCTAGGTCATGCTCAACCTTGGCAGTAAACCCGTTAGCGGTTGCTCCATCAACAATCAAGCGTTGAATGTGTCGGTGAATTGTGCCGCCCCGACCTGCTGGCGGCTCTTGGCCTAAAAGGTCAAAGGCTTGGAAGGTTGGGATGAAATAATGGGTACGCCTGCCTGCTCTGCCGAGCCTTGTTTCAATTTCAGCTATATACCCTTCTGCTTTGAGGCTATCCCGTATTTGGTTTCCCTTCCAGACACTAACCCCTATTCCCCTGTAGACCGCCGTGAGTGCCGTTTCAGGGTTGGCTATGATGTAGTCAAGGAATTGCTGCTGCTGCTCGTCTAGCTGCGGTTTTACCTCTTGCTGCGGTTCTTGTTCTTGCACCCGTGTACTCGTAGGCTGTGCTATATGTGCCTGTGCTGGCGGTAGTTGGGTCAATGCGGAGCGTTCAATAAGGTAGGTTTTCCCAAAGGGTAAACTCTCCGCGTAGGCGAGGTATTCATCCGGTCTCATGCCTAAGACTTGAAAAGCAGGTGTAATAGAAGCAGTCTCAAGCGGGAGCATCCCGCCCTGTATCTTGTGCTTGATGAAGCAATGGCGGGGCGGCATATTCTGAAGCTGGGCAAAATTCTTTTCCCATTCTTCCCCTAAGCTCCAGTAATTTGTTCTCATCCGTGAGCCTGTTATCTGGATATCCTTGACGTTGTAGCCATCATAGGTAAACGCCTCTTTTGCCAAAAGCTCAGCGTCTTTTCTATTGGTTCGGAAGTACACCTGTATCCCCGCATTGCCCAGAATAACGCTTCTCAGTTCCGGTGGTATCTGCTCTAAGGTCTGGTGTGCCATGATGAGGGATAGGCCGTACTTGCGGGCTTCTGAGAGAACCACAGAAAAAGATTCAGAAGCGAAGTTTTGAAATTCGTCTATGTAGAGGTAAAAGGGAACTCGTGCGGCTTCCGGTATATCGGTTCTTGAGAAGGCGGCAAGCTGAATTTTTGCCATAAAGAGAGAGCCTAAGAGGTCGGCTGATTGCTGAAGCTTCCCCTTGTTGAGCTTTAGCAAGAGGATTTTCTTCTTGTCCATGACCTCGCGAAGGGTAAAGGAGCTTTTGGGTTGGCCGAGCATTTGGCTTATTCGCTCATCAGCTAGGAAGGCGTTGACTTTATTTGTTACGGGGTCAGACCATTGCAGTTGATTTGCCCTGCTGAGACTGTCAAAGCGTTCAAAGTAAAGGCGGGTCAACGGGTGTGAGACTTTGGCCATGACCTGAAAGCGGAAGTCCTTGTGCGTGAGGAATTGCGGCAGGTGAACAAGGGTAAGCTGTGCTTGGCCAAGAGCAATAAGGGAATTACGAAGCAGGTCTTCCATTCGCGCGCCCCAAGAGTCAGCCCATATCCGCTTGAAAACCATTAGCAACTCTTGGGCTTGCTCAATGGGTGCAACTCCTTCCGGTATCTCAAGGACGTTAAAGGCTACTGTGTACTTGGGGTCAGTCGGGTCAACAATGACAACCCTGTCAAATATGCTCTCGTCATGGGTTTTCTGGTAATACTCAACAAGGAAGCCTTTGGTTTCCTCTATCAAGTCGCCGTGCGGGTCAATAATCCCAAGCCCATTACCTTGCTTAATATCCTGCTGTATCAGGAACTCTAAGAATTTTGTTTTACCGCTTCCCGAAGCACCAATGACATAGGTATGAATTGCCCTGTCAGCAAGCGGGATTTTTGCCATTTGTAGCTGGTCTTTTTCTTCTGAGTAGTACCAGCCAAGAGCAAGCGTTTCCGGTATGTCCTCATCAAGCACAGGCGGCAAGGGTGCGGTATCGGTTGCCTCGATGATTGTCTGTCGTGCTGGTGACTTTTGTGGTTTGCGGGGTTCAAGAACTACTGTATCTTGTGGTCGTTTCCCTAAGAGCCTGTCAAAAAAGCCCATGTAAACGCTCCTTCTATTCTGCTGCGGTTAGGCTACTCCTAAAAAGCCGCTTGACTTTTTCTCAAGTTGTGAGGGGTCTTGATGCAGGTATTCCATTAAGGCGATAACAGCCCGCAGCATACAATGATGGGCATTGCTGGCGTAGGCTCTCAAGTCCTGTTGGTCGAATAGGTCAATATCGGAAATGGTCTGAGGCACAAGATTGACAAAGGGTATCAAGGAGAGGATCGCCATTAACGGCGTGGGCTTATACGTTAAGTTCCAGTCTGTTGCAAGCCCTGTGCCGTATGGTCTGGCGCTAATGTAAATCTGGTAGGGTTTCATGCGGTAGTTAGTGGTATCGGTCAGCACTAAAAATTCCCGTGTGTCTCCGCTTAGTCCGCGCATAATAGAGGGTGAGAGGTGTTTCCGCTCCACCCGAACATGTGGGGCTTCAGTCGCAGCAAGAAAGGTAGACATGTCTTTATAGAAGGTTTCCGCCCGCTGCCGCCCATCGTCTATACACGCTTCATCAATCAGGTGCGCCCATGTATCAATGATCCGCTCTTTGCGTAAGATGCCGCCAGGTCGAAAACCCAAAAATAGCCCGCCTGCGATCATTGCCAAGCCAAGAAGCAGCACGAACACGCCGCCAAAAAAATTGCTCCCTATCATCAGGAGCAACCCAAAACCCACGAGAAAGAGAATAGCCGCTTTCATAGGAAATCCCCCCTTCTTCTTTTTCTTGAACTTCTGCCTTCATTCTTATACTCCTCTCTGGTGCTTTTGCCTAGTGGTTTTCTGGAAAAAAGAAAAAACCCCGCATTATGCGGGGTTTTGCGTAAGGATTGCGGGTATGATCTCAGTTACCTTGTTCTTGCTCCTCAGACAGTAGCCAATCCTCAAGCGCGTTCATAATCTCTCTTAAATCTGGCGAGGTGCGGGTAATATTCCCCTTTGCGGTGCGCTGGCTCATGGCAAGGATATTTTTTAGCGTCTCCTCTGTCATCCCCTGCTGGCGACCTAAAATATTGGTCACAATTGCCCGTGTTTGTTCAGAGGCAAAGCCAATCCGCACCAGTAGCCACGCAAGGCGGGCATCTCTGGCGCGCATCCTTCTATCTATTGCTGCCTCAATAATCGGGGTCAGGAGTGCGCTGTACTCAAGGTCAATATTCTGCTGGAGTGATCGCTTGAGAAATGCCGCGCCGGATTTGGAGAGGCTTAGCCCTTCCCGCGTGGCGATCCGTTCTAGTTCGTCTTTCACTATGGGTTCGACCCAGAGGGTAAGCTTTTGCGTTCTTTTGGTGCGGGTAGGGCTGTTTTGTGAACGAGGAATTTTGCTGTTCGTAGGCTTTGCGCGGGTATATTTTGTATGCGGGGCAGGCTGGCTTGTGCCTCTTTGCGCGGATGCAATCCGCGCTTTATCTTGCACTACCGAAGCGTCAAACCGCTTCCCCGCTACCCCGTTTGATTGTAGCGAAAAGACTTGTGTTAATAATTGAGGTTTTCCGTTACCCGCCATACTGTAGTTTGCAGTCTAACAGCCTAACCTCTGCTGTTTCAGTAAGCGGGATTACAAAAGTTGTTCAGGTATTCTTGGTACTCTAGGGCGTTTTTGCCACAATATACCCTCTCTGCAAAAGCGGCAGAGTTTCTATGGTTTCTATGTCTCCCTCCCTTCCCTTCGCTTTTCTTCCCGATGTAAACATCGAAAATAAAAATGACTGGCAAGTTCTAGACGGGTGAGTAACTCGGCTCAGCTTCATAAGGCTTCTTGCCTATCCAGTCTGCTTTGGTCGGTCGGTCGAACCAAGCTAGGCAAGTGCCCTACCGCTTGGATTTCTCATATGAGAGAAGCAAATTAGATGTAGTAAGTCAACCTATTTCTTGGGAAGTTTCCCTATTTCCCTACTTCTTTCCCTACTTCCCTACTTCCCTACTTCTTTGGTTTCATGGGGTTTTCTTATCGGGGATTACGAGTTTTTAATATGCGGACTACGATACTGTTTTCTTTATGTTGCTCGTAATCTTCAAAAATACTTTGCATGGCACTTCTGGCTATGTCGTTTTTCGTAGCCTTTAAGTCGTATTTCCGACGCAACTCTAGCTTCAAATCCTCTAAGGCTTCAAATTCTTCATCGGTAAAGAGAAAACTATCTTTCCGATGCGGGTTAGCATTAATGTCAAAAAGTTTCCCTACTTCCCTACTTTCCTCTTTTCCTACTTCCTTCCCTACTTCCCTACTTCCTTCCCTACTTTCCTCTTTTCCTACTTTCTGGGTTGCTGCTTCTTTTGGTTTTTCTGTTGACTGAATAGGGGAGCTTGAAAAAAGTCGCTGGTCAAGTCCAGCCTTAGTAACGGGTGTGCTTTCAGTCAACTTTTTTCCCGCGAATGGACTGATTGATTTAGCCATTAGACAGCCCCCTTTCGGCTTAGGTTGTCACGGCGGTCTTTAGCAACTTGATGTACTAACTCCTCTGTAATCTGGGTCTGCTTGTCTAAGCTGGCTAAGAGTAGGGCATTATCGGCTAAGATATTAGCTTCACGGGGCATACCTTGTGAATGATGAAAAATAGCAGCTATGGCATCCGCGCTAAAAGGGTGTTGTGCTCCGCCGGATGCTACTTCCCATCTAAATTTCAACATTGCCTTTAACTCCTCTAGAGAGAGCTTATCTAAGGTGGAAGCCATAGCTATACGACTGCGGAAATTGCGTAATTTTGGTCTCGAAAGGGTTTCTCTTAGTTCTTCTTGAGCAAAAAGGACTAACTGCAAAAGTTTGGCATCGTTGGTTTCATAGTTGACTAGCTGCCGAAGTAGCTCAATGAGGGCAGGTTTGAGAGTTTGGGCTTCATCAATAATAAGAACAACCGTCTTGGCTTCGGTGATTGCGTGGGTATACAGATAGTCCTTAAAAATATCGAGCATCCCCTTGAAGCTCTTATCAGTCTTTTCCGTATTAAATTCTTGGGCTATGGTTCGCAGGAAGCTAAACGGAGTAGGGTAGCTAGGATTAGTTAGAAGAATGGAGAGAAAACCGCTATCCAGAAACTTTTGATGGAGTAGACGGGCTAAACTGGATTTACCCGTTCCTGTATCACCGAAAACCGCAGCCAGACCTTTTTTAGCTCCTACAACGTAAGCGGTTTTCTCAAGTGCTGTTGAGTGGGTAGCAGTCAGGAAAAAATACCGAGGAGAGGGAACAGTTGAAAAGGGTTCTTCTTTGAGGTTGAAATAAGCGAGATATGGCAACTCCATATATTTAGTAGCCAACTTGGGGGTAACTCGTAGTATAAATACCCTAAGTTGATGGCAACTCACAATTATTATGGCTAAAGTTACGATAAGTTGTCAAGAAGCAAAATAAGGAAAGGGGATAGTGATAGTTAATCTTCCGGCTCAACGCGTGTAATGCCTGCTATCCTGTCAAAGTCAGTATCCCAGCTATAGACTTCCCGAATATAACGGCTCTGCATATAGAGGGCATTGAAGGCATCCACATAGGAAATATTGCGCTCAATAAACAGGTCAAGGGCTGCAATACAGAGATTTTTGGCAGGCACCCGCAACCCCCGCATACGGAGGATCGGAAGGAGTAGGTCTCTGATCTGGGGGAGGGGCACACGATAATGTCTTTGCAGGGTAAAGACAGTTTCAAAAATAACGGGTAGGGAAGTCTCCGCACGTTCTTCACCGCGCTCTATGCGCTGAAGGAGTGCAAGGGCTTTTTGGGCTTTTTCTTCATCATCTTTGGTGAAGTATCGAAGCAGGATATTTGTATCAAGAAATCTCATACGTTGGGTTAGCGATCTTCAGCAGCTACCTCATCAGCTATAGCCTCTTCCATTTCCGCCCGAACCTTTCGCCAGTCCTCCGGTTTCTCTTTAGGGGTAACAGCCCCGAAGCCTGCAAGAAGCTGTGAGGTGGCAGGCTTCAGCTTGACTTCATCGCCTTCAACCTCAAAACGCACGACATCTTTCGGTTTAAGTCCTAACCGATGCCGGATTTCAGCCGGAATAGTGACCTGTCCTTTTTGGGTCAGTCTGGTTTCTAGTTCTCGCATAGTAATACCTTTATCAAATGGCATACCTATATTCATAGTAATCTATGATATCAAAGTATTACCTTAAGTGCAAGTAGGAAAATGAGCGCGGAATTTCAAACTACTATGAGTAGGGTTTTTCCATTATTGCAGGCTGGAGAGAAAATAAGCCGCTTTTTGGCATCCGCAAAGCTAACAAAAATTCCTATAGGATAAAATCGGTTTTGTTATAGAGTTTGTAGCTTTGGTGGTATGTCGCTTAATTACTGTTGTACATAGCAGCAGTGGATAAAAACCCTCTCGTTGACCTTTTGTGTTCTTACTACTTATGATTTTTATTTTTGAACGCTCCAAGTTCGTTCTGCATTTGGATTATTCGAAATAAACGGTCTTTGTAATTCTTGAAAAAATAGCCCGCAGCTCCTCCTCCCAGAGCAAGTGTTTGCGCCCCTATTACAGCTTGCTCTAGGTCTCTATTAATTAATCCGTCCACAAAAATGCCAAACCCCAAAGAAGCAAGAAGGGTTGTAGGAACAACAGTTCCCGCTAGTTCGTAAACTGTACGTAGAGTCTTCTTATTTTTGCTCCGTAAAGCCTCATCAATATCTGGGTATCTTTCTTGGCGAATCTTTGCAGTAGTAAGAGTTATCCCACCATCAGGGGCTTCTTCAACTGTGATATTTGGTTGAGTTCTTTCGTGCGAAATCGTCTTGAAAGCCTAGAGATTCACATCTGTAGCTTCCCCATCTCGGGTTTCACCTCCTTTGGCAGTATCTTCTAGTGAGTCAATGGATTATACAACAAGGTATAGGTTATTTTAGAGAATCGAAGCTAACTTGGGGGCTTGACAAGCATTAATTTACCTGTGAATTCAAGAGGCTGTTAATGCTACTAAACCCCCTATAGTGAAGATTAACGTAAGAATCAAAAACAGCGAAAGGGCTATAAATCCGAACGGGTATTCCTCTAATTTGAAACCCTGAGATATGAACCCGATCCCCCTATGCAATGGTATAAGAGGATGCGCGAGAAGTGACGCTATAACAAACAAATAAAATATCACTGAAGTGCCAAAAGTAGACCAGAATAGGATGCCAAGCCACGGACGATCACCTTGCAACAACACAGAACTCCAAAACGTTGTAAGCTCGCCCAATATTGTTGGCAAGATTAAGAAGATTGCTGCAGAAGCCAAGAGATCTACTGCCAGTAGTCCCAGCAATTGGATCACCGTCGCATTAATACCACGTTGCAGCACCCACCGCGTCTCTAGAAGAGAAATTCCATCAGCGAACATATTAAAAGCCACAAACGCAAGTATTTTGACACCCTCTCTGTTTATTGTATCCAAAAAGGAACTAACAGCATCCGTCCTAATGAAACTCGCAATTAGGCTCACAACAACTATGAAGGCAAGCGACGAACCTAGTGCCTTCAGTGGGTGGACTGATATGTGAATACCCTGTTGTAGAAATTGGTGAACAGGACGGGTATAAGTGACGGCAACTATGACGGCGAGAGGGACGGTCATCATTATGATACCCATGATTATGCCCTGGACGATGGAGGAAGCGATGTAGCTAGTGAGGGCGCTGGCAGTGATCCTGCCGATGACCATGCCGATCGATGCCACAATCAACCGGATGTAGAAACTACCGATGCTAATATCAGCGCGGGAAGTAGCAAAGAAGAGACCCATCACGAAGCCTATAATAACTAAGGTGAGGATAACTTTGATGGTGACTATAGTGACGAGTGGTACAATGATAGTTATCCCGCCAATCATGACCATAATGTTGATGCTGTAGATGATCAAATTGAGAAGATCGCTTCGGACAGCGAGGCTTCTGCCTATGATAGCACTGAAAGACGTCATGAATGCGAGCAACATTGCGAGAAGAAGTAAGTCAGATGTATCTTCAAATGCATCTTCAAATAAAGAGTCCTCAATCCCGATTAGAGATGGTATCTGAATCCCTGCTAGCATCAGGGGCGATAATAGTAAGCCCGCCCAGATACCCTGCTCAACCAGTGACTCGCTTGTACTGAATAAGCGGTCAAACGAATCAAGAAATGTCTGGTTAATCGTTCTAAGCCATGTTTCGGGGTTCTGACGAACCCCTTCCTTAAGATGCAAGGCAAGCCATTGCTTCCTTTCCTTGCTGTACCACTTATCAAGCAGCACACTCAAAGTAGTGATCAGGGTGGCGAGCCCTATATATCCACCTAGTAAGCTCAGAATCAATATGAGCATGCGTGCTACACGACTTTTCACCAAGGGTGATGAACAACGGAAAACGTCAATCACTATTCCTATCTCAAAACTCAATCACTACGTCAATATATGAAACTTTGATTATGAAATAAGTTATGAGACAACAGGACAAGCTTTGCTAGTACACTAGCAAAGAAAACTGATATCTGTCTCAAAAAGGAAGATTTTTGAGACAGACTTATCTCACGCAGCAGCTATAAATTGCAGGTCGAGGTCTTTTCCAAGTACCTCTTTCATGGCTCTGGATATTTGCCTGTACAGCCTTCTCTCAAGCCAAGCGATAGTAAAGGGGTTGTTTACTCCTATCTGTGCTGCGGTGTCTGTTACCTGCAAAAGGGTTGTGCCTGCCAGTCGTGCTTCTACTTCTTCTAGGGGTTGGGTTTCCTTTAGTTGGTCTATGGTCTTTTTCCAGATAGTTTGATTTTCTCTGTCTGTTTTCTCTGTCTCTTTATTCTCTGTATTGTTATCTCTGTATAGAGTGCCTACATTTTGTTTCCACTTAGTGGACACGTTTTGCTGCCACTGGGCGGGTTGAGTGGACACGTTTTGTACTGGCTCAGTGGGTACGTTTTGTATCGGCTCATCCGTCTGAGTTGGTACGTTTTGCCCTCGCTGGTATTGCTCTATCACCTTGTAGAGCCGTTCCCAGACAATCCGAAAATGGTAGGTAAACTTAAACCCCTGTCTGACTATCTGGATAACTCCAAGCGCAAGGAGCTTGCGGCGGGCGGTCTGCTGTTCCCGCTTCGTCAATCCCGTTTCCCTGCCCATCTCTTGCTCAGACTTATATACCCAGCCTTCAGGATTCGCGCCTTTGTCAGAGAGGAACAGTAACTGGCTGAGGAAAAGCCCGGTGGTCGCGCCGCCGACGATGCGGGCAAGATCCGGGGAATAGCCGACTACCCGGTTGGGGAGCATCTCCTTGATTTGCTGCCTATGGGATTGTGCGTGCTGCTGGTGTGGAAGTGCTGCCTTTGCGCTTTTGTACCCGTTCTGAAAAACTGTGGCTACCATTATAAACCTCCAGCGACCAGGCAAGCTCAAACTTGACTCTGGCGCTGGAGGCTGCTACGCTTTTCTTGATCGGGTTAGGCGGTTAGCAGTTCTCAAGTGCCAGTCAAGCAGAGAGCGGCTGATCGTCTTTTCTTTTTGGGCTTGATAATGCCTGATGCGCAGGTACCTCGTCAACCGTTTCCCAACCAGAACCTTCGCTATCAGGAGTTATTGGTTCCAACCTTTCTCAGATACGAACAACGGGAATTTTATATCTGAAAAAGGATGGATTCTTGGGGCAATTCCTCCTGTTAGCCTATCTGAGAAAGGTTACGCAGGTGTACCAGTCGGATCTTTCCCACCTCCTCATCTGAAAACCCCGCCAAAGCCGCTGTCGTCCGCTCAAGCAGGCGTTGATCGAGAAAGACGACGTATACCCTGTCGTAGCCGACAGCCAGGCACTGCCTGATATGGGCGATCTCTCGCTGGGCTTTTGAGACAACCGCTATCTCAACAGCAATCCGTACCCCGTCCTTCTCCAAATGGACATCCACACTCCCGCCATTCCCCACGTCATACTCGACCTTTGCAGTGTAACCCTGCGAGACAGCCCGATCTTTAATCACGTGCTGGAGGTAGCGGTGGACTGCTCCCCCTCGACCTGGCGGTGGTTCTCTCCCCAACCGCTCAAGTGCTAAGAAGGTAGGGATGAAAAACACGGTTCGCCGTGCCATCTTGCCTAGTCTGGTTTCAACCTGCTCGATCATCCCTTGCGCCAGCAGGCTGTCTCGTATCTCATTTCCCCGCAAGACACCTACTTTTATTCCCTTGTAGACTGCGGTCTGGGCAGTATCGGGGTGCGTGATGATGAACGCCAGAAATGCCTGCTGGTGTTCGTCAAGTTGTGGTGTTGCTTCTGGAGCGGGCGCTTCTGTCGGTTGTACTGGTTGGGTCTGCGCTGGGTGCCTGGTTAAGGCGGCGCGCTCATAGAGATATTTCTGACCAAAGGGTAAGCGCGCCAGGTAGGCAGCATATGCTTCAGGGCTCATGCCAAGGACTTGCTGCGCCGGTTTAATAGAAACGGTCTGGAGTGGCAGCATCCCGCCTTTCATTTTATGTTTGACAACACAGTGCCGTGGCGGCAAATGCTGCAACTTGGCAAAATTACGCTCCCATTCCTCCCCTAGACTCCAGAATCTTGCGTCAATCCAGTCTCTTCTCATCTGGATGGTTTTGACATTGTAGCCGGAGTACGTGAACGCTTCCTTGGCCAAAAGCTCAGCATCCTTGCGGTTCATGCGGAAATACACTTGAATCCCGGCGTTGCCTAGAATGATGCTTCGCAGGTCTGGTGGTATCTGGTCTAAGGTCTGGTGCGCCAAGATGAGGGATAACCCGTATTTCCTTGCCTCTGAGAGCACCACGCTAAAGGATTCGGAGGCAAAGTTCTGAAATTCGTCAATGTACAAATAGAAAGGGACTCTGGCTGCTTCTGGGATATCGCTTCGGGAGAAGGCGGCCAGTTGCAGTTTGGCCATAAATAAAGAGCCTAAAAGGTCTGCGGATTCCCGCAGCTTCCCCTTATTCAACTTTAGCAAGAGGATTTTCTTCTGATCCATGACCTCCCGCAAATTAAACGAGCTTTTAGGGACAGAGAGCATCTGGCTGATTCGCTCATCAGACAGAAAGGCATTGACCTTATTGGTGACGGGGTCTGTCCATTGGAGTTGCGCTGCCCGACTCATGGCGTCAAAGCGTGCAAAATAGGGTTTGGCTATCGGGTGGGAAACGTGTGCCATGACCTGCGTCCGGAACGGTTGGGAGGTCAAGAATTCGCAAAGGTGGCCAAGGGTCAGCCCTGCAAGGCTGAGGGAGATCAGGCTGTTTCGCATGAGTTCTTCCATCCGCGCGCCCCAAGCGGATGCCCAGATACGCTTGAACACCATGATTAGTTCCTGGGCTTGCTCAATGGGTGCGACGCCCGGCGGGACTTCAAGGACATTGAAGCCAACTGTCGAGACTGGGTCAGTCGGGTCAACAATGATGACGCGGTCAAAGATACTCTCGTCCTGGGTTTCCTGGTAGTGGCAGGCTAAGAAGCCTATTGTGTCAGTTACCCCAGATCGTCGTGCGGGGAGATTACGCAAAAGCCGTTCCCGAGCTTGATTTCCTGCTGGATCAGGAACTCAATGAATTTGGTCTTGCCGACTCCAGTGGCGCCAAGTGTATACAAATGGGTGGCGCGGTCACTAGATGGGATTTTGACCATTTGCCATTGTTCCCGCTCAGAATTGAAATACCAGCCGAGGCTAAAGGTGTCGGGAATTGGCGCGTCATAGAAAAGCGGTGGCAGTACCACCGCTGGTTCTCCTGTGGGAGAGGCAACGGGTACTTTCGGTTTTTGTCTGAAGAATCGCGTGAAGAGTCCCATACATACCTCACCGGGAATAAAAGTTTATTACTCAACACCCAAAAACCCTGTGGATGTGGTCTCCAGCTGGGACGGCTCTTGGCCGAAGGACAGAAGCTCCGCAATAGCGTGGTGCAGGCAGCGGTGGATAACAGTCACATAGGCGTGGAGCTCTTGCTGTTGAAACAGATGGAAGTCTCCCAACGAAGTAAAGAGGTCTGGTGCTGATACTACCAGATACCAGTAGATAGCCAGGTTAGTACCGTAGTCGTGGCTGCCAATAAAGATCTGCGCTCTGAAGCGCTCGTTTGTGACCAATAAGTACTCGCGCTCCAGCTTGCTCCAGGAGGATGGTTTAACAAGGGTTCGCTCCAGATAGACATCGGGAATATTGGAAGCCAAAATAGCAGCTGCGGTGCTGCGGTAGATGCGGGCGGCATTGCCGTTAGCGTTCTCCAGAAGGCAACTCCAGCTTGCAGCAACGGTGCTCCGGTGCAGGACGAGTGCTTTGCCCATGGTCGCTTCCTCCTTAAAAAAAGACGGCCTGTGTGACCAGGCCGTCCAAGATCCGGGTGGGTGGATTAGAGATGCCAGCCAGGCGGGTTGCTGTCCTCTGGGAAGATATCTGCTAAGACCTGGGCTCTTCGCGGTTGCGGCTCTTTCATGAGGCTGCAGAGTGCGCCGGTCAGCAGGCCTGCGAGAAACCCGATCAGGAGGCAGAGGAGAGGCGCTCCCAGCAGGATGAGCACACCGCTGATGAGCACACCCAGGACGCTCCAGAAAAGCGTGGCAAGAACGGTCGCAGTGGCTGGCGTATTGATTGCCTCCTGAGCTGGCCAGCCGGTCATGCGCCGCAAAAGCGATGCCATGGGGACTCTACTGGCAACTGTGAACCGCCGGAGTGCTCGGCCACACATGGGCACTAATAGAAAAGCGACAACCGTACCGATAAGCAGACCGAAGACCAGTATCCGGTAGACTCCCAGTGCAATCATTTACGGCGGGATCTTGTTGCTTCACCTCTTATTGCCTCCTTTGGGTATTACCTTCTGCACCCGTCGGATTCGTTTGAGGAGGCTGCTGCCGTTGCGCGCATCAGGTTCAGCATTTGCCTCGGCAGTGATGGGCGGTACAACGACCACCCGCATTTCTTTCTGTGGTACGTCACTCGACGGTTCAGGTACTTTCCTGGTGTTAGGGTTATACGGAATTGGTTTGCCCATGTTTAGTCACCTCCCTATCGAAATCTCCATAAGCGACGCTTTGAGGTTTCATTGCTGGACATGGCCATACTGTGTTCGGCATCGTCTGTGCCGATACGGGAGACAGGTTCCGGCGCTGGTGGTTGTATCGCCACACTCCTGGTGTGCAGTGGCTGAGGCGCTGGTATGGCTTCTCGCAGGGGAAGAGGTTGCGGCGTACTGCCCCAGACAGGTTGTGCATCGCCAAGGCCTGCAACGCTACAGTGCAGACACCCTGGGACGCTTTTCACCGATATCGCCAGAACCCCAGGTTTTAAAGCATCGTAGACTAAGTAGGGCTGGTACTCCTTGAATGACGTGAACAGGTTCATGCACTCATTGAGGGCTAGATTAACAATTAACCCATTCAGTTGGACAACCTGCGGCTGGATAATTTCATCGCCAACCACGTAGCCTCGCTGGCGATAGACCGCCCGCTGATCTTCATCCATCAATTCGCGGGAAGCTGCTTCCCGATCCAGCGCCCCACGACACTCAAGGCAGGGCATATCAGGCAACATGAGGTGCACCTGCCCGCCCATATGGGTAATCTTCTTGCCTTCCCCATTCTGAATCACAAAGATACCTGTCCCAACGTCGATATAGGGCAGGTAATATTGACGGCTGAGTTTGTTCAGGAGCAGGCGGGAGGAGTGATTATCGGTGCAGCCAAAGAGGATATCGACCCCTTTGAGGTGGTGGATGGCTTCTGGAGCAAAGACACTACACTCCAGCGCTTCTACCCGCGCCCAGGGTCGAACCGCTTTGATCGTCCGTTCAGCAATGGCAACTTTAGGGCTGTGGTTGAGGACATCCTCATAGGTTGCGCCGATCATTCTGCCCAGATTTTCCAGCTCAATGCGCTGGGGGTCACACAAGACATAATCCTCAACCCCCAAGTGGGCTAATTCAGTGGACAGATGGGAGCCAGTCCCGCTCAGACCAACGATCCCGACTCGAAGTTGGGATAACGTCCGCTGCAGGGACAGGCCAAACGCCCGCGTCTCGCGATCAGCCATTGCTACGAGCGTGGCGCTGGGTGGTCGTTGTAATGCCTGCTGTGCTGCTAAGTCGTTAAGAAGCCGCAGTCGTTTCTGGGCGGCTGTAGGGATGTAGATACGGAAGGGAGAACCGGCGACCTGGAGTTCATCAATGGGCACGACTTCATGTTCTGATGGACTCCACACCAGCGCATCCACTGCCCCTTCGTCTCGGTTGGTGACCACTGCTGCTTGCAGTAAATTGAAATTCTCCCATCCCCACAGGAAATTTTGCTCAATCGTCGCAATGTCTGTTGCGGAAAAGTGATTTGCGCCAGGCCACAAGTGGGTATGCAGGAGGATTAAGGCGCGGGAACTCTCTACAGCCTTCCCCACTGCGTTGCGGATGGCGTTGGTGCTGGGGATGACATGACCGGCAGTTTGCGCTTCCAGATCTTCCGAGGGAAGCGGTTGAATTTCATTCACCAGCAGTTTCAGCCGGTCAGCGCTTTCACACCGAAAGGCATAGGCAAAGGCTGCTTGTTCCTGGTCTGACTGAGCGGACAAGTGGGAGGTCAGGATTTCCCACTGGGATTTGGGGAAAATAATTTTTCGTTTCTTCATCGCTGCCCCTTCCCTGGTTTGAGAAGATTCAATTGCTGCATCACTGATGCAACAACTGTAATGAGGTTGTCACCCTGCGGCCAGGGATAGGCTGGATCCCACGTCTGGGGATGCGCGCAAATCCATGTGTACCCCTTGTCGCTGTAGCTCCGGTTGTAGTAATGACCACTGGTAATGTCTAAGTCTGGGTCAACATAGGTACCGCTGGGCTGTGTTTCTGGGTAGTCCGGTGGCAGATCAATCAGGCAGGCGGTAAATTCTTTTGGCTTGTACTGAGATGGTAAGTCGAGTGTGTAGATTAATACCCAGCGGCCATCCTCATCGTCCCAGTCAACCCGGCCAAACCTGCGGCTCAGCGTTAAAACCTCTTCATAAATTCGCTGTAAGCGGCGATCCTGCTGCTGTGTCATGGCTCTTCCTCACATAAAATAGAAAGAGGGTAGCTCTTTAGAGCTACCCTCTCTTGTCCCCTAGCCGAAGATGTACCGAGGGATGGAAACGACAGACTCGCCCGCTTGAATTTTCGCATCGTCCGTGAGGGTTTCTACAGAGCCATTGCCCTGATCCCGGATGACAACCTGGTCAGCGGGGATGCGGCCTTGCTCCCGCAACTCGGACACCGTCGGCGAGCTGGCGTCCTCAAACTGGATGGGTTGGCCATTGACCACAGCTTCTTCACGACCCATGTTCTTTGTACCTCCTTATCCTATAGATTTGGCTCCGTGGAGAGATATGTAGGAAGTACGCCCGCTCGCTTGCCGTCTCCCAGAAGCTTTGGGTAGAATGACACATGCGAGGGCGTTCCATGAGCAATGGGCGTACCTCCAGTGAAGTCAGCCTCCTTGTAGCAGTCTTTGAGCGGAGTGCCGGGGGGCTGATGGTTTGTAAAAGGCTACGAAAGCATAAAAGTCTGAAGTCGTCAAGCGATCCAATAGAACTTGTCACAAACTTCGGAGATTTGGGGGTGGAGGCTGAAGACTAAGGAGAAGCCATTTTTCGATGGAGTTTGCTAGGCCGTATCCCCTGCCGTTTGGCCTCATGGAAGGTATCAGCTGCTTCCTGAGCTTTTTCCCGGTCTAGGATTGTCGCTGAGCCTTGACCTGTTCCTTCCAAAAGTACCGGAATGATTCCTAATTCTTTTGCCCAGCGGATAAAGAAATCAGGTGGCGCATTGAACTCCCGAGCCGCAGAGTTAGCGGATATACCCCTGATCTTTACAGCATCCTTAGCGAATTCCCCCAATGCACGTACAGCCGACGGACTCAAGGGGTCATCTGGATTCGCTATAGCCTCAAGGAGAAGCTTGCTGAGTGTAGGTGCAGTTGCTTGGAGGCGCTCTCTGCTGTAGCGTTCACGATCTCTATCGTAGACGTCGCCTTTTTTCGGTGCCCGTTGCCGCTGCTGTAGCTGGTTGCTGGTCTGCTCAAGACCAAGCTCAGGCGCATTCGTGCCCTGCGCTGCGCTCGGGTCACCCTGTTGCTGATCAGGAGTAGGACTGGTACGGTGGTCACCAGGTTCCACCTCTTTAGGCGGCATAAGTGGCGAAATAGTAGCACGGATAGTGGGAAATGTAAAGAATTCTGGAGAATGCTCCAAGGCTTCTTCTTCTACGGTTGTAGGGGCGGCTTGAGGAGCTTGCTCTCTCGTCGAGAACATCCGGGTGATCCCCTCCAGACCCATCGCCGTCAGGTACTCAGCGTATGCCCGGGTGAGAGTCTGGGTAAGCTCCTGCCCAATGGGTTGCAGCTCATCAGGAAGGTCATTCTCCATATTTCTCAGGGATTCCATGACCTCCCAGACGTATTTCTCCTGGGAGGCGGCAAACCTGCCCAAGTCTTTCAAATAGTGGGCAAGCAGGATAGCCCTGTCCTGGTTTGCCTTGGCAGCCTCAATCCGTGTGAGGTCTTGAGTGGGTTTCCGAACCAAGCCCTGTCGCCGCACCTCTATGGAAGACCCTACTTGCGGGTTCCGCAGCCTTTCGAGGGTGGTTTTGAGCTGGGCAAGAAGTTCCCCGGTGGATTTGGCAGCCTCACGGGCTTCCAGCAACAAGGTTACCTCTGCTGGGGTGAATCCTGGGATTCCCCGCAATCGCTCGTAAAATGGGGCGTCGAGAGGAGGTTTTATCTTTCCGGTTTCTATTTTGCTAATGGTTGCGGGGGCAACGTGGAGGGAGGCAGCAAGGGTCGGTTGACTTAATCCCACCCGTTTGCGGATCTCACGAAGCAGCCTCCCAAACCGGGATGCAGTTGTTGCGGGCATGGTGGCCTCTGTTGAAGGCCGAGGTAGGAAGGAAGAGATTAGATAAAGTCCACTTACTTAAATTTAGTGGCCACAGGTACTCTACTAAGCCGATGCCTAGCCCTGCGTCGTTATACTATATATTGGCGGATTTGGCAAGAGGACAACTTCTTGCGAAACCAAACAGACTTCGCTATGCTATACAACGAATCCATGAAAACGAAAGCAGCAAAACGCAGCGGCACAACCCACCAGCGAGCCAATGTTTGGCTTGCAATATCAAGACAATCAGCAAATTTAGCCTCAAACCCCGCTAAAACGCCAAAGACAGAGAAAAAGATACCTCTCAACCCGCAAAAGCCCCGCTATAGTCATTACAGAGCCATTGCAGGGGGTTCTAGACCCCGCCCCCCAAAATAAAAAAGGCTGTTTTCGGAGAAAACAGCACACCCCCTACTTACAGGCAGGGTGAATAGTCAAGGGCTTGTCTACTCCGCAGCGATAGCGGAGGAGTAGATCGGAGCGAAGCGGAGACCCTTGACTAGAGGGGCTGCTAAGCCCCTTCCCTCTGTCAGTGGGTACGTTTTGTAAGCACTCAGGCGGTTTGGGTAGGGGTTGAATCATTGTTTCTGTGGAAAAAGAGAGGGTTTATTTGCCCACAGAAACA
>OBLR010000065.1_pt1 | contig 17431 bp, 19 predicted proteins | sample 1519891 | NCBI WGS metagenome assembly OBLR01 (sample SAMEA3113583, study PRJEB22503) | soil metagenome | reverse complement strand
CCCGCTCATCGTCGGCGTCATCGCGGTAGTGTGCACGATCTTGTACCGCCGGTTCAAGAAGAGCGGCTGGCTTTGAGCCGGGCCATAAAGCCGTACGCTGCGTAGGCACGCGTCACAGGTTTTTGACCCGCTTGGCGGTGCGGCCGAGGTGCTTGCGCATGATCTCGCCTGCCTGCTCCACGTCACGTCGCTGAATGGCGTGGACGAGCCTGCGGTGCTCCTTGGCGCCCAAAGGCCCCATTTCGGGGGCGCTTTGCTGCGCCCGCTCGAGTGACATGAGCAGCGGGCCGCGGAAGGACTGGATCAACATATGGACCGCGCTGTTGTGCGCGCACTCGGCGAGCCGGGAATGGAACTCGGCGGACAGGTTCATGTGGTAGTCGCCGGCGGACAGGGCCTTGTCCTGCCGGTCGCAGATGTCGAGCAGCGCGGCGATGTCGTCATCGTCGGCGCGCTCGCACACCAGCGGGATCATGCCGACCTCAAGGATGAGCCGTGCCTCGGTCACCTCGGCGGCGGTGACCGCCGAGAGGGTCAGCAGATCGGCGATGCCCTCGCCGACCCGTTCCTTCGATGGTGTGGTGACGAAGGCGCCGCCGCGCGCGCCCACCCGGATCTCGACGAGCCCATTGGCCTCGAGGACGCGCAACGCCTCCCGTACGGTGACCCGGCTCACGCCGAAGCGCTCGCACAGCTCGCGTTCCGCGGGGAGCCGATCGCCCGGGTTGAGCTGCTGCTGGCGGATGAGCAACCGGACCTGGTCGACGATGAGCTCGGAGATGCGCCGGTCGTTGACCGGGTTGAACAGGTCGGCCGACGACCCCATGGCGGCCACGGGTCTCGTGGCCGGGGGAGGACCGTCCACCCGCTTCCCCCGTGGCGGCATGTGGCACTCCCTTCACGCTGACTACGACGATTGACGAGCTTACCCGAACCGCTTATGGTCATACCAATAGACCTTGCGGAGTCTAGATCCTCTGGAGTACCGACCCGCTCGGGAGAGCCCATGGTTGCAGCCCCGGAGCTGTCGTCCACCAATCTTGTCCTCGATCGGCCAGACACCTTCCAGGTGCATACCCGCGCCTACATGGACGCGGACGTCTTCGCCGCGGAGATGGGCCGGATCTTCGGGCGGACCTGGGTCTACGTCGGTCATGAGTCCCAGGTGCCGGCGGTCGGCGACTACCGTACGACCACGATCGGCCGGCAGCCGGTCATCATCAGCCGGCACGAGGACGACCAGATCTACGTGCTGCTCAACCGCTGTCGCCACCGGGGCTCGGTGGTGTGCCGCGAAGAGCTCGGGCACTCCAACTTCTTCCGCTGCCCGTACCACAACTGGAGCTATGCCAACGACGGCGCGCTGGTGGGCATGGCGCAGGCGTCGGGCTATCCGGGCGACTTCGACAAGGGCGAATGGGGGCTGCGCCGCGCGCCCCGCGTGGCCGTCTATCGGGGGCTGATCTTCGCCAGTCTGGCGGCCGACGGCCCCTCCTTCGGCGATTACTTCGCCCCGGTCCAAAAGTACGTCGACTGGTGGCTCAACCGGTCCCCGGCCGGCACGATCACTGTGCTCCCCACCGCCCACAAGTACCCCTATCCCGGCAACTGGAAGTGGCAGGCGGAAAACGGGCACGACGGCTACCACGGCAACTACGTGCACGAGTCGTGGCAGCGGCTGCTCGAACGCGCCGGAGAGGCGCCGGTGCGAGACATCCGCAAATACCGCACGGGTGGCTGCACCCGCGGTTTCGCCTTCGGCCACGGGCTGCTCGAACGCCCCGGCGGGCTCAACCCGAACGCGAGCTGGACCGGCCGGATGATGGTGAGGTTCCCCGAGTACGCCGAGGCGCTGCGCGCGACCTACGGCGACGACGAGATCGAGCAGATCTCGGCGCGGCGCAACATCTTCGTCTTTCCGAACCTCTATCTGTTCGACACGCAGATCAGGGTCATCAATCCCATCGCCGTCGACTCCACCGAGGTGCACCTTTACGTCTACGGCCTCGACGGCGTGCCCGACGCACTCAACCAGGGCCGCTACCGTGCCCACGAGCGGTTCTACGGTCCTTCTGGGTTCGGCTCGCCGGACGACGTGGAGATCTTCGTCTGCAACCAGACCGGCCTGCAGGCCAGCGGCGTCGACTGGGTGCTGCTGTCGCGGGGAATGCATCGCGAGCGGGTGGGCGGCGACGGCGAGGTGGTCGGGCACAGCACCGACGAGGTCCCGGTCCGGGCCATGTATCGCGAGTGGGAGCGGTTGATGTCCGCATGACCATGGCAGTCAAGCACGAGCTCACCCGCGCCGCGGCGGAGGAGTTCATCTACCGAGAGGTACGCCTGCTCGACACGCTGGAGCTTGAGGAGTGGCTGGCGCTGTTCACCGACGACGGCCTTTACTGGCTGCCGATCGAGGACGGCGACCTGGCCGACGCGGCCGACGCGGTGTCGATCGTCTATGACGACGCCGAACGCCGCGCGGAGCGGGTCTACCGGACGCTGCACACGCCGGTCCTCGACCAGAGCCCCCGCTCGCGTACCGTCCACATGGTGGGCAACGTCGAGGTGGCCGGCGCCGACGAGCGCGGCGACATGCGCGTTCTGTGCAGCCAGTTCATCGGGGAACTGCGCCCCGGCGGGCAGGGTCAGGTCGGCCTCAACCGCACCCGTGTCCTCGCCGCCCGTGCCGAGTACCGGTTGCGGGCCACCCCGGACGGCTGGCGCATGAGCATGAAAAAGCTCCTGCTGCTCGACGCCGACCAGCCGCTCTACAACCTGACGTTCGTCATCTGAGGCCGCGACATGGGTGAGATCTACCAGAACGAGTTCGCGATGGTGGAGCTGAGCCGGCACGAGACCGGCAGCGGCCCGCGGCTGCGGATCCGTGACCTCGCCACCGGCGCCGAGGTGTTCCTCGACCCCTTGGAACTGGAGAGCCTGACCCGCTGGAAGCACGAAGACTTCGCGCCGCTCGTCGACCCCAGCGGCTTCACCGGCACCGGGGAGCCCGACCCCGACCAGGTATGACGGGGGCGCCGCCCGCGCTGTCGACGGCGGCGGTCGCCACGGCCGCCCACACCACGGAGCTACGGGACTTCCCGGTCCCGCGGATCGGGCCGGACGACGGCCTGCTGCGCGTCGAGGCGGCCGCGATCTGCGGCACCGACTGGGAGATCTACGGCCGGCGGAGCCGGGGCCAGCGGCTCGGCCCGCTGATCCTCGGCCACGAGAACGTGGGGCGCGTGGTGACTGTGGGGGAGCGCGCCGCCGAACGGTGGGGGGTGGCCGTCGGCGACCGGGTCGCGGTCGAGGAATTCCTGCCGTGCGGCACCTGCCGTCTGTGCCGCGGCGGCCACTATCGATTGTGCGCCGCGACCGACTCGCGGGGCGCCGGACCGTTCCTGCGCTACGGCAGCACGCCGGTCAGCGTCGCGCCGAGCCTGTACGGCGGGTTCAGCCAGTACCTCTACCTGCATCCGCGGGCGATCGTCTACCCGGTGGGCGACGACGTCGAGCCCGAACTGGCCGCGCTGTTCGTACCGGTGGCCAACGGCATCAGATGGGTGACCGGGGAAGGCGGCCTGCGGCTCGGCCAGACCCTCGTCGTGCTGGGCCCCGGCCAGCATGGCCTCGGCTGCGTCATCGCGGCGCGCGAGGCGGGCGCGGGCAAGGTCATCGTGGCCGGCACCGCGGCCGACCGGCATCGGCTCGACGTCGCCACCGCCCTCGGCGCCGATCACGTCGTGGCCGAGGCCGCGGCCGAGGCGGTGCTCGATCTGACGGGCGGCGCCGGCGCGGACGTGGTCGTCGATCTCGCCCCTGGCGCGACGGGGACCGTCGAGCGGGCCATCGCCATGTGCGCCCCGCGCGGCACGGTGGTGCTCGCCGCGTCCAAGCACGCCCGACCCGTCGACGGCTTCCCGCATGACCTCGTCGTGCGCAAGGAGGTGCGCCTGCTCGGCGTACGGGGCCACGACCACCGGTCGGTGGAGCCGGCCCTCGAGCTGATCAGCTCCGGCCGGTGGCCGTTGCGGCTGCTGGCCACCCACCGGTTCCCGCTCGACCGTACGGACGAGGCGCTGCGGATGGCCGGGCAGCGGACCGACCCGGCGGCGATCCACGTGAGCATTTTGCCGAACGGAGTGTCATGAGTAGCGAGGTGTTGCGGGCGACCGTTGCGCAGGCCTGCCGCGTGCTGGCGATGGAGGGTCTGGTCGAGGGCACGCTGGGGCATGTGAGCGTACGTACCGGCGCCGACCGCATGCTCATCCGCTGCCGCGGTACGGCCGAGCGGGGCCTGCTGTTCACTGAGGACGCCGACGTCCGGCTGACCGACTTCGATGGCACGTTGATCGACCCCGACGAGGGGTACAAGGTGCCCAACGAGCTGCCGATCCACGGCGAGCTGCTGCGGGCGCGGCCAGAGGTGGGCGCCGTCGTGCACGCTCACCCGCCGGCGGTGCTGATCTGCGGGCTGGCCGGGCTCGAGTTGCGGCCGATCTTCGGGTCGTACAACATCCCGGCGATGCGGATGGCCCTCGACGGCGTGCCCGTTTATCCGCGCTCGGTGCTCATCCGCCGCCCTGACCTGGCCCACGAGATGATCGCCGCGATGGGGGAGCGGCCGGTCTGCGTGCTCAAGGGCCACGGCATCACGGTGACCGGCGACAGCGTCGAACAGGCCGTCGTACGCGCGCTCAACCTCAACGCGCTGGCCGCGGTGACCCTCGCGGTGGCCCAGGCGGGCGGGCGGGCAGAGGAGATCCCGGCCGAGGACGTCGCGGAACTGCCCGACCTCGGCTCGGCGTTCAACGACCTTGTGGTGTGGCGCTACCACGTGGCCAAGGCGCGCGGCCGAGGCTATTGAGCCGGCCCAGCAGGCCCCGTAACGGCGCGGACGACGGCGCGCCTCAGGCCGCGCCCGCCGAGGCGTGGGGGCCACATCCTGATCGAGCAGCCCACCGACGGCGACCAACTCCACGTCGACGACCGCGCCTACAACGCCCCTGCTGCGCTCGCTGCGTCGCCTCGGCGAACGCGGTTTCGCCGTCCCTATCTGCCCATCGGCCGCATCTGGCATCAGGGCAATTGGTGTGGGAGATCAAAGGTGGGCGCTGTCGAGTAAGTTGCACCGCCTGGCCCGTGGCATGCGGGTTTAGGGCAGCACTTGGGCATCCCCAAATATGGCGGATGGATCCCCGCCGGAGAAGTCCCCTCTAATGCGAGTCGCCTCAAGTGTGAGCTTCTGCATTCCAGAGATATCCAAATTGAATTCCACCGGCTTGGAATAGGACGCTGTCTTCTTATCCCCAAGCAATTTTCCGTTGCCGTAGACGGCGAACTGTACGACAAGGCTGGTGGATTGCCTATCGTTAACTCCGCCGGTAGTGTGAAAGGAACGATATGGCGCAGTAAGGGTATAGTCTCCGTGGCTTGGTTCGCCTACGCTCCCTAGCCGCAGGGCGATGCTCTCCGTGTAGTCTCGCCCATTTATCCGGTACGAACCCGGCGAACCTGATCCAGATACGTTCTCATCTGGAAATTTCGAAAGCGCCATTTCGGTGCTGGCCGGCGCGAACGTTGGATTTGGCGTGGGGGATGCGGCGGATGTGGCGCCGGATGTTGGAGTTATGGTGTGCGTAACGGTGGCGGTGGGCTGCGCCAACCCTGGAATCTTGCCCGGCGCGGCGGCGCTCGCAACCATGGTGGCCACCACGCCAATGATCGCACCGACGATCGTGGCGCTCGCCTGAATCCAGGCGTCTTTGTGATTTCGTATCATATGCGGCCCCCTCTGATCGCGATGCGTCCCGTCATCTTCCCGCCATAAGTGGGCCGGAAGCCGATGGGTACCTTCAAAGGACGCGCCCGACCCGCTGAGGGTTCGCCAGGATCAAGTAACGATGCGGCAACGTTGCGTGACCATCGGTCATGTCTCGACGTCGACCATGACCCAGTCGCTGATCTCTCGCCATTGGCGGACCGCCTCCTGGTGGAAGGGGTGGGTGAGATATCGCTCGACCGCCTCCATGTCGTCCATGAGCCCTTCGACGAGAAAGTCATAGGCGATTTTCCGGTCGGACACGTTGCGTCCGTGGCGCCACTCACGAAGTTCGGGCACCTCGCCGCCCACCTTGATGGCGGTACGTTCCGCCGCCAGCGCGCGGGGGTCGTCCCAGTCGATTCCCGACTTGAATTTGAAGAGTACGACGTGGCGTATCACAGCGGATCTCCTGCCGCCCCTTGCCGGGAGACGGGGTTTTCGGGCATCGCTGTCCGGCCGTTCTCGCGTGTCCCGGTCGGCGTCGGCGGCTCCACCGGATCGCCGCCCCGGCACAGCTCCAGAACGTTCATCGCGATCTGGGGCCCCACGGCGCCGAGCTTCTCCTGGTAGCGGGCCAAAATGGCCATCTCTCGGGAGAACACCGTACGCGGACCGCCGGAATTGATGCGGCACTGCTGGATAAGACCGGATATCCGGGCCCGTTGATTAAGTAGCTCGATGATGCGCATATCGAGACCGTCAATTGTCCTGCGATATTCTTCGATTTGGGATTCGATTTCAATTCCGTTGATCATGACAAGGCGCTCCTCGCGCATCAAGCAGAAACTTCCCAGAATCAGGCCAGTCTGGCCACTGCCTCCCGGAGCCGATCCTCCGGTGCCAACAAACTCACTCGCACATATCCTTCGCCATGCTCGCCGAACCAACGGCCGGGCGCGAACGCCACCTTGGCTCGGCTCAGCAACTCGTCCGCGAATTCGATGGAACCTTCGTCGCCGGGAATCGGCAGCCAGGCAAAGATTGACCGAGGCACATCGATGTGCCAGCCGGCGTCCCGCATTCCGGCCACGAAGATGTCGCGCCTGTGTTCATAGGTCTTGGACAGCTCCCGGACGCAGTCCTGGGGGCCGGTCAAGGCGGTGATGGCGGCCCGCTGAATGAACGCCGGGAGCGAGACGTAGTAGTGCTCTTGGATGAGGTCGATCGCGGCGACGACATGGCGATTGCCGACGACGGCGCCGATGCGCCATCCGGCCATGTTGAACATCTTCGACAACGAGATGAACTCGACGCCCACTTCCTTGGCGCCGGTTGCCTGCAGGAACGAGATCGGGACCTCGCCATCGAAACACAGTGCCCCGTAGGCGAAGTCGGCCGCCACGATCACGCCGTGCTTCGCCGCGAATTGGACAGTGCTTTCATAAAACTCCAGCGGCGCCGTCACCGAGGTGGGGTTGTTAGGGTAATTCAAGAACATCAGCTTGGCCCGATCGCATAAGGCCGGGCTGAGCGTGGAATAGTCGGGCAGGAAGTCGTTCTTTTTCCGGAGCGGGAGGCTATGCATGTGCGCCCTGGCGAGGACGACGCCTGCCCAGTAGTCAGGAAAGGCCGGGTCCGGCATCAAGCACACGTCTCCCGGATTCAAGAAGCACTGGCTGATCTCCACCAGGCCGGCCTTCGCGCCGAACAATATGGCCACCTCAGTCTCCGGGTCCAGTTGCACCTGGTAGTTCGTCGCGTACCACGTGGCAATGGCGACCTTGAGCTCTGGCATGCCGGAGAAGGCGGGATATCGGTGCGTGGCCGGGTCGAGCACCTCGCTGCGCAACGACTCGACGATGTGCGGCGGCGTAGGCAGATCAGGATTGCCCTGGCATAGGTTGACGACGTCCTCACCGGCCCGCACGAGCCGATCTATCTTGGCCAAGGTCGTCGCGAACGAGCTCCTCGGCAGGTCGCGCAGCCGGTGCGCGATCTCCATCTGCACGTTTAACAACCTCCACTCGGCGATCCTCGCCTAGCCCGCCGCGGTGGGCCGGTCTCGCTCCCTGTTACGCCCGTACACCCATTCACTCAGGCCGAATGCCACGAATGTGACCCCGGCGCAGACCAAGCCAACGGCGGAAAATCCGTGCGCGGTGAACAATGGGCCGAGCAAGGCCGCCCCGAAAGCCACGGCAAGATTGGTGGCTAAGCTATAAAAAGCTAGAATGGTCCCACGATAGCGTTGCGAACATTCGCTCAGCAGCGTGCTGAGCAAGGTGACGACCAGGCTTTGCATCGCCCCCCACAGAAAGAGGCAGCACACCAGCAACGCCGTAAGCCGAGCGCCCAGCGAAAGTATCACCAATACCGGGGCCAACCCTGCCAGCAACGCGACAAGCATTTTCTCCTTGCCCCACTCGTCGGCCCACCTGCCGGTGATAAAGCTCGTCGAAAACCCGAGCCCGTACAGCAGAATCATGATACCCGTCAAGGCGCTTTCGGTGCCGAACTGGTACTTCAAGGCACTGCCAAGGTAGGTGTACATCCCATAGAAGCCCAGCATGTTCAAGAAGGTGGCCAGGACGTACCCGGGCACTTTCGGTACAAGAAACGCCCGGGCGACCGATCGGGTCCATCCTGGCCGTGCCGATATCGCGGCGGCGTCTTGCAGGCGTGGCGAGCCGTCGGGGTCGGGACGGCTTTCGCTATCGACCCGAAGCAGCAAACACACCACGAGCACACCCAGTATCGCGAGCATCCCGAAAGTCGATCGCCAACTCGCCCATTGCCCGACGAAGGACCCCATCGGCACGCCAAGCACGAGGGACAACGACCAGCTTGACACGACGACGCCCATCGCCTTGGCCCGATGCCGATACGGAATCTGATCCCCGACAAACGCATACGCCGTCGGCACGAAAGCACCCGTCGCCAGGCCGGCGAGCACCCTTCCCGCGAAGAACACCCCCAGCGTGGCGGCGAACGCACAAAGCAGAGTCCCCAGGATGAACACCGCCATGCCGATCGCCAAACTGAGACGTCGCGACACCCTGTCGCCAAGTGGCGCGAATAGCAAGGCGCCGATCGCCGTAGCGATGCCATAGGTGCTCACCGACAGCCCTATCACGGCCACTGAGGTGTGGAACGAGTCGGCCACGTCCACGAGCAGCGGCGAGACGACCAGTTCCTCTGATCCGACCGCGAAGATTCCCGCCATCAGCGCGATGACCGTCAGCACGGGGAATCCGGCCGTGCGCTGCTCGCCGCCCCGCCGGTTCGACACTCCAGCCAACCTGTCCTCTCACCGCACAGACACGGCTAAAGAGCCGTGTATCCGCCGTCGACGGTGAGCGCGGCACCGGTGATGAACGACGACGCGTCCGACGCGAGGAACAAGATCGCGTTCGCGACGTCTTCGGGTGTGCCGAGGCGACCCACGGGATTCAGCTTTGCCTTCTGTTCCTTGACGGCCGCGTCATGGCCGATCGACGCGTCCGTCATCGGAGTGTCGATGATGCTGGGACACACGCAGTTCGCCCTGATGTTGTACTTCGCATAGTCCACGGCCAGCGACTTGGTCAACATCATGACCCCGCCCTTCGTGGCGTTGTAGGCGGCGATGCCAGGCCATGCCACCAGCCCGCCTACCGAACAGAGGTTTATGATCACTCCGCTCGTCGCCTTCATCATCTCGCGCAACGCGTACTTCGAGCACAGGAACATACTCTTCAGATTGGTGTCGACCAACCTGTCCCACTCATCCACCGACATCTCGTGAATGGGCGTCGAGATCTCGATACCGGCGTTGTTGACCAACACGTCGATCCGACCGAACGTCGTGGTGGTGATGGCTAGGAGATTTTCGCAGTCCGCCTCAACCGTGAGGTCGGTCTTGACGAAGATCGCGTCGCGCCCGTCGCTTTTTAGCTTGGCGACGACGTCGGTGCCGTTTTTCTCGTCGATGTCCGCGACGGCGACCATGCCGCCCTGCCGGGCAAAGTCGATCGCAGTCTGTTTCCCAATCCCGGACGCGGCGCCGGTGACTACGATGGCTCTATTTTCGAACACGAGCCGGTCTCCTCTTACACGCTTTTCAATTGTCCGCCGTCGACCGAGATTTGCTGCCCGGTGAGGTAGGACGACTCGTCAGACGCCAGGAATCCGATGAGCGCGGCGATCTCGCCGGCCTGCCCTGGACGGTCCATGGGTATGGTCCGCCGCAAGCGATCGGCCGCATCTTGCTGCGATATTCCGTTCGCGCGGCTCATGTGGGCGACCGCCTGATGATAACGCTGGGTCTGGATCACTCCAGGGTGCACACAGTTGACAGTGACATTGTGCTGGGCGTACTGATTGGCAAGATACTTGCTGGCGTTTGCGATCGCCGCGTTGACCAGACCGGACAGAAACATGCCGGCCGCGGGTTCCCGGCCGATGTTGCCGACAACATTGATGATCCGCCCAAATCGCTGCCCAACCATCATCGGCACAACGGATTTGATCAGATCCAAGTACGGCACCAGCTTTTGGTTCATCGCGGCGCAGACGTCGTCGACTCGTACGTTCTCAAACGGAGCCGGTGGCGGACCCGGTGCGTTGTTGACCAATACATCGATCCGGCCGAATCGCCGTTCCACGTTACTGACAAGCTCGTCGCGAAATGAGGGCGACGTGATGTCGCCGGCGACAACGTAGGTGGAAGGTCCGCCGCCGGCTTCGCGGGCGACCGTCTCCAAGGTACGCCGGTCGCGTGCGCACAAGACCGTCACATACCCTGTTGTGCGCAGCCGCAAAGCGGTCGCGCGTCCAATACCCTGGCCGGCTCCCACGACTATCGCTACGCGTGTCACCGCGCTTCCTGCTTGGGGACCCGATGATATCGGGGCGGAATGAAGATGTTGAGCGAACGTGCCGCGCCGGCGTTGGGGTTGACGGCACCATGTCCCTCGAAGCTCTCGCAAAAGTACGTGCCGCTGAACGCCAGCTCACTGCTCGTTCCTTCGACCGTCATCTCGTATCGTCCGTCGAGGCAGACGCCGATCTGTTCATGCCGGTGCTTGTGGTAGGGCATCTCGCCGCCACCCGGGATATGGGCGAGCATGAGCTCCACCCAGTCGGCTAGAAAGAACGTGACGTCCATCTCGACGAACTTGCGCGTCTCGAGCGGTTCGAGGAAGTAGCCGCTCGGCGCGGTGTAGCTCTCTCCCGGCTTGGCGCGCTTGAGCTCAAGTGCGACTGTCTCGGCCGCGGACGGGTTCACGCCCGAGCACTCCACGTCCGGAGGAACGACGCAGACGTCGTGCTCGGGCCGCATCAGCTTCGTCACCTCCCCGACCGTCATGGACAGTTCGCCGCGAACGACCATCCACACCTGCGCTCCCCCCCGGGAGTGGCTCGCCACGATGGCGCCCGGCGGGATATGTGAGAGCCTTACTTCCGTGTCGCCGCGACGAAAAGACTCCGTCCGGATCCCGTTGTCATGAAGCACCACATCAGGAGCCGGAAAGTAGAGACGTTCTTGTACGTGCGTGGTCATTGCGGTCCTTCCTTCTGGCGAAGACAGTCCACGTCATGGGGATCCGCGAAAATCGGTAGACGAACTTCAGGTTGTGCTGCTTGGCCGCTTGCTCGTTGGTGATGGCGATGTTGTATCGCCCGTCGGCGACGTAGCCGGCGGCCTGGCTGGTGGAGGTCGCGGTGACCAGTTTCACCGGCCGGTCAAAGTAGTACCTCGGCAGCGGAGTGGTCGCCGGATGAGACACGACAGTGTCGGTGTAAAGCAGCTCTTCGTGAAAGGCGAAGTCGGACCGCGTCGCGATGCCGTATTCCGGTGTGCTTCCGCGAAACAGGATGGCGGGCTCCAGCCCGGGGTTCATATAGAAGGCGTTGATGTTCGGATAGGCATGTGCCACGAGCACGAGATCGAGGTGCCCCTGGGTGAGGGCGTCTATACACAGTTCGTACGTATCCGCCAAGACGATCCGAAAGCACCCACGGTCGCCAACACATTGCGACATCAACTGGGCGACGTACTCGCTGCTGGTCCCTTCCGGCCCTAGTGTTCCAAGGTTTATGGAGCGGGTGGAATCGGCGCGGAGGAGTGCGATTAACGCTCGTCTTTCGACGTCGGGGATCTGGAATATCTCCATGCCCTAGCCACTTTCGAGGTGTCCGTTAATAGGCGAATCTCTTTGGGGCCCGCTGAATCGGCGCCATTGAGCGCGTTGTCGGTGGACATATTGCCGCAATGCCTGTCTGGTTGTCAAGGCAGCAGACAGTAGTCAGTTCTATGGCAACTGTACCCGGGACGCCGCCGCTCTCCGGGTCTTTGGCTTGGTATTCAGGCGGTGGCCGACTGCGCATCCTCTTAGTCCAGGTGACTGATTTACGCAGGTCATTGCGCCGTTGTCGGACCGTTCGAGCCGCCCGCACCGGACGGATCTTCGGATTGTGCTACCGCCAGGTCTCGTTCCCGATGCGGCCCTTCTGTGACTTTAAATCTCCGCAGGAACGATCTTCGAAAATTGTTTCCTTCGCGACGGGTCTACGGGCCTGCAAAAGCAAAGGTCCATTGCCTGTCACGGTGGGCGACGCACACACCGGGCCCGCGCTTATACCGACCGCCGGCCTACGTCAAGCGACGAAAAAATGAATCGGCGTTGATGTCAGTGCGGACATTTATTCGACTTTGTCGCCGGCCCGCATGGTCCGCGCCCAGGGGCTTGGCGGGTCTCCTCCCGCATGCGGACGTTCTAGACGAAAGCCAGGAGACGGTCGAGCGGGCCCGGCGCTTGGTGAAGATCCAGCGGCGTGGCAAGCCTCCAGGCCTGCTCGGGTGATCTCACTCGCGCTCGATCCTGCGCAGCCCGTGCTCGGGCGTCCACCACTCGACGACGAGCCTCGTGGCGTCGTCGTTGAGGTGGGTGTGCACGACCTCGGCGATGTCGGCGCGGAAGCGCTCGCCACCCCCTCCATCGTCGATCGGCCCGGCGGCGATCGCCCGACCGCTGATCTTCGCCTCACCCGGCCACTGCGCCTCGGCGCCCTCGACCGGGTCGACCGTGGCGCTGTGCAGGGCGAACCGCGAATCCCGATGGAGATCCGCGCCCTTGCGCGCGCGGGGCATCGAGCCGAAAACCAGCTCGCCATCGGCGAAGTCCGCCTCGATCCCGGAGATCCGCGGCGACCCGTCGGCGCGCAGGGTGGCGATCGTCTTGTGCTTGTGCGCGTCGAACAGCGCCCGCACCCGCTGCGCGAACTCCGGCACCACCTGTTCGACGTCCTGCCATGCCGTCATGCCGCCGATGATCGCACCGAGCACCGACAATTTTCAGCCGTGGCTCCCTGAGCCCTCACACCCGCGGCACCCGAGGACCGGGGCGCCGACCGATTTCGCCCGATGTTTTTGATATGACGTATTGCTAATGGTATGACCTTCAAACCATACTGAGCCAAAGTGAGCGGCGGAAAGGAGCAACCGTGCGAAAGGACTACCAGCCAGGTGTTCTCCAGCCGACTCAGCGAAGCGCGTCCGAGATCGCGGCACGCGACGAGTTCAACCGGAAGCACCCTCCGATCGAAGGCCTCGTCGTCCCGCATGACCTGCGCAAGATGGAGCTGCCCGAGCGGCCATGGCGCAACAACCGCGGTCAATGGTTCGATCTCGCCGGGTACGAGGTACTGTCCGCGCACGTCGCCGAGCTCAAGCCGGGAAGCTGTTCGGTCCGGCACCGCCACACCACGGAGGCGTACCTCTACGTCGTCAAGGGCTACGGCTACTCGGTCATCAATTACGAGGGCGAGCCCGAGCAGGTCGTCGAGTGGTCCGAGGGCACGCTGTTCGCGCCGCCCCGATGGGCCTGGCACCAGCACTTCAACCTGGACGAGTCAGACACCTCGCGCTATCTCGCCATCCAGGACACCGGCCTGCTCCGGACCATGAAGCTGCACCAGATCGAACGCCACCCCGTACAGCTGTCCCCCGAGGAGGGGGCGAGGTTGCTCGCGGAGCTGCGCCAGCCAGATCCCGACCGGCGCGCAGACCTTTAACTTCACCCATTGACAAGCCGCGAGCCGAGCGCCAGAAGTGGGAGAAGGCCTCCGACGAACCGGTCCGTGGCGGCGAAAGGTACGGGTGGCTGACGTGCTTACCCTCACGACACGACGGATGATCATCCCGGCCGTCGCGCTGTTGACCGCGCTCGCCGGCTGCGGCGGCTCGGTCACCTCCGGCGAAAGCGGCGGTGGCGGTGGCGGCGGGCAGCGCGCCGACGCCAACGCGAAGGTGTACGAACGACTCGGCGCGCTCACCGGCCCACAGCGGCGCGCGCAGATGATCGCGGAGGCGAAGAAGGATGGACAGCTCACCCTCTACACCTCGCTCACCGACGACGTCGCGGGTGCCGTCGTCAAGGAGTTCACCAGGCAGACCGGGGTGAAGGTCAACCTGTTCCGCGGCGGCTCGGAAACCGTGCTGCAGCGGGTCCTCCAGGAAAGCGACGCGAGAAGGATCCGCAATGACGTGGTCGAGACCAACTTCCTGGAGATGGCCACGCTGGCCCAGCGGGGGGTCCTGGCCAAGTTCCAGGGCCCGGCTCTTGGCAACGTCGAAAAGACCGGCCGGTTCGACGCCTGGACCGCCACCCGGTTCAACATCATGCTGCCGGCCTGGAACACCAACCTGATCAGGCCTGGCGACGAGCCGCGCAGCTGGGAGGACCTCGCCGGCCCGCGGTTCAAGGGCAAGCTCACCATGGAACTCAGCGACAACGACTGGTATGCGAACGTCACCAAGTACTGGCTGGCGCACGGCAAGACCCAGGCGCAGGTCGACCAGCTTTGGAAGCAGATCGTGGGCAACGCCAAGGTCGTCAAGGGGCACACGGTGATGGGCCAGTTGCTGGCGGCCGGGCAGACGGGTGTCGACGCCATGAACTACACCTACCTGGTGCAAAAGGACATCGACTCCGGCGCCCCGGTCGCCTTCCGCAGCGACGACGGCATCGCCCACACGCCCGCGTTTCCGCGCCCCAACGGGGTCGGCATGATGAAGGACGCCCCGCATCCGGCGGCCGCCATCCTCTTCTACGACTGGATGCTCACCGACGGGCAGCGGGCGCTCGTCGACGAGGGCCTGACCCCGTCGACCAAGGTGCCGGGCGACAAGTCCCTGAACGGGATCACCCTCGTGCCGTACGACGTGCGGGGCCTGGTGGCAAACGAGAAGTCCTGGGCGCAGCGCTACGACGCGTTGCTGCGCGGCGTCCAGCGGGCCGGCGGCGGTGGCTGAGCCGGCGGTGGAGGCGGCCGTGGTTGAACCGGCCGTGGAGCCGGCCGTGGTTGAGCCGGCGGTGGCTGAGAAGGGCTCGGAAAGGCTGAGGTAGGCCCCATGCTCGATGTCCGCATCGCCCGGCTGCCGACCGCCCGGCTCGGCCAGGCGCTGCGGCACCTGCTGTCGTGGCGCACCGTCATCGTGGCCGGATGCGTGCTCGTGGTGGGGTTCCTGGCGGTCGTACCGCTGTATCACCTCGTCCGCGACACCTTCACCGGAGAGCAGGGCTTCACGCTCGGCGCGTTCGCCCGCGCGTACGGCGGCGACTCGCAGTCGGCCGCGATGCTGCGCAACTCCCTGGTGTTCGCGGTCGGCGCCGGGTTGCTGGCACTGGTGCTCGGCACCGCGCTTGCCTACATCCAGGTGCGCACCGACACCCCGTTCAAGGGGTTGTTCTTCGCCGCCTCCCTGGTGCCGCTGATCATCCCGGCGATCTTGTACGCCGCGGCGTGGATCTTCCTGGCCGACCCGGAGATCGGACTCGTCAACAGCGCGCTCGAATCGATCATCGGCGTCCGGCCGCTCAACGTGTTCAGCGTGTGGGGAATGATCTGGGTGCAGGGGTTGCACCTCGCGCCCATCGCGTTCTTGCTGATGGTGGCGGCGTTCCGCGCGATGGACCCGTCGCTGGAGGAGTCGGCGCTGATGAGCGGGGCGTCGTGGGCGAGGACGCTGCGCCGGATCACCGTCCCGCTGCTGCGCCCGGCGCTGGTGTCGGCGGTGCTGCTCATGTTCGTCCAGTCGCTGGAGAGCTTCGAGGTGCCGGGGCTGCTTGGCCTGCAGAACGGGATCTACGTGTTCACCAGCAGGATCTACTTCGTGCTGCGCAGCTTCCCGATCGACTACGGGATGGCCGGGGCGTACGCCCTTGGGCTGCTGGCGATCGCCGCCGCCGGAGTCCTGCTGTCCGGCCGGCTGTCAGGGGATGCCCGCGGGTTCCAGACGATCAGCGGCAAGGCGTTCCGGCCGCGGCCGATCGAGCTTGGCCGGGCCCGGCCGTTCGTGGGCGCGGCCGTGCTGGCCTACTTCGCGATCACGGTGGTGCTGCCGATCGGCGTGCTCGTCTACACCTCGCTGCTCGGCTTCTATACCGCACCGTCGATGGCGGCGCTGCGCTCGATGTCGCTGGACAACTACCGCGAGGCGCTGAACCTGCCGATCGCGGTGACGGCGCTGAAGAACTCGGTGCTGCTCGGCGTGGGTTCCGCGACCGCGGTGATGTTCCTCGCCGCGGTGGTCTCGTGGGTGATCGTAAGGACCCGCGCGCCCGGGCGCCGCCTCCTCGACATCCTCGCGTTCTCGCCGATCGTGATCCCCGGGCTCGTGCTCGGCCTCGCGCTCGCCTTCGTCTACCTGCGGTCGCCACTGCCGATCTACGGCACGCTGTGGATCCTGCTGATCTCCTACAGCACGCGCTATCTGCCGTACGGCATGCGGTACGCGAGCGCGGCGATGACCCAGCTGTCGGCGGAGCTCGAGGAGTCGGCGCACGTGTGCGGCGCGTCCTGGTGGCAGACGTTCCGCCGCGTGCTGCTGCCGCTCACCAGCGGCGGCATCGTCGCGGGCTGGATCTACATCCTCGTCGTGTCGTTCCGGGAGCTGTCGAGCTCGATTCTGCTTTACAGTCCCGGCAAGGAAGTGCTGTCGGTGCTCATCTGGGAGCAGTTCGAAAACGGCAGGTTCACGTTGCTCGCGGCAATTGGCGTGTTGATGGTCACGATCCTCGTGGGACTCGTGCTCGTCGCCTATCGGATCGGCGCCGGGGTGGGATTGAAAACGGATGACTGAGACCGCGGAAGTCCACAACGCGCCAGATGCGGCCGCCGGGAGCGCGCTGCTCACCGTCGAAGGCCTGGTCAAGACGTTCAGCGGCGAAAAGCAGCGCCGCCGGCGGCGCGCGGGCGAGGCCCCTCGGGTGCACGCGTTGGACGGCGTGAGTTTCGAGGTACGGCCCGGCGAGCTGTTCACCCTGCTCGGCCCGTCCGGCTGCGGGAAGACGACGACGCTTCGGTCGGTCGCCGGTCTGGAGCGTCCCGACGACGGCACGATCACCGTCGGCGACCGGGTGCTGTTCGACCGGGCCCGCGGCGTCAGCGTGCCGTCGAACGCCCGCCGGCTCGGCATGGTGTTCCAGTCGTACGCGATCTGGCCGCACATGACGGTCTTCGACAACGCGGCGTTTCCGCTCGAGGTGCTCCCGCGCCGGCGCCGGCCCGGCCGGGCCGCGCTGGAGGAACGGGTCCGCACGGTGCTGGAGCGGGTCGAGCTGGCCGACTACGCGGGCCGCCCGGCGACCAAGCTGTCCGGCGGGCAGCAGCAGCGGCTCTCCC
>OBLR010000064.1_pt1 | contig 17446 bp, 17 predicted proteins | sample 1519891 | NCBI WGS metagenome assembly OBLR01 (sample SAMEA3113583, study PRJEB22503) | soil metagenome | reverse complement strand
TCTTTAGTCTCTGGATTTCGACTTCTTTTGGTATCAGTGCTGGCATCTGAGCCATCTTTTTACTTTTCCTACTGAGCATTACATATCTGTAACATATGATAAAAGGCGCGTAGATCGTCCTTCTATAGATGGATCGATCGTTCCCATCTAATCTTTTTTAGAATGATATGCAACTAATCATTGTTAGATGAGCAAGTTTAGTCAGACAATTGCTGTAAGAGTTATTATTATGTTTCACCACTATATCTGGCATATGCCGATCGATTCAGAATTTCCGAAGAACCATCAAGTAATAGGCAAACATAAGCACGCAGATGGCGAGCACTTTCACTTCGTATGGGGACCAGGAAGGACTGCAGAAGCAGCAGAAAATGAAGAAGTCAAGAAAGCCTATGAAGCAAGAGGAGAGCAGATTGCTCCTTTGGGCGTTCACGGCACAATGATAGCTGTAGATTGGGACTCTTGTATTGCTGATGGTGCATGTATTGAAGCCTGTCCGGTGCAGGTATTTCAGTGGTATAGGACAGAGCATGAGGATATGCCTGCGTTAGAGATGCAAAATGCCACAAGTCAAGGGGAAGGAGAGAACAGTCTCAAAGATGGAAGAAAAGACTATACGGACAAGTCTGATCCAATTAGAGAGCATGACTGTATCTGGTGTATGGCTTGTGTGTCAGTGTGTCCACCACAAGCAGTCAAAGTAGACCAAGCTAATCTAGAATTTCATGAAAAAGCTGCAGGAACATTTAACGAAGAATTAGCAAAGGGTGGTGCACCTCCACCCCATGCGCATTGATCTCTACTAATAATAATTGTTCATATAGCTACAGGCTTGGGTAGACATTTTTCTATATAAAAAGCTGCTATAAAACTATGTTTTGTTTAGCGTTACAAAATTTAGAAGAATAATCAATCCATACCTTTATCTAATTCTCGGTATCCCTTCTGAGAATAATGTCATCACGGTTATTAGCATCGCTAAAGAAGGTAAATACTGCTGCCAATCTGCACAGTTTTATACTATTTGGAAGAAGGACTATTATTGCCAGTATTATTATTCTATCAAGCATTTTCATTGCAGCACTACCACTACCAATTATATTACCAAATCAGTCTGCGTTTGCCACCACCCCTCCGGGAGAAAGCAGTTGTAGGATAGCCTTTACTAGTACTAGAGACCTCAACGAAGAGATCTATGTCATGAATGCAGAAGATGGAAGTGATCAGATAAGGCTGACTAACAATAATGTTATTGATCGATTCCTTAATTGGTCACCTGACGGTACAAAGATAGCTTTTACTAGCACTAGAGATGGCAACTTTGAGATCTATGTCATGAATGCAGAAGATGGAAGCAATCAGATAAGGCTGACTAACAATAATGATATTGATCAATTCCCTGACTGGAATACCGCAGCCACTGAGCCAAAATAACCGGCAGAAGAAGATATGCCTAGAGCCCAGGCAACAAAATGAGCTTAATGACAAAGGGGAGCTTCAAGCATTGTTTGAAATCATCAGTGAAGTCTATTTTCAAATTACAAAACAGCATATGATAATAACAGTAGTAGTTAAAAAATAAAATAGATATTATTAAGCATAGCATTAAATGACTATAAAAGAAATTGTATTTTAATTGCGGCTTCCTCTCTCTCCCCTCAATGCTACATGGTTATAGTATCAACACCTTTCATCATTATCAGGTTCCTACTGCCTTGATGAACGCCCATGAAGAGCAAGTGTGCTAAATGCATTTCCAAAATATTGAGCACATAGCAAAATGCAGTTAACGAACCTCGTGCTAACAATAACAGAACCTCACAGAGAAAATTTTTGAACTGGCAATCGCATCCTTGATCTTTAATAAAGAGGTAATGAACCCACATGATGAAATCAGGAGTTCAATATCAACTCCAAAAGGTAAACAGTCACTACAATGGCATAAGTCGCATTATTAACAAGCTGTAGCAAAGGTTGTCTCAAAAAGCGTCATAGTCGGCAAATCGAATAGAAGAATATTCTCTGTGTAGTATTTTAAAAAAAGTTAGCACAAAGTCTAGTGCTTTATTTCTCCTTGATCAATATTGGCTTCATTCTTATAATAAAAGTCAGTACTATATTCTAGTAGTAGTACCTGTCTAGCTTTATTTGCGCCGCAAGCCAGTACTATTGTCAGTAGATGTATTATGATGCGCTTGCATATAATCTTGGTAATTAATGGGAAAATGTTAAATCCTTTTCAAAAAAGGCATATGATGTCTTCTCATCTGTTTCGAGCAGCTGACTGCTCAAGAAGACAGAGACCATATCTGCAAAGGTATTCCCAGTATCATGGCATACATTACAAAGGTGATGTAAAAGTTTGAAAACTAGATCTAGCACCGAGATCATAGGCTTGATCTTACAAGCCGTAGAAAGAGAACCGCTTACACGGTCTAAAATCATGTACTATGCAGTTGCTCACAGCATCCAATGATGATATGATATGGCAGGTGACACCCTTCAAATGCAAAACCAGCACCACCGACAACAACAGGAGGTGATATTGCATAAATAACGACAGTAACGAAAAGAGAGTCTTTGCGTGTGGATGTACAGTAGAGTGGCACTTGGACAAGATCAAGTTTACTGATTGTACTGCACATTCAGATGAAGGGTTAGAAGTAAGAGCTTTAGATAAGGTAACCATAACTGTATGATATTTTAGGCTAAGGGCTCTCCTAAAAGACATCTGATTAGAATACAATACCCCCAATTGAGCTAAACTAATGATTGGCTGAGCAATAACTTAATTTTTAACCTAGAATAGCTTCTTTTCAGACTTCACTCTCCCAGTGTTTCTTCATGGTGCTAGCAGCACAGTATGTATTCTGTTCTATTAAGATTGATTTTGAAGTAGTGGTCATACAGCGTCTGATCATGAGTCTCCGTTAATTTGTCAAAATCCCTTTAATGGTAGCAACATACAATCTACCTAGCGTATACTTCATCTTTCTATGGATACTATAGTTCATACTACATCAGCTCTCCAATTTTGTCAGAACTAAAAAATGAGCCAAGGTCACCAAACCAGATAACTCCATGTTTATCTTTTTTAGATCAGGAACCATTTGAGTAGAATCGTCAAAGAAAAAAGAGAAGACCCCGAGAGCCTTTTCTTTATTTATGTTATTGCTCCTTTCCCTTCTCCTCTAGATCCGCCAGCTCCACCCCTGACAGTTACAGGCTCGGTTGGGTCGGGTTTGCCAATTGGTTCTGGCGATTCCTCAATGTTACTCTTTGAGGCTTTCTTTGACTCTGTTGTTCTTTCTTCGGGATTTTCGCTCATGATGTAACTAAAGGTACACTAAGAGATAAGAAGGGTAACACAAGATTGAAAGCTTGGAGGCCATGGCCTATTTCGTATATACATTCTGAGCTGAAACCCAAATCCTTGTTTATTTCAGCTACGGCCAATAAAGAGGACAGCGATAATTAAAGCAGACATAGATTATCCAAATGTAAGAATCCATTTTCTTCCCATGTGTGCCGGCTTTCTGCCGATACTAGGTTCTTTATTAATGGCCATAGCACACTTAGGGTCTGTTCGTTTCAAGGTATGCGCGATCAGTCCTTTGTTGTTTAAGATAAAAAGGAGGTGAGCATCAAGATTAGGATCAGCAGTTTTGGACTTGCAATTGCAAAGTATACACATGATAGTAATGATCTATGCAGGTAGAGAGACGAGTCCCCATTTCTAGCACATACAAATTTGGATTCGCTTCAGGCCAAGGCTTTCATTTAGATTCCCTTAGCTTCAGTATGGGATTCAAACAATTGCTTGTCTCTATGTAACTAAGATCTTCTTCCATTATGGTAATGACTTTGATGAATACATGTACAAAATCTTTTGTTGGTCATTGAGTCATCCTTTTCGGGATTACAATCTAAAATTACTTTATACCTCGTCATTCTAGACCTGTAACTAGTTTGATTCTCCTCAAACTGATTAATATCTTGCCATAGTGCTAATTCTTATGTCATCAGACAACAGAGGTTTGGCATCAGCAGACGAAGAGACAAAAGAAAGAGTTGCAAGGCTATAATTTTGGATAAGAATTGGCGAAGGAAAAAAGGAGAAAAATGAATTGGAGTCAATCCTTCTTCTTTTCTATTTGTATCCTTGTTTTTCATATTCATTTTTGGCTGCCGACCAAGCCACTTTATGAGCTACTTCTTCAGCACTTTCGTTTGAATCTTGCCTTTATCAGGTCTTAGTATCTCTCCAATGCATTGGCATACGCTTCCTTGTAGATTTCTTGCGCATAAGCTGGAAGCTCGTCTACTCTTTTCTGTGTGCTTTCAGGTAGTTCTTTTTCTGGCACGGAACTCTATATTTACATAAAATAATAGAATCATCTAGTGTTAAACTGCCGCTTGATTACATTTATTCTGCTGCTTCAATAATCATAGTTAGTTGCAGCCGATAAACCGTTCTTCGAGTAAATTGATACAACCTATTATTATCATTTGATGTGCATGATGTTATTGATGAGTCTTCTGATCGAAGAAGAACAACAACAAAAAGAAGAAGAAGGAGTGCCGGTGTGTGGTGCAAACCTGTCGTCACCAGTAGTTGACACTACGTACTACATAGACGAGGTCCACTATAGAATAGGAAACAGAATGTACATTGAGAACGCAGACTAGGTGACAAGTAACTCAATTCTTCTATTCTTTTTCTTTCAAATGTGCCAGAAGTTGCATGGGATGCCTTGACATCAAACATATATCAAAAGCAAAATGAAAATTGCCATTGAAATATGCAGATAAACAGTGGCTATTCAGTCGCGGGGCAATATCAGAACATCTTTGTATATTTTACAGCTGAAGATAAAAGCAGATAAACGACATTAGAACATTGTCGATAATGTATATAGAGGCATGCTAAACAGTGAGTATCCATATAGGCTTATCAATGCATGGCGTCTGACTGTATGAGCTTAGTGTCATTACTATCTTGAGAGAAATTTCGTATCTCTTCAGGAAAATAGCAGGTTCCGTCATTGTCATAGGGATCTTTGATATACCGAGTGTATCTTCTAATCATTGTATTAACAGGAGAAATATAGGTTGCCAACTGTCGGTTTAGCATCAAAACTTTTCTGCCTTTTGGTGTTATATCAAACATGTGAGTAATTGGATCATAACTAATTACATTTTGTTTTATGAGTGTCTCTAAATACTTATTTGTTCGAGAATAGGACAGAGTTAACTTTTGCATTATTCTTGTCCTGGTTTGTGGTTTTTGCTCCATAGCAATTAGAATCAATGTGCATATTGAAAATGTTCCCCGCTGTTGCATTTTTGTGATACTATTTTGTCACTAAGCAGGTAGCAATAATAAATGTGTATTAACCGGTCTTCTATAAAAAAGTTCCTAATTCAATATAATAAAAGGCAAAATTTACTGGGTTTGTAACAGAAATACGCGTAAAAAAGTGCGCTTCAATGCTCACTTGTTCCCCGAGTTACTGATAGATGTGCATAGTATGATGGTTTGTAAAATTCTCTCAAGAGAAAGGTAGACGATCATGCTAATTACTTTACACACCCTTCAGAATGTCACAATTTGATATACTGCAATTCTGAGCTTGTAACTACGATTGTGGTGTTGTTGTTCTTGTTCATATGGGGCTCGATATTTTCAAGTTCGAAATGGAAAAAATTGAAACAAAGGGTCCAACTACATACATATTAGTGGGCTGCAGCATGCCTGCTCAGCTCCTCCCCTGTCCTAAATGTAGCATCGCATAGAGCACACAGGAAAACTGCAGGTTCTTCTTCTTCTCCTTCTCTTCCTTTTGGCGCTACAGTATATTGGGGAGGTGTATACCTTGGCTCTATCCTTGGAAATTCCTTCCATTGGGTGCCAGTATATTTATCTTCCTCGCCTTTTACATAATACATAGAAGGATCAGGTACCGCATCTCTTTCGTAGTTTGCCTTGACTTTTTCTTCAGGAATAGATAGCCAGAGAACATTGCCGTCCCACCCCTCAACCTTGCTTATTGGGATATAATATCGGTGCACATTAAGGTATCCTCTTCTTATAACTATAAAGTCCCTATTTACTGCCTCGACATCACCTATATCTTGATCATCACTTGTGTGAACAGATTCATTGGTAGTGTCTCGCCAGCCAGTTACTTCTCTAAGACTGATTGTGGGATTGGTTGCCAAATTGACCATGTACGTAAGGAAGCGCCACATTATATTTAGTGATTTTACCTAGTTTTGGAGAAGAATCATTCTGATGATGTCTTCAGCAAACAAGAAATATAACTACAAAACATATTTCTGATTCAGATGAACCCAAATAACCAAACTTCAAATCGTCTGCGCTATAGTGGACCCACTTACCTTGGAAGCGTTATCACTCGGTAGTAAGAGCTTGGCGACCTTCGCTTTAATGAGGAAGGGGTGGGACAGTGGTTTCTCCTAGCACCGGAGTACTCGATAAAGAATGAAAAATTGAAGGGATGATGGTGCTTTTCGCATATTTTTTGTTGCTTACTTATTTTGTGTTTCAATCCTTGTTTAGCTCTTTTAACCGAAATTCTGAGCTCTGGCTCTATACTTCTGTTATAAAGAAAATTAAAACAGTTAACATGGAAGAGAATTCGACAAGTCTTTTTAGATTAGACATCTAAAATTTAATCGAGGCCCACAAATAGCACAGCGGGTACCAAGGTCTCAAAAACTCAGAAGAGGAGAAGAGGATGAGCATCAAAAGCAGCTGACATAAGCTCCTTCTCTCTTCTCTTCTATTCTCTCTCTTATTGTTCATTCATGATGATGATGCTGATGCTAACAGCTCGGCAATCATACGCTTAAACTCTAGTTAAGCCTCTGGCGTTGTCTGAGTTAAACCTTACAATGAGGATGATCCTTTTTTGGTGCTCAGATTTGGCTTTTATGTCAACAAATGTTGGGTTCAGCATACGCATTCTTTCATGGGAGGTGTTAGAGCTATCAGCCCTTTTTGAAGCATTATATGCTGTGATATCATTCAGGTTTTTCAAAAACTCGAGCGTACCGTAGATCCTTTCATTGGATGCGGAATCTCCATCTTTGACATGTTAGATTTTGCCAGATAGTTCAATTTATTTAAAATACCACTGTCCAGGATGGCATTTATCCATATATGTGATTGCAATTCAATATTATGGAAAATTAAATACCGTGCTCCTAGAAGAACGGTAAATTCGCCTTTTATTTCTGTCGGCATATACAGTATTACATGAGCACAAGAGAGATTGAATACTATGAACAACAAATCTACAATAGACTTGATACCTTTGACTCGCCTCCCCCACCACCTCCTCCAGAACCAATTTATGACCTTACAACATCGGACAAGACTGAGCTGGTAAAAGCTGCAGGGCCAGTTGAAAGGGGGGAAACTCCTTGAACCTTTACAAGTATTAAAGCAAGATGTGACATTGAGCATGAATTTTGATATCGATACCGGTAACCAGATCTAAAATATTTCTGCTCACTCCTTCAAGCAAGAGTATTATTTGATATTATCATCATCAGAAATATGGTTACATCTGAAGGTTACAGTTAACCATATCTTTTTCAAATCGTTATATATTTACTTTAATGCAATAATTATATCATTGACTAGGTTTGAAAATGTGCTAGTGTGCGTCGATGGCTCTGAATCTTCTATGAAGGCAGCCGACTATGCGGTGATGCTTGCAAAGCAAAATGCTGCACAGCTAATCGCACTCAACGTCATAGTTTCGCAGCTTGGATATGCATATTCTGCAGGTGCATTCGGCCTTGTCACACCAAAGACGATAAATGACATGCTTGAAAAGTCAAAGCAGGAAGCTCAAAAGTGGTTTGATGATATAAGAAAGAACGCAGTGGCAAACGGTGTCAAATTCAAGACAGAGGTAGTTGCAAGCCCAACTTCAACAGTGCCGGCGATAGTGGATTATGCAGAGAACAATAAAGTTGATTTAATTGTGGTTGGCACAAGGGGAAGGTCTGGCTTTACCAAGCTCTTGCTTGGTAGTGTTGCTTCAGGAGTTGTGACCTACGCAAGCTGCCCTGTCATGGTCGTAAAATAATCTAGTCGAGTTAGGACAGCGATCACATGGGTGGTATGATTACAATCATGTGATGGACCACCGGGATGGTCAGGTTTTGTTCATATCAAGGACAAGAGATGGATAACAAGAGGTGTTAAAATGAGTAGCACCTAAGTAAAAAGGCAAATTGAGCAATAAATATCACTTCTCTGTATGTCTCTTTGACTCTGACTAAAAGTCCAATAGCACGGCTGGCCAACAACCTCAAGTTATACCTTAGGTCAGGGAGGAGTGAAATAAGGACTTCTTGCAGACTGTATTCTTACAATCTTAAGTTGTAGAAAAATTCTCGTAGTTGTTAAAGCTCAAAGAAAAAATTTCACAGTAGCAGGCAACAATATAATGGTTAGGAAGAAGCAAAATATAGAGAAGCGAACATAGATAGAGAAGCTACTTTCAAATATCTATCTCAAATTTTTCCTGTCAAAACCATAGTCCTGTCTGCCACTTTCTGCTGCTGTAGTATCAACATTTGCTTGTGCCTGCGGAACTGTCAAATCTATCCCTTGCATCTGGAATATATCATAAACATTTTTCCTAAGCTCTGATTGAATTTTAAGAAACTCATTTGGCTTGTTTGTATATGCTCTGAGCTCATAAACTGCAGCATAGCTATCAAACCTTTTGATCAGAACAATGGGCTGAGGCTCTTTGATTATTTCTTTTGTCTTCTCTGCTGCCTCTAAGAGCAGACTTTCAACCCTCTGCCTCTTCTGCTCATATGTCAGAGATACCTCGATTGCACATGCGAGGACATCTAAGCCACTATAGTTTATTATTTGTTGTTGCAAAAGCATTTGGTTAGGTACAGCTATTAACTCATTTCTTATCGTCCTCAGTTTTGTATAAAGGATAGTGATTTCAATCATATCGCCAATTAGGTCGTCATTTGTAGATATGCGGATTCTATCGCCAATCTTGAAGGGTCTAGATGATAACAGCAAAATGCCAGCTATGGCATTGCTTATCGTATTTCGTGAAGAGAATCCAATTATTGTACCCGCTGCCACACTTATTGCTCCGGCAGCAACTCCACTCACACTTGAGAATTGAAAGATAATAACAATAATTGCAGTCACAATGAGGGCAAGTTTTGTTATAGACAAAACCCCCTTTAGCTGTCCTTTTTCTAGCTCAAGTGAATCAGCAGCTCTATTGAGAAAATAACGTATTATGAAATAGGCTGCAGTTGCGCCTATCACAACAATAATAGCTACTAGTATTTCATCCCAAAATACACCAGTTTCTGACAAGGATTGCGGAATTGGAAGTGGTTTATCCTCTACTGTTGCCCCTTGGGTAGAAGAGGCATCTCCTCCCACTCCAGCCTCAGTTTGGCCATTCTCATTAAATCTTTCTTCGCCAATACCGGCAGAGAAGTCTTCAACTGACATTCTTTTTTCAGACCTAGTATCCACTGCTGGAGATAATAACTAGTTCTACAGGTTTCACTATAGTTAATGGCACTTCATGATAATTAATTGTATAGTAGACTGCCAAAATTGATTATAATAACCACAAGTTATTATTGCTGGATCCTATTTTGTATCCTATTTTGTATTAAAGCAAAGACGATAATTCCAAAATTATTAGATATCAATCAAAGTGTGAAAGTTGCAGCTTTTCCATCAATGATGTTTTCAGCCTATTAAATCCTGTCACCTCGAGCTTCGACAATTCCATTCACCATATACAGTTCATGTCCAGTTCCATGCTCTGAATTTGAGACAAGGTAGTGGATCTAATGTTATATCCCCTCATCCTGTGAGATTTCGTTTAATGGCATATTGGAGGAGCGAATTGACTTTGCTCAATAACAAGTGTAATGTTTGAAAGCTTTATACTACAAGAAAGCTTGCTAGGCTCGCCCAAATCCCGTCCCCCTGATATAACAATAATTGCAATTTTCAATATAATTGGTGGAATTATCATGCTCTTTGCTTCTACTATATGCTTTCATTTACGGGAACCTGGCTGGCTCTGGCATATACCTTTCAGAAATTGCGCCCTCGCTCATCGGAGGCGGAACCATTATAATCGGCAGCGTGATAATTGCCATAGGATTGTATCGCTCATTGCTGCCCATGGTCTGCTAAAGTGAAGAGGATGGGCATGGCCTCCAACTATTGTTTTATCAATTATTAGTATAATACTGAATGCAATTTCAATTGCTATAGGGAATACAGGAGGAATAGATAGCATTATCTTAAGTGGAGTAAAATCCTCTACACCTATACGGACAGCATGTCAAGGCATATTTTGGTTAGGCCCTTGCAACAACTCATGACACTCCTGCAGCCCAAAATTAGTAATATTCGCTATGAGAGTGAACCTGCTTGTTAAGTAGTTAACATAGACCGTTCTACTAAATTTATTCTCCTAAAGCCCTATAATTATGCTTAACACAGAATAGGTAACTTCCATCTCAAAATGAAAAACAATGGCAATAGTTTGTAAGGGAATGTGTGAAAAATTTCGTGTGAAAGGGTCGCGTGGCAGGTACCATTATCTGCAAGGTCAGAAGAGATGTCAATACTGTTCTGTATATGTAGAAACAAAACTCAACACATGTCCATGTTGCCATCTACGACTTAGGCTATCGCCGCGAGCTACAAAAAATAAACGCTCATTCTTGTCTAAGATGCAAGTCCTAAGAATCTAGCTCTATTAAATCCTTAGATTATACGTCAATAACTAAGATGATAGGTTGAGCCCAGGCTCACATTCGAATTACTAGTTATTTTTCGCTATAATATGAGATGAATTATTTCATATACATTTCGTCAATCTCACTTTATAAGCACCGAAATTTCATAACTGTTGGATGTCTCCCGAAGCCATTGAAAGTAAGTGAGCTTAGTTTAATTTAACCAATCAGATGAACCTAGTTCATAATTGCTCTTATAGGTAGTTAGCTATGAGGGCGTGTAGTATCACATATTGATGGAGCTCCAATAGCTTCGATGACCGTTAAACTCACTAAAAGGTGAATGGTGGGAAATAAAATGAAAAGACAAATCCGAATACCAAGAATAGCCGAAAAAATGTCATCAGCGTTCAATCTAGCAAGAGCTAGATCCGGCAATGAAATCTCCAACCTTTCGTATCTGATCAAGTGGACAATACTTGGCATCATTATTGGCTCAATTGCTGGTGGTGCAGCTATTGCCTTCACTTTAGGAGTTGAATTTTTTACGACTATTTTCCTTGGTATGGGAGCTGATTTTATCCCGCCTTCTCCATCCTCAGTAGTCAACGGTCTACTTGCGAACTCTCCAGGCGGTATTACCACCGCCCCAGACGGTAACAACAATAGCATGAGTATTGTTCTTCAGAATTTTCTATCTCTTGAAAACAGCGCTTGGTGGATGGTTCCGCTAATAACAGGATTGGGAGGATTGATCGTAGGTCTTATTGTGACAAGGCTGGCGCCAGAGGCTGAAGGCCATGGCACTGATGCCGTGATAGGAGCTTTACACAAAAGACAGGGAAAAATGAGAGCTAGAATACCATTTGTGAAAGGACTTGCTTCTTCAATAACCTTGGGAAGTGGCGGAAGTGGGGGCACCGAAGGGCCAGTTGCTCAGATTTCCGCAGGGCTTGCCTCCGCACTCAGTAGCCTTTTTAAACTAAGCGATAGCGACAGAAAGTTGCTTGTCATTTCAGGCATGGCAGCCGGGATTGGAAGCATATTCAAGATTCCATTGGGTGCAGCGCTATTTAGTTCTGAGGTATTGTACACACGCGATTTTGAAGTCAGGGCACTCGTTCCTTCCATAATCGCTTCAGTAGTAGGATACTCTGTCTTTAGTAGTGCCTTTGGATGGTCACACCTGTTTGTAATTCCTATGGAATCCATAGGCTATAGTCATCCTGAATCTTTAATCTTATATGCAATACTTGGACTTGTATGCGCAGGCGCTAGCACGTTCTATGTCAGGGTATTTTACAAGACAAAGGACTTATTTGATTCATGGCACTCTATCCCTAAGTTTGTCAGGCCAGCGATAGGTGGAGCACTTGTTGGTCTTATTGCACTACTACTCCCTCAGGTCCTTGGAACTGGATATGGATGGCTCCAGTTTGCTCTTTACGGACAGGCTCCGATAGCAACCGTGGAAGATTTGTCAAACACTACCGCAATACTTCTACTGTCCCTTCTTGCTCTAGTAATCGCGAAAATAGTAGCTACATCTCTTACCATAGGGTCAGGAGGTTCTGCGGGTGTTTTCGGTCCGTCCATAGTAATTGGAGGGTTCATTGGTGCACTTGTTGGCATGATCTTTCACTTTTTTGGATTGTTTTTGTGGATCGATATATCGGCTACAACAGTAGTAGGCATGATTGCGTTCTTTGCTGCTGCAGCAAAGACTCCTATTTCTTCAATTATAATGGGAAGTGAGATGACAGGAGGTTACACTCTCCTTGCCCCTATAATGCTAGCTACGGTAATAGCATATGTGGCATCTGGACAGAAGAATGGAATATTTAGAAGCCAACTTGCAAATAGGGCAGATTTAGAAGCACACAACATAGGGGGCGGAGGATGACGTTATTATTATTCTTAATCAAGATACATAAATAGAAGTAGCACGCAGGTCACATCCTGACATCGTACGAGTTTAGCCCATAAACGCTCCATTCTTTTGGCAACGTTATCAAAACACACGTATCTTCAAATCAAGTTATAGAGCAATAGCTTCTCCTCCTCCTTAATAATCGAGATAAAGTTGAATAAAATTAGACGAAAGACTTGTGCCTTGTATTGGCCCATCTAATAGAATGAGCTAGGCATAGGCATGGCAGAAGTAAGGAACAGTAAAAATATCTAAATATTACAATATTTGCAAAAAATGTTGATAAAAATAGAATTCTTCAGCCTAGTTAGAGGATACGCTCATAAGTGTATATATCCATGTATACACTTACGAGCAAAGGCTTAAGCATTTATCAACTTGCAATCTTAAAAAAGGTAAGAGAAAGAGGGTCAATAAACATTGTAGAAGTATGCAATCTAGTTCTAACTATACGGGCATTGAAAGAGGACCCATCATTTAAGCCAAGTATTTGGAGTCGGATCGAATCTCTTGAGGAATTGGGCAGCGACGCTCAAGGAATGTATCGAATGATGCGCTCGCTTGAAAAAAGAGGTTTGGTTGCAAGGCTTCTTCATCGAAGGCCTGCAGTTTGGTATGATTTTTCTTGGCATGGTGAAACACCTAAGTTAGAACAGCGAGAATATGGATGGTATGATTACAATTATGTGATGGACCGGGATGGTCAGGTTTTGTTTCAAATCAAGGACAAGAGATGGATAGTAAGAGGTGTCAAAATGAGTCGCGCCCAAATAAAAAGGCAAATTGATCAACAAATATCGGAAATGAAAAGAAGAGAGCAAGCGAACCAAAAGTAGCACAAAACATATTTTTATCCAAGTATATTTTGTACATAAAAGAAGTCATGACAGGAGGAGAATGCGATATTGTCATCGCCCTCGCTTGCAATGAAATCAATGAGAAGAAGTTGAGGTGCTACTAGCCTCTCTCGTTATTTGATACATAAATAAATATTATATGCCTTGGATCAACATGATCTAATACAGACTAGGAAAACTATGTTTTACAGAGTTCATAGCATCTGTCCTGCCGCTCTTCTCGAATTTGTATAGCTTCTCAGATAGCTCAAAGTGCTGCCCTATAGCTTGCATCTTATCTTTTGGTGCTGTGACTTTATTGTCAATAATTCCTTGAAGTTCTCGAAGCTTCTGGCATAATGTTTCTCTATAGATCATAAGCTCCTCAGCAAAATGTTCTACATTTTCTGACTTCCATTGCTCCATGATCTGCTTGTCCTGTTCTTGCAATTTCTTTACATAATTGTAATAAGTTCTTCTGGGCATATTATCTAGCAGCTTCATTATTTCAGAGTCAGGGTATCTCTGCGTTCGATAGGATCGGATCTTTTCAACGATAACTTGGCTGTCTTCATACTGTCTATATTTCCCTCTTTGGTTTTTACTTGTTGCTGCTTGTGGTCCTCCTCCTTCTGCTTCTTCCTCTTCTTCCTCCTTAGGTGCGCTTGCTTTTCCTTGCTGTTCCTTTTCTTTTACTACTCCTAGATTCTTCTTCTTTTTCTCACTCTGCTGTTGATTGATTGGCGACGGCAGTGCTGCTGCTCGTTCATCTAGGTTTTTATTTCTTTGATCAATAGGATTCATATCACATTCTTTTACCTGTAGTGAGTTTATGAGAACTATAAAATTGCCTGCTTTCTATGCATGAGCGCACTCGTTATTATCGTTAAAGCTCACCTTCTTCAACTATAGCACTTCAATTTTTCTCAAAAACTCTCCTACGCTAACAATAGCGGAAGAAGTATGCCATCGGTAACAGAAGACAAAGAAGAAGGTTGCTAATCCTCATTTTTAGAAATTCAGATGCTTTTTCTTCATACTCTCTGTGTATTCCATTCTTTCTTTTGCAACATTTAAGATATCAGTTTTGCTAATTAGGCCAACTAATCGGTCTGATTTTACAGTTCTATATGTCGTCATTAGCTGTTGCTGCTGCATTTTCTCTGTTCTTCTGTTGCTGCCCTTTCTAACAGAAGGATTCTCGCAAACATAGATTCTGCTCTTATTTTCTTCCATTATTGTGTTCAAAGCCACGTCTGCTGTTCTATCTGGACTCATTATGACAAGATTATTCTTTTCAATCATTATCTCCTCTACTTTTACGTTTTCTCTATTTTTCTCAGAGACATTAATTGCATCTTTTGCAGTAATAGAACCCAATAAGTAATTGTTGCCTGTGCTGTCTTCTTTTTCAACTACAGGCAATTCGCTTTTTCTATAAGTGTTAAAGTAGCCCTCCAAAACTTCCTTTATGCTCATGTCCGGAGTTACTGCGATAAACTGGGTATTCATTATTTGATACAAACGTACACCAGATAGCGCTGTGGTAATCTCATGCTGCTGAAGATAAGATTGAGCACCACTTTGCAAAAACCAGCCAATAAGTATCAACCATATTCCTCCAGTGAATGAACCGGTAAAGATAGTTAGAAATCCAAATGCCATAAGGCCATAAGAGATTCCAATACCGACTTTGACTGCAGTTTTTGTAGCGTCATGGTAGTTGTCTTTCCATCGCATCAATCCTGCTCGTAATACTCTACCTCCATCCAAAGGGAATGCAGGAAGAAGGTTGAATCCTCCAAGTAAGATATTTACAATTATAGCATACCGTATTATGCCTTGAGCAATAGACCCTGCTACCTCTTCCTCAGATATTGTAGTAGTAGACGTCTGACCTTGTTCTTGTTGCAACTGAGGCAGAGCAAATAAGGTATCAGCTTGAGATGTAGAAGTAGTAGTTATGCCTACTTGAATCAGTACAAACCAAACAACAGCAAATAACCCAGCAAGGGCAAAGCTGGAGATTGGACCAACTATGGCAATCGTGAATTCCTTTTTGTAGTCTTCCCTTGGCTCATCTTGAATATCTGACACGCCACCAAATACAAAAAGGATTATCTGGCGTACTTTGAACCCATATCGTTTCGCAACTATTGAATGAGATAGCTCGTGTAATAGCACTGAAATAAAGAGGATTATACCGCCCAATATGCCCATTGTCCAATACGCCGACTGAGGAAGACCTGGATACAAAAGCGGCATATAACTAACCGCAAGAGTCCATGCAATTAATGCAAAAACTATCGCTAGGGTAAAATGCAACTTTATCGGTATACCTTTTACTTTGGCTACTTGAAGCGACAATGTGTACTGTATGCGGTATAGATACTTCTTGCATTATTAATTGGATTTATTGTTCTAATACACCATTGTTCTAGAAAGAATGTATGTTAATCATCTTTTTCAAATTAAGCGTGTAGATAGTTCTCCTTGAGCAGAAAAATGGCTAAGAGCAACTATGTCAGCATAGTATAGCCTATATCCATAATGCTGACAATCTTCTACAACCGATTATTTGCCTTAAAAACTAAAAGCTGAGACCTGTGAGGATTATACACTTCCAATATATGAAAAATACCCAAGGTGGATAATGTATATAAAGTATTACTAGAAAGGCTTTTTTAGGTAACAAAATTTTAAAATGCTTTACGTGAGCAATCCTTCATTATGTCACACACAGAAAAGTCACCCAGTAAAGTCATAGACTTTGCTGACAAAGATTTTGTGAGTTTAGATGAGAATACTTTGGTTGCTGAAGCTGCGAGGATAATGTATGAAAGAGATGTCTGCAGCGTCATAGTTACTCATAATGACAGTGAAAGGCTACTTAGACAATCAGTTGGAATGATTACTGCCAGAGACTTCCTACATAGAGTGGTTGCTCAGAGCAAGGGTCCATTTAAACTGACATTAAAGGATATTATGAGCACACCACTAATTACCATAAATAAAGACGCATTAACCAATGATGCAATCATACTCATGAAGGACAAGAATATCACTCGACTCCCTTTGATAAATGAAGAAGCCGGTGAAGTACTTGGGATTGTCTCCTTGAGAACACTTATTGGTAGAGCATCAGATGAGCACAGTGACTCAATTAGTGCTTAGGTCTTCTTCACATGTTTTTACTCTAGTTTCAATCATACATCTTTTGTACATGCCAGATGAAAAGTAACTAAGTAAGATTTAGCAAGTAGACTTGACGGCAATTCCATGCAAGGATTATTATAATCAAGAGGGAAAAACTTTGAATTAAGAAAAGATCTATGTCATTGCACTGTGCGATTAGAGACTGCAGGCAAGTCATTTATACGCCCCCCATCTATGATAAAGTATGAAACCTGTATAACGCTTAATAGACCAATTACTTTATGGTAGGCGAAGATTCTCAAAAGAAGATAACTGCAGACTTTCAGTGCTTTGTATGTGGTGCCATCTTTACGAGCGAGGAGGACAGGCGCCAACATTTAGAAAAGGAAATGCACGGGGCAACTGAGAAGAAGGATATTGATACTGTGAAAAGGCAGACTGAGCTAAGTGAGATGAATAGACAAGCGTACGAGTCAGTATAGCACGCCAATACTACTACTACTACTATGGCTTCTCAATCCGTGCGTGTACCTATTCTCTAATATTATTAGGAGATAGAGAGAAAAATTCCAAATAGAAAACTGATAATTAGTCTCTCGACTATTATATTATTGATAGTCATAAAAAAATGGTGATTCTCTTTAGATGAGCGAACAACAACAACAACCTCAGCTATATCAATACAGCGTCAAAATAGAAATGACTGCTAAAGGTCTGGCTATGCCTACAATCC
>OBLR010000063.1_pt1 | contig 17471 bp, 15 predicted proteins | sample 1519891 | NCBI WGS metagenome assembly OBLR01 (sample SAMEA3113583, study PRJEB22503) | soil metagenome | reverse complement strand
CCGGTTGGTTGAAATCGCGCAGGCGCAGATAACCGCCGAAACCGATCGGACGCACACCGCGCTGCGCGCCGAGTTGGGAACGCTCGCCGTGGATCTCGCGAGCCGGATCCTCGGCGAGTCGCTGGCCGATGAGGCCCGGCGACGGGGGACCGTCGACCGGTTTCTCGACGAGCTCGAGAGCCGATCCGCCGGCCGGAGCTGATCAAACGCTCGCATCGAGATCTAGAGGTGCTAGGCCGACCAGTTGGGGTGGCCGATGGCGGGGGATTCGGGGGTGAGCGCGCGGGCGTCTCCTCCGCTGTCGGCCGGGATGGCGTAGACGCGTGGGGTCGAGACCGGCCCGCGGACGAAGACGACCCATTTGCCGTCGCGCGACCAGCCGGGATCCATCTCGCGCACCGGGTCGCGGGTGAGTTGCCGATCGTTGCCGCCGGCGGCATCGATGATCCAGATATCGCTGTTGTCGCCGTCACCGCTGCGGGTGTAGGTGATGCGGTTGTCGTCCGGAGACCATTCGGGGTCGACCGCCCCGTAGGGCGCCGACGTCACCTTGCTCCACGTCCTCGGGTTGTCGAGCTCCAGCGTGTAGATCTGCCGCTCACCGCTTTCGTCGCTCCAGAACGCGAGGCGGGTGCCATCGTGTGACCAGGAAGGATCGTCCACCACGGACGCTGAGTTGGTGACCCGGCGCGGCGAGGGGGAATCGATGGCGGTGACGTACAACTCACGATCTTTGCCCACGCCGTCCACGTAGGCGAGCCGTTTCCCGTCGGGAGACCACGCCACGCGGCGCGTTGGACCCGTCCTTGTTCATCACCCACAGCTCGGAGTCGGACCCCACCCCGCGAGTGAAGGCGATGCGCTGGCGATCCGGCGACCAGCGCGGCAAGATGTCGCACTGATCGCCAGGCAGCAACCGCCGCGGCTGGGCGGCGGTGCCGGGAGTCAACACGCCGATCGACCCGTAGCACTTGTCCGGCCAGCCCGAGGCACGGTCCAGCCGTACCAACAGGGGATCGGCGGGCAGCGTCAGCGCCGCGGGCGTGCCGCCCGAACCGCCGGACTCGCGGGAATCGTCCGGAGCGCCGCCGAGCGCCGTCTTGAGCGCGAACCCGCCGCCCACCACCGCCGCGACGGCGATGGCGGCCCCGGCGGCCAGCAGCGCTCTCGGCCGCCCGGACGACCGTCCGGCGGGGCGCCGTCCCGCCGGGCGCGGCGTGGCCGGCGGCGGAGGCGGTACGTAGCCGGGCTCGGCACGGGTCTCGGCCCCGCCGGGCAAGGAGGACGAGCCGTACGCCCCTGGTGGCGTGGGTGCGCCGGACGCCGCCGGCACGGTTGGCGCGGTCGGCTCAGTGCGGGTCTGCGCCGGGATGACCGGAGCAGGCGCCGGCGCCCGACCCAGGCCCGGCACCGGGTCCCGAGCCGTACGCTGCACCTGTTCCGGAGCCGGACTTCGCATCGCGGCCGGATGCTGCGCCGGAGCCGGTTCACGAACTGGATCTTGTGGCGGCGCCGGATCCTGTGCGGGATCAAGGATCGCCGGGCCCGCCAGCGCCGAGGCCGGCGGCGGTGCCGGGAACGGCGAGGCGTGCGCCGGTGGAGCGGCCGGCGGCGACCATGTCTGGTTGAGGCTGGTCTGTACCGCCGCGTCGCCGCCCTGGCCACCGATGAGGGAGAGCAGCAGGTTCTGCGCCGACGGGCGGCCCTGCGGCTTTTTGTCGAGCGCGGCCCGCACCAGCCGGTCCAGCGGCGCGGGCAGCGGGCCTATCTCCGGCTCCGCGTGCAACACGCGCGCCGCCATGACCGGGAAGCCGCCCTCGCCGAACGGATGGCGTCCGGTCCCGGCGTAGACGATCAGGCAACCCCAGGCGAAGATGTCGACCGCGGTGGTCACGCCGAAGTTTTGGATCTGCTCGGGGGCGATCCACCCCGGGCTGCCGATCAGCTGACCGGTCTTGGTGTGCTCTGAGGTGACGTCGAGCGCCCGGGCGATGCCGAAGTCGATCACACGCGGCCCGGACATGGACAGCAGCACGTTGCGCGGTTTGAGGTCGCGGTGCACGAGCCCGACGGAGTGGATGGCGACCAGCGCCGCGGCCACTCCCACCGCGAACCCGTGCAGCATGCCGGGGGCGAGCGCACCATCGGCGCGCACGTACTCGGCGAGCGACGGCCCCTCGATGAACTCGGTCACCATGTAGACGCGGCCGTCGATCTCGCCATGGTCGAGCACCTGGGCGGTGCAGAACGAGGCGACCCGTTCGGCGTTGATGACCTCGTCGCGGAAGCGGGCGAGGAACACCTTGTCGCCGGCCAGTTCGGTGCGCACCACCTTTACGGCGACGGGGCGGCCGTCCGGGGCATGCCCGAGGTAGACCGTGCCCATTCCGCCTTCGCCGATACGCCCCGCGATCTCGTACGAACCGACCGTCTTCGGGTCCCCGAAGCGCAGCGGCGCTGCCGCGACGCGTCCTCGAGATTCCACTGGGCGACCACCTTCCAGCCCCCCGCCGACACCGTGACGGTATCTCGCGTGGCGGGCTCGCATCCAAAGGGACGACCGATATCGGTTATCCAACGCACCATATGACGGTCGGCACCGCCACCAGGTTGGCCATTTTGTCCGGCGTCCGCCGCGTCCGGCGTCCGGCCCTTGCCGCCCCCGTACTGGGGCCCGCACCGCAGGCGTCAGCCGGTGACCAGAACATGGGCGGCGATGTGCTCTGCGATGGCGAGCGAGGACGTGGCGGCGGGAGACGGCGCGTTGCGTACGGTCACGATCGGACCGCGGCGGCCGATCCTGAAGTCGTCGACGAGCGAGCCGTCGGCGTCGACCGCCTGCGCCCTGACCCCGGCCGGTGCCGGGGTCACGTCCCGCACCGACAGCTCGGGGACGAAGCCGCGCGCCGCCTGGACGAAGGCGCGCTTGGACATCGCCCCATAGACCTCGCGCAGGCCGGTGCGCCAATGTCTGACGGCCAGCCGCCGGAACCCCGGCCACCGAAGCGTCTCCAGCAGATCGCCGAGTGCGATGTCGCGCGGCCGGTAGCCCTCTCTGGCGAGCGCAAGCACGGCGTTCGGCCCGACGTCGACCGAGCCGTCCACCCGGCGGGTGAAGTGGACGCCGAGGAACGGATAGCGCGGGTCGGGCACCGGATAGATCAGGCCGCGCACCAGGTGGCCGCGTTCCGGGATCAGCCGGTAGTACTCGCCGCGGAACGGCACGATCGCCGGCCCGTCGATGTCTCCGGCGAGCCTGGCCATGCGGTCGGACTGCAGCCCCGCGCAAACGACGAGCCGGTCGAACGTCAACTCTTCACGGTCGCCGGCGACCCCTATGCGGTCGTCGCCGTCAGTGACGTCGCCGTCGCCGCCGACGCCGGTCTGCGCGGCCCCGACCGTGACGGTGTCGCTCGCTCCACGGGCGCTGATCTTGGTGACCGTGTATCCCAGCCGTACGGTGCCGCCCGCCGCGGTCACGTCGTCGGCGAACGCGCGGGCGACGGCGGGGAAGTCGACGATCGCGGTGTGCGGCGAGTGCAGCCCGGCCACCCCGGCCACGTGCGGCTCGATCTCGCGCAGCGCGGCGGCCGACAGCCACCGCAGCCCCGGCACGCCGTTGGCCGTGGCGCGGCGCTCGATCTCGCGCAGCCGGCCGATCTCGGCGTCGGTACGGGCGACGACGACCTTGCCGCACTCGTCGTACGGAAGCCCGCGTTCGGCGCAGTAGGCCTTGAGCAGGCCGATGCCGCGCCGGCACAGCGTGGCCTTGAGCGAGCCGGGAGCGTAGTAGAGACCGGCGTGCGCGACCCCGCTGTTGTGCCCGGTCTGGTGGGAAGCGATACGGTCCTCTTTGTCGAGGACGGTCACCACGGCATCGGGGCGAAGTTGGCTGAGCCGGCGCGCCACGGCGAGGCCGATGATGCCCGCGCCGATGACACCGATCCGCATGCGTCTACCCTAGGGCCTGCCCATGAGCCACTGGTTTCGCCGTGTCGAGCCGCGCCCGGACGCCGGCGTACGGCTGTTCTGCTTTCCGCACGCGGGTGGTTCCGCGGTGTTCTTCCAGACGTGGGCCAAGCAGATCTCACGAGACGTCGAACTGATCGCCGTGCAGTATCCGGGCCGGGCCGAGCGGATGGCCGAGCCCATCATCGACGACGCCCCGACGCTGGTCCGGCTGGTGACGAGCGCGATATTGCCGCTGAGCGACCGGCCGGTCGCGCTGTTCGGGCACAGCATGGGCGCCATCGTCGCCTACGAGGTCGCCCGGAGCCTTCAGACGCTGGGGGCGGCGCCCGCCCATCTGTTCGTCTCGGGCCACCGGGCCGCCGGCCTGCCGGGGCGGCGGTACTCAGAGCAGGACGACGACGCACTGGTCGGGACGCTGACGTGGATGGGCGGCACCGACGCCGAGGTGCTCGCCGATCCCGAGCTTCGCGAGATGGTGTTGCCGTATGTACGTGGCGATCTTCGGCTCCTCGACCGCTATGCGCACCGGCCCGAGCCGCTGCTTTCCGTGCCGATCACCTCGATCATCGGGGCCGACGACGAGGTGGAATCGGCCGACCTCGCGGCCGGCTGGGCCGACCTGACCAGCGGTGCCTTCGCCCAGCGGGTGCTGCCGGGTGATCACTTTTATCTGGTGCCGTACCGCGACCAGGTCATCGCCGAGGTCGAGTCCCGCTTGCGCGATCTCACCGACCGGCGGGTCGGCCGGCCCTAGGCCGTGTCCGCCAAGGCCTAGAGCTGAGCGGCATCTCCTTCAGAACTGGTCCCGGTGGGATTCAGGGATACTTCGCGTATGCGCAGCCATGCCTTCGCCTTGATCCCCTGTCTGCTGCTGGCGGGCTGTTCCGCGGGCGAGGCCGCCGCACCGTCGGCGGCTCCCGCCACGACCGCGTCACCGGCCCCATCGCCTGCCACGTCGGCGCCGATACCGGGGACGACCTCGATTCCGACCGAACCGCTGCGGCTGACCGATGAAATGACCCGGCCCGGGGCGCAACTGCGGTTCGGCGAGAAGGCGATCGTACCCGTCCGCCACTATTTCCCCCTCTTGAAGATCTACGCCGAGGGTGTACTCGGCATCGTGGTGCAGCGCATCCGGACGACCCCGGGTTCGGAGGTCCAGGGCAACTTCGGCGAAGACAGCAGGGCGGTACTGAAGCGCCACATCGCGTACTACGCCAAGATCATCATCACCAACGAGAGTGGCGACGCCTTCTCGCCGGGCACGCCGCGCTTTACCGGCGAGTTCGGCGACTTCGGTCCCGCCGTCACCGTGTCCGGCGAGATGCGGCTGCCGGGCTGCCGAGAAGGGCACCCGCCCGATTCCGATGAGTTCGATCGCAAGGGCGCCGAATGGAAAACCTGCTTGCTCGCCGTGTCATCACGTTCCCGCCCCATGACGGAGGTGCGGTACGACGACCCGCCGTACGGCAAGGAGATTCAGTTCGAACAAGACCCGTCACCGAACTTCAACGAACACTACGACCTCGGAGCGATCACCTGGTCCTAGCGGCGGCGGTCTCGGGTCGGCTCAGCCTGGGTTCAGGCGGCCTACTGGCGGCCTTCTGCGGCCGTCACCTGCCTCACGCAGCCTTGGGGAGCTGTGGGGAAGCTTAGGGAAGCTTAGGGAAGCTTCCAGTCGAGCGGCGGGGCGCCCTGTTGTTCGAGCAGGCGGTTGGCGGTGCTGAAGGGGCGGGAGCCGAAGAACCCGCGATCGGCCGACATCGGGCTCGGGTGGGCCGACTCGATGCACCGAGTCGTACCCAGCAGTGGTCTGAGATTGCGCGCGTCGCGGCCCCACAAGATCGCCACCAGTGGCCGTTCGCGGGCGGCGAGCGCGCGGATGGCCTGCTCGGTGATCTCCTCCCAGCCCTTGCCGCGATGCGACGCCGGGCGCCGTGGCGCCACCGTCAGCGCCCGGTTGAGCAGCAACACGCCCTGCTCGGACCAGGGCGTGAGGTCGCCGGTGCTCGGCTCGGGGTGCCCGAGGTCGGCGCGGTACTCACGGAAGATGTTGATCAGGCTGCCGGGCAATGGCCGTACGTCGGGTGCGACGGAAAAGCTCAGGCCCACCGGGTGGCCCGGCGTGGGATAGGGGTCCTGCCCGACGATGAGCACACGTACGTCGTCGAAGGGCTGGGTGAACGCGCGCAAGATGAAGTCGCCGGCGGGGAGATAGCGGCGGCCGGCGGCGACCTCGGCGCGCAGGAACTCGCCCATCGCGGCGATCCGCTCCGCGACCGGCGCCAACGCCTTCGCCCAGCCCTCTTCCATGACGTCGGTCAGCGGAGATCCCGTCATGAGACGTCACCTTAGCGGCGGCCCGCTCGGGACAGGGAAGAACCACGGATGTCGGTAGGAATGTTCGTGCGGAGATTGGCAAGCTTCTCCATTGCCCCCTCTCGCTGCCTTTTCACGAAGGCACAAGCGTGCGACCGTTAAGGGGCAGCCTTCACATGTCGGGAGTGTCATGCGGATACGCGACATAGTGCGTAGCAAGGGAGACGCGGTGGCGACCGTCCACCCGGACGCCACGGTCCGAGAACTGCTCGCCACGCTGGCCGAGCACAACATTGGGGCGGTCGTCGTCTCAGCGGACGAAGCGACCATCGCGGGGATCGCCTCCGAGCGCGACGTCGTGCGGCAGCTGCACACCCGCGGCAGCGAACTGCTGGCTCGGCCGGTCTCAGAGATCATGACAACCAACGTCAGGACCTGCGGCCTGGACGATCCCCTCGACGACGTGCGCGGCGTCATGACCCAGCACCGCATCCGGCACCTGCCGGTGCTGCAGGACGGCCGGCTCGCCGGCATCGTGAGCATCGGCGACGTCGTCAAAAGCGCGATCGACGAGTTGGAGACCGAGCGGGCGCACCTCGTCGGCTACATCCAGCGAAGCTGAGCCGCCGCGAGCCGCCTCCGCCGAGCCGCCTACGCGCGCCGGGCCAGAACGGCCAGCGGGCGCGGCGCGAAGCCGTCGCGTGTCGCGCCGTGCGCCGTCAAGCCGTGCGCCGTCAAGCCGGGCAAGAGCCGTCCCAGGCCGTCCGAACGTCCCGAACGGTCTCGGGCCGAGCCTGGGGGAGTTTAGGGCGAGCCTGGGCGCGGCCGTCAGGCCGTCAGGCCTTCACGCCGAGGCGGAGGGCCAGCGCGGGGCACATCGCGACGGCATGGCGGGCGTCCTCTTCGAGCCATTCGGGCACCGGCGTGTCGGAGATGACGGGGAACCCGTCGCCGTCGAGCCTGAGCAAGTCCGGGACGACGAGCGAGCACACGCCATGTCCATCGCAGCGCGACCAATCGACCGTAAGGTGCAACTGGGACTGCCGGCCAGGCAGCGGCAGCACGCCCTGGACCTGGCGGCCGCAGGTGCCGTTGGTGAGGTGGGCCTCGATATCGTCGGCGAACACCTCGAGCGACGACTGGACGAACCGCATCGTCCCGTCCGGGTGATGACAGGCACCGCGCCCGCGCACCCGCTGGCCGCCGCGCCGGACGGCCATGAGCGTCTCTTCGCCGGTCCGGCCCTCTAGCAGTTCGGCCACCGAGCGGGCGATGGCGGGCAGGCCGAGGAAGCACGGCCCGCACTGGCCGGCCGACTCCTCCCCCAGGTAGGTCGCGACCGCGCTGACCTCACCGAGCGGACAGGTGTTGGTGGGCAACGGGACGACGATTCCCGCGCCCAGCGTGGCGCCGAACGCCTTCATGCCCTCCCGGGACACCGGGGCCGCCGCGGCGGCCTCCGCGGACAGCCACGCGCCGTGGTAGCCGCCGACCAGGACTCCCTGGCCGATGCCGACGCCGCAGCGCTTGAGCACCTCGGCCAGCGGCACACCGGTCGGCACCTCGACGACCATCGAGCCTGAGATGGTCAGCAGGACGGTGCCCGGCTCCTTCTCGGTCCCGAGCTGCCGGTAGCCCTCGGGGCCGAGCCTGGCCAGCAGCGCCAGTTGCGCGTAGGTCTCGGCGTTGCTGAGCAACGTGGGCAGCCCGTCGACGCCGCTTTCAGCGGCGCGTACCTTGCGGCCAGGCGGGATCGGGGTCTCGCCGTTGACGCCGCGGACCAGCGCGCCGCCCTCGCCGGTGACGAACGCCTCGGGCAGCCGGACGATCCGGATCGTGCCGCGGACGTCGAGCTCCTCGATGGCCTCCTTGAGCGACTGTTCGGCGGGGCCGCCTTCGATCACCCCGAAGATGACCTCCTGGGCCCGTAGCGCGGTCGCGGCGATCATGGCGCCGTCCACCACCAGGTGCGGTGTCCTGGTGAGCAGCATCTTGTCCTTGAAGCTGGCCGGCTCGCCCTCGGTGCCGTTGACGAGGATGATGGTGCGGGCGTTTCGGCTGTCGGCCGATCGCGCGACCGCGCGTAGCTTTCTCGCGAAGGGGAACGCCGCGCCGCCCCGGCCACGCAGGTCGACCGCCTCGGCGATGGCGACAAGCTGGCTGAACGACAGGTACGGCGACCGGCCATGGATGCGGCGGTGCCCTTCCCTGTTGAGCCGGGCGAACCGGTCGAGCCCCTTGGTGAGGCGCGACGGCCCAAGCGCCGTGCCATGCGGCACGTCCACCATGGTGGTCATCGACGCCCCCGCCGGATCCAGACCGAGGTCTCCGCGCGCAGGTTGGCCCAGAACTCGACCTCATCGATGTCAGGGGTGACGATGGGCCTGGCCGCGCCGGCGGTCCCGCGTCGCGACCGCCACGGGAACAACGGGAAGCGCTCGACGGCGTCGAGCCAGTGCCGTGGCTGGCGATCTTCGTTCGGGCGCGCCTGATCCCGCTGACGCCGCTGACCCCGCGATGCGGCGGGCCGCCCCGCCCCCGGCCGGTCGGGGATCAGCAACCGCTCGCGCTGCGCCTCGGGCGCGCGGGGCTGGGCGCTCGCCGCCGGCCGCAGCGGCTCGCGCGAGCGCGGATCCGCGCCGGTGCCGACGGGTACCGGGGGCGGAACGTAATCGGGCGGGCGCCCGGGCTCGTACGGAGGCGTGCGCTCCATCGGCCCCGTCGTCCAAAGTGGGCCTGTCGTCCAAAGGGGGCCCGTCGTCCGTTCGATCGGCCCGGTGCTGCGCTCAAGCGGTCCCGTCGTCCGTTCGAGCGGTCCCGTCGTGCGCTCAAGCGGTCCCGTCGTGCGCTCAAGCGGCCCTGTCGTCCGTTCGAGCGGCCCGGTGGTGCGTTCCTCGATCGGCCCTGTCGTACGGCCGGGGCCCTGGGGGCCCTCGTACGGCGGCCTCGGTCCGCGCCGGGACACGGCCTCGCGCAGCGGTACGGACGGCCTCGGCGGCGGGGCGGCTTCGCGCGGCCGGGCGTCGCCCGAGGGCCGTACCCGCTCCGGTGGCCGGGTGCCGCCACCACGCCGCGTACGGTCCGGTCCGGTCCGCCGCCGGTCACGGTTCTCGCGAGCGGGTGATCGCGGCTGTTCGCCGGCGAGGTCGGCGGACTCCGGCCGTGCCCTACGCATCCCGGGGAACGGGCCGAACAGCCTGAAGAGGAGGGCGATCACGACCATACAGAGGCACACCGCATAGCTCACGGTCACCCAGGTGCCCTTGACCTGCCGTCCCGCGCTCAGCCCGTGCGCGATCGTGATCGGCCAGCTGAGGTAGGCGATGCCGTGGACGATCCGCCACACCCACGGGCGGGATGCGTTGACGAAGCGGGCGCGCATCTTCCCGACCACGTACACCACGATCATGAGGTCGGCCGCGATGGTGCCGAGCCCGGTCGCGATGAGCCGGCTGTCGGTCTCGAGGAACGGCACCACCGCGTCCACCAGGTGGACGTTCTCGGCCAAGATCTGCATGACGATATGGGTGGCGAGGAAACCGAGGCCGAGCAGCCCGAAGCCCCGGTGGATGCCCTGGGCGATGACGCGATGACGCACCGGCACGAGGCGGTCGGCCGCCAGCAGGCCCCAGACGACCGCCCCGGTGAACGCGATGAGGCTGAACACGCCCGAGTAGTACGTGAGGAACCCTTGCGTCACCGCGGCCGCGTAAGCGCCGGGCTGGGTGGCCACCACGGGATACATCCCGACCGAGGCCAGCACCACGGCAAGACAGACAAGCACCCGTTTAGCCGTCATAGGCCCGTCAAGTCTTCTTCACCGAGCGTGGCTCCTTGGGTGTGGGCAGCAGCGGCGACGGCCTGGTGGACGGCTCCGCCGGGTTGCCCGGCGTGTCGGATTCGTTCGGGGAGCCGGTCAGACCAGGCAATCCGGGCAGTCCGGGCCCCTTGGGCACGCCGAGGTTGACCACGTCCTCACCGGGCAGTACCTGCCGATCGTCGCGGACGGCCACGTACCGATCGAGGTCGGTGCCCTCGTGGAAGGTCCAGCCGCCGACGGTATGGCCGGCGATCGACACCACGCGGTCGGCGTGGCGCAGCCCGAACCGTACCTGTGGCTCGTCCGAGCCGCCGCCGCACGGATGGTCGGTGCCGACCTTGCCCAGGTACGTGCCGCGCTTGACGATGTCGCCCGGCGTGAGCTTGGGCTGGTTGGTCAGCTGGTAGTACTCGGTGGCCAGGCCGTTCGAGTGGATCAACATGATCAGCCCGCCGCCCGACGAGGTGGTGCAAAAGCGGTAGACCCGGCCATCGGCCGCGGCGAGGACCTTGCCGTCGCCGCCGGTGAATCCCACGCCGTACCGGTCGGCCACGAGGGACCAGGTCTGCCCCTGGAGCCAGGGGAGCATCAGGTTTTTGGTGTCCGCCTTCGACGCCGCAGTGGCTGAGCCGTAGCGGGCCAGCAGCTGGCGCTCGGAGTTCGGCATGAGCCCGGCCGGGGCCGCCTCGAGGAACGCGGTGAACGTCTTGGTGCCGGAGAAGGCGACCCGCCATTGCCGCCCGACGACGCGGGCGAGGAACAGCGACACCTCGGGCATCGCCTGGCTGCCCTTGGGCGGCGGCAGGGCCGTCGTGCCGAAGGTCCAGGTCCGCGTGGACCGAGTCTCTTGGACGATCGGCCGGCCGGTCGTCTTCGTCCCGTATGTACGTCGCGCGAGGGCGCCCCGCTGCGCGAGCGCCGCCTGTTGAACCGTGGTGGTGAGCGCGGCCAGCCTGATCGGCGGCCGCGCCGTCTGAGTCGCCTGCGAGGGGCGGACGGCATCGGAAGGCTGCGCGTTGGACGGATCAGGTACCTCCGTGATCGATCCGCGCACGCCAAAAGCCGAGATCGCCACGCGCTCGATGATCGCACTCAGCACTATGACGAGCCCGATGTTGGTCACCAGGGCGATCCTGCTGATGCGGTTGACCCTGGCGAGCAGAGACGAGCCGCCGCCCCTACCTGGTTTACGCCTCGACACCGTCTTTCCTTTCGGGAACACGATGATCCAGCAGACGGAGCTTATGCGCCTCTCGGTGCGCACGGCTACCAAAGTGGCAAGATGGACATGGCTTCGCAGGTAAGCGGCTGATCACGGGGCAATAACATATGCGCGATAGCGAATTTCAGAACGCCATGCTCTCTTGCCGTCACAGCCGGTAACGCGATTGTAAATCTCGTTAAGCCGGGGTCCCCCCAGGTGAGCCGGGCCGCCGCGCACGCGCTGCGACGGGTCGGTTCCCCATCGTCGTTACAGGGAGTTCCGCACGCGATCGTACGGGATCGCCGGGTCCGTACGGGGAGCCTCGGGAGGAGATTTCCTTGAGTCGTCGTCTCCGGGGGCGATCCGCTTCAGTGGCCGTGGCGACCCTACGTTCCGTTCGCAGGGGTGTTGAACCCGCGCCGGCCGACACCGGGCCGGCGGGCCGTCGGCAGGTCCGCCTCCACTCCCGATCCCCGGCGGTCCGGTGCCGGTGCCCCGTGGGGAGCGGCCGTGGGTGGCCGAGCGGCACCCCGCCCCGGCCCGCACAGGAGCCAGAGCGGGGCGGATGGGAGCGCGCGGGAACGTATCGGCCGGGGACGACGCCGTTGCCGTCCACGGCCGACGCGCGCGGGGCGCGGCGGGGCGCGACCCGGGTGAGGTCGCGCGGTGTGCCGTCGGCCATGGGTCACCTGCCCCAGGCGAGGTCGTAGCCGGTGCCCGAGCGGACGTACCGGCGGCCGCCGCCGAGCTCGAGAACCGTGAACGACACGGTGACCGCGTTCGATCGGCGGCCCGTCAGATCGGCCATCATCTTCTCCGAAAGGTCGATGATCGCCGGTGGGCGATGCTGTCTGACCGCCCACTGGGCGGGGCCGAAGTCCAAGACCTCCCCGGTGACGCTCTTACCGCGGTAGGTGATCCTGACCTTGGTGCCGAGCGGCCAGTACGGGCTGGCGAGTGTCTTGTAGGACATGGGCCGGCCCGACGCGGTCTGGGCGCCCCAGAACGAGGTGGCGGTGGACCGTCCGCTCGGCAGTCCCTTCTTCCTTGTGGGTTTTCTGTCCGTCTCTCGGGAAGTGCCCGCGACGATCCTCTTCTTGGGGCTGGAACTGGGCTTGGCCTTGTGCTTCGCCCGCGCCTTCGTGTGGTGCTTCGACGCATGTGGCCGCCCGCTCGAAGCCGACATCGACTCGTGGGCCGCCGTGCCGATTTCGAGGTCGCCGTCCAGGGCGACCGCCGTCATGGCGAGGCTCCCAGCGAGCACGGTGCCGGTGGCGCTCATGAGGATCGCGGTCATCGTGCGCCTTTGCATGGAGTTCCTCTCAGTGGGGGACAGATCGCCGCACGTCGCCATGGCGAGAGGTCACGCCGATGACGAAGCGGTGGATGCGAACCGAGTCGCGGAGGAAGCCGTCGCCAATGCGCATGCCGCTTTTGGGCAGCACTGATCGAGGGCCTGGCGGCCCCGTTCAGAGGAGTTCGGCGCCGATCACGATGCGACCAGGGCGACGGGATGCGTCACCGGTCGCATGGCGGGGTTCGGCCTGCCCGCGCGGATCGGCGGGGGGCGACGGCGGCGTTTGCCGACTTTATGGAACTTTGGGGGATCTACTTGCCAAAACACCGGCAAGTAGGGAGTTAACCATACGAATCAAGCAAAACGCCGGGCTGAAAGGTAGATCTTTTGGGCGGGGGTCTCACGGGGCGGTAAAGGTCGATTCGCCCCGGGAAGCAGGATCCGTCCTTCGGGGGCGGAACAGCGCGCGGCGGGCGGCGAGCACGCCGACCGGCACCGGCGCCCAGTGGGTGATGACGCGAAAGAGGACCACCGACTGAATCGCGGGGCCGGTCGCCACGCCGAGCGCCAGCAGCGCGCCGACCAGGACGGCCTCGGTCGAGCCGAGCCCGGCGGGGACCGGCACCAGTCCGCTGAGGCTCGCCCCGATGAGATAGGCGACGATCAGCGTCCCGGCCCGGCCCGGCTCGGCGGCGCCGGGGACGGCGAGCACGCTGAGCGCGAAGGCGATGCCCATGCTGAGGGTGGTGGCGGCCGAGGCGGCCATCGTGATGAACAGATCGCGGGGACGCCGTACCAGCCCGGCCACCCCGGCACGGGCGTCGGCCCAGCGGCCGTCATCGTCGTCGGTCCGGCGTCGGTGCCGACGGAGCAGCACGGTGACCGCCGCGACCCCACTGGCGGCGGCTATTACGAGAACGCGCCAATCGGCCGCGGCCTCGTACAGCGACGTGAGCACCTCGCCGCCGGCCAGCGGGCTCGCGACCGCGATCATCGGCAGGTCGGCGAGCCCGCCCAGCACGTGCATGGCCGCGACGGCGGCGATCGCGGCCCGCAGCGGGATGCCGTGGCAGGTGAGAAACCGTACGTTCACGGCGGAGCCGCCGAGCCCGCTCGGCGTCACCCGGTTCGCCGCGGCGGCGGTGAACTGGGTCATGACGGTGTCCAGCAGCGGAAGCCGGGTGCCGACCGCGGCCCGCAGGGCGATCGCCGCCAGTACGTAATGCGCCACGGCCAGCGCGATGAGTGCAGGCACGTACGCCCAGCGCAGCTCCACGTGCCCAGCGTCTCCCGTCAATCTGACGACCGTGCTGCCGCGCCCTGCCGCCAAGGCGAACACAGAGTGTTCTGCCGAGGTCGTTGAGCCGCCCGAACTCGGTCGCGATCAGGGGATGATCGCTCGAGCGGCGCGGGACGCATGCGACATACTCACCCTCCAGGATCGGGCGACCCGGCAGGATGTCAAGCTCGGATGGAACTCTTCGATGCGGCGGTCGACCGCTGCATAAGGTCGGGACATGCCCCAGACCATCGTCTTTGATCTGTTCGGAGTCATCGCGCGTACTCAGACTGAGGCGGCCATGCGGCGCATAGAGGAGTTGGCCGGCGTGTCGGGGCCGGCGTTCTGGGAGGCGTACTGGGCCGGCCGCCCGGCCTACGACGCGCGGCAGCCCAGCGTGGACTACTGGGCGGGGGTCGGGCAGCGGCTCAACGCGCGGTTCGCCCTGGAAACGGTCGCCGCGCTGATCGAGGCGGACCTAGAGAGCTGGACCGAGGTCGACGACCAGATGGTCGAGGTCATCGCCGAACTGGCCGCGCAGGGCCGCGCGCTGGGTCTGCTCTCCAACATCATCACCGACCTGGTGCCGGTGTTCGAACGGCGCCATGATCACTGGTTGCGGCATTTCACCGCCCGTACGTACTCGTGCCGGATCGGGGTCGCCAAGCCCCACCCGCGCGCGTACCGGATCTGCGCCGAGCAGCTCGGTGTCGGCCCGCGTGACGTGTTGTTCTTCGACGACAGAGAGGGCAACGTCGTGGCCGCCCGCGAGGCCGGGATGACCGCTGAGGTGTTCACCTCACCGGCTCAGGTGCGCCGCCGCCTCGGCCTCTGAGCTTGTTATTTCAAGCGCCTGCCCGAGCCGGGCCTCACGGCCTTAGAACGACGAAACCCTGGCCAGCTCAACGAGCCAATCGAGGCGCATGTTAAGGAAAGAGCTCGGCGTAGATCCCCATCTCGCAGCTCCGCACTCCGCCTAACGGGGCGACGACACCGGGCCGAAACCCCGCATGCGTTTTTCCACAGAACGCCGTTCTAATTGGCCGGTCGCCCCCGGCAGGTGACCCTGCTGCCATCCCCGCCCTCATCAGGGCGGGGATTCAGCCGATCCTGGGGAGGCGGTCATGTCCGTCAGCGTGTCTGTGCCACATAGCGTGACATCCCGGTTCGTCGTGGCCGCGGCGGAGGTGCCAAAGGATCCAGGCGCCATGGCCAGGGCGCAGGTGACCGGTCCGCCGGGCGAAGAGCTCCTCGACCGGCTCGGCACGCCGTTACTGCGCATCCGCGCCGTCGCGGCCGCCGACTCGATCTGGGCCGACGACCTCGCGGCGGTCGCGGCGAGCGACGACGAAAGGGCCAGGATGTGCGCGGCCGCGGGCCATCTGATCGTCGAGAGCGAGACGCCACGGGGGGAGCGGCCGCGCTTGGCGCAGGCCGTCAGGGCCGTGGCGCGGGCGCTGGCCGACACGACGGGCGGTCTGCTGGCCGATCTGTGCACGGCCCAGCTCGTACACCCCGACCGGCGGGTCGACGGCGAACGCGACTGGTTCTGTCCGGCCGACGGTTGGCTGGGCATCGACTGCCGCATCAACCCCGACGGCGGGATGGACACCGACGGCCCGACCGAGTGCGAGTGTCTGTGCCTGTTCACCCGGGGGCTGGCGCGGTTCGGGCTGCCCGAGCTGGTCGTCGACCGGGTGGCATGCGCCTACGACCTGGCCGCGACCAATGTGATGCGCGGGCTTGCCGTGCGGCTGCTCGGACTGCTGTGGGCCGACCCGGGCGCGCATGAGCTGCGGCTCGATGAGTTGATCGTCGTGGAGCCCGAAGACGTATGGGGGTATTGGGGTGCGCGGCCGCTGTTCGGCCTGCCCGTGCCGCTTCGGCTCGCCCCCGCGAGCAGGGACGACCTGCCCGCCGGCATGCACATCGAGCTGCTCCCGCGGCCGGACTTCCCCGGCACCCGCGCCGAGTGGGGTACGCGGGTCCTCAACGAGGGTGTGTCCTCGGTGGCCGGCTGGCAGCCCGACAACCCGCCGTACCGGATCGACCAGCGTCGAGGATGACCGCGAATGTCGGCGCCGGCCGATCGTGTGGTGGCGGGGGGCATCGCGGGCATCAGGGCAGTCCGCGCGGTGGCCGGTGGATCAGTCCCACCAAAAAGACCAGGAGGTCTTGCCTCGGATGTGGGTGGCGTAGTCCATGAGCGTGCCGGGGCCTTGGAGGATGTTGTCGGGGCAGAAGGCCCAGTGCTCGGCGGCGACGTGCAAGGCGTGCCGCGCGGTGACCGGGGGCGCGGCCACGCTTATCTCCAGCGTGTCGAACCCCACTCCGATCACGCGCACCCCGAACCTGTCCTCCCAGCTGCGCAGCACGGCCGAAAGCGGGGCGATCCACTGGTTGTGGTTGATGGCTCCCTGCCAGCCCATGACCGTGAGGACGTCGGCCCCGCGCGCCGCCGCGGCCAGGCCGAGAGGTGTGCCCCGATCGCCGAGGCCGCGCACATGGCGGTCGGCGGCGACGTCGGGGTCGTCGACCGGATCGCCGGGCGGGGCCAAGCCCGGGCAGATCTGCCCGTACGGCTCGAGATCGGCGAAGTCGTCATCGGCGGCCGCGCGCTCCGCCCACACTTCGGCCATGAACGCGCCCGCGTCGTAGGTGTCGATGTCGGTGACCGGTTCGGGGGCGATCTGTCCCGCCGACCATGGCTGGGTGGAGTCGTCGAGCAACATCGGCCACAGGCCCGACCTGGCATGCTCCGCCCGCAGGTCGGCCCACAGCCCCGAGTGCACTGGCTCGTCGCTGACCCAAAACGCGGGCCGCCGGGGCGGCACGTGCTGCCGGTAGCCCGGATCGGGCCACACCACGCAGCCCGGGGGCAGCGGCACCGACAGCGTGCGCCCGGAGTCACCGTCGGCGAACAACCGGTGCAGGTCGGCGAGCAGATCATGGTCCTGCCCGCTGGCATGCTGGAGGTTCGCCGCCTGAAGGTCGTGATCGTCCATCTCGGCCGTTCCGGTGCTCATCACCTCAGCAGGATCTTCGATGCTGCCGAGATGGTAATGCTGTAGAGGAGCCTCGTGACGCTATCGTCACCGGGGCGCTGGAACAGATGCCCCTCCCGATGAGTTGATGCGCCCGTCGAGATGATCCACGAAGAGTCGACGAGGAGAGACCCGGATTGAAGATTCCCAAGCGCGTCAATGCCGCCCTGGACTGGGTGGCCCACAACGTCCGCAGCGTCGCGGCCGTCTGCGCCGCGCTGATCATCTCGTTCGTGATTTGGCCGCGGGTGCCCCTGCTGTCCGCGTTCGTGATGGGCGCCGTCCTCGGCGGCACGATCGTGTACCAATGGTCGGCGTCGCGGCAGGCGGCCCTGCGTTCGGACATCGATGACCTGCTGCGGCAAAACGGCGCTCTGCGCCGCGAAAAACTCACCCTCGCCAGCGGCGTGATCGCCAAACAGACCCAGCTCACCGCCAAGCTGCCCGTCATCTCCGAGGATCCCGAGGACACAGGCGATCAGCCCGACGGCGCGGCCGCGCGGACCGATCCGGCCGCATCCGCCACGGATGCCAAG
>OBLR010000062.1_pt1 | contig 17499 bp, 18 predicted proteins | sample 1519891 | NCBI WGS metagenome assembly OBLR01 (sample SAMEA3113583, study PRJEB22503) | soil metagenome | reverse complement strand
CCGCCGACCTCTTGACCCCCAGTCAAGCGCGCTAACCAAGCTGCGCCACGGCCCGTCGCCCTCGATTGTAGCCGTCCCCGCTCAGGCTCGACGGCGCCGCCTGAACGTGAACCGGATCGGGACCCCATCGAATCCGAACGCCTCCCGGAGCCGGTTCTCCAGGAACCGGGCGTACGCGGAGGGGACCGGGCCCGTGCTGAACAGAACGAACCGGGGCGGTCGGGCCGCCACCTGGGAGGCATACCGGATCCGGCCGGTCTGCCGGGGCGGGGGATGCATCCCCTGGGCCTGTTGAACGACCCGGTTGACTCCGGCCGTGGGCACCCGCCGGGTCCACGCCTCGTGGACCTGGAGCAACGCGGCGGGGATCCTGCCCGCCCCCGCGCCGGTCAGGGCCGAGGTCCGGAGGACCTTGACCCCTGGGAAGACCGAGACCCGATCCCTGATCGCCTCGAATCGACCGCCCCGTTCACCGGAGGGGACCAGGTCCCATTTGTTGGCCACCACGACGAGACCCCGGCCGGCCTCCCCCACCCGGGCGGCGATCCGGCGATCCTCCGTGGTCACGCCCTCGTCGGCCGCCACGACCAGCATGACGACATGGCTCCGGTCGATGGTGGCCACGGTCCGCAGGAATCCGTAGTACTCGACCCCCCGGGCCCTGGAGGGCCGGCGGAACCCCGCGGTGTCCACGAACCGGACCCGAGTGCCCTCCCAGTTCACCACCGAGTCGACGGCGTCCCGGGTGGTCCCCGCTTCCTCGTAGACCACTGACCGGTCGGCCCCCACCAGACGATTGAACAGCGACGACTTCCCCACGTTGGGGCGCCCCACGATGGTCAGCACGATCTCATCCTGAGGTTGAGGCTTATGGTCATCCTCCCCTTGACCTTGTGGCTCATGTTCCCCCTGAGCCTCTCGAGGAAGTAGAGCAACCACTCGGTCCAGGAGCTCACCGGAGCCCCGTCCGTGGAGGGCCGAGACCGCCACCGGCTCTCCCAGCCCCAGGGCATTGAGCTCCGCCGCGGCGGGCTCGTGGCCTTCCGCGTCTACCTTGTTCGCCACCACGACCACGGGAATGGTCGACCTCCGGAGGCGACGGGCCAGTTCGGCGTCCTCCTCCTGGATCCCGACCGCGGCATCGACGATCAGCAGGATCACGTCGGCGTCCTCCATGGCCCGCTCAGCCTGGCGGCCGACCAGCGCCTCCACCCCAGCGGCCCGATGGACGTACCCCCCGGTATCGATCGCCAGGAAGGTCCGTCCCCGCCACGCGACCGGACGCTCCAGCCGGTCCCGGGTGACCCCCGGGTCCTCCGTGGCGATGGCGTCCCGCGTCCCCAGCAACCGATTCAGCAGGGTCGACTTGCCGACGTTCTGCCGTCCCACGATGGCCACCCGGGGGACGCTCACAGGCCACGCTCCACGCCGCGGGCCCGAACCAGAGCCAGCACTTCTGCCAGAACGTCCTCCACGCTGCGGCCGGTCGTGTCGACCACGTCCGCGTCGGCGGCCGGGACGAGCGGGTTGGTCCGGGCATCCCGAGCGTCCCTCCGTTCGAGGGCCTCCGCGAGCTCACGATCGGGATCCCCCCGTTCGGCCTGCCGGCGGGCAACCCGCTCCTGCGGTGCCGCCAGAAGGAAGATCTTGACCTCCGCGCCCGGAAACACGACCGTGCCGATGTCACGGCCCTCGACCACTGAGCCCACGCTCCCCAGCCGGCGCTGCTGATCCCGTAGAACATCACGCACCTGTGGATGCCCGGCCACCTGGGAGACGGCCGCCTCCACCTGGGCCGACGAGAGGTCCGGATCGGATGGCCGGCCCTCGATGGCGAGTGAGGGCGGCGATCCCGGACCCAACACGAACCGCATCGACCGGGCCAGATCGGCCAGCCTCGGCCCGTCTTCCGGATCGACCCCCCGGGCCAGGGCGGCCGAGGTGACGGCCCGGTACATCGCTCCCGTGTTCACGTAGGCCAAGCCCAGGGCCTCGGCGAGGGCTCGGGCCAGGGTGCTCTTGCCCGCCCCGGCGGGACCGTCGATGGCCACCACCGGCCGGGGGCGGGTCACGTCCGCCACAGCTCCCGGATCTCCTCCGGCTCCAGCTCCCGGAGCTCACCGGGCCCCAGGCGGCCCAGGCGGACCGGTCCGATCCTGGTCCGGACCAGGCGGCGGACGGGCAATCCCACCGCGTCCAGCATCCGCCGGACCTCGCGCTTTCGGCCTTCGTTCATCACCACACGGATCACCCCGCGGCCGCTCAAGGCCTGGACCGAACGGGCCCTGCTGGCCCGGGCCACCCCGTCTTCCAGCCTGACCCCCCGGAGCAGTCGGGCGATCTGACGCCTCCCCGGGACGCCGTCCACCTCCGCCAGGTACTCCTTCTCCACGCCGTACCGGGGATGCATCACCCGGTTGGCCAGCTCGCCGTCGTTCGTCACCAGGAGGACGCCCTCCGTGTCCCGGTCGAGCCGTCCCACCGGGAAGAGCCTCGGCCCTGGCGGGAAGAACGAGGTCACGTCGGGACGGCGCTGGGGATCTCGAGCCGTGGTCACCACACCCCGAGGCTTGTGCAGGACGAAGTACCGGAGGTCCGGGTTCAGGGGGATCCGGCCGCCGTCGACCTCCACCCGATCGCGACCCGGGTCGATCCGGTCCCCCAGTTCCGCAACCCGACCGTTCACCGTGACCCGGCCGCCCCGGATCAGGTCCTCGCACGCCCTCCGCGAGCCGAGGCCCGCCCTGGCCAGGGCCTTCTGGAGCCGTTCGGAGCTCGGCGCCCCGTGGGCTGGGGCCCGGGCTTCAGGGCTCGTCGTCGGCCGCGCGGCCGCGGGCCCGTTCGGTCTCCTCCTCGGCGTCGTCACGGTCGACATCGTCGCCGGAGCCGAGGAGCGGCGCCAGCGAGGGGAGATCGCTCACGGAGTGCAATCCGAGCCGCTCGAGGAACTCGGGGGTGGTCCCGAAGAGAACGGGGCGTCCCGGACCCTCGTCCCGGCCCACCTCGGACAGGAGGCCCCGCTCCACGAGCGCCTTGAGGACGCCCTCGGAGTCGACGCCTCGGATGGCGGCCACCTGGTGGCGGGTCACGGGCTGCTTGTAGGCCACGATGGCCATGGTCTCCAGGGCGGCTCGAGTCAGCCGAGTGTGTCGTGAGGAGAGCACGAACCGTTCCACCACGGGGGCCGCCTCCGGGTGCGTGTACAGCCGCCAGCCGCCGGCCACCCGCCGGAGCGAGAGCCCCGATCCGGCCCGCTGGTACCGCCCGGCCAGATCCTCCAGCAGTGCCTCGGTGGTGCGGCGGTCGGCCTCGATCAGCTGGGCCAGGACGGTGGAGGAGAGCGGCTCGTCGGCTACGAACAGGATCGCCTCCAGCGGCCCGATCCGAGGATCGCCGGGCGATGGTTCGCGGTTCGCGTCCGGAGAGGAAGCGGCAGACATGCTCAGCCCTTCCACCGGACCTCGATGTCCCCGAAGGTCTCGGCCTGGTGGAGCGCCACCCGGCCCTGGGCGTGCAGCTCCAAGAGCGCCAGGAACCGGACCACCACGTGGATCCGCTCCCGACAATCGCGGACCAGGTCCCGGAACCGGGCCTCGCCTCGCCGACCGACCAGCCGGCGGCGTACGGTCTCCACGGCGTCGTCGACCGTGGCCCGGATCGGGGTCACGTGGGAGAGATCGACGCTCGGCGACCGGAACAGGCCGGCGGCGATCGCGGCCAGCGCCTCGGGGGTGACCCGCTCCAGCAGGTCGGGATAGAGATGCCGGAACTCCTCCGCCGGACCGGCAGACCGGGAGAAGAACCGGGCCCCGTCCCGGAACCGCTCGGCGAGATCGAGGGCCACCCGGCGGAACGCGGCGAGCTCCAGCCGGCGGGCGAAAGCCAGGTCGGGGGAGCCCCCGACCAGCTCCTCCTCGTCTGGCTGGCGCTCCCTCGGGAACAGCCGGCCGACCTTGAGCTCCAGCAGCACCGCGCAGATGGCCAGGAACCACGTGGCCTCCTCCAGGGTCCAGCCCTCGGCCCGGTCCGCCCGGCCCAGGAACTCCTCGGTCACCCGGGCCACGGGCACGTCACAGACGTCCACGGACCGATCCAGGATCAGCTCAGCCAGCAGCCGAAAGGGACCCTGGAACGCCGGAAGGGAGACCGGGAACTCCCCCACGCGGGCCAGCACGCGGTCTTGGTCGAGGTCGGCCACGTCCGAGGCATCGTACCCGCGGACCGGGCCGCCCTCAATCACCCTCGTCTCAGCCGACGATCAGCGACAGGACGCCGCGAACCACGGCATCGACGATGGCCAGGATCGGCGACGGGATCAGGAACAGGAGGAAGAGGATGAATAACGCCCCGTACGGGTCCCAGGACTCGTAGACCTCGCGGGCCCGGCCGGAGAGGAACCGGGCCAGTATCCGCGAGCCGTCTAGGGGCGGGACCGGGACGAAGTGCACGATCCCCATGAACGTGTTGGTGAACACCCAGATGAACAGGAACCGCTGCACCGACCCGCCGACGGGAACGCCCAGCACCCGGAAGAGCACCGCTCCCACCGCGGCCAGAACGACATTGGTGACGATGCCGGCTAGGGCGACCCAGGTCGTCTGCTGGTCCGGGTTCGTGAGCTGGTCGCGACGGATCGGCATGGGCTTCAGGTACCCGAAGGCGAACCCCGGTCGCCCGAACAGCACCGGCAGGAGGAGGAGCACGGGAACCACGAACGTGCCGAACGGGTCCACGTGCTTCCGGAGGTCGAGGGACAGCCGGCCCATGAGCCGGGGCGTCGGATCGCCCAACCGGACCGCCACCCAGCCATGGGCCAGCTCGTGAAACGCCATGGCGGGGATCAGGGCGACCACGAAGAACAGCGCATCCAGGAGTCCCCCCGTCACGGCGCGATCACCGACGCATCACGGCGACAGCGCCACCCGGACCAGGACGTCGAGGATCGGTCGGATCATCGCGTCGATGACCTGAGGGAACGCCACCAGGATCAGAAGGAGGATGACGAACCCGAACTGGCGGACGAATCCGTACCACCCCCGCCGGAGCCGTTCGGGGAGTGCGGCGGCGATGACCTCGGAGCCGTCGAGGGGCGGGACCGGCAGGATGTTGAACGTGCCCACCACCAGGTTGACCAGGATCCAGAGCAGGAGGAACTGGAGGACCCGCGGTCCCACCGGAGGGGACAGGCTCCGGAGGACGAGTGCGCCGACCAGCCCCAGGACCAGGTTCGTGCCCGGCCCGGCCAGCGACACCAGCAGCGCGTGGAGCCGGGGCCGGCGGAGCCGGCCCATCCGCACGGGGACGGGCTTGGCGTAGCCGAACACGGCTCCGCTCCCGGTCCCCGTGGCGGCCAGAACAAGGAGCAGCCCCGGCAGGATCACGGTTCCGAACGGATCGATGTGGCGGATGGGATTGAGCGTCAGGCGGCCGGCCTCTCGGGCCGTCGGGTCGCCGAAGGCGTTTGCCGTGGCAGCGTGCATGAACTCGTGGAGCACCAGCCCGACCAAGAGAGCCACCGCGATGAACGCGATCCCCCACCCGTCGAGCAACGGCACCGAGGGATCAGCCGTCCCCGGTGTCGCGGGTCGCGTGTACCAGGGGAGGAGGATCGACCGGCCGATCGGACATGTCCATGGCATCGTTCACCGCCCGAACCACCGCGGCGGCCAGCTTCTCGCTCCGGGCGTGCACCTCCCCGATGGGCTCCTCCGCCTCGACCCGGTCTCCAACCTTGGGCCGGAACACGATCCCGACCGCGGGATCGATCGGCTCCCCCTTGCGCATTCGTCCCGCGCCGAGCGCCACCGCGGCCCGGCCGATCGCCTCCGCATCGACCGTGCGCAGAAAGCCAGACCGCTCCGCCGGAAGCGGCGCGATCACGGGAGCGCCGGGGAGGATCTCCCCCGGTTCGTCGACCACCCGCGGGTCTCCGCCCTGGGCCTGAACCGTATCCCGGAAGACCTCGGCGGCCCTCCCGGAGGACAGCGCCTCCCGGGCCCGGCGTCGTCCCTCGTCCTCCGGCACGTCCAGGAGGGCGGCCTGCGCCGCCGCCGCGAACTCGACGGCCAGGTCGGTCATCCGTCCACCGCGGTCGCCCCGGAGCACCTCAACGGCCTCCACGATGTCCAGTGAGTTGCCGACCGCCTCCCCCAGTGGCTGGGACATGTCCGTGACCGCTGCTCGGCACCGCCGGCCCCACCCGGCGGCCAGGTCGACACAGGCCTGAGCCAGCGCGGCGGCATCCTCCGGCGTCTTCATGAACGCCCCGCTCCCGGCCTTCACGTCGAGAAGGATCAGGTCCGTCTCCACGGCGAGCTTCTTGCTCATCACGCTGGCCGCGATCAGCGGCACGCTGGGGACCGTCGCCGTGGCGTCCCGAAGAGCGTAGAGCGCGCCGTCGGCGGGTACCAGGTCCTCGGTCTGGGCGGCGATGGCGCAGCCGACCTGATCGACCTGTTGCCGGAACGTCTCGGGATCGAGATCGGTCCGGAATCCGGGGATCGACTCGAGCTTGTCGAGCGTCCCTCCGGTGTGCCCCAGGCCACGGCCGGAGAGCTTGGCCACGGCCAGACCGAGGGAGGCCGCCAGCGGAGCGAACACCAGGGTGACTCCGTCGGCCACGCCTCCCGTTGAGTGCTTGTCGACCGTGGGCCGCGACACGCCATCCAGCGAGAGGGTGCGGCCCGACTCGACCATAGACCGGGTGAGGGCAACGGTCTCGTCCCGATCCAATCCCCGGATGAAGGAAGCCATGAGGAAAGCGGCGGCCAGCTCGTCCGACACGTCCCCCCGGGCGTACCCGAGGACCACGGTGCGAAGCTCGTCCTCCGTCAGCGTGTCGCCATCTCGTTTCCTGGCCACGACGTCCCGGGGATCCGTCATCACACTCCCAATTCCGGGCCGAAGCTCGTCCCGGCGAGTCCATCGCCTCCGAGAACGCCGAACAGCGACGCCACCGTTGCGCCGAGATCGGCGAACGTCTCCCGGATCCCCAGGTCGACGGCATCTTGCCCTCCGAGAGCTCCCCCGGCGACCAGCACGGGCGTGTGCTCACGGGTATGATCCGTCGACTCGTCGGTCGGGTCACACCCGTGATCCCCGGTGACGAACATCAGCCCGTCGGCCACCGCACCGACCAGATCGGGCACGCGGCGGTCGAAGGCCTCGACGCACCGAGCGTAGCCTTCCGCATCGTTCCGGTGTCCGTACTTCGTGTCGAAGTCGACCAGGTTGGTGACGACCAGGGCGGGATCGGCCCGGGCCAGATAGTCGATGGTGAGATCAACGCCGTGGTCGTTGGACTCGGAATGCTCCGACTCGGTCAGCCCATGCTCCGCGAAGATGTCGGGGATCTTCCCCACTCCGAACACCGGCACGCCCCGGCCTTCGATCCGGTCGAGGTAGGTGGGGGCGAACGGCTCCACCGAGAAGTCACGGCGTTCGTGCGTCCGGGTGAACGAACCGGGTTCGCCGACGAACGGCCGGGCGATGACCCGTCCGACCCGATGCGGACCGTCCAGGATCGCCCGGGCCTGACGGCACCAGGCGTAGAGCTGGTCGAGGGGAACGACGTCCTTGTGCGCGGCGATCTGAAATACAGAGTCACCGCTCGTGTAGACGATCGGCCGACCGGTCCGGAGATGCTCTTCGCCCAGCTGGGCGATGATCTCCGTCCCGGAAGCCGGACGGTTCCCCAGGACCGCCCGGCCCACGGCTCGCTCGAACGGATCGATGACCTCGGACGGGAAGCCGTCCGGATAGGTCGGGAAGGGACGCTCCACGATCAGGCCGGCCACCTCCCAGTGCCCGGTCGTGGTGTCCTTCCCCGCCGATCGCTCCCGCATCTTGCCGTGGGCGGTGCCCGGCCTCGCTCGCGGCTCGATCCCCGGCGCCTCGGTCAGCATCCCGAGTCCCAGATCGGCCAAGTTCGGGGCGTGGATGCCGCCCACCGCCCGAGCGGTGTTGCCGATCGTGTCCGCCCCCTGGTCACCGTACGAAGCCGCGTCGGGAGTGTGCCCGACCCCGAAGGAATCGCACACCAGCAGCAGGATCTTCACCCGGCCGCCCTGCCGCGGGACCGGCGGGCCCGAGGGTGAGCCTCGAAGTACACGTCCCGGAGGTGATCCCTGGTCACCAGGGTGTAGATCTGGGTGGTGGCCACGCTGGCGTGCCCGAGGAGTTCCTGGACCACGCGGACGTCGGCCCCGCCCTCGAGCAGGTGCGTGGCGAAGGAATGCCGAAGCATGTGTGGAGTCACCCGCTTGCGGATCCCCGCCCGCCGGGCGATCGCCTTGACGATGTTCGTGCACCCTTGCCGGGTTAATCGTCCTCCTCGCTGGTTCAGGAACACGGCCCCCCTGGTCCGAGGACGGGCCAGGGAGGAACGTCCCCGAACCAGGTAGGCGTCCAGTGCCCCCGTGGCGTACCGGCCGAGCGGCACGATCCGTTGACGCGACCCCTTTCCCACCACCCGGACGCTCCCCTCCTCCAGGTCGACGTCGTCCACGTCCAGGCCGACCAGCTCCGAGATGCGGAGCCCCGCCCCGTACAGGGTCTCCAGCATGGCTCGGTCCCGGAGGGCGACCGGCGTGCCGTCGTCGGGGGGTGCGGATACGAGCGTCGAGACCTCGTCGATGGAGAGGGGCCGAGGCAGCGTCCGGGGCACCTTCGGGCGCAGGACCCCCTCGGCCGGATCGGCCTCCGCGTCACCCTCCCGGACCAGGAAGCGATGGAACGAGCGAACGGCGGCCAGGGCCCGGGCCACCGACGAGGCGCGATACGGCTTGCCAGGAAGGTACTCGGACGAGGACAGCTGCCCTACGAACGCCGAGATCTCGGGCTCACCCGCGCGGATCGGGTCGGTCACGCCCCGCTCCCGGAGGAACCGCTCGTAGCGGGCGAGGTCCCGCCGGTAGGCGTCGATCGTGTTGCCGGACAGGCCCCGCTCCACGGTGAGGTGGTCGAGGAATCGCTCCACCGAGGTCGAAGGCGACACGTTCAGCCTGGCGCGCCCGAGATCACGGAGGGTAGCGGGACGTGCTCCAGCCCATGCGCCTCGGCGACCGGGCCATTCGTGACCGACCCGCCGAACACGTTCACCCCCGCCGCCAAGGCGGTGTCGGCCCGGACGGCGTCCTCCAGGCCCCGCTCGGCGATCGAGGTGACATACGGCAGGGTGACGTTGGTCAGCGCGTAGGTGGAGGTCCGAGGCACAGACCCGGGCATGTTGCCGACGCCGTAGTGAACCACGTCGTGGACCTGGTACGTGGGATCGGAGTGCGTCGTCATCCGGATGGTCTCCACGCACCCACCCTGATCGACCGAGATATCGATGATCACGGAACCCGGACGCATCGACGCCACCATCTCCTCGGAGACCAGGACCGGAGCCCGGGCTCCGGGGATGAGGACCGCGCCGATCACCAGGTCGGCCCGGGCGACGTGGTACTCGATAGCCGCCCGGTTGCTGGTCACGGTGAGGATCCTGCCCTTGTGGATCCGATCGATGTCCCGCAGCTTGTCGACATCCCGGTCGACGATGATGACCTCTCCCTCCATGCCCGCGGCGATCCAGGCGGCGTTCGAACCGGCCATCCCCGCTCCGAGCACCACCACCCGGCCCGGGTGGACCCCCGAGACCCCGCCCATCAGCACACCCCGCCCTCCGTTCCCCCGCTCCAGGTAATGCGCGCCGACCTGTGGTGCCATCCGGCCGGCCACCTCGCTCATCGGGGCCAGGAGGGGCAGGCGACCGTCCGGGAGCTGCACGGTCTCGTACGCCACTCCGGCCACCTTCCGCTCCGCCAGCACCTGGGTGAGCTCCTTCCCGGCCGCGAGATGGAGGTAGGTGAACAGGATCTGGCCCTCGCGGAGGTGGTCGTACTCCTCCCGGACCGGTTCCTTGACCTTCAGGATCAGGTCGGCGGAGCTCCACAGCTCCTCCGGCCCGGGGACGATCTCGGCGCCGTACTTGACGTAGGCGGCGTCGGGGATGGAGGATCCCTGGCCGGCCCCCGCCTCGACCAGCACCTGATGGCCGGCCACCTCCAGCTCCCGGACGCCGGCAGGGGTCACCGCCACCCGGTACTCGTTGTCCTTGACCTCCCGCGGTACGCCGACGATCATCCGCCGCTCCCCTGGTCCGAGGCGACCAGAAGGATACCCCTCGGTCGGGTGGTCGGCCCATCGACGAGGGCCTCCTGAAGGGGTACCCTTCACACGATGGAACGGATCTCCCGAGGCTTCCGACTGCTGCGGGCAAGCTGGGACGTGCTCCGTTCTGACAAGGAGCTTCTGGTCCTGCCGCTCATCTCGTTCGTCCTGATCGCCCTGGTCACGGCGAGCCTGGCCGGCGCGGCGTGGGCCGGAGGCTTGGGCCGGAATCGGGAGAGCCTCCGGACGGCCGACTATATCTACCTCGGGATCTTCTACTTCGTGTCCTACTTCATCGGGATCTTCTTCAACGCCGCGGTCGTGGGCGCGGCCACGATCCGGCTCCAGGGGGGCGACCCGAGCGTCCGAGACGGGCTCCGCCTGGCCGCTTCGAAGACAAGCAAGATCGCCGGATGGGCCGCCATCTCGGCCACGGTGGGCCTCATCCTTCGGGCTCTCGAGGAGCGAGCAGGGTTCATCGGCGACATCATCATCGGGCTCATCGGCGTCGTGTGGGGGGCCATCACCTTCTTCGTCGTCCCGGTGCTCCTGTACGAACCGGTGGGACCGATCGAAGGGATCAAGCGTTCGGCCGGCATCTTCAAGCAGCGGTGGGGCGAGCAGTTCACCGGGAACGTGGCCATCGGCCTGGCGATGTTCATCATCGCCCTCCCCGCATTCGTGCTGGCCGGAGCGCTGACCGCGGTGTCCGTGCCGTTGGGCCTCGTGGTCGGAGTCCTGGTCATCGGCACCGTAGTGGCCATCGGATCCGCCCTCTCCGGCGTGTTCCAGGCCGCGCTGTACCGCTTCGCCACCACGGGCCAGGCGGGCGGCGCCTTCGCCCAGCAGGATCTCCAGAGCTCCTTCCGCCCCCGCCGCTAACCTCCCGCTCGGACGATATCGGGACCTCGGGTCGCCTTCTTCCGCGAGAGTTGTCGGCTCCGGCGCCTCGTCGGCCCGGCCCACCAGGAACGCCGCGAGGGCTCGCGGAGGAACACCTCTCCTGACCGGCGGGAGCCCGAGCAGCGTTGCCCCGGGCGGATCGGGAGGCACACGGATCGCTTCAGGTGGTGGCGGCGGCGCGCTGAGGAGCGTGGCGACGGACCACGGCGGCCCCGACGAAGTCGCGGTACAGGGGATGGGGACGCGTCGGCCGCGACTTCAGCTCGGCGTGGAACTGTCCGGCCACGAAGAAGGGGTGGTCGGCCAGCTCGATCATCTCCACCAATCGGCCATCCGGAGACATCGCCGAGAACACCAGGCCGTGTCCCTGCAGGACGTCGTGGTAGGCCGGGTTGACCTCGTAGCGGTGCCGGTGTCGCTCGTACACGACCGGCTCCCCGTAGGCCTCCCACGCCTTGGTCCCCGCTCGAACGTGACAGGGCTGGGCCCCCAGGCGCATCGTCCCGCCCAGGTCGGTGATCTGCTTCTGCTCCGGCAGAAGATCGATGACCGGATCCGCGGTGTCGGGCTGGAACTCGCTCGAGTTCGCAGCGGTGAGACCGGCCACGTTCCTGGCGAACTCGATCACGGCGCACTGCAGCCCCAGGCAGATCCCGAGGAATGGTATGCCCCCCTCCCGAGCTAGGCGGATGGCGTCGACCTTTCCCTCCACACCCCGGACGCCGAAGCCGCCGGGAACGAGGATGCCGTCCGCGTCGGAGAGAAGGTCCTCGACCTCCCCGGCGACGATCGCGTCCGAGGCCACCCACCGGAAGTCGACCCGGGCGCCGCGATGGAACCCGCCGTGCTTGAGGGCCTCGATCACCGAGAGGTAGGCGTCTCGGAGGTCGATGTACTTCCCCACCATGGCGATCGTCACCGGCTTCGTCGCGTTACGGATCCGGCCGACCAGCCCCCGCCACTCGGTGAGGTCGGGTTCGGCCTCGGGCAGCCTGAGATGATGGGCCAGGTATGCATCGAGGCGCTCCTCGTGCAGCACCAGCGGCACCTCGTAGATCGAGTCGGCGTCCACCGCGGAGACCACTGCCTCGATCGGCACGTCGCAGAGGAGCGAGATCTTCTCCTTCAGTCCCCGGCCGATGGGCCGATCGGACCGGCAGACGATGGCATCGGGCTGGATACCGATCGACCGGAGCTCCTTCACCGAGTGCTGGGTCGGCTTGGTCTTGAGCTCGCCGGTCGGAGCGATGTGGGGCAGGAGCGATACATGGACGAACGCGCAATTGTCCCGGCCGACCTCGTTCCGGAGCTGGCGGATGGCCTCCAGGAACGGAAGCGACTCGATGTCTCCCACCGTTCCCCCGATCTCAACGACGACCAGCTCGGCCCCGGTTTGTTCCGCCATCCCCCGGATCCGGCTCTTGATCTCGTCAGTGATATGCGGGATCACCTGGACCGTCTTGCCCAGGAACTCCCCCCGTCGTTCCCGGGCGATCACCGTCTGGTACACGGACCCGGTGGTGACGTTGGAGCCGCCGTGGAGGCTCTCGTCGGTGAACCGCTCGTAGTGGCCCAGGTCGAGATCGGTCTCCGCCCCGTCGTCCAGGACGAACACCTCCCCGTGCTCGAACGGGTTCATCGTTCCCGGATCGACGTTGATGTACGGATCGAGCTTCTGCATGGTGATGTGAAGCCCGCGAGACTTGAAGAGACGGCCCAGCGAGGCGGAGGTGATTCCCTTTCCGAGGCTGGAGGAGACACCCCCGGTGACGAAGATGAACTTCGTGCTGTCGGCCACCGGGATTTCACTGTAGCAGAAGTCCGCGCCGAGGCGGGCCGGTTCGCCCTAGGGCTTCCGACCCAGCCGGTCCGCCCATCGCAGCGGGGGCGTCGCCTCGATCAGTCGGGAGATGGTCACCGTCTCCGCAACCACCTGAAGGCCGAGGGCCGCCGCAGCCGCCAGGATGATCCCCCATGTGGGAAGAACCACGGCCAGGACCAGCCCGGCCACGAGCCCCAGCGGGTTCGAGCCCGTGTCCCCCAGCATTCCCCGTTCGCCGAGATCGAACGGCAGGACCCCGATCGCCGCCCCGAGCCCGGCCCCGGCCAGCGCGCCGGCCGGACGGTCGAACGCGGCCAGGAGCACCGCTCCGAGGACCGCGACCCCCGCCTTCAGGGCCCGCCCGGGGGCGACGTCGAGGGCGTTCCACAGATTGATCGACACAACGATCAGGACCGCAGAAGCCACCACCCGGACGATGCTGCCGCCGGCCACCACGGCCAGGGTCACGCCCGCGGCCATCCCCACCCCGAGCTTCAGGATGCCGGTGGTCAGTCGCCCTCGGGCCAGGCTGGCCAGGTGGCCCCGGAAACCCCTGGCCCGGTGTCCGGCCAGGTCATCCAGGAAGCCCGCTCCGGCGACCAGGCCCAGCCCGCCCATGACCTCGACCCCGAGACCGCCGGTGGGTAGATCGGTCAACGGGACCGCCAGCACCCATCCCGCCGCCGCCCCCACCGTGAAAGCCCAGCCCAGGACGGCGGGGACGGGCCGGCCCCGCCGGTTGGTGACCAGCATCCGGTCCGGTGGCCGGCGGATCAGGATCGCCGCTCCGCCAGCGGCGAGCACGGCCGCGGCCACGGCGGCCACCCCCGCCCAGAGGGCCCTCACCTTCGGATCGCTCGAGGGAGCCCCGCCCGAAGGAGGTCCCAGCCCTGGCGCCCCCGATGGACGAAGCCGGCAAGGTTCCGGCCGGTGACGGCATGGCTCATGGCCACGGGGATCTCCATCACCCGGAAGCCGGCCCGGACGGCGTCGATCGTCATGGCCGCTTCCACGCCGAATCCGGGCGCCAGAGGACGGACCGCGGCCAGGGCCTCCGCGGTCACTGCCCGCTGACCGGAGAGAGGCTCCATGGCGGCGAATCCCGACAGAGCCCGGATCAGGGCGGCCGCGGTTCGCTTCACCAGCCGGAACCCCCCGTGTTCCTCTTGGCGGGGAAGCGCTCCGATGGCCAGGTCAGCCCGGCCGGAGGTCACGGCCTCAAGGAGCCGCCCTCCTTCGGTCGCCGTGACGCCGAGGTCGGCGTCGACGAACAGGTAGATGTCGGCCGGAGCGATCAGGGCCAGGGCGCTCTCCAGAGACATTCCCTTGCCCCCCCTGCGGGGACCGATCAGGACCCGGGCCCCCGCGGCCCGGGCCTCGCCGGGGGTCCGATCCTCGGACCCGCCGTCAGCCACGACGACCTCGTCGACCCCGTCCAGGTCACGCACGGCCCGCACTGTGTCCCCCACTCGACCGGCCTCGTTCCGGGCGGACACCACGGCGATCACCCGCACGGCCCTGGGCTACACCTCTGGGATGGCACCGTCCGCCCCATCCTTCACGCCGTAGTGACCCGCAACCCCGCGGAGGAGATCTTCCAGCGCCAGAACCAGGCCGACCTGCCCCGGGACCTGGTCGACGTTGTCCTGGGTGGCGATCATCGTCGAGACCTCCCCGTCCGAGCGCAGCGCCGCCACGAACGGCGGCTCCTCCTCCTGCCCGTTCACCGGCTCACCTGCGGCGACGGCGGCACCGTCTCGAGCCAGATCCCCCACCAGCGGGACCAGGAATCGCTCGGGCTGGAGGCCGGAGCTGGCCGGGCCCCCCGCCAGGACGACGATGGCGTCCTCCGGACCGCCCAGCTCGCCGATGGCTCCCTCGGCGAGACCTTGCTCGTCGATCAGATACCTCGCCGCCAGGAGCTCCTCGAGGGTGTCGTCGCCCGCGGCGGCGAAGGCCAGTCGTCTGGCCAGCTGGTCCGCGGCGATGCTCTGGAGCGTCTCCGCCTCCGAGGCCGGGTCGGCTCCCAGGATCGCCGCGAGCTCATCCCGATCGACGTCGGAACCCAGCGCCATCCGGGTGGTGACCGACAGGGGGCCGATCACGGCCTGCTCGTCCCCGGCGGCCATCCGGAGGGCCCGGAGGACCCCATCGATGCTGGCATCGTCGGTCCCCTCCTGGGTGATCACCACCACCCGCTGGCCGTCCAGACGGCCGGTGGCGATCAGGTCCATGGTCTCCTCGCCGTAGGCCGACCACCCTTCGACCTCGGCCTGCAGCCGGGTCACCTCCGCCTCGGCGTCCTCGGTTCGCTGGCGAAGGTCCTCGGTCTGCCCCTCCAGCCGGGCCACCAGCCCTCGGTTGATCACGGTCGTCCCGGTGAGCACGCCCAGGCCGAGGGCCATGAACACGGCCACGATCGACACAAGGTGAAAACGGAAGGACACCACGGAGGAATCCTAGACCGGGGCCCCGGTCCTCTTCAGAACAGCTGGCCCAGGCGGAACAGGAACTGCCGGCCCATCTCGACGAGCTGGCGGAGGAAGAGCTGGAGCGGCTCGGAGACCGCCACCACGGCGATCATCGAGAACAGCGCCGCCCCGATCAGCAAGATCAGGTCCCGGCCCCGGACCCGGCCCCGGTACATGCGGGAGACCCCTTTGGCGTCCACCAAGATCTCCCCGACCCGAAGACGAACCAGAAAGCTGCTGGCCATCCCCTCTCGCCCCTTGTCCAGGAACTCCCGAAGGTTGCCGTGGCTCCCCACCGCCACGATCAGAGCGGCTCCTTTGTCGTGGGCCAGGAGGTACGCCACGTCCTCGCTCGTGCCGGTGGCCTCGATGACCTTGTACGGACGGCGGAGCGACTCCAGCCGCTGGCGTCCTGGCGCCCGGCCACTGGGGTAGGCGTGAAGGACGAGCTCGGCGCCGGCCCGGAGCGATGCCTCGGAGACGCTGTCCATGTCACCGACGATGATGTCCGGCCGGTACCCCTGCTCCAGGAGGGCCTCGGCACCGCCGTCGACGCCGACCAGGACCGGCTTCACATCGGAGATGTAGGCGCTCAGCGCGGCCAGGTCTTCCCGGAAATTCGTCCCCCGGACCACCACCAGGACGTGCCGGCCGGCCAGGTCGTGGTCCAGCGCCGGCATACCCTCGCCGCCGAACAGGAGGTCCCGCTCACGCTGCATGTATTCCAGCGTGTTGCGGGCGAAGTCGTCGAACCGCTCGGAGAGACGGGTCCGGGCCTCGTCCATGGCCCGGATGACCGACCGCTCGGTCTGACGGAGCCCCACACCGACCAACGCACCGTCGAGCATCACCCGGTCGCCCTCCACGCGGAGCCGATCGCCCTCCCGAACCTTGCGCATCAGGAGGCCGCCCACCCCATCGACCAACGGGACGCCCGCCCGGACCAGGATCAGCGGGCCGAGGTTCGGGTACCGCCCGGTGATCGAGGGGCTGGCGTTGACCACCGCGGCCGCCCCTCGGGCAACCAGGCCCTCCGCGGCCACCCGGTCGAGGTCCTCGTGGTCGATGACGGCCACCTCGCCGGGGAGCAGCCGGGTGAGGAGGCGCTTCGTCCGACCGTCCACCCTGGCCGGGACCTCGTCAGACCGACGTCTGACGCGCTGTCGCAGCATCCTTCACCTCCAGATGGACGTGAGGGTACCGCCCTCGCACGTACCGGTCGACCTGGGATTGGAAGGGCAGCCGCCGGGGCACGCCGATCAACGTCTCCGACGCGGTCACCCGTTCGCCCTTCCGGACCTGGACGGCGCCGAGGTGGAGCAGGACCACCAGAAGGCCCGGCTCAGAGTCGGGAGCGATCTCCACCCGCATGTCCGGGTAGGACCGGTACAGCCGGTACCGGTGTACGCGGACGACGAGGCCGTCGACCGGTGACAGGATGGGAGTGGCCTTCGGCACCACGAGGTCGGCCGCCGAGGTCGCCGGGGTGTCCCGACCCCGGCTGTGAGTCACCAGGTAGTGGACCGAGGGATCCCGGGGAGGCGGCGCCGTGAACTTCGTGGGGTTCTTGCATCTGCCGCACACGCCGGTCGGTCGGAGCGCCAGAGCATCGTCGTAGGAGGCTTCGTGGAAGGCCACTGCCACGGCCAGGCCGGAGACCGCCCGCAGCCGGATCCCCCGGGCCGTGGCGAAGACGGGGAGCGGTTCGCCGGCCGGCGTCTCCGGGGCAAGGGGCGAAGGGGCAACCGGAACGATCGACGGAACGGGACCGATCCGCCACGGAGTGATCACGCTCGATCCGGGTCGGAACAGGATCACCGCCCCTCCCCAGACGAGCGCGTTCGCCAGGGCTAGAGCCACCATGGCCACGGTCGCTCGGCCACTCCGACGGCGCGGCGGCCCGGCCGCAAAGGTCTGGTCCACTAGCCCCTCTCCCGGGCAGCCTCCGCCAGGAGCTGCGAGGCATGGGTGGCCGCCTCCTCCGTTGGCATCCCCGAGAGCATGCGGGAAAGCTCATCCACTCGCTCGCCGCCCTCCAGGGCGTCCACCACGGCGACCCCGTCCTCTTTGGTGATCCGGAAGTGGCGATCGGCGAAGCACGCGATCTGGGGGAGGTGAGTGACGACCACAACCTGTCGACGTCGGGCCAAG
>OBLR010000060.1_pt1 | contig 17574 bp, 16 predicted proteins | sample 1519891 | NCBI WGS metagenome assembly OBLR01 (sample SAMEA3113583, study PRJEB22503) | soil metagenome | reverse complement strand
CTCGTCGAGCCCCGCGTCCACCCCTCGCCTACGGTTCTCCACCAGTCCATCGGAATAAAACACGACAGTGTTGCCGGGTGCGATAGAAAAATTTGCCTGCTGTCGCTGAGAAGGCCAGCCGAGCGGCGTCCCCGGCTCTCTGGTGCTGACCCGAGCCGGCTCGGCCTCGGACACGATCAGCGGCGGCGGCGGCGGGTGCCCGGCGTTGCTGAAGACGCCGGCGCCGGTGTCGGGTGCGATCACCGCGTACGCCACCGTCGTGAACTGCTCTTCGTCCTCCGTCGCGCTGAACAGCCGGTCGAGCCCGGACAGCACCGCCGCCGGGCGCGGATCGTTCAGCGCCAGCGCTCGCAGCGCGTTGCGCACCCGCCCCATCCCCGCCGCGGCCAGCACGCCCTTGCCCATGACGTCGCCGACCGCGATCGCCAGCCGGTCGTCGGGCAGCCGGAACGCGTCGTACCAGTCGCCGCCGACTTGCACGTGCCGGGTCGCCGGATGGTAGCGGGCGGCCAGATGGATGCCGGGCAGCTGGGGCAGCGAGTCGGGCAGCAGGCTGCGCTGCAGCGTCTCGGCGGTCCGATGCTCGCGTTCGAACAGCAGCGCCCGCTCCACGGCGAGCGCGCATTGGCCGGCGAGCGCCTCGAGGAACACCCGCTCCTCTTCGGTGATCTCCCGCGGCCGGGTGAAGGAAAAACGCAGGGCGCCGATCGGCGCACCCGCCGCCAGCAGCGGCAGCCCCACCCACGCCCGCTCGTCGGTATGCCGCAGGAACAGCTCCATCTCGCCACGGCCCAGCTGCAGCCGCAGGCTGTCGGGGTTTTCGGCGAGGAACGGGCGGCCTTCGCGCACCGCGACCGACAGCACGGTCGGGTCGCTGACCGCGATGTCCTCGCGGACCAGGCCGGAGGCCTCGCCGCTCGGCGTGACGATGCGCAGCCGCAGCTTGGAGTCGTCGAGCAACGCCACGGCGGACCGGTCGGCGCCGATCGCGGACCGGCCGACCTCGGTGATGACCTGCACGACCTGGCTGACCGTGAGCGCCTCGGCCAACATCGAGGTGGCCTGCTGCAGCCGGGCCGTGCGCAGCGCCGCCGCCGACAACTGCTCGGTCAGCCGGCCGCGCATCTCCTCGGCCTCGCGCTGGCCGGTGACATCGGCGTTGGCGCCGACCCACTCGATGACCTCGTCGCCGCGCCAGATCGGCACCGCCCGCACCTCGAACTGGCGATGCGTGCCGGTCTTGGTGCGGACGCGGTAGTGATCTTGGAAGGTCCGCCTGGTGGCCACGCACTCGCGCCAGATGGCCTCGACGCGGGCCCGGTCTTCGGGATGGACGACGGCGAGCCAGCCGCCCTCGAGGTAGTCGTCGATCGCCTGGCCCGTGATCGACCGCCATTCGGGCGCGTCCTCGGTCACCCGGCCGGTCGCGTCGGTCACCCACACCACCTGGGAACTGGCCTCGACGAGGGAGCGGTAGCGCTCCTCCTTGCGCCGGACGGTGTCTTCGGCGCGACGCCGGTCGGTGACATCGACGGCGAGCAGCGCGACGCCGGTGACCTCGCCGTCGTCGTCGTGGACCGGGAACCACCACGACGACCAGTGGCGTTGAGGCGGCAGGCGGTCACCGGGCGGCCGCTCGTCCACCGTCGCGGGATCGACCGCTGCCGGACCGACCGAACCGGGGCCGACCGAACCGGGACCGCCGGCACTGTCGGGACCGTCGGGCGCGCCGGCGGGCGGATCGAGGCTCAGGTCGGCGTCGACGAGGGGCCGATCGCGTCGACGAGCGGCCGGTCATCGGCCAGCACGGTGCGCAGCGAGTCTTCGATGAACTGGCCCAGGGGCTCCGGCAGCGTCTCCGACGGCCGACGCCCGATGAGGTCCGCGCCGGAGGGGACGCCGACCACCTCGGCGAATCCCTGGTTGACGCGAGAGCACCGCAGCTGCCCGTCGAAGAACGCGAACCCGATAGGAGCCTCCTTGATCAAACCCGCGAACAGTGCGACGTCAGCGGCCGCCAGCCCGGACAGGGCGGGTTGAGGTACGGAAGTATCGGTACTCATTATCGAGACCTCCGCCCTGCGCACGGCTCTACCACGAGACACATGCTCATTACTATGAGTGAATGGGAGCCCGCCGCGCCCCCGCCTCCAACACAACACCGCTCAGAGTCCGGTCTTTATCATCTCGATCGTTCGGCGCCGACGGTAGTCCCGTTCGCCAGAAACGAGATGATAGGCCGCCGAGCCGAGTACCGCGGGCCAACGGAACATCTTCGCGCCACCGCACACCGCCGCACGCCATTGGCCGCATCCGGCCAGCATTTCGGCCCGGGCGTCGACAACGCTACCCGCTCTTGGCGCATGGGCCGGCGATCGCCTGACTATCCTTTGGCCTTGGCGGCCGCCTTCAGCTCCTTTTTGAAGTTGCGCACCTTGGTCAGCGAGTCGTCGTCGACGACGTCGGCCACCGAGCGGTGCGAGTCGTCGTCGCCGTAGGAGCCGGCCGCCGCGCGCCAGCCCGGCGGCTGTACGCCGAACCGCTTGCCCAGCAGCGCCACGAAGATCTGCGCCTTCTGCTTGCCGTACCCGGGCAACTCGTTGAGCCGCCCGAGCAGTTCGTCGCCCGAGGCCACCCCGCGCCAGACCGCCCCGCCATCGCCGTCGTAGCGCTCGACGAGGAACTGGCACAGCGCTTGGACGCGCTTTGCCATCGAGCCCGGGTAACGGTGCACCGCCGGCTTGTCCGACAGCACGGCGGCGAACCGCTCCGGGTCGTAGGCGGCGATCTCGTGCGCGTCGAGATCGTCGCGGCCCATCCGCCGGGCGATCGTGTACGGCCCCTGGAAGGCCCACTCCATGCTGACTTGCTGATCGAGCAACATCGCCGTCAGCAGCGCGACGGGGCTGCGGTTCAACAGCTCGTTGGCCGCCGGCTCGATCGGCAGCGAAAGTGTCATCTGTACCTCCTGATCACCACCACCACATCATCTCTCAAGGCGTACCGGCGGTTCCCCGACCTCGAAATATGAGCGATCGCTTACGAGGTGGCTTAGACCGTGGCGATCTGATCCGGTCGGTGCTCGAATGGAGGGGTGACCGACAAAGCGGACCCGGCGTACGACGAGACGTACGACAAAGCGTCCGGCAAGCCGTCCGACAAGACGCCCGGCAAACCGTCGCCGGTTGGCCGGCGGGTCATCATCGGCATGCTCGGCCTGGGGGCGGCCGGCATCGTAGGCGGGGCGACGATCCAGCGGGCGATCGATCGCGCGCTGGCGCCCGTAAGCAAGAGCGTCTCGGGGCTCGTGCCGGCGGCCGGCGGCGGGTTTCGCTTCTACTCCGTCGTCGACGAGGTCAAGCCGCGTCCCCCGGCCGCCTACACCCTCGGCGTGACGGGACTGGTCAAGGCCCCGCGCACCTTCACGTTCGCGGACCTGCGGGCGCTCGGGCAGACCCGCATCACCGCGGAGTTCCATTGCGTCACCGGCTGGACGGTACCCGGGGTGCGGTGGCAGGGAGTGCTGCTGCGCGACCTGCTCGACCGGGTCGGGCTCGATCCGGCGGCCAAGGCGCTGCGGTTCCGTTCGTTCGACGGGGCCTACACCGAGTCGCTCACCCTCGCCCAAGCCCGCAGACCGGACGTGCTGGTCGCCACCAGCATGCTGGGCGGCCCGATCAGCCACGACCACGGCGGCCCGGTCCGGTTGTACGTCGCGCCGATGTACGGCTACAAGTCCCTCAAGTGGCTGTCCGGCATCGAGGTCGTCGACAGGGTCGTCCCCGGGTACTGGGAGGAGCGCGGCTACGACGTGGACGCCTGGATCAACGCGTCCAACGGATACGGGTGACGGGCAAGGGGGCCGGTGATGGGCGGCGGGGCGCGATCAACATGATCGACAGGTTCACGCGCGCGGAGCGGGCCGTCCACCACGTCACCGCGTTGCTGCTGTTCGGCTGCCTCATCACCGCCGCCATGCTCTACATCCCCGAACTCGCCGCCGCGGTGGGGCGGCGTGGCCTCATCAAGTCGATTCACATCTGGGCGGGCGTCGCGCTGCCCGTCCCCGCGCTGGCCGGCCTGCTGTCCAAGGCGTTCCGCGGTGACGTGCGGCGGCTCAACGGGTTCCGCCCGCACGATTGGGAATGGCTGCGGCGCGGCGACCGGCGGGCCGTGCGCGGCGGCCGCGGCGTCATCCCGGTCGGCAAGTTCAACGCCGGGCAGAAGCTGAACGCCGCGTTCATGGCCGGTGCGATCCTCGTCATGCTGGGCACCGGCCTGATGCTGACCTTCCCCGACCCGTTCCCCGTACGGCTGCGCACCGGCGCCACCTTCGTGCACGACTGGCTGACTCTGGCCATCTTCGCGGTGACGTTCGGCCACCTGTGGTACGCGCTGCGCGACCCCGGCGCGATGGCGGGGATGCTGACCGGACGGGTGACGCCCGAGTGGGCGGCCCGCCACCACCCCGGCTGGTTGGATGAGCAGAATCCTGACCCGTCGGCTCTTGACACCGTGGGCTCATCAGCAGATGAAATGAGCTAGGGCGTGATGGGCGCAGCGTGGGGCTCATCCGCTCGGTCCCCGAACCCCCTGGCGCGAGGGGTGAGCGAATGCTGCCTGCACTTGCCGGTCGCCAAAGCGAGATCCGTCACTCGATCACGCAGCGACTCAGCGCCGAGTTCCTGGTGTTCCCCACAACCACCGTCGGCCGCTGCGTGTCCGACGCCTGGGCGTGCGCCGAGCATCTCGGTATCGAAGTCACTCCGCACCTGGTCGAACGCATCGCCTGGGAGCATCTGACGGCAATGGTGATGTCAGAACCGCCGTCGGGCCGCTGCCAGGCGCCGCCCAGGCCCTGAACGACTGACCAACCCGTGACGGCCAGACAGGCGCGCGTGGGTGAGCCGTCGAAGGTGGACGGCTCACCCCGCGACGCCTGGTGAAGTCCACCGCGCGAGGAAATCGGCACCGTCTCGCGCGACGGTCCTCGAAGAATCTGCGAAAGTGGAATCGTGAGGAAGCGGGAGGCGGCGGCGGAGGTGCCGCAGGGACCCCCTGAGTGGAGGGTGCCGTGAGTCCCCGCAGTCGCCGCCGTCAACCACCCGCAGGAGATCCGAAACCGCCGTCCGAAGAGGTCTTCGCGATCTTCGACGACATGCTCGTGCATGCGCGCGAGCTGCTCGCCGTCCGCAGCCCGCTGGACGCCGAACTGATCGTCAGCGAGATCCTCGGGGCATGGTGGGGGCGTCCTCTCGACGACGCGGACGTCGAAGAGGTCATCGGAGAGGCGCTCGTCGATCACGCGGCCCGTAAGGGCACCCCGGCGGCGCTGGCGCTGCTGGTGGGCATCGCCTATCTCGGCACCTCGCGGCAGGCCGCCAAGGCCGAGCTGGCCGCGCTTGAGCTGATCGACCGCGGGGTGGCCAGGCCGGGGTGGGCCGACCGGGTCGGCATGGTCGCGCCGGCCGAATGCTACGCCTCCCGTGACGTCTACGGCGACCAGGACTCCGTGGTGTGCGTCTATACCTACGGCGGCGAGGAGCGGCACGCGCTGGTCGTGCTCGTCGACCACAACCATGGCGCGCATCCGCAGGCGGTGGACGCCCGCGGCCGCCCCGCGCTCGGCGCCATGGTGCGCGACGCATGGGTCTCCTCGCAGGTGGACAAGTTGCTCGACCACTGCCGCAGGGAGGGCAGGGACAACCCGCTCATGCGGTTCGAGCAGATGGAGCCCGGCCGCACCCGCGACCTGCTCGCGGCGGCCCTCGATGTCACCGACGATCTGGTGTACGGCACGCGTACCGCGGGCTGGGACATGCCGCCGGCCGCCTCGCCGGTCAGCGAGACGTTCGGCTCCTATCACGCGTTCGTGCGGGCCAGGGTGCGCGCGCTGCCGCCGGGCCAGGGCCGGCCGCAGCCGCCGACGTTCGGCCGCGACCGCAGGGCCACGATGGCGGCGCGGTTCCTGGCCTCCGACGAGGCCGAGGAATTGTCCGACCGGTCGGCGGCCAGTCGCTGCGTCGACATCATCATCGACTACGGGTGCGCGCGCGACTTCGGCCGGCCGCTGCGAGTCAGCCCGATCAAGTGCCAGCGGTTCCTGCTCGATTGGCTGCCGCGCAAGGTGATGCTCTCGGCCGCCGAACAGGACGCGATGCCGCACGTGCTGGCGGCCTGGGTACGCTGGGCGGGGCGGCGCACCAAGCTGCCGGAAGAGGGGGTCCGGGCCACGCTCGACGCGGTCTGGGACGCGACGGTGAAGTTCGCCGAGGCCTACCGCGACCCCACGACCTTGAGGCGCTGGCCCGCCGGGCGTTCGCGTTCCCGTTCCTGTCCGGCACGCACGACTCGCTCGACCTGGCCACGCTGAACCCGGCCGATCCGGCGCACCGGCGGCGCCTGCTCGAGTTCGAGCACCCCGGCGCCGCCGCCGCGCATCTGGACGCGCACGAACGGCTGGCGGCGCGGCTTTGGGACGGCAACCCTCCCCAGCTGTGGGAGACCGCACAAGGAATGCTCGACGCGGGCCACGAAAGGCACGCGATCTTGCATCTGCTGATCGAGGCGCTCGACCGGGCGGGCGACGACGCGCTGGCACTGCGCAGCGCGTTGCGAACCCTCCGTCACGAGCCGCCGGCTGGCTGACAACCGGGTTTGCGACCGGACCCCGGGGCGGGCGATGATCGGCTCTCATGCCGACCGCGTCCGGGGTGGGGTGGCGGGGTCGGACGCGTGAGGGAGTGATCTTGGTGGAGTGGTCTGAGTTCGCCGTACGCTTCGCCCGTGAGCTGGCGGGTCTCGATCGCGACACCATCCTCATCGTGCGCGAACACGATGAGAGCCGGCACTATGTCCAGGCCATGCGAGAGTCCGAGCGGCTGTACGCCGAGGCGGTCAGCAACAACTTTCTCGACGGGCCGCTGGCACTGACGCCGGCCGACGAGGAGGTGCTGGCCGAGGCGGGCTGGCGGCCGCCCACCGCCGACTGGTCCCCGGCCAACTGGTGGACCGAGCTGGGACTCGACGCCCCGCCCGGCGCATGCGCCGAGCTGGCCGACATGATGGTCACGGCGCTGCGCGACGTCCAAGGCGTCCGGCGCCCGGCCGATCTGGTGTACGAGTCGTTCCATCGCGACGGCTACGGGCTGATCGAGCTGCTGGACTTCGGCATCGCCCCGGCCGATCCCGGCCGGATCACCGAACGGCGCCGCGGCGCGGCGGCCCGGGAGGACGCGACGGCGGGCCGGCAGGGCACTGCGGGCCAGGCGGGCACTGCGGGCGCTGCGGAGCGGCCGGTGCGCGAGGCGGCCGGCCCCGGCGGGCGGAACGAGTGCTGGCCGCCCCGCCGCCGGAGGGCTCGCCGCCAGCGCCCTACCGGCCGAGCGAACAGGAGAGCCGGCTGGTCGACGCGCTGCGCATCGGGGACGCCGCCGCTTGCTTCGAGCAATTCCGTGCCGCGGAACTCGTCTTGCCGGCGACCGGTCAGGCGGTCGAAGACCCGAGCCTGGCCGAGTTCACCACCGCGGTGGTCGACGGGGAGACCCGCGTCCTCGCGTTCACCTCGCCCGCGGCGATGGCGCGGGCCTGCGGCGAGCGGACCGGCCTGCACCGCAAGACCACCTTCCCCGAGCTCGCCGCCTCCTGGCCGGACCCGAGCTGGTCGCTGGTGATCAACGGCGGCCTGCCGAGTGAGGTGCGGGTGGACGCGGTGACCGTCGCCCGCCTCGACGAGATGCGCCGTACGGCGGAGCAGGCGTCCACGGTGGACGCGCTCGTCGGCCGCCCCGAGCCCCGGCCGATCATCCTGGGCGGCGCGGCCGCCGCCGACGTGCCCGGCCTGCCCGAGCTGCCCGAGCTGCCCGAGCTGCCCGGCCTGCCCGGCGCGGACACGGGGCCGGCCGCCGTCCACCCGCTGCCGGTGCCGCACGGCGCGCAGCTGTGGCGGCTCACCGACGCCACGCCTGGGGCGATCCCGGTGGCCAAGTACGATGCCGCGGCGGGCCGCTGGATCGCCGCGGAGAGCGTACGCCAAGCACGTTCCTGATCTTCCCGATCCGTTGTCCGGCGCGTGGCTTTACAACGGCGGGGCATCATCGACATTCTCGACTCCGACCGGGGTTGGGGAGAGCCGAGTGGATTGGAACGATTTCGCGCGGCGGCTGGCGACGGAGCTCGTCGCCCTGCCCGTCGACGCGTACGTCATCGTGCAGGGCCGGGGCGGGTTTCCGTACGTCCAGGCCGTACGGCACCCCAACGGAATCGCGGGCGAGGCGGTCAGCGACACGTTCCTGAGCGAACGGCTGCGATTGGACCGCGCGCAGACCAGACGCATGATCACGCTCGGCTGGCAGGAGCCGGACGGCCACGGCCGGGTGAACTGGTGGCACGATCTCGTGATCCCGGCCGACGTCGACCGGGCCACGCCGGACCAACTCGCCGAGTGCGAGCGGCTGGCGGACCGGATGGCCGCCGCGCTGGACGAGGTGTACGGCGTCCCGTCACCGGATGAGCTGGAGTACCGCGCCGCCCAAAACGGCGAGGACGGCGGGGGGTTCGCCCTCCCGGGGCTCGGCATCCGGCCCGTCGACACGGTGCCCCTCATGGCGCCGCCGGCCGATGAGCGAGCCGCCGGGGTCGGCCACCTCGGCTGGCCCGACTTCACCGAGCGGCTCGCCGCTGAGCTGGCCGGCCTCGATGACGGCATGGTTCTCGTGGTGCACCGGGCCGATCGGGACGCCTATTACGTGCAGGCCCATCGCGATCCGTACCGCATCCGCGCCGAGGCGGTCGGCACCGAGCGGCTCGATCCGCCGCTGCGTTTCGCCGAGGCGGACGAAAAGCGGATGGCCGACGCCGGCTGGGGTGCCCCCGGGCCCAACTGGTGGATCGAGCTGCCGCCCGCGTCGCCCCCGGCGGAGTTCCGGCGACTCGCCGCGATGATGGTCACGGCGTTGCGGGACGTACAGCGGGCACGCGACCCGGCGGAGCTGCGCTATGAGGCGTTCCGCGGCGACACCGGCATCGAGCTGACGGACTTCGGTCTCGAACTCGCCGATCCCGGCGCGGTGTCCGAGCGGCGTGCGGCGCGGCCGTTGCCGGCCGAGCTCGAAGCGGGACTGGTCGCGGCCAAGCGCGCCGGGGACCATGAGGCGTATCTCGCCCTGGTCGCGGGCGCCGGGCTGATCGTGCCGGCGACGGGCACGTCGGCGGGGGCGGAGTTCGCGACGACGCGGCTGACCGACGGGACGTACGTGCTGACCTTCACCTCCCCCGATGCGATGCGGCAAGTGCTGCGCGAGCAGGCGCGACACCATCGGCACGTGACGATACGGCAGCTGGCCGACGAGTGGCCGAACCCGGCGTGGCGCCTGTCGATCGATCTGGGGCTCCCCAGCGAGGCGTACTTCGACGCGAGCGTCGTCGCCGGGCTCGCCGCTCCCCCGGCCGAGCGGCCGCCCGGGGTCGTGGCCGCGGCGGCCACCGCCCCGGCCCGGGAGGCCGAGCCGGCCGCGGCTCCGGCCACGGCGCCCGTCGACATCATCCGCCCGGCGCCGGCGCTCGACGCGGACGCCGGCGCCGCGCTGCCTCCCGCGATCATGCAGAAAGTCGTGCCGCACCCGCTCGTCGTCCACTATCTGGAGGGCGGGTACGACCGGGTCGCCGGCTACGTGCACCGGGCCCAGGACGTCGCCGACCTCACCACACCGGAGCGGCTGGTGCACGGCCTGGGGCTGACCTACGAGAACTCGCCGTTCTCGCCGGACGACGCGGCGATCCATGTCATCCGCTGGCCCGCGTACAAGCCGGAGCTGTTCAAAACGCCGCTCGGCGGAGTGGACGAGGCGTCCATGGGGTCGGTGCCGGACGGCTGGGTGATCGAGCGCCCGCCCTTCCTCGGCACCGGGTTCGCGCCGGGCGACGGCCCGCCGATTCCCGAATTCAAGATCGCCAGCCAGCGGCTGCCGCACGGCGCCGAGATGTACCACGTCGCATACACGGGCGAGGTGACGCGAGTGGCGGTCTTCGACGCCGACTTCGGCCGGTGGCTGGTCATCGAACAATAGGCGGAGGCGGTGAGGACGAGATCATGCGGGACGGATTCTTCGCCGGGTGGCGGGGCGCCGAGTACGAGGCTCGGCCCGACGGCGACAACGTCCGGCTGTTCGCGGCGGAACCCGCCGACGGGTTCGAGGAGATCGCCCCGGGTCGGCACCGTCGCGTCGTCCGGGCCGACGAGCTCGACCACCTCGCCTACGTGATCACGGTGTGCACCTGGCGAGGCGAGCCTTTCCAGGTGCTCGGGGAGTACGGCGGGTGGGCGCGCGTCGAGTACGCGGGCGGCCGGGCGCCGGTCGCGGAGCGGCTGGGACTCGACCTGTTCGATCACGGCGTCTACCAGGTGTGGGCGCCGCGGCATGAGCTCGAGGATGTTCGCGAGGAGCGCTTCTGATCCCGTTCCGCCCCCTCTGGCCAATCTGGTACGTTCGTACCAGATAATGGGGACAGCTGTACCAATGTGGGGGCATCATGGCCTGGCTGCTGCTTGCCGGCGCGATCGCCGCCGAGGTGATCTCCACGGCCCTGCTCAAGACGTCCGACGGCCTGACCAGGTTGATCCCGACGATCGTGGTCACCGTCGGCTACGTCTCCTCGTTCGTGCTCTTGGCCTGGGCGCTCAGGCTGCAACTTGAGGTGAGCATCGCGTACGCGATCTGGTCGGGCGCCGGCACCGCGGCCATCGCGGTGATCGGCATGCTCTGGCTGGGCGAGCCCCTCACCGCCGCTAAGGCGATCGGCATCGTGCTGATCATCACGGGCGCGGTCGTCCTCAACCTGGCGAGCGCGGCCTGATGCCGTACGAGCGGTCATGAGACGGCCGGCGCAAGAGCGCGGGCGGCGGCGCAGGGACGCTATGCTCGACGCCGCGGTCGAGTTGCTCACCGACGGCGGCTTCGCCGCGGTCAGCCACCGCGCGGTCGCCAACGCCGCGCGGCTGCCGCTCGCCGCGACGACGTACTACTTCCGCTCCCGCGACGACCTCATCGCCGCCGCGTTCAAGCTGATGGTCGAGCGCGACCTCGCGGCCACTCGCGAACGCTTCACCGCCCAGGTTGGCCGGCTCGGCGCCAGGGCCGGGGATGGGGACGGCGGCGGGCCCGGCGAGGACGCCGGTGCCAGCGGCATCGAGCCGCGCATATCGGCGCGGGCCTGGGCCGAGGCGCTGGCGGCGGCGCTGCTGCCGCGCGACGACACCGAGCGGCGGCGGCACCTGGCGCTGTGGGAGCTCTACCTGCGTGCAGGGCGCGACCCGGCGCTGCGGCCGTTGGCCCGCGTCTGGACCGACCGGTGCCGCGAGACGACGTCGGAGCTGTTGCGGCTCGCCGGCTACCCCACGACCGCGACCGCCGTTCGCCTGCTGGGCGCCGCCGTCGACGGGCTGGAGATCGAGGCCGTCGTCGAAACCAGACCGAACGCCGGTCAATCTATGGTGGAGGTCTTGTCTCGCGTGCTCGAGTGGATCCGTACGACCGAAGGGGCCTGACGGTGGCCGACAGCCTCTACATCCCGCTCGGCTCGGGGCGATACTCGTCGACCGAGCTGACCCAGGGGCCGTGGCATCCCGCCCAGCAGCACGGGAGCCCGCCGGCCGCGCTGCTCGCCTACGCCATGGAGCAGGTCGAGCCACGGCCGGAGATGGAGTTCACGCAGTTCGCCGTCGACCTCATCCGCCCCGTGCCCGTCGCCGAGGTCGAGGTCCGCGCGCGGCTGGCGCGCGCGGGCCGGCGCGTGCAGTTCCTGACGGCCGAGCTGATCGCGGGCGACGAGCCGGTGGCCAGGGCGCGCGGCTGGCGGATGCGGCGCGCCGACACCTCCGGCATCGCCGCGCCGGAATCGCCGCCACCGCACCCGCTGCCGGGGCCCGCGCCCGGCGAACCTCCGTTCCGGGACTTCGGCTACTTCGACGCCCTGGAGTGGCGCTTCGTCTCCGGCGCCGTCACCATCCCGGGCCCGGGCGTGCTGTGGGCTCGGCTCAAGGTGCCCGTCGTCCCCGGCGAAAAGCCGTCCCCGCTGCAGCGGGTGGCCGGAGTCGCCGACACCTCAAGCGGCGTCAGCTCCGTGCTGAGCTTCGAGACCCACATCTTCACCAACGTCGATTTCACCATGCACCTGCTGCGCGCGCTGTCCGGGGAGTGGGTGTGCCTGGACGCCGTGACGACGATCGGGCCCGACGGCAGCGGTCTGTGCCGGACCACCCTCTACGACGAGCGCGGCGATCTCGGCGGCGTCGCCCAAACCCTCTTCGTTGCTCCGCGCTGACCACCCGGCCTTTGCCGGGGCGCGGCCCGGCCCGCCCGGGGCCCGCCGGTCATCTCCGTCAGACCACGTCGGGAGGTGCAAGCTACATCATCTCTGTCAGTCGTGATCTCTCTGTCAGTCGTGAGATTGTGTCGCGGAGCGGGTGAGGGTCGTCTCGATGGCCTCGGCGAGCTCGACGTGCTCCCTGGCTCGCAGGCCGTGGCCGCGCGCCGCGTCCAGACCGGCGAGGCGGCGAAGGGTGGCCGCCTCACCATGCCGGTCGCCGACCTCCCGTTTGACGGTCAGCGATCGATGCAAACAGCGGTACGCCTCGTCGGGTTTCCGCATATTTATATAAATCTGGCTGAGGGTGGCCAAGGTCATGCTTAGGCCGAAATTGTCATCTATTTCGGTTTCTATGGCCAATGCTTCGTGGGCCAGCGTCAGGGCGGAGTCGTACCGGCCCATCATGCGATGGATCTTGCAGAGGGTGTCCACCGTCTGGCCCTGGGCGCGGCGATCGCCGATTTCGCGAAAGCACTCCAAGGCCCTTTCGGCATGGCCGAGCGCGACGTCGAAGTGGCGCAGGCCGAGGTGGGCGAGCGCCAGGGCATCCAGCGCCGCCCCCTCGTTGAACCGGTTGCCGATCTTCACGCTGACCGCAAGCGCTCTTTGCGCGTCGGTGACGGCGCGCTCCTCGAGCCCGATGCGCCGCTGCACCCGGGCCAGCGAGATCAGCGTCTCTGCCTCCCCGTGCGGATCGCCGAGCTCGGTGAAGACGTCGAGCGCCTCGAGCGCGGCGCGCATGGCGTCGGCGTAGCGGCCAAGCCTTCTGTTGATGGCCGACAGGTGGCCAAGCGCCTTGCCCTCTCCGTGCGGATCGCCGATCTTACGGAAGATCCGCAGCGCGCCGTCCACGTGCCGCTGCCCCAGCGGGAGCCGGCCGACCGACAGATGCAGCGCGCCGAGCAGCGCGAGCGTCTCGGCCTCGCCGTGCCGGTCGCCCAGCGTGCGGCGGATGGCCAGCGCCCGCTCCGCGCAGGAGAGCGCCTTTTTGTGCCGACCCCAGCCCTTGTAGATGCGGGCGAGATTGTCCAAGGTCTCGCCTTCGCCGCGCCGATCGCCGAGCGCACGGTGGATGGGCAGGGCCGCCTCGGCGTGGTTCCACGCCTCCTGGTACTGGCTCAGCCGCATGTGCACGATCGACAACGTGTCCAGCGTGGTGGCCTCGCCATGCCGATCGCCGATGTCGCGACGGATGCGCAGCGCCTCCTGCGCGGCCCAAAGCGCCTCCTTGTACTCCCCGATGGGGTAATGGACGCGGGCGAAATCAGCCAGCGCACAGGCCTCGCCGTACCGGTCCTGGATACGCCTGCTGATCTCATGCGCGCAGCTGGCCTCGACGAACGCCAGCCGGTACTGACCCAGCTCGCGATAGCTCAAGGCGATGTGGTGGTGCATGAAGAACTGGGCGAGGTGGTGGCGTTCGCGCTGCGCGGCCTGCAACCCGAGCCGGTGCGCCTCCAGGTTGTCGACGGAATGGCGGCGCAACTCCAGGAAGTCATAGACCGCGTCCGCCAGCTCCCACGTCAGCTGATCCCACCGAAACCGCGACGCTTGGCGGATCACGGCCATGAGATTGGCCCGCTCGAGCACGAACCAGTTCAGCTGGCGGTCGCGCTCGACCGGGTCGACGTTGTCCGGCGGCTCGGTCAGCTCCTGCCGGATCGTCCTGCGGTAGCGGTCGAGAAACCGGCCGGCCTGCTGGGCGGTGGACAGGTACCAGGTGGCCAGGCGCTGCAGGGCCGACTCCTGGACGAGCGAGTCGTCGGCGTCGGTGGAGCGGCGCCTGGCGTACTCCCGCAACAGCTCGTGCAGGCGGTAGCGGTCTTGGCGGACGGCCTGTAGCAGATTGGCCGCCTGCAGCCGGTGCAGCAGCTGGGCCGCCGCCTCCGGGGTGACCGCGAGCAGCGCGCCGGTCGCCGCCGAGGTGAACGTCGGCCCCTCGATGAGGCCGAGCAGCCGGAAGGCGCGGCACAGCTCGTCGCTCAGCCCGCGGTAGGACAGGTCGAACGTCGCCCCGACCGCGCCGCCGAGGTCTTCGCCGATCGCCAGCCGCGACAACCGATCGCCCTCCGACAGCGCCCGTACCGTGTCGGCGACCGTCTGCTGCGGCCGGATGGCGAGGTTGGCGGCGGCGATGCGCAGCGCAAGCGGCAGCCGCGCGCACAGATGGATCAGCCGCGCGGCCGCCTCCGGCTCCGCCTCGGTACGATCCCGGCCGGCGACGGCGCCCACCAGATCGAGCGCCTCCTCGGCCGGCAGGACGTCAAGTGGCACCGTCCGCGCACCGACGCTCGCCACCAGACCTTCCAGATGGTTGCGGCTGGTCACGACGACGAGACATGACGAGGTGCCGGGAATGAGTGGGCGGACCTGCAACGAGCTCGCCGCGTCGTCGAGCACCACCAGCATCTGCCTGGCCGCGAGCTGGGTCCGGTAAAGGGCGGCGAGCTCGTCGGTGTCCGTGGGGATGCGGCGGCTCGGGACGCCGAGCGCGCGCAACGCCTGCCCGAGCGCCTCTTGCGGCGACAACGCGGCGCGCTCGGAATAGCCGCGCAAATCGATGAAAAGATGACCGTCGGGGAAACGGTCGGCAATACGATGCGACCAGCGAATGGCAAGCGCCGTCTTTCCCACGCCCGGCATCCCCGTGATGGTCACGATCACCGGCGATCGGTCGTGCTCCCTGTCATCGACCAGTGCGTCCAGCGTGGCCAGCGCCTCGCCGCGCCCGATGAAGTCGCGAACGTCGAGCGGCAGCTGCCGCGGCGGCTCGGCAAGGGAGGTGGCGGCCAGCTGGATGATCTTGTTCCCGGCGACGGCGTCTCCGGCGAATTCGGCGCCGCCCATGAAGGTCGTCACGGCTGCTCCGTTCGCGGACCTCAAACCCCGTGGCTTGACCGTAGCTCCGATTTCAACCATGCACTATGTCTGAGGGCAGGCAAAAGGGAGGCGGGGCCAATGGATCGCACGGCCACTGGGGATAATCTCGATATGACGCTGCCGGATCAGCCATTGCTGTTGTCGCCGCGGCAGGCCAGGGCGCGGTTTCGCACGGGTCTTGTCCCGCCGACGACGAGCGGGTGGTGCGGCGGATTCGCGCAGGCCAATCTGCTGGCCGTGCCGCGCGAGCTGGCCTTCGACGCGCTGTTGTTCGCGCGGCGCAATGACCGGCCCTGCCCGCTGCTCGACGTGACCGACCCGGGCGACCCCGTGCCGCGCGAGGTGGCGCCGGAGGCCGACCTGCGCACCGACCTGCCCGGATACCGGGTGTACGAGAACGGCGAGCCGATCGTCGAGGTCGCCGACGCGACGCCGTACTGGCGCGATGACATGGTCGCCTTCCTGTTCGGCTGCAGCTTCACTTTCGAGGGCGCGCTGCGCGCCGCCGGCGTACCGGTCCGGCACATCGAGCAGGGCCGCAACGTGCCGATGTACGTCACGACGCGGCAGTGCACGCCCGCCGGGCGGCTCGCCGGGCCGCTCGTGGTCTCGATGCGCCCGATCCCGAGCCCGCTCGTCGGGCTGGCCGGCGAGGTGACGGCGTGTTATCCGACGATGCACGGCGGCCCCGTGCACGCCGGCGACCCGGCGGAGCTCGGCATCAAGGATCTGGACGCGCCCGACTTCGGTGACCGGGTCGACTCACGGCCCGGGGATGTGCCGGTGTTCTGGGCGTGCGGCGTGACACCGCAGGCGGTCGTCATGGCCAGCCGGCCGCCGTACGCGATCACTCACACGCCGGGCCTGATGTTCATCACCGACCGAACGGACGTGTCGTTCCGTACGGCTTGAGCGGCCGTGAGCCCAGCGGAGTGGGAACGCGAAAAGGCGCTGGCACTGGCCGTCGACTGACACGGCCACCGGGCGGGCAGAGCATGGCGGTCAGCCGCGGGCCACGGGCGGGCCGGTTATCGCGCCGCCAGCAGCGCCAGCGTAGCCCGGCCCAGCGGGCTGGCCGGATCGCCGAGGTCGAAGGGCAGGTCGAAGTGGTTGCGCGGCTCGATGACCAGGTCGGTCACCGTCGCCCCTGCCGCGGCGGCCGCCCGTACGAAGCGGTCGTGCTGATCGGCGAAGGCGCCGGTCTCGTTCCCCCCGCGCGCGACGATCAGCGGTGGCAGCGGGCCGCGCAGGTGGCGGACCGGACTGTTGCGCGACGCTTCAGCGCCGGTCAGCCCGATCGCCGCTCCGATGTACGTACGGCACAGCGGCTCGAGCTCGTACACCCCGCTGAGCAGCACCGCTCCCCGTACCACGTCCGCGGGCCGCAGCGGCGCCGGCAGCCAGCCGTCCAGCAGGCACATCGCCACCAGATGGGCCCCGGCCGAGCTGCCGCTGAGGAAGATCCGGTCCGGATCGACGCCAAGCTCGGCGGCGCCGGCGCGCAGCCAGCGAACCCCGTCGCGGACCATCGCGACGATATCGTCCAGCCGGTGGGCGGGCGCCAGGCCATAGCCGAGCGCGGCGAAGGAGATCCCGCGCGCGAGGAAGTACGGCGCGGCGAAGCACGAGTCCTCTTTGCTCAGCTCCTGCCAGTAGCCGCCGTGCACATACACGAGCAGCGGGGCCCGCGGCTCGGCGACGGGGAAGAAATGCAGTCGCTGGGCCGGATCGGGCCCGTAGGCGTGTTCCGTGAACGGCAGCGTCTCCCGGACCCGCGCCGATCGGGTGGCGTACTCCCGCAGGTAGGTGTGCATGTCGCGCACCCGGCTGCTCGGCGAATACTCCCGGTCGAGCAGTTCCCGATCGGGCGGCTCCCGATCGGGCCGTTCGCGGTCACCGGCCATCAGCCGGGCCCCCGCCGTGGCCGCTCATGCTGCATGGCTATTTCCCCTCGTGGCGAAGGCCACGTCGGCCCGAGTAACGAGACAAAGGGCTGTTGACGCTCTTCTCAATTGCCGAACCGATCGCTTTGCCATCCGTCATATATGTGGCGGTCGAGCCCCGATGGCCCGCGCGCGCCCGGCTGCGGCCTATTCCTTGCGCGCGACGCCGACGAGGACATGGGACTTGGCCGGATCGGCAACCTCGGTGAACGGCGAGTCGGGCCGCCACTGCGGCGCGTATACAAGGCCGGGCTCCACCAGCGTGAACCCGTCGAAGAACCGGCGGACATCGGCGTGACCGCGCGGGATCAACGGTGCGGTGGCCTGGCTGTAGACCGCGGTGACCCGGGCGCCGGTGTGGCTCGTCGTGTCCGCGGTGGCATGA
>OBLR010000058.1_pt1 | contig 17683 bp, 17 predicted proteins | sample 1519891 | NCBI WGS metagenome assembly OBLR01 (sample SAMEA3113583, study PRJEB22503) | soil metagenome | reverse complement strand
GTTAATAGCTTCAGCAGTTTGGCGCGTAATGTCAGTCATCTCATTTTCACTATTAGAAATGACGGTAAGTATGTTTGTACTAACTGGCATCCATCATAACGAGAAACAGCGGCTTTATTTTCTTTCTCATGGACTAAGCCATATAGACGCTGAGTATTAGAATAATAAATCGGAGAATCAGTAACAACTTGATCAATGTTTGTCTAAAAGCAGTGACATACTGATGCGCTAACAGTGCTCTTCAACAATTACACAGTAGTTGTATAAAATGAACCAAGAAGGCACAGGAATTTCAGATACCAAGAAAATATTGTATAATCGCCCTTCCTAGCTGGGCCACAAGCATCCCAGTCGGGTATTGTAATTCCTTATATGAATAAGATATTTTATTAAATTTCGGTAGTACATGTTGCGACCTATGTGTGCAGATACCTTATTGGAATGTAAAGTCCGTATAATAAAGCCCCACCCAAGTCCTGCTTCCCTTGACTGTGTGAAATGTGTGATATCGGTCATTTATTGAAGAATGCTTTGACATTTGGTCTATACAGATAGTAGATAATCACTCCATTTATGATAAAGCTAACTATTGCTCCTCCAAGGTTGTTCTGAGTAATATGGTATATACCCGTTATAATGCCTATGCCGGCTAATATTAAGCTGATAGTCCATGCCCAACCCCTGCCTTTCCACAAACCATAAGCCATAACTAGATACGCAATGCCTAATGCTAGGAATACTATACCGACTAAAATTATTAGAAGAATCAATCCGCTTACAAGCCATACTAGTCCTCCCAATATCAGCAATATTGCAATTATTGTAACGCCCAGAGGCCTGTGTTTTTGGCTTTCCATCTTGTTCTCTCTTTTTTATCAGTGATATGGTTTCGCTCTTGGAATAGAGTGTATACAGAAGATGACTATTGAGTCAAATTGTTTAAAGGATTACACGGTTCTCTTTGGTGGTTCTTAATTTCACCATTGTTCTCTTGGCACTAGCACTTCCGCATTTCTAGGATTCCCTAAAAAATTGTCTTTTAACGGATCTTATCTTAGCTTACTAGAACGGATTCCATTTTTGTCTCTCTCTATTACCTTCCACAAGACAGCCCTATCAAATCGCCAGATCTGAAATCGCACCTCTAATTAGCTATGGGCGTCGTCCTTTACCTATCGAGCTCACTAGATATCATTGGAAGAGAGACATCATATCTATGACTGATTTTGCTGTGGCCGCCTGGAAACTCCTCATAAAAATGCCTGATTCCCATTTTCTGGAGTTTCGAATGAAGAATTCTGCAGCCCAGATGAATATTGAACTCATCTTTCGTTCCACAGTCTATGTAAATTAACTTTATTTTCTTCAGATTGTCTTGATATTTTGCCACCATCCTTGTAGGATCAGATGAGGTCCAGCGATTCCAAACATCTTGATTTATCTCGCCAGTCTTGAGATCAAATGGAAAATCACATCCTAAATACGGGGATTGAGGATTGGGAGAATAGTGAGCTGCCATTCCCAGTATGTTAAGCGCAGTCATATCATCTCGATCCTGGTATTTGTTTGGTTTTTGCCAAAAATCCTCGAACCATTTCTTCGGGTCGCCATGATCCCCTCCAGACCTTGTGTATACTTCAAGAGCCTTAGGAAAGTCAGGAAGGTAGCAATATTCAAACGCCGAGTCTCCTGAATGATCTGCTATCGCTTGAAAGATGTCAGGATGACGCATTCCCAGCACGAATGCACCATATCCTCCAGACGAATGTCCCATGACTGCACGATTCGATACATTGTACTCCTCGTCAATGAACCCAACGATTTCATCAGTGATATAGTCTTCGTACATGCCGGTGGCTGTAGAATTGATATACTGACTGCCCCCAAATTTAGTGAAACAATTTACAAGGACGAGAATCATAGGACTACATTTCTTCTCCGAAATTAATCGATTCATTCTTGCTTCTATTGTTTCACTGAAGGGATCTAGGTTCAGTACAGCCTTACCAAAACTACCAAAAGGAGCTAGATAAATTACAGCGGTGTATCCCTTACTATCAGTCCTGGAGTATCCTGGTGGAACATATACTATTATATCCCTAACATATGGATCGCTGAGAGGATTCGACTTTAACACTTTGCTTTCGAAACGATGAGTTGCTATATGTCCCTGTTGCATTTAATATGAAACAAGAAGACATGGTTCCAGGGGATTAAACTTTGCTGAAGATCTAGTCAGAGGTATGCTCAATACACACAGAAAGAAAAAATTATGACTAACTTATAGTGATTAATCCCAACCAGCTATATCTTTCTCGGCGATTATCCTTGTGGGTTTTATACTCACAAGCACTTCGCCCTCAGCGCTATTTCTTTTTCCATAGAGTTCTGCAACTTCTTTTCCCATATAGCGTTGTGCTATTTTAGTTGCAAATCTAAAAAGCTCAGGTTGTTCACAATGTTGTATTCTTGCAGTGCCGTGGATTACTATATATGAAAAAGGTGGTGTCTGGTCATCTACGCAAATACTTACTCTATTGTCATGTTGAATGTTTCTAGCTTTAACTGATTTACTGCTTGTAGTCAAGATAATTTCATCGTATCCTGTTTTTTCTCGTTCATTCACAGCATCCTTGTGGTTGTCGTTCAATACAAACCAGATTGGAACGATATGGGAGCTTCCGTCCTTATTAGTTGTGGCTAGTTTTCCTGTAAATGTTCCTTGCATAAGGAACTTCTTGATCTCCTCTCTGGACATCGCTGCCATTGATGTTACTTTCATCTTTATTAGTTAAATATAAACATGATAGAGAGAGGGTTTTCGGCAAGAATATCTGAATAAGCTTGCTAATCGTGGGAAAGACGATTCGATCTCGAGAGGGAAGAGATAATACGAAATTTCACTCATGAGGCGACAGGTTTTCAAGTTATTACAGCGAAGAAAGCACAAGCTACTTCAAATAGCATATGTGAGAAAATCTTCATATGCATACAACATGGTAAGGGATGTGATCTCTGATAGCTTATCTTTGAGGAGAGATCTATAGAACTTCAGGGCAGGGATTCTGTAGTTATTAGCTTTAGAATTTGGTTGAATACGGGGATGCCAGTTGAAAATTCCGAATCCATAACGACTTTCATCAGATAGAGAATTTTGTCTTATATATTAGAAGATCGAAGAGATACCTCTCACATGATCTGATTCATTCTTTTGCGAACAAGAGGAGTTATGTATGAGGTATATTAAACCAAATTCGCATCCAACAATTCCTATAACACTGTAAATCGTACTGTTAACAGAAGTACTATCAAAAAAATATATTCTACATAATGTAGGAATTCTTATACTCTTTATGAAAATCCTGTTCTTGACTGCCCATTTACCTTATCCTCCTTTTAGTGGTGGACGAAGGCGTGAATTCGAGCTAATATCTAGGCTATCAAGAACTTTTGAAATACATTTATGCTCTATAACAAAATCTTGGCGAACAGACAGCATGTACGTCAATGAGTTGAAACAGTTTTGCAAAAGCGTGAGCCTCTTTGAAGCGACTGCACCTACCAACAATCAACAATACTATTTATCATATCCTCACCAGATGAAAAAGCACGGATCTCCAGAAGCTGGCTCGCATATTTCGGATCTATTAAAGAATCAATCTTTTGATATTGTACACGCGGAAGGATATTACCTTGTACAACATATTCCAACATGGTGTGGGATTCCTATTCTTTTAATAGAACACAATATAGAATACTTACTAGCTCTGCAACGCTTCAAGGTAGCATTAACTCAAGAAGAAAAAAATTACTTTTGGTGCGAATATATTAAAACACTGAAATGGGAACAGTTGACTTGGAAGCGAGCAACAGTATGTGTTACGCTTACTAATGAGGATAAAGTAACCATTGAACGACTAGAACCAAACACCAATGTAAGAATGATTCCAAATGGCAGCGACCACAAAGAAGAGCTAGCTGATGCGATTACACCATTGTCAAATGACCCTGAGCATTACATTATGAATAATGCACCTCATCGCTATCCTACTATCCTGTTTGTTGGTAACTTTGCATATGAACCAAATGTCGATGCTGCACTATATTTCTCGAGAGAAATCTTTCCACTAATCCTGAAGGATGTGCCTGAGGCAACATTAATTCTTGTGGGAAACGCCCCACCTCAAGAAATCTGCTCATTAACATCTAATGGCCAAATTGAAGTTACAGGTCGTGTACCTTCTCTAATTCCTTTCTACAAAAATGCAGATGTTGTCGTCTGTCCTTTGCGGATAGGTGGAGGAGTAAAAGTAAAGGTGTTGGAGGCACTGAGGCTAGGGAAAGCAATCGTCAGTACGTCAATTGGTGCCCAAGGCTTAGATCTGTCCACCCATAGTGCGCTAGTCGTTGCAGACAAAAGGACAGATTTTGCACAAAATGTAATTCGGCTTATTCAGCATCCAGACGAGCGTCGCATTCAGGAACAACAAGCATTAGCTTATTCTGCTACTCTGCCTAGTTGGGACCAAGTTACGAACACATTCTCACAGCTATACGGGGAGGTAGTAAATCGGTCGATAAATTCAGCTACTAATAAAGAGAAGAAAAAATATAGTAAAGAAGCTCATAGTTAATTGTCTCGCCAGACTAATACCAAGTTACGGCCTCTCCATACACTCAGCATCAGAGATACGATAAAGTAGAGGTTACTGGTTGGAGAAATTCGACCCAACGTACTTTGGCCAAATCGCGCATATCACTACGAACTTTGACAACGAAATTTTAGTCTTTACGGATTGATGCTCAATGGGGCAACCGCAGTAGCGGCGATTACTATCTACTGAAGAGAAAGCACATAACTTGCATCAAGCTTTTTCCTGAGTTCTCTCGATCTATTTCTCACCGTTACTTCTGTTATCCCTGCAGCCTTTGCAATTTCAGCCTGTGTCTTAGGCTTTCTTTCTGAAAGATTCACAATATAAAGAATAGAAGCAGCAATGCTTATTGGGTCCTTGCCAACAGCAAGATTCTTCTTCTGGGCTTGTTCCATAAGTTCAAGTGCTTTCCGCCTAATCTTTTCATCAAAGTCGAGAATGTTCGCTATTTTAACAATATACTTCCGTGGATCTATTAGCGGGACTTTGATGTCAAGCTCTGAGATGATACGTCTGTAAGATCTTGCGACTTCTCCTGGCTTTAAATCGCTGATTTCCGATATGTCATCTAGCGTCCTTGGAACTCCGGACTGTCTTACAGCAACGTATATTGAAGCAGCTAGTACGGACCCTATGGTGTCCCCTCGAATAAGACCTCTTTCTTGAGCTTTTCTATATGTATAGGCGGCCTTTTCAGTTACGTGATGTGGCAACCCTAGTCTATCTTTTATCCTAGATAGCATCGAAAAAGCCTGCTGCAAGTTTCTTTCGGTTGGGGAGTGATTTTGGCTTCTGTTATTCCACATCCGAAGTCTTCCCATTCTCATCTGAGTCGCAGAGTCAATTACATTCCCAGATGCATCAGTTGTTTCGTTCCCGATCTTTGTAGATAGTCCCTTATCATGAAATGCAAGTGATGTGGGAGCGCCTGCTCGTGCCCTGATGTCGGAATCCTCACTGTCAAATGAGCGCCATTCTTTTTCTTGCGAAAGTACATTATCGGAAACAACTTCACCAGTATCTTTGCGTATTAATTCACCAGTGTTTGGATCAGCAATTACTAAGTTGGACAAGGAAACAGCATTTGATTTTTTACTTGTCACAATTGCATATGAAATAGAAGGTATTTAATGATAGTAGCAATAGCAATCTTAGTAACTAGGTTTTATCTGATTTAGTCAGGAATAACTGACTTTGCTGAAAGTCAAAAGGAGGGGAAAATTATACAATAGAAATTGAATGCTTTGAATTCTGCGTGATTATCATTTGAGTTTGTCCTAAAGGTTGGACTTGACAGTGTAAGGGTCAAGGAAGCGAAGCTGTGTATTACAACCACCTATTTTGGGCGTAAAAATCAAATTCATACCTAGCATTACAAAAATAAACTCCGAAAAGAGGCAGATAAAATCCTTGGAGATCTCATTGATACGCACATTAGTGCATTTCTGTATTAACATAACATGACTGTGTGTTCGTCATATTATTCTGTCTAGCCAACGCTTAGAGAAGGTCAAGAACAAGTTAAGTCATCTTGATTGTATAAGTCGATTATATTGGAAGCGAAAAAGATCTATTATTGCTTTAAGATCTTTGGCATTTTGAATCTCATGACTTACCCAACCAGATTTTGGAATAATGTGGTGCGGCATCACATATCCTTCCCTTACAAGTTTCTTACTTACCCTTATAGGGAACTGCAGGTCAGCTATTGAATCTCCATGTAAATGCCCCATTTCTAACCCGTTCACATAAAAGGTCATACTTACAAAATTATGCTCGTGTATTGTAACTCCTTTCCAGCTAAGCAATTCTTGTTTTATTGCCTCACTTGGTGACAACTCCATGTGTTTAATTTTCTCCCCGGCACATACGCATATACTTCATGCAATTATTTTTCTTTTCTGCTTTCACCTATTTTGTAAGGACTGCTGCCTACTCTCAATTAATCTAGAACGAGCAAGCAGGATTTTTTGTCTTCTTTGCAGAATATATTTAACTAGGTCAACAATAGTTGCATTAGTTAAACATGATAAAAGATACGAGGTGTACCCATATAGATCAAGTAAATCCAATGATTCTTGGCAATACTAAGGGGTGCGAAGAGTGTGAAAAAATAGGTTCTAGCTGGGTACAATTGCGATTATGTTTGACGTGCGGTCACGTAGGATGTTGCGATTCATCGCCTAACAAACATGGAACGAAACATTTCAAAGAAACAGGGCATCCTGTTATAAAGTCATACGAACCAGGCGAGGATTGGAAATGGTGCTTTATAGACGAGGCACTTCTGAAGCGATAAGAAGTCACATATTCTAATAAATGCGATATAAAAAAGAGCATCAGGGTTCGTAGAAAATTATTCTTCAGTATTCATAATTGGGTAACTATTCTCCCTCATAATAGTATGAAAGTACTTAAGGAGAGTTGAGAAGAAGCTTTTGTGTTCATCCTGACATTGTATTGCTTCGGTAATGTTCTTTTGCATGATAAATTTATTCAGATTTCTTCATTTCAAAGAGATCATGTCCTGTAGTGGATTCATTGAGCAGCAAGCAAGCTAGCAACATCACAGGAAGTAAAGACATTCCATCCCTAGCCATTCGATAGGTCTCGTCTTTAACACGACGTCTCACCAAAGATATCTAAAAGCAGCTAGCGAAAAAAGTTGTTGTAAGGTGATGGCCTAGCAAATCTAAGTAGCTTCATCTGCGAGCTCTGCTAATACATCGCCGTGACATGCGTTTGGTTTGCACCAGCAACCAAGGGTCTTACCTTTTAATTCTAATGGCAGCTGAGCCATTAAATTTGGATTTGCAAGTATCCAATCCCTATACTTTTGTATTACATGTTCCCGCGACCCATCCTTGCCTATTCTAAAGGGGTTACCCCACTTTGAGGGTCTTCCAATGTATATATCAAAAGGTTCCTTTTTGCAATGAACTACTCGGGTAGTAGTAGTAGTCCGAATCACGATCTATCCGATACTATAATGACGTGATTCCCTTTTATCCTTTGGCTGTTCTCTCCTAAGCTAGTCTTTATAGACTATCAAAGATCAAAGTGAGAACGTGAAAATTTCGCTTGGAGATACCCAATAGCGCCCATCACTAATCTACATTAAATGTGCAAAGAGGTCGGTATTCAATATATACAACCTAGCAATTCTAGTTGAGGATTCAGCAAATTGAATACGGGCTGGTCAAAGGCAGAGGCTATGTTTCTTTTTTACTCTTTAATTCAGATATAGATAAGAAACGAAGAGCATATACATTTGGAAGAATCAGCGGCCTAACAGACTGAAAATAGTTAATTATGAAGGGCAATAAAGCTTAACTAAATTATTTCGCTTGTCATAGAAGAGAATAAGAACCAGGAATAAGATATTAAAATTAGCTAATTGCGGTAATGGCAATATCAAAAGGCATTGCGCTAAAGTCATAATAGTGCTCTTATCTGCCTACAAAAGCTGTGTGTCTGAGGGGCCTCCAATCTTGGTGTATTCCGCGTCAATTTATTGGACAAATGAAGGGCTTTGATTAATCATTATTTTCTGTTTACAGATTCTACTGGCATTGTACGTCTGCTTCCAAGCCTTAAATCCTCATAAAGAAAAGAGAGCCATCCACTATTGAAGAGACAAGTGATAGAAAGAACTCTCTCCAAGAATGATAGTAACGAAGAGCATGAGAATTTTAAAACAATTTTTGATGGCACAAGCTTGCATGGTTGGAAGATGTGTGGACCAGGCAGGTTTGACCTTATTGACAATCTTATAATATCCAATGGTGGAATGGGGCTTTTATGGTATACTAAGAAAAAGTTTCGTGATTTCATTTTGAGAGTGTATTGGAAAACGAGAGCAAAGGCAGATAACTCAGGTATCTTTGTTCGCTTTGACAATCCAGATGATGACCCGTGGATTGCAGTCAACAGCGGTTACGAGATCCAGATCCACGACGAGGAACCACAGGACGGAGATGCAACACATAGGACAGGAGCCATATACAATTTTGCTCCACCTTCAAGATATGTATCAAATGAACCTGGTGAATGGAATATTTTTGAAATTTGTGTTATAGGCCAAAACTATGCTATCATTTTAAATGATACAAGAATAACAGAGTTTACAGGCAACCGTCAGTTGGAGGGATTTATAGGTCTGCAGAATCATGATGCGAATTCTAGAGTGGCCTTTGGAAAAATTGCAGTCAAAGAGTTATAAAAACAAGATCATCACTTTTATCAAATTCGCATCTGACATTAAAGTTTCTCCTCCGCTCCATGCTCTATTATTTATTATTACAATATACCTCGACTTCGGAAACAATCGGTGGTGGCATCACCTCTCTATCGAATGTCCTAAAATCAGCCTTTGAATAGAATATGAGATCGTTGTTCATTTCTGACCTGTTCATTCAGCCAGGACAACATAAGACTGTCAGTTCGGAGGATTTATCAACAGATATGGTTGAGTTATACAGGGTCTGTGGAATATTTGCTACCGAGGAACCAATTAGGAAAACTGTGCAGAAATTGGTAAAGCTTAATCCCAAATTGCTATGCCCTTGCATGGTTCCGCTTTTGATAGCTCGGTGTTTCCAAAATATATAGATGCAATCATGAATGAAAGCTATGCATATCCAAACAAACTTCTTGGGAAAGAGATCGAAGAAAAATCTAAAGGTAATGAATTATAGTGCTCGCCTAGCTCAAAGATAACTTAACAGACATAACCCTAAATGCTGCTCTTATGTAAATGTCCTTCTCCCATCATTTAGCAAATCAACAAACACAAGAGATGCTTTTGACTAAGAACAACAAAGGCCTTAGGTCACGTGGAAGATAAGACTGCATATTCGTTATATTGATATTCTCGATATTCTCGATATTCCCTATAGCCCATAGAGGAGCCCAGACATCGAAGGTAATCCAGAACTATAGCGAAATAGTTTGTAAACGCAAAGCTTATCAGTAGTCATAAATTTTATCTAGAAGGCTCTATTAATTATTTTTACAATGGCTTCAGAAGATCTTACCGTGAGGATCAACGGGGTGTCTTCGCATGTCGACCACGCATTACCTAACACATCGCTTTCAGTGCTTTATCAGGGTTTTCACCTTCTAGTTGACGCAGGCAACGGCGTAGAAGAAAGTATCAAAAGAGAAGATCCCTCCAGCAAGCATTTGCCTAATGCTATTTTGATCACCCATGCCAGACGGCATCACATAAGTGATCTTCCTCGGCTGATAGGAGAAAATTCAAAAGTCTTTTGCACACGTGAATGCAGTCAGCAGATTGCACAGGAGCTGCCTTCCCTGGCAACATCGTTGTCTTCATCATCATTATTTTCGCCCATCAACCCAGGAACACCGTTTGAGGTAGGACCTTTTTCGATCATTCCAATAGCTGCCGACAATGCGGGCGATCAACCGGGGTTATCAGGGTCTGTTATCTATGTCATCAAGGCAGGAACGAGAAAAATAATAGCAGGATGGGATTTTCTTAAATTGCAAACAGACGATGAAAGCATACTCTGGAATCCAGATCTACTCGTGCTTGGAACAGAAAGTTACAACGAACATCCATCTACGGGAATGATTTCAGTATCCGAAGCATACAATCTCGTGAGGAGATGGAATGCCAAGCTGTGCTATCTTGTTCATTATAGCGGAGAAAAAGACAGGGAGGATGCCAAGAACCAATGGCACAGAGGTCCAGAAGGCCCATTGTCGCCAGATGAGCTTCAAAAGGCGATAGACGGTAATCTGCAGGTCATAGGCAGAGAAGGCAAGTTCGTAATGAAGGTTGCAAAGGAGGGAATGACTTGGAGCCCTCAGGGTGAGCTAGATGAGGCAGAGGGACCTATGGGGCCTAGAATAGAAGTCGATGCGCTGGACAAACACATATTTTCCATCGAAAAAATGCAAGATGGCAAGGTCGCCCTTACCATAGAGGATAGCATAAATAGTCTGACTTCTGAGTTTATCAACCCAAAGTTAGAGGGAAGTTCCCTACACAGTGAAGGAACGAAAAGTATGATGATGAAGGGGCCGGAACTCAACTTGTCCGTCTCAGGAAACACTGTGAGGATTGATATAACAAAAGGAAAGAAACAAGTCTTTGCAGAAGATTTACAGGTAAGTGAGAAGGATTCTAAGAAGTTACTTAGATACCTTCAGGAGAATTTTGCTGCCTAGATTTGATAGAATGAAAATTGTTCCAAACTTTACTGCCGCATTTGGGTCACTATTAAAAAATTCCATCCAACAGATAATTCCATCATCAAGTGCTTATAAGTCGTTGGAGATAGGGACAATAACAACAACTAAAACAATACTTGCAGCTAGAAGTAAATTAAGGAAAGGAGTTTAACTTGACACCGGAGTCAAAATGCCAACCCATGTGGCTGTCATAGGTATCGTCCAACTATATGATGGCCGTATTCTATTGCTAAAACGTAATGCCAAAAGAAGAACCTCGCCAGAAAAATGGCAAACACCATCGGGATTCATAAAAGAAGGTGAATCGGCAGAGGAAGCTGTTCTCAGGGAAGTCAAAGAAGAGACATCTTTGGAAGGAACAATCACCAAATGTGGAAACTCATTTGAGGTGATAGACGAATGGGCAAGATGGATTATAATCCCGTTTCTTATCTCAGTTGAATCAGATAAGGTTGTAATCGATAGTGGGGAGCATTCAGAATTCAAATGGATAATAGTTGATCAAGTAACAAATTTTGAATGTGTAAAAGGAATAGAAGACGATTTAAGAGCAGTTGGCCTCATGAACTAGGTAAAGAGATGAATAATGTATGTACATACTTTTCAATTGAAAACAAAAATTTTATCATTCTGTTTCATTGGAAAAAATTTGATACAAATTTGAAAATATATACTTGGATGCTACCGTGTGACTCTCCTCTGGCTCTTTTAAGATGAAAGTAGCACTTAAGCTAATTATGCCGTGGTAGAAGAGTGACCCCATCACTTTCTAGGCAGATGGCTAATAAAAGCCAGAATATTGTATCGGCTTAGAAAGGTATTATTGCTGCAAATTTATAATAGGTAGCTGAATGTTACATCTAACGCATGTTGTTTTACCATATTAGAACAACTACACTCCCTAAAAAATGAAAGACAAATTTGCATCCTATATTAGAATAACAGTCGTCGCTGCTGCAGCAGGCATCGTTGTAACGCTGTTTTTAATATCTACCGAACCGATCCCAAATGTTATCAGTCCAAAAGGTAGTCCTGTCCTACATGATGAGACTCTTGCTGTTGACCTTGTTGCAGAAGGATTGGACTCACCCACAAGCATGAGCTTCATAGACAACGGATCTATACTAGTCCTTGAAAAGAATAGTGGCCGGGTCAGGATTGTCTCTGATGACAAGCTTCTGAATGAGCCGGCTATTGAGATTGAAGTGGCTGAAGGTGCTGAACAAGGTCTCCTTGGAATAGCGACTTGGAAGGAATTTAACGATACTTCTGTATTTCTATTTTTGACTGAAAAATATGAGGATAAGATCAGGAACCATGTATACAAATACATTTACAACCCAAATAAAAAGACCCTTGAAAACGAGACGCTACTTTTAGACTTGCCGGGAGAGCCTGGACCCTTTCATAATGGCGGCAAAATATCCGTTGGACCTCATGATGGTTACTTATATGCAGTAATAGGAGATGTCAACTCTGGAGGTGGAATGCTAGATAATCAAATCCCAGGCGGACCCCCTAATGACAAATCAGTCATCCTCCGAGTAGACAGGAAGACTGGACTTCCTGTAAAAGATAATCCGTTTTCTGATTACACCGGCGAGATGGAAAATCTCACGCGATACTTCGCTTATGGTATACGGAACAGCTTTGGGATGGACTTTGAACCAGTCACGGGCAAATTATGGATAACTGAAAATGGAGATAATGCATATGACGAGATAAACATCGTCGAGCCAGGATTTAATAGTGGTTGGCACAAGGTCATGGGGCCTATTGCAAGAACTAACGTGACAGTTGAAAATGATCTTACCATTTTTAATGGTGCCAAATATGAAGACCCAGTTTTTAGCTGGTATGCTCCTGTGGGAGTAACAGATATTGAATTCCTTAATTCATCTGAGCTTGGAGATAGATACAAGAATAATATTTTTGTCGGTGATATCAATAACGGTAACTTATACTTCTTTGAAGTGAACCAGGATAGGTCAGGACTAACCTTTCATGACCCAAGATTGCTCGACCACGTAGCTGACCCTGTGAAAGAAGACGTCAGAGGTGAGCTATCTTCTTTAATCCTTGGCGAGGGTTTTGGACGAATAACTGATCTCGAAAGTGGCCCTGACGGCTTCCTCTATATCCTAACATATGAAGATGGCAAAATTTACAGGATAACAAGAAATAATACCTAACCTATGGATATGGCTCCAATGAAACATTCATAATAAGAGCTGTGGCAAAATCTGGGTTATTATTATTTGACGGAGGTACTAACAAATGGAGTTGGAAATTAAAATAACCGAGGAAAGCCCCCCTAGAGAATATTGTAATTGGGACGAAGTAGAATCTCTAGTAAAGCTAGTTGCCGATAATATACGAAGCTCAAACAAGATCTATGATGTTATTCTCGGTATAACCAATGGAGGGGTTATACCAGCCCGACTTATGGCGCGTGAACTAAACATTGACCATATACAATTGATACCCATCAGACGAAAAAAGCTCCATAAGGAGGAGATGCCTGCATTGTTCAAAGACAAAAAATATCTTGTAATCGACGAGATATATGATACAGGGGATATTTACTCTAAGGTTCATGATGCATTAAAAATTTTTGACTGTGATTTTGCTTTCCTTATGAGCAGATATCAGGTCAATTTCAAAGGAGCATATATTGGGAAGGTACTTAACCATAACAAATGGATTGTGTTCCCCTGGGAATGAGATATCGTTCAAATATTGGAGCAATTTGAAGAGTCATCGCATTTGGTATATCGAATTCCATTGTCGTCAATACCACCACACAAACATACTCAGAACTTATCCCAACTAACTGGAAGTTTTATTTAATGCAGCAATTTAGTTAAACTATATACATCAATAACAAAAACAACAAAAACACTGTTCGCGACTTAGAAAGGAGGATCGATTTAGCCACAGGGAAGGAAACTGTTGACTTAGTTGTGAAGAATACTAAAATAGTAAATGTTCTCTCGGGGGAGGTTCATCAAGCGGATGTTGCCATCGCCGACGGAATATTTGTGGGGTTTGAAGAGGAGAAGGAGCACGGATATAATACAAAGAATTTGTACGATGCACAGGGAAGGTACATGTGTCCTGGACTTATTGACGGTCATATTCATATCGAGTCCACTTTTCTCTCCCCACAAGAATTTTGTGATGCAGTGGCGTCGCATGGGACGTCGGCTGTAATTTGCGACCCACACGAAATAGCTAATGTTCTTGGACTAAGTGGCATTGATTATCTTATTCAATCGAGTGTAGGCATGCCTGTCAAAATGTACTTTATGATGCCATCATGCGTGCCAGCTACACACATGGAAACATCTGGGTCAGTCATTCTTCATGAGGACATACTTGAATACATGGAACGCTATCCAGAGCTTGTTCTTGGATTAGCAGAGATGATGAATTATCCAGGAGTCATACATGAAGATGAAGAGGTTTTAGCTAAATTGGTAGCAGCTGGTTCAAAACCAAAAGATGGTCATGCGCCGCTTCTAATTGGAAAATCATTAAGTGCATATATCATAGCTGGACTACGTAGTGACCATGAATGTACTAACGTGAAAGAGGCCACCGAAAAGCTTCGCAAGGGTATGCATATTATGATAAGGCAAGGGACTCATGAAAAGAATCTGCAAGATTTAATTCCTGTGATTAATAATTTCAATAGTTTTCACATAAGCCTTATTTCCGATGACCGCGACCCAATTGACTTGAAAGGAAACGGACACCTTGATTATTTGGTTCGTACCGCTATTTCACTTGGGATACCTCCAGTAAGAGCGATTCAAATGGTATCTATCAATACCGCCAGATATTTTGGATTAAAAAATATGGGTGCAATAGCTCCCGGATTCAAAGCAGATTTTATTCTACTCGATGACCTCGAGTCATTCTGCATTTCGGAAGTATTTCTCGACGGGAAGAAAATAGATAAGGCAAGCATCAATACTGCTAGAAATCAAGGAGATAAGGTTTTTGATGGCAATAACAACCATAACAATAATTCTTTAAAGTCTTTTCTGCAAAATACCATCCATATCAAGTCACTTGACGATCCGAATATGTTTATGATTCCTACGAATCATAATGCTAAATCATCGTCACCAGGTTTGAATGTCATAGGTGTTATCCCAGGCCAGATCATTACAGAGAAGCGGATTATCCCTCCGAAAATTGATGAGAAATTAGGAATAGTTGCAGACGCAAGAAGAGATTTAGCAAAGGTATCAGTTGTTGAACGCCACCATAGAACAGGGAACATAGGGCTAGGTTTCGTTCAAGGCTTAGGTCTTGAAAGAGGAGCTATAGCAAGTAGCGTAGCACATGATTCACACAATGTTGTTGTTGCAGGCATGAATGATACTGATATGCTGTCAGCTGTTGGATATATCTCCGCTATTGGTGGTGGTTTAGCTGTTGCTGAAGATGGACATATTACAGCAGGCTTGCCCCTTCCTATTGCAGGACTAATGTCCAATCAGCCTATAGAATCAGTAGTTTCAAACCTTACAGCTGTTAATGAAGCCTCTCTCAAATTGGGTAGTAACGTTATAAAAGATCCGTTCATGCTGCTTTCATTTCTGTCCTTGTCTGTTATACCATCTTTGAAGTTGACAGATAGAGGCTTAGTTGATGTCGATAAATTTCAGTTCACTTCACTATGGGCAGATTAAGTATTGGACCTTTTATTTCTCTAGCATTAGCAGTCAGAACATATAGAACTAAGGGAGGAGATCGTGACAAAATTCACATAAACTCTGAAAAATCATACCTATATTAATTATAGATTGCTCTTGCTATGAAGCCTATAGAATCGTTTCACGGGCAGCGTGATGCATATTGTTTCAAATCCCCAACGTTGATTCTCGAGGCAGATAGTGACGGCTGTTGCCTTCTCGTATCAGCTTTCTTGCAAAGTAAATAGCAAACAGTGCCACCGATATAATTTGCAATATTGTTATGAGCAGGTCAAACCTTCCAGCAGAGTAAAATCTTGGTAAAAAGCCCTCCAGGATTATCTTCAAACCTTGGTCCAACATAAGAGCCAAAGCTACTGGCGCGAGGGGCACAATCGTCTTAGAAAAATAATGCCAAAAAGCAAGTATTCCTAAAGAGGCTAATAATCCGAACATTCCTCCCATGGCGCCTATTAGTAAGTTATTGTAAGGTACTCCATAGCACAGAGAGTGAGCTCCTCTAAGGTCTAGCCACATGTCAAACTGATAGCCATTGGCATAACAGACCGCCGCATGCCCAAGTTCATGGAATAAACTGACAGGTATGATGAGTACTATACACAAAAGATAGGAATAACCTATAATTCGGCGATATTCATTGAGCTTTCCCATTTTTACGACTCAGAGAGATAGATCATTCAGTACAATATACTAACGAGTTTTATGCATATAATCTTTGGTCATCGTTGGTATTAATTATCATCCTTATGCTGTTGAGCATCGTCTCAAAGGTTATAGACTATTTACTCCGAGACATGTTATAAAATATATCTCTTCCTCCTAATTTCAGCGAACCTTTTGAAGATAAAATTAAAAACAACCCTGAATCATTATCAATCATTATATGGTGAAGATTGGCATTCTTGGCTCTGGTGATGTCGGAAAAACTCTTGCGAAGGGCTTTTTGAAGTACGATTATCAGGTAATGATAGGCAGCGATCATGTAGAAAAACTTGAAGAGTTCAAAAAGGAAAATTCAAAGGTGGAAACTGGTACCTTCGAGCAAAGTGCTCAATGGGCTGATCTAGTAGTTTTATGTGTTAAGGGCACAGTTGCAGAGAAAATTGTGGAAAAAACAAAAACAAATCTTTTTGGAAAAATTGTGGTTGATACAACTAATCCTATTGCCGATGCTCCACCAGAGAATGGCGTATTGAAATTTTTTACGAGTTTGGAAGAGTCTTTGATGGAGAGACTTCAAAAAATTGCTCCAGATGCACAGTTTGTTAAAGCATTAAACAGTATTGGATCCGGGCTTATGATCAATCCGGATTTTGGAGATAGCATAAAGCCAACTATGTTCATCTGCGGAAATAATGAAGATGCAAAAAAGACAGTATCTGAAATACTGCAAAAGTTTGGATTCGAGGTCGAAGATGTAGGCAAGGTGGAAAGTGCAAGAGCAATAGAACCATTATGCATACTCTGGTGCATACCTGGATTTCTTAAAAACGAGTGGGCACATGCTTTCAAGCTCTTAAAAACATAGAATCCTTCTTTTTCAGATCAACAGCGTGTTTTAAGACCCAGAGCACCATCGAGAAAAGCCATTGCAAGAGATGATATTACCGAGAAGATATTTGTGGAATTAACATTTGGCACCGTTTTTGTGGCTCCTTTAACCTTAGTAAAGACCATCATCTAGAAATGGGCACAAGAGAAGCAGACTATAGTTGTCAGTACAGGCGAAACTATCTTAAACTAGGGATCCAAAAATATACTCGGAGTGACAGCCAACAAAGATAACGAATCAGGAAGAGCAATTAGAAGAAGAATTGCAAAAGGAGAGTCTAACCCCGCTCCCTTTTTCCTGAGGTAACTTTTTCCTGAGGTAACTTTTTCCTGAGGTAACTTTTTTCCAAAATGTATCTAAGGTCAAGTTTAAACGTTGACCCTTTTCCTGTTCGCGTCCCTGTTAGACTGAACTTGCGTCAAGGTGTCGCGGAAGACAGGGATCCGACATCAGATTTTGTAGGTAATTCTTTGCATTATTATATAAATGCGAACCACGCCTGTTTAAGAACACTTATTTCAAATGTG